>Ga0310122_10000106_pt1 | contig 52123 bp, 33 predicted proteins | sample CB6_Bottom_1051__FD_203503 | JGI IMG/M metagenome (GOLD analysis project Ga0310122, IMG submission 203503) | Marine microbial communities from Western Arctic Ocean, Canada - CB6_Bottom_1051 | ecosystem: Environmental > Aquatic > Marine > Oceanic | place: Canada: Western Arctic Ocean | collected... | reverse complement strand
GGTCGTCCCCTGCTTTGTCTGCACCAGACTCACATTGGCGCCTACCAGGGGTTCGCCAGTGGTCTTGTCCTTAACGAAACCCTCCAGACTACCGGTGGTCCCGCCGAAAGAGGGGTCCGACCACCAAGAGCGTGAGGGCGATGAGGCCTGGGAGGAAGTGCTTCACAGGGACGCACACCAGGTCAGGTTGTCGACGATGGCTGCCAGCATATTGCTCCACCACCCCTGCAAAGACCCCGTTGCTTGGAGTTGCCTGGCCACCGGCGGTAGATAGCTGAGGCCGTTGGCGGCGGTGGCGTAGCAGAAGGAGTCCCACTCGTCGTCGGGGTGAAGCAGATTTCCGCTCAACCTATGCCGCGCCTCGAGATAGTCTCCCAGGACGGCGCGCCGCTCGAGATTTCGGTGGTTGTGATGGGGCTGGAAGAAAATCGAGGCAATCTCAAATGCAGCCATGCCGCTGGCGGCGATGTGCCAGTCAATCAACCGGGCCGGAGCCTCTCCGGTGCGCTCCAGGGCCACATTGGAACAATTGAAGTCGCTGTGCAGCAGGGTGCGTGACACCTGTTGCCAGACGTCGAACTGATCCGCCATGCGCTTGAGGAGAAGCTCGACCACGGGAAGCAGGCGACGACCCTGAGATGCGTAGGTTCGATCGTCAACCAGGCTGCGGACGGCGCGCTGGATGATATCGGATTCCCAACGTCGATCGGGCGCTGGCATCAGCAGCGGGTACTTCTCCAAGGGCAGCGACTCCGCCGACAGGTGAAGCAGCGCCAGCGTCTCCAGGGTCGGCCTCAGCTCCTCGCGCGACCAGACGTGTTGTACCGGCAGGAAGTAGTGGTCGATGTCCAGGTCGGCGATCACCAGGCGGTTGGCCTGGGAAGAGTGCTCACTGTGAAGCAGGTCTGGGCCGACCGTCGACAAGGCTGAGAGACATTCCGAATACACAAACCACTCCCGGTGCAACCCATCCGGATCGGTGTCCGACCAGGGAGCAAGAGAGTCCTTGCAGATTATCGACGGGGCGGCACCAGCCGAGGAGGAGGCGTACTCGAGGTGCAGGCGATGTATGGCGCTGGGGCTGAAACCCCGGTCCAGCTTCTCCGCCCGGCAGCTGATTACGGACGCGTTGAGGACCTCGCTCCAGTAAGCGGGATCCAGGAGTCGCCGATCAGTCAGAACTAGAACCCACCTTCGGGGTTGACGGACCGCGCGAAAATCCGCGCTGGGTGATCTTCGGTCAATTCCTTGAGCAGATACGGTTTGCCTGCCTCGTGCTTGTCGATGCTGTCCGTCTGCAGCGAATTCTCCAGATACTCGACGAACTCGGCGGCAGGCCCGAAGTGGCACCCGAAGCACAGGATAAACGCCGGTTCGTCATACGGTACTTCCCAGCCGGTCGGAATATCAGCCCCAAACCAGAAGAGACTCCCGGGCTCCATCAGACGGCGCTTGCCGTCCGAGCACAGAACCCACCGACCGCGCACCGTATAGGTCAAAAACTCATTGGGGGTGGGGGTGCTCCTCACAGTACAGCCCGGCGGGCATGTCGAGGTAGATCGCCTGCGATTCCTCTCCCTGAATCAACGGGCCAATACGACCCTCGAGTGTGTCGACGCCGAATTGATCTGTAATGACATCGATGATCTGGATTCCTTCGGCCAGTCTGACAATCTCAGCATCCTCCCATGGCGCTATGCTCCTTAGTTTCGCACTTCGTGATTTCAGTCACCCTCCGGACTCGATGCGGGCGCGCTTGAAGGCCGACGCCCGTCCTTACAACTACAGTGCTCCAGCCGGTCATCAGTGCATCGACTTGCTCCTCAACCAGCACGTACCTGATAAGCGATGGCGTAGAAGCAGCGGGTCTGACCCGAGCAGTTGGGTTCACTGCGATGCCACGTGTAATTGGTGAAGAACAATCCGTCGCCGGGTCTCATCGGGAGGAGGACCTCCTTGGAAGGGCTCGGTTGGTCGAGCGGGATCCGGTGACGCTTGAAGGGCGAAAACCCGTCCGCCAGATGGCCCATGGGGGGATCGTCGTAGTAGGACTCGTGGTCGATCAGAATCCAGCCCCGATGGCTTCCGGGCATCACCGCCAGGGCGATCGAGTCGAGGTCGACAGGCGACATCGGGATCCAGCAGTTGCATCCCAGCTGGGGGTCGATATGCCAGTAGAAGGAGTCCTGGTGGTAGTAGCTGCGGCCGCCCTGCTCCTCGGTGATCGCGGCGTGCTTGACGCCAATCTGGTCGGTGAAACGCTCGACATCGCCGGCGAGCAGACGGCCCATCGCCGCAACCATGTTGGAGTGGTCGGCCACGACGCGAAACACCTCCTCCTGCTGGGCGGGCCGCTGGATGCCAACCGGCAGGGCGCCGCCGCGGGCGGAGCGGTAGCGGTCCGGATCCAGTACCTGGAAGTGCCGATCCGGCCAGTCGGGCGTGTCTTCGCAGATCTCGATGGTGCGGAGTCGGGCAGCTTCGACCAGATCGAGCGGAATCAATCCCTCGACCAGGCAGTAGCCGTCGTCGCGATATTGGCGGATATGCTCCTCGGTGACAGCGGGCGTCATACGTGGCCTCACGCTGGGTTAGTCCCCTTTCGAGGGACTTTGCGGTACATGTAGCGCTCGTCCTCGCTCAGGGAATTGTAGAACTCCGGCCGGATACCGTTCTCCGCCATATGTCCACCTCGTTCGTGATCGGCCCGATCAAATCCCAGGACGGCGACCCCGCGGGGGACATCGGTCGTGTTCGGTGAGCCCCGATGAACGCAGCGGGGATCCCGGATGAGCACATCGCCAACTTTCAAACAGAGGGGTTTGAAGGACAGTTCTCCGTTTTTCAATTTTTCGATCGCGTCCGGGATATGATGGCTGCCGTCGCTTATCTCGAAGGGACCGTTCTCCGGGGTGACATCGACAAAGGATGTATTCGCGGCGATGAGCTTGGGGGGCAGCAGTTGGCCATCTTCAGAGAATTCTATCGAAGTATCGGCGTGCCAATCCTGGTAAACGCTTCCTTTGGCCGGCGTATCCGAGGCGAACTGGGCGCAGTACACATTCTCACCGAGAATAGCCCGGACAATGGCAAAAACATCAGGGCTGCCGTTGAAGGCGGATTGATACAATGGCGGCTCGAACGGCAGCACGATATAATGCCGCATGGAGCCGCGATTGGGATTGCCGCGGATGGTATCCAGATTCGACTGATAAATCGGCTCAAAGGCAGCGGCCATTGCGGCCACTGCATCTTTCGGTACCAGCTCTTCGAGGATCGTGTAGCCAACTCTATCTATCTCTGCGAGATGATCGGCAATCTGCTCGTCGGTCAGATCGGTTTTCATGGGTATCTCGAATTAACAAGTGGCGAGCGACCGCGCTGCTGAGGTGTCTGTCTCGCGCCTGAAAATGGGCTCGTGTCCCCTGATGCGTCAAGTGGCGTTCGAGTAGGCTGGAGACTCCCCGGGCTGTAGGATGAGGTTTGTTTTCTCTGTTTGCCGCCTGGTTTCCCGGCGGTGCCACAATATGTCATCCATACCAGAGTTGCGCTCCAGCCCCTCTCAGAACCGGACAAGTGGCTTTCCCACATACGGCTCCTCGGTCGGTCATTCAGTGAGCCTCCGCTCTACGACATGGGTTCAGGTCGATGCGGATACTCGGTTTTGGCCAGCCCACCCATCCTAGAGCATGGTTAAAGCTCGCCCATGTGTATGCCTTACGCTGGCTCCTGCGGTTGAGCCATTTAAATAGTTGACGGGTCGCGTAAAAGACATAGCGGCAACATTGTTCCGAGTTATCCGTGATGGCGTAATAGTTGAGGTGCCCTGTGACGCGGACCTTAGCCTGGCGCAGCATCTCGCCTTTCTTCACCCGGGGTCGGGTATGGCGTGCCCAGTCTGAGAATTTACGCAGGCTCTGCCCAAGTTTCTTGCGACTCGTGCGGCGTTTGACCTTGAAGTACCCCCCCTTGGTCTTCCCACAGTAATGGGTAAACCCCAGAAAGGTGAACTCCTCCGGTTTCTCGCCTCGCCTGTACGCAGTCTCCCGAGCAAAACGGCCGAACTCGATGCATCGGGTCTTCTCCGCTGCCAGCTGCAGCTCAAATCCGCCAAGCCGCTCTGGTAGCTGCTGGAGAAAAGCGTCGGCATCGTCTCGGCACCGAAAGCACGTCAGAAAGTCGTCGGCAAAGCGAAAGTAGTACGCCTCGCCCCGACACTGCTTCCGGATTTTGCGGCTAAACCACAAGTCCAGCGCATAGTGCAGGTAAATATTGGACAACAACGGCGAAAGAATGGAGCCTTGCGCGGTACCGGCCTCCGTGGCCTGCACAAAGCCGTCTTCCAGAATACCTCCCTTGAGCATCCTGCCTATCAGTCGGATGATCCGCGGGTCTCCGATGCGATGTTGCAGAAACTTCACCATCCAACCATGATTCGCGTCGTCGAAGAAGCGCTTGATATCCGCTTCAACGACGTGGTTGACGCGTTTCTGCTGCACCGTCCTCCCAAGGCTATCCAAGCAACTGTGCTGGCTGCGCCCGGGACGGTACCCAGAGCTGCTGTCCTCAAATACGGCCTCGTAGATGGGCTCCAACACCCGTTTGACCGAGAGCTCCACTATTTTGTCTTCAAAACAGCTTATGCCGAGCGGCCGTCCCTTCTCACTGCCAGGCTTGGGAATGTAGCTCCTGCGCTTGGCCTGTGGTTTGTAGGCCATGCGCTTGAGCCGCCCTGACAGGTCTTGAAGGTTAGCTTCGAGGTTTTTCCCGTATTCCTCCTTGGTCACGCCATCCACCCCCACCGCCCGCTTTCCGGGCAGGACGTCGTAGCAGGCTCGCAGATTGCCCACGTCACTCACGTGGTGATACAGGCTGGTGAACACCAACTCTGGATCATTGCGAGCCTTTTCTCCTATCCGCTCCAGATCTGTGCTCACTGCTTATTCACTCCTTGCATAGTGGCAGTGTTTCCTCCGTAAGGGACGACCAACCGTGGGGACCTTCGCTCCGTGGGCATTACCCCACATCATCGCTAACCATCGCGGCATACCGGTCCCCATCACTCGCGACGCGGCCATTTGAGCGCCTCTTTTTACATTGGCGCTCATACTCGGGCACTTGACCCCCGAGAGCCTTTGCTCGTCGCTCGCCTGGTTACTTGCCTGCCGTTGCGCAACTCGATGCTGTCTGCGACTCCGGGGGGGCAGTTGGCACTTGTCGTTAGCGCGCCTCCTGCATGGCCTGCGCCCGGACTGAGGGGATCGGCCCACACCCAACATGAGAGTTCTCGGAGCTACGGTTCAGATTCAGGGCATGCACCCTTCACCTCGTTGCACTCGCGTCCTCCCTTCCAGCTTTCGCCTTCCGGCATGACGCTTCCGAGCGGTTGACTAAACCTTACTCGGGAGAGCTTCCCGCCGAAGCGGCTCTCTCTCAGCTGGCAAACATTGCCAGGTTACCCAATCCTCCTCCTATATACCCACCGAAGCGCTTTAGATCTAGACACCTGCGTTCCCCTGTATCGAGTTATTCCGCGATCAAACTCACGCCGAACCACCATAGGTCTCGTCGTGGCGGAGGGCGTTGCGATGCGGCAGGTACTCGACCACGAGGTCCACGTCGGAAATCGAGATCGGATAGATGAGCTTCCCGTCCTTCTTCATCAGGTCGACGCGCAGGGCGCTGGTACCCTTCTTGGGCAGCATGTTGCCCCGCAGATCGATATGTAAACGGTAACCCCGCGCGCCCGCCGTCCGTCGCATCTGAAACACCCAGTCCGCCTTGCGGATCCGCTCCTCGGGGACCTCGACCCCATTCCAGTAGAGGCGGACTTCGTCGGTGTGAAGCATTTCGTGCAGCATGACCCGGAGCTCGCAGCGCCATAACTCTCCAGCTTCCTGCTTGGCTGCAATGTCGTCTGCCACGTCGATGGTGATCTCCGCTCCCCTCTCGCCGACCTTCAGTTCCTGCGGCACCTGCTCCTTCAGGCCAAAAGTGACACCCTTGGGCCGGTCGGAGCCCGGGCCGACGTGAAAGGTCTTGTCCCGGTGGGCGATGATGTCGGGATAAGCCAGATGGCGCAAACGGTCGGTGTCCTGGGTCGTGTACGGGTAGTGATGGGGCGGCGGGTAGTACCGGTGGTAGAGGATACCCCGCACTCCGGCCTCGTAGGCATTGGCGATAGCGGCGTGATGCACCTCGGCGACCTGGTCCACCCCCACGCTGTCCAGACCAGCCAGGACCGGTATGCCCGCACCCTCAGCCAGCTCGACGATTTCCCGCAGTCGCGCCGTCTCGCTGGCAAAGTCCCCACCCACCGGCATGGCGATGATGGTGTCCACCAGGCCGTCTTTTACCCAGGTCTCGATGTCGTGGCCGATCAGCCGGTTGCCGTCCAGGGTCGCCGCGATTCGGAGCACCAGCCGCTTGGGCCGGCCCTGAGTGGCCGCCGCCTGATCGCAGACCCGGCGAATCTCACGCACCCACGAGGTCATGGTGTTGGTATTCTCAACCACCTCTCCGCGACCGATAAAGGGAGCGTAGTCATGGAAATTGATCTCGATGCCGTCGCTCGGGTAGTCTCCCACCAGTTCCCGGATGACGGCCAGTCGGTTCTCACGGACCTCTGGCACGGCGTAGGACAGCCGGTTGGGCCCGTCGAACTCCGCTTCGGGATAGTCTGGCTCCTCGCCGACCTGCCACTCAGGGTGCGCGGTGGTGAAATCGGCGACGCGGCAGTCTGTCACGCGGTCGTAGTCGGTGTGCAGCATGTTCAGAAGGAGGTGGGGCAGAAAGGTGAGACCCCGCTTGTGGGCGTGCTCGCAGACGACCATGAGCGGGTCGTGCCCGCTCTCGATCATCGCCTGGCAGTTCTGGGCTGCCCGGTACCATACTTCGTGGTTGGCCAGATCGACGTTGTGCCCCCAGCGCTCACCCACTTTGGTGTCGTAGAGCAGTACGCTGCAGTCCCCTACCGCATAGCTGATGGTGTCGACGCCCAGATCCAGGACCTCGTCGATGGGTTCGACGTACTGTCGCACGCCCATCGGCGGTTCGTAGAGATAAATGCTCGAGTGCCGCCCATCCGTCTCGAACATGATTTCGTGTTCTTTGCTCATGCGTATGCTATCCTCGAAGATTCAGCCTACTCTTGAAATAGCGTGCGTTTCACTGGCTTTCGAGCCGGCCTGTCAGCTCAAGCAAGCTGGAACTCGTCAGCTACCCGCGAGCGACATCCGGAACACGGCCATCTCCTCGCTGTTGCGAACCAGCAGGATGTCGCCGGCCAGCACGGGGTGGTTCCAGGTCTTCCCCTCGATCGCCGGGAACCGCGCCAGCTCGGTGAACCGATCGGCAACCGCCTCGACCAGCGCCGCTCATCAGCAGGATCTGGACGACACCGTCGATCGTGAATAGATGTGGCGAGCTGTAGCCATAGCCGCCGTCCGGTCCGGACCAGCGCGGTTCGCCGCTGGCGAGATCGTAAGCGGCCAGCGCGCCGGCAACGGCGATGATGACGACGTCGTCGACCACCAACGGCGAGCTCGCAAAGCCCCAGTCCGGGACCTCCGCATCGGCATCGGTCGCCGCGTTGCGCGACCACACCATGGTGCCGTCAGCGGCGTTGAGCGCATTCAGAATCCCGGTCGCCCCAAAGGTGTACACCCGACCCTCGCTGAGGGTTGGCGTCGCGGTGTCGCCATACCGGCTCGCCGGTGGTTACGGTGTAGCAGGCGACGACCTCGTCCTCGCCGCGCTGCTCCTGGGTGTAGAGGAGATCGCCGCGGACAGCAAAGGACGACCAGCCCGGCCCAAGCGGCCGGCGCCACAGCTCGACCGGCGGCGACACAGACCAGTCGGTCTCGAGCCGCACGCCGCGGATGATACCGTCGCGATCACGCCCGCGAAAGCCGGGCCAGTCGGCTCCTGTCTCGGTTGTTGACTTGGGGGACGGCAGCGCTGTGGGTTCATCGCCGGTTTGGGCCAGGAGCCGATCCTCGTGAGTCTCCGCCCACCTCCAGGCGAAATCCTGCCGGGCGTCACCGGTCATGCCATTGGTCCGCAGGAGCGTCCACGCTCCGCAGGCAAGCACGATAGTGGCGACCATGGTTACGCGCCGTAGCCCGGCGGATAGACGGCGGCTGACCACCACCCAGGCGACAAAGGCGAGACTGAGGACCGGTATGGCATAGATAGCCAACATCATCCCCATCATCCCTGTCGCAATCGACTCGTGGATGAGGCGCGATGTCACCACCATGGCCATTATCATCAGCACGATCGCGCCCCAACGCTCGGACCGCGGCGCCCGGCTGAAAAACGCCCACCACACGACGACAGCCAACCCACCGACGAGTCCGCCAAGAATACTCACGGGTATAGCGGCGGGCATGAGGACAGGGAGAGCAAATCTGACCAGCCACTGCAGCAACACGATGACTACGCCGTGCCACAGTCGGAGCGGCTCCTGCCCAGTTGGCTCGCCGGCGTGCGCGTTGGTCACGTCAGGCTCCCGTCCGTTACGGCCTCGTTGTTCACCGCCTGCACCAGGGCGCGCATGTAGGCGATGGAGTAGGCCAGGCCAGCGCGGCCGCCGCCCACCATGCCCGGGATGTGGTCGGGAATGATGGCGCCGTCGTAGTCCACGTCGCGTAGCGCCTGCATTACTCGGTGCATGTCCATATAGCCGTCATCGATAAAGGTCTCCCGCCAGGGCTCGGGAAGAGGGTTGCTGACATTGCGGAAATGAACCTTGAAGAGCTTGCCCAACCCGCCGAAGTAGCGGATCGCCTCGATGACGTCGGCTCCCATGGCCTCGCCGCCTTCCAGCCAGCAGCCGACGCACAGACACACGCCGATGTTGGGGCTGTCGGCGATCTCCAGCGCTCGTCGATACCCTTCAAAAGTGCCGAAAATGCAGCGCGGCACCCCACCCAGCGGGTACACCGGTGGGTCGTCCGGATGGATGCCGATGAACACGCCCGCCTCCTCCGCCACTGGCGCCACACGGCGGATGAAATACTCGTAGTTGTCCCACAACTCCTCCTCCGAGTACTGACGCCCGTGGGTCAGCTCGCCCTCGTACACCTTGCCGTTCCAGTGCCCTTTGGCCTGCTCGAGATCCATGGTCCGCGCCTCTACCCCGCCGCGGCCCAGCGTCTGGCCCGTGCTCCAGATGCCATTACCCATGTGGGCATAAGTGTTGTAGTAGATCCCGGCAGTCCCGAGGTTGCGGATGAAGGTGAGGAACTCCTCGATCTTGTCGTCCCGACCCGGCAGGTTGAGGGTGATCTCCTCGACGTTGTGGACGCTGTGGTTGGCCACCCGGTAAATCTGCAGGCCGTACGGAGCCAGGCGGTCCTGCATGCGCCGGTACTCGTCCGCCGTGTGGGCCGCCGGATCGCCCACCGTGACCATCGCCCACGGCACGGCCAGCTGCTGTAAAGCCTGCAGGTCTTCATCGCTGGCCTGGTGAGACACATAGGTGCCGAGCTGGATGCCCGGATGCGGCCCGTGAAATCCGGGAATAGTGTGCAAGGCGTGCTGCTGCTGGGTGTCGCAACCTGCGTCCATATCTATGGCTCCCCTTCTATCGAGATTCGACTTGGTGGGGTCCAGCCGACGAATCTTCGGCAGGGGTAAACGGGTACCTCTCCGCCGGCGCATTGAGTTCTCTCGTAAACTTTTCCAGTTGAAAGCCGCGGCTCCCCGTCAGCACGGGGTGATATTCCAGGGGCACTGTTTTCAAGAACTCCTCATCCGGTTCGTAGCCCTGGTGCGCCTGGAACATCGACGGCCAATACCCGCCGAGAATGAAGACGCGCGTCTTGCCGGATGTACAGAGACCACCTGAATGCAGGAGAGACTCAAAAAACAGCAGTGTCGAACCCGCCGGGGCCACCACCTGATGCAGCAGTCTGGCCGGGTCTTGGGCTGCGGTCTCGATGAGGTCGCGCCGATCGATGCCAGCCAGCTTGTGGCTTCCCGGGATGACCGCGGTGCCCCCATCATCCGGTCCCAAGTCGGTGAGATTGGTCAGTGTTTTGATAAATGAACAGTGGTACAGGCCATTGGTCGTACTGCCTGATTCCGGATGCCAACCCGCGTGAAACCCATACCCCTGGAGCGCCATCTTCTCCTGCGGATAGCCGACGACATGAGCATCGGACTGGAGCAGGCGAACATGGGTGCCGACGATCTCTTGCGCCATCCCAACCAGATACGGATCCGTCAAGTAATCAAAGAAGCAGGGCAGGATATGTGCCAGGTTGTCGATGCGAAAATAATCGGGGTCCGCTCTGCTGTGGGCATTCGCGACGATGCCGTAGGGATAATCCCCCGTGGCGCGATAGACTCGCTCGATTTCAAGGATATTCTCAAGCAGCGTCTCAACACGATCGTCTGAGATCGCCTTTTCGATCACCACGTACCCGTAGACCTCAAGATGCAGCCGTTGGACAGGAGTTAGAGCGGGGAATGGTTTCCTGAAATCTTCCATAGATGGGTGTGTTTCGTGGTTTCGAGATACGGCGTGGTTCTCCGATGCTCCGCCAGGACGGCCAAGATCTCTGGCGGTGGTGTTCGACCCGTCTTCAGGTGAAATCGACGGTTCCACCTGGAGAAGGTGGCGGGCGAGCAGTCCGTTGCGCCGCCTCCCGCGAGGTCAGGAGTCCTGGACTTGACTCGTGGGAACGTACTCGAAGCCGAATCGATAACCGCTTTCGAGTCGCTTCATCCACGCCAGATTTGCTCTTTGTATCTGCTCCCAATCCGAGGTCGTCACCTTCATGTCGAAGCACAGAGCACCGGACATGTCGAAGCAGATGCCCCCGTCAGACATGTCCACCCCACTTGCCTCGACGATGTCAAAATCACCGATGAACTCGATCTGCGCTTCCAGCGACGAGCGCTCCGAGCGCAACTCGTCGCTGCCCTTCATTTCCTGTGGCGCTTCAGTCGCTTTCAGTGCCTCAACCTGCTGGCGCAATTCGGTCAATTCGCCGATAAGCTGCTCTCTTGTCATGTCTGCATCGCTTGTTCTCCTGAGGTAGCTGACGGGCGCACGGCACCGCTCTTCACAACCGACGGCCGACGTTGGGGAAGATCACGTGAGCTCTTTCGGTTTTCGCTCGATGGGGCAGGTTGGAAGCCTGTAGGATAGCCTACTAGATCGCTTGGATCAAGGACACGGGACAGTGGAGGGGAGTCCACGCCCATCTCGGACCTCAAGGAAGCCCCTGATCAGTAAATCACTCCCTCTCAACCGGCGCGGGGGCCTGGCATATGCTGGTTCCCGCCCGATCCCACGCAGAGAGTGCTGCGCTGAGCCCTGCTCCACGACAGGATCACCTGTCCGCGACTTCCCCGTCCGCCCCATCTAGTCCAATGGCCGATCAACCCGGGATTCTTGACCATGCTAAGGATACCCCCTTTATTCCGCGCCGACCCGTATCGGGCTGATCATCGACGCGGTGACCGGCGTGAACGGGGATTTCATAAATCGAAGGAGTTACATCCATGAGGGTTCTCTTCATCGGTGGTACCGGTACCATCAGCACCGCCTGCACGGCGCTGGCCGCTCAACGCGGTATCGAACTCACGCTGCTGAATCGCGGTCAGCGAAAGGTGGATGTTCCCGCAGGTGTGGAGGTGCTCACCGGTGACATCAACAATGATCGAAGCGGGGTGGAAGCGCTGGTGAAGGATCGCCACTTCGATGTGGTCGTGAACTGGATCGCCTTCACGGCCGACCAGATCGAACGCGATATCGAGATCTTCAGTGGCAGAGCGGGCCAGTACATCTTCATCAGCTCCGCCTCTGCCTATCAGAAACCGATCACCCATCACCGGATTACGGAAGCGACGCCTCTGGCCAATCCCTTCTGGGAATACTCGCGCAACAAGATTGCCTGCGAAGACCGGCTGATGTTCGAATACCGGGAACGCGATTTCCCCATGACCGTCATCCGTCCTTCGCACACGTATGCACCGGCCTCTCTGCCGACGGCAGTAGGTGGAGGCGCGACGGTCGTGGCGCGCATGCGGGCGGGCAAGAAGGTCATCGTGCACGGAGATGGTGAATCGTTGTGGGTGATGACGCACAATACGGACTTTGCCCACGCCTTCGTCGGTCTACTCGGTCATCCCAAGGCGATCGGCCACGCCTTCCAGATTACCAGTGACGAAGTGCTGACCTGGAATCAGATCTACGCCTGCATCGGTCGTGCCTGTGGCGCCGAACCACAGACGGTGCACATCCCGTCGGATTTCATCGACCACCACGATCCGGCGACGGGTGCCGGTTTGCTCGGCGACAAGGCGTGCAGCGTTGTCTTCGATAACAGCAAGGTGCGCGAGCTGGTACCCGACTACGTGGCGCGCGTCCCGTTCTCGCGAGGCGTCGAGGAGTGCATTACCTGGCTCGACGCGGATCCGGGCAGACTCAGAGTGGATGCGGAGAAGGAGGCGATGATGGACAAGATCATCACAGCCTACGAGCGGGCCTGGGCCTAAAGAGGCAAGAGATGGAACAAGAATCACCGGCATCCGGCACGGCAGGTCTGCGGTCCCTGTCTGCCCAGGCGGCGGGCAGGGACGAGCGGCTGACAATCACCGACGTGGAGCTGTTCTATGTTTCGCCGCCGATGAAACCGGGCATCCTGTCGGTCACCCAGGGCGACCCCGATCAGGTACCAAAGTTCATCCTCAAGGTGCACACCGATGCGGGGATCGTCGGCCTCGGCGAAACGCACCGGACCGCGGGCGGACCGGATTCCGAAGCGGCGGCTCGCCTTCGCCAGGCCGCCCAGGAACTACGCGGATGCAATGTCCTCGACTTCGACCTGCGCGATCTACAACTGCCGGTAAAGACGGACACAGGTTCTTTTGAGGTCGCTTTCTACGACATAATCGGCAAAGCCGTTGGCTGGCCGATGCATCGATTGCTGGGTGGCAAGGTGCGCGACCTGGTTCCCGTCCACTACTGGGCGGGCAAGCGCATGACCATGGACGAGATCCGGGTCCTGGCAGAGCAGGCGGTGGCCGGGGGGTTCGCCGGGGTGAAGATGAAGCGCAGTTATCCGCTGGTAGAGGCCCTGCAAACCTACGCCGAAGTTTCCGCCGATCTGAAGATCACGGTCGATCTGATGGGATCCTATCCGGAGGGTTTCCTCGACGACGCACGGCAGTGGGAACAGGTGGGGAACGTGCTATGTATCGAGGATCCGCCACCCAGCCGGGACGCGCTGGATGACTATCGACGCCTGCGCGACGAACTCGACATTCCTATCGCCATGCACTTGCACATCAATGACCACGGTGCCCGCGGCATGGTCGAGGCGCTGACCGCCGATGCGTGTGACATCTTCAACCTCGGCGCGGGCAGCACACACGATTTTCTCGGACGCGCCTATCTGGCGCACGAGGCAGGCATCCCCGTCTGGCACGGCTCGGCGCACGAACTGGGCATCCTCGATGCGGCCATCCTCCACGCCTGCGCCGCTGCACCCGCCTGTACCTACCCCAGTGACATCCTCAGTTGTCAGCGGGTCCACAACCTGCTGTCGACACCGCTGGATGTCGTGGACAGTTGCATCCGTGTGCCCGACGGTCCGGGTCTGGGCGTCGAACTGGATGAAGACGCGCTGGAGCGGTACGCGGTGACGTGACGGCCACTACTCCATCCAGTAGAAGCTGTCCTCCCCAATGCCCGCCGCCGCCCCCTTAGTTTCACTTTCCGGCACCGTCGCCAGCTGACGGGACAGCCTACCGCAGCAGCATCAGCTTCCGCGTCGCGACTCGGTCCGCGACCTGCAAACGGTACAGATACACCCCCGACGCCAGTTCCCTCCCGTGATCATCCCTTCCATCCCAGCGTATCGTATACGCCCCGGCCTCACGGTGTCCGTTGGCGAGAGTCGCCACCTTCTGGCCGTTGAGATTGTAAACCAGCAGGTCGATAACCTCGGGCAGGGACAGGTCAAAACGGATGGAGGTCGCTGGATTGAAGGGGTTGGGGTAATTCTGGGAGAGAGAGAGGAATTCGGGGACGGTGGCGTCCTGGGACTCGACAACGGCGGTGCCGGGCCGCGGCGATCTGGCTGCCACAAGGCGGATGTCATCCAGATAAAAGGTGCCGCCGAGATTCCCCGAAAATTCGATGGATTCGATAAACCGCCTCAACCCGAACTCCTCCACGGGAATTTCCACCAGCTGCCACTCCTTCCTGTCCACATCGACCCTGTCTCCCAGCAGATTCACCTCCGGACCGGAATTCACCGATACGCTGAAACTGGGACCTACGGGCAATCCGATATCGCCGGGGTGGAAGGCGAAGCGCAGGGCGGTGTAGCCCCCGGGATTCACCTGATCGCCAGAGTGAAACACCAGGCGCCATTCCCCCGATTGCTCGACTGCGATAGACCCGGCCACATTCCCCCGATGGACTTCGTCCGTAGCCGCCAAGTCCACCAATTCTACCCTCCCCAGGCCTTCCACCCTCCAGTTCGGTAGCAGAGCTTCGTCCAGGATGAGCAGATCTTCCGCGGGCCATTCATCCGTTACCGCGCCCGGGCCCGGTGAGTATTCGGGGTAGTGGATGTAGAATATGAACTGCATCTCATCGGTGCTCCGCAGTCCGAAGTTGATCGTCTCATCCGTCCAGTTATGGTAGGTCGTAATCATCTGCAGCCCTTCGCCGCTTTCCATCCGCAGCGGCGGATCGAATTCCAGTAGAGGCGGGTGTTTCCAGTCGTTTGTCCAGTAGAGCAACCTCCCGTCGCGCTCACCGCCGACCGACACAATGCTGAAATCGAGCATTTTTTCGTGGGCGTGGGACCACATCTGAATGATGTTCCTGGCTTCGGAAAAATGGAAGGTCCGGGACAGAGTAGTCGTCTCGTTCGGCGGAAGGCTGATATTCGTGTTGTTGAAATTCGCTGGGTACGCCACGCGCTCGGCCTCGCTGCGATCTATGGTGTAGATATTGGCGTAGACCTCGCCTGGCTCCCCTTCCGGGGAAGCCACGGAGTGTGAATTGAGGTCAAAGCCGGAGCCCGCGGGCAGCCTCAGGACCACTCCGGGTGGGAAGCGGTAGTTGACATAGGGCGTCTGCGTACCGACGAAGAAGCTGTTGGGAAACAGACTGGCGACCTGAATTGAGACAGCCAGGTTGATCCGGCCCTGGGAGTCCCGCACGTCGCGATACACATTGGACTCCGGCGTCGGCTTGCCGTCGGGATAGTTGTAGACAATGAAATGGTGGCTACCCGGCCGCATGGAAATCTCATACCCCGTGACGTAGAGCTCCTCCTCGGTCACCATCGGCTCGAAATACAAGAACTCGCGGTCGTCTTCCTCCCACACCTGGAAAGGACCCAGGTGGAACTGGATGCCCTGCTCCGGCGGGCTCAAGGGCACGAACTCGGGCACTTCGAAGCGCGTCTGGTCCGCCAGCAAGACCGGATCGGCCACCACCCCCTTATCCGGCGCCCCGGCCCTGATCCAGGCCTCGATGAAGGCGAGCTCGCCGTTGCTCAGATAGGGCTGTCCCAGTGGCATGATGGCGCCGTAGTGCGGGTGGTCGTCGTAGAAGTGAGCCTGCTCCGAAGCACTGACCTTCTCCCACAGAAAGCTCTGCTCGAGGCCGGGAAGCCCCCCAGCGGAACTCACTCGCTTGAGGCCATCGCCAGCCGCCGCCGCATTGCGGGGCACTACGTCGATCAGCTGACCATAGGCCATCCCTTGGGTCAGGACCAGGCCGGACTGGAGGGCAAACGAGGTACCGGTGGCGTGGCAGCGGACGCAGTTGATGTTGAGGATATCCTGCTGGATCGTCTCCCAGGTCGCCCGTTCACTTTCGATGTGTTCGTCTCCACCGGTGGCGGGCGCCGTGCGTCCGCTCAGCACGATCAGCACTGCTATCGAGATCAGCAGACCTGCTGTGCTGGTGATCACTGACGATCGGCGCACTGAATCACTGTGTTGGTCAGCGATCACGCTCACGTGTACCAGCCCCGGGGGTAGGAAAGCTGTCCACCATTCGCCGCTTCAATATCTCCACGAGTCGCAGGCTACCTAATTGGGCGACTAATCTGGACGAATACAGTAATAACCGCCATAGAAATCCTCGCTGGACTCGCGAACCCATCCGCGATCGGTGCCCTTGGGGCCGAACCGCGTCAGACCGAATTCGTCGAGCGACTCATCCGGACGTCCGTCGAGCACCCATCCGGCCAGCCAGCGTCCGATGGCGGCCGAGCCGGCAATTCCGAGCGCCGCGCATCCGCTTCCAACGATCAGGCCCTCCACCTCCGGAATCGGGCCGAGTAAGTATCCGCCGTCCGGCGCGAAGGTCGTCATCCCCTGACTGCGCTGGGCGATGTCCAGCTTTTCCAGAATCGGAAAGATCGCCGTGAGCCGGCGGCGGGCCTCGTTCATGGTGTCGATCGGAGGGAGAATATCCGTAGTGCGAAAGTCAGCCGGCAGAGCACTGAGGTCGATGCCAGTCGGTTGTGGCTCGAAGAATCCGTACAGATAGCCGCCGGCCTCGGGCCGCAGGTAGCAGCTTTGGTCGGTGACGCGGACGACAGGGTGATGATCGGGAATGCCACCGGCTGGGACCGTGACGACGCGCTGATGGCGGATCGGCCAGACGGGCATTTCGAAACCTGCTGATCGGGCCACCTGGCCGGTCCACGGGCCCGCGGTCACGACCACGCGATCGGCCGGTTCGACGCCATCGGTTGTCTCTACGCCGGTTATCCTGCCTGCCTCGATCCGCAGTCCCACAACTCTCTTTCCGCATTCGATGGTCACGCCCAGCTCCTGCGCGGCGGCGGCGTACGCAAGGGCACACTGTCGCGGCTCGACGTATCCATCGCCATGGACGAAGTAGCCGCCCTTCAGCTGCGAGACATCCATAGCTGGAACCAGTCGCTCCATCTCGGTGTGGGAGAGGAATTCGGCTCTCACGGCGTTCTGGCCGGCCCGTGCCAGGTGTCTCTCGTAGGACTCCATTCGCTCATCGGTGAGCGCTACGAGCAGGCTGCCCGGACGTCTCAGACCGGGGTCTCGTCCGACTTCCTCGCCAAACTTTGCGAGCAGATCGAGGGCGTATTGAATCGCCCGGCACATGGTGGGGGTAGTGCGGATCTGGCCGATCAGACCGGCTGCCTGGGGTGTGGTTTCGCGGGCGACCTCTGCGTTTCGCTCCAGTATCCGGACCCCGGTCGCACCTCGACTAGCCAGGTGATACGCCGTGCTCAACCCCCAGATGCCACCGCCGATTATGATGATCTGCTCGGAGTCGCCTCCTCTACCTGTACTTGCGCTCATGACTCAGCCTTCCGATTCTCAGGGCTTCAGCTTGAAGGCGACCAGAGGGATAGCGACAGATGTGGGACGAACGGTTCGCCGATGCTGCCCGCTCCCATCGCCGTTCAGATGTGTGCCCAATGGTGGCGTAATGTCTACCATCGAAGCACCAGCGGAAACTCCATTGTCCTTCCTGGCGTTCACCATACTGACCTCCCCCATGAGGCCCAGCTCAACTCGTGAGTCGCTTGCGATCGCCGTCGAATCGGGGTTCGGCACGCCTCGTGGTCCAAGGCAGGGTGACTCATTGGCGGCGGTGCGTCAAGCAGGAGGCCGCACAAAGCAGGCCGTCTCAATGTGGCGCGATGGGTCCCCGCCAGACGCTGCCGCCGAAGGTGGTCAGAAACATCGCCGCGCCGTCGTCTGAGGGCCGGGTCCTGACGTCCGATGCGCTCCCACGCAATGCCGCGGTCACGCGTGCGGTAGAGAGTGGGATCGGGAGCAGGCGTCAGATCTTCAACTCGCCGGTCTGCAGGAGATGCTCGATGCACTCGGTGAAAATCTGTTCGGTCGTGAAGCGAGGGCGGTGGTCGAGCAGACGCTTCCCCTTGGCGACGCTCGAACAGGGCGAGTGGACGACGTGGGACTCGATGATGTCGAAGGAGGTGTCGCCGACGATTGCCCGCAGGTCGGGAAGAGGGACGAACTCGAGCACCGGTTGCTGGCCGAACAGAGAGGCGACGAAGCGACAGCAGCCGAGCAGCGACAGCGCCCATGGGGCCACTGCGCTAAAGGATTCGCCCACCGCCTGCCCGCGGCACTCAAGGGCCCGCTGGAACAGGCCCGCCACGTCGTCTCCGTGCACGTGGTGCAACGTCGCCAGGCCGAGATCGGGGAGGTGGACGGTCTCACCACGGGCCAGCCGGCGGTAGACGCCGACGCCGTCGCGGCTGCCCTGAGGATCGATGGGAAGCCAGTCCCGACCAGAGATATGTCCGGGGTGAATGACCGTGGCCGGGAACCCGTCCGTCCGCCAGGCTTGCTGCAGGTCACTCTCGATCTGCGCCTTGTCGATGCCGTACTGCGTCGTCGGACGACGCGGGAATTGCTCTTCGTACGGAGCACGCTCAGTGGGACCGTAAGCCCAAATCGTGCCGCAGTGCAGAAAATGCCCGATACGGCCGGCGAAGGCCTCGACCATCAGGCGATTCTGATCCGGGGTGAAGGCGATCAGGTCGATGACAGCGTCCACTTCCACGGTGGCCATCCGCGACACCCACGTGCCGCTTTCCTCCTCGGCTCGACGGTCCGCGACGATCCACTCGACCTGACCCCAGCCGAGGCGCAGATCGCCATACTGGGGCTTCGGGTTTCGCGCCACGACGGTGACAACATGGCCAGCGAGTACGAGACGCGGCACTAGGTAGCTGCCGATGTGGCCAGTGCCGCCGATGACAAGGACGCGCATGTTCACCTCCTATAGCGGTCCGTCGACGTCGATCGTATTGGGAGTCAATGACGGTGAGGTATCTGTCAACGGATAGTCACTATAAAGGACATTGTCGTTGTCTGGTCAAGGATCTTGGCTTGGTCTGAGAAAGGTTGCTGTGTTGAGGGCGTTTTCGCAACAGCGTCATCTTCCAGAAGAACACACGCTCTGGGGTCATCAGGCGGTAACTGCACGCGTTCCGAGCTGTGACCCGGCTGGTGGCACTATCCCGAATTTCTGCTTGCGAGGCACGCTGGTCATGACTGACACGCCGAGTACCCGCGTTCTGCGCCTCCTCACCCTCTTCACGTGCCTTGCCACAGGTTCGAGCCAGACCCAGTTCAGCAGCCCGCCTCATTCCTACGGCTTCGGTTCGATCGACGTCTCCGTGCCGCATCGAATGCCGGTTCACCTCGTCGTCTACAACCTGATGGGTCAAATGGTCCGCGTGATCGCAGACCGCGATTTTGGCGCCGGACCCCACCAGGTTCAGCTGGGATGGCCTCGACTCAGGCGGCCAGCAAGTGGCTAGTGGTATCTACTTACTTCGCCTTCGCGCGGGCGGCGTCGAACGGCGAGGCAGGCTGTTGATGGTCCGTTGACTGCCCGTGTGGGCCCTGCGTGCGGTGTTTGTCCCTAGGCACCCGAGACTACTGGCTCAGTTCGATAAACCGCGTTCTGAGCAGCTTTTCTCGCGTCTCGTAGATCACCCCAAACCTCTCGCGTAGATACGACGCGTTCTGCCCCCATGTCCCGTCGGTGGTGAAGTCGGCATCGACCAGTTGTTTCCACACTCCGGAGGTACCCGGGCTGGCTGGCCATGTGTACACCCCCGGTCGGTTATCCGTCGAACGCCACCAGGCATATCGCACCAGTCGAATCAGGGGCATGCTCGCCACCACATATCGCATACGGCCGTCGTCGAGCTCCTCGCGCTTGAATGGCGCGGGTTCGAAACTCTCACGGGCCGGGATCGGGCCGCTCTGCTCAAAGATGAACTGAGTCTCCGTAGAGTCGACGTAGTCCAAAAAAAACGCCGTGACACCCAGGTGCTTGCCGAGGATGCTCACTCTCTCCTCAGGACTCAGTCCGTGGCGGTAGTATACGTTTTCAAACAGGCTCTCGGTCGCCACGCGGCCACCGATGTGAAACTCGTCAACGGGGGCGAGGTCCTCGACGGTAACGGTGTCCGGCGATTTTCCCAGGTGCTCCACGCCAGCGCGGATGGCATCGAGCAGATTCCCCTGGGTGTAATGGCGCGCGACTGATGCAATGTCTGGCATTCCTATCTATCTCCTGTGAAAAACCGTGTTTTGGGCTGCTAGGGTCCGGCCATAACTTCATCTGGGTCTCGTCCCACGATCGCCCTGTACACGACGGGGTCAGTCGCCCCTTCTGTCACCACCACCACTACCCGACTGTCACCATCCAGGGCCAGTTTGCACCGCATCTCCGCATCACTCGCCGCCACCGCAAATCCCGCCCAAGCCGCCGAACCCGTATCCCCGATCACGGCGGACGGATCACTCCCCTCTGGCTGGGCTGCCTCCCGCATCGCATCCACCGCCGCTCGATCCGGCACGGTCAGGAATGCAAAGGCCCCCGCATTGAGCATCGCCCAAGGTTCGGCCGATGCCTCCTCGACCACCAACCCATCCATCACCGACGTCGCCGCTCCCACTTTCACCGCCCGCCCCACCCGTGCACTCTCGTAAAGACAACACGACGCCGTCGGCTCAACTACCACCAATCGGGGCCGCTCCCGCCCATAGCGCTGCCACAAACGCCCGCAGCAGGCCCCGGCAAAAATACCGCCGCCGCCAGGTACAAAGACATGCGTCGGCGGCTTGTCCAACTGTTCAACCACTTCGTCGGCCACCATCGCATAGCCCTGCATGATAGCCCGTGGCACCTGCGGATACGCCGCCGTAACCTGATCCGAAATAACGAAATACCCCTCCACCTCCGCATCTTGATGCAGTTGCTCTACTACCCGGTCATAGGTACCCTCCACTCTCACCACCTCCCCCCCATAGCCAACAATCGCCATCTCCCGCCCCGCACTGACCCCGTCGTTCATATAGAGCACCGCCCGACAGCCAAACGTCCGAGCCCCCCACGCCATCGCCCGCCCGTGATTGCCCGAAGTCGCCGCCGCCACCACAATATTCCGCGTGATCTCCGCATACTTCCCCGCTACCAGATCTTGCGTGCTCACGGCTTGTTCGCCCGTAGCCTTTTGCACCTCGCCCTTGAGTACCCCCAACATCGCATAGGGCGGCCCGGTCGGCTTGAAACTGCCAATCCCAAAGCGAAACCCCTCGTGCTTACACCACAGGGCGCCAACACCCTTTGCCTGCGCCAACCCATCGAGCCCGATCAACGGCGTCTGAGCATATCCGGGCCAGCTGGTGATTTCGGCCTTAGCCACGGCAAAGGCTTCCTGGTTGAGTATCTCCCGCTGTGCCTGCCCATACTCCACAGACGCCCGCGCTTGTGGGTTGATATACAGTTGGGTATCATGAGACGCCATAGCAGATGTCCTTCCTTACGTTGCGCCCTTATACAGATAGAGAGTAGAGCCTCCCTTCGCCGGCTCTCCATCGGCACAATTGACAGCTTCTTCTACCGCGTAGCCAGTGACTTTCGCCTGAGCAGCGATATCGCCATGCGCACGCAGGTCAGAAAAAGAACTTGCCCGGACCATGATTGGCGATATTTGGAGGTAGTAACTCCAAATATCGTGACAAAATGGATCTCATAAAGACAATTTTTCGATCCGCCGAAGACGAGCTTCTTTCTTTTTGGGCCTCGTAGCACAGGGAAATCCACCTTCCTGCGCCAGGTCTTTGCCGAGGCTCTGTGGCTGGACCTGCTCGATCCAGCCTTGCTGCTAGAGCGTGTGGCCCGCCCCGAACGCCTGCGCCAACTCGTCGCAGGAGGAGGTCATGGCCGAAAGTCTCGTTCGCAACGTAGGGGACTTTTCGCGCTTCGTCGAGTCATCGCTTTCTCTCATGGCAGAGTCCTCAACATCTCCAACGTGGCCCGCGAGTGTGCTGTGGGCCGCAAAGCGGTGGAGAGTTACGTGCGGATCCTCGAGGACCTCCTGCTCGCCTTCCGCCTGCCGGTATTCACCCGGCGGTCGCGACGCCAACCGACGCGGCAACTCTACTACTGCGACACCGGTATCTTTCGATCCCTGCGCCCGGCCGGTCCTCTCGATCGACCAGCTGAAATCGACGGCGGCGCCCTTGAGGGCCTCGTCGACCGCACCGATCGACTTCTCGCGCTTCGTCGATGTTGATCGACCTCGTGAGGGCTTATCTTCTGGCTGACGCCTCTCACACTTGCCGGCTCGGCCGGTAGTTGGCTGTTGGAACTATCTGGCGGGCGTTTTCACTTGAGCAAGAGATGGAGAGCACATGGAACTCCGCGAACGCAGTAGCGCAGACGGTTGGAGTGGAGAGCTCGTGGAGAGCGGCAAATCCATTTCGCGGCTGTGGATTGCAGATCGCCTCATGCGTATCGGCGCCGCTACCGCCTCAGCGGCCATCAGGCGTATCGGGAGAAGGTTTCTATGTCTAATCAGTCCCTACCTCCACGTGCCAACCTGCCGCAGATCCGAAACCGAGCCAAGGATCTGGTCAAGGCCTTCCGCGATCGTGATGCCAGGGCACTGGCGCTAACGACGACGTATCTGCCGCGCTTGAACGAGGCGACGGACGACAGCCTCGCCGCGGCCACACTGACATTACAGGAAGCCCAGCATGTGATCGCGCGCCAGTACGGGTTCGCCTCCTGGCGAGACCTGCTGCGCGCCCATCATTGCCTACCTGTGCTTAAGGTGTTGCTCGAGGCGGGCGCGAAACCAGCCCTACTTTCTACAATCCACATTGGTGGCCAGATGCATGACACGGGCGTTCGCGGCGCAGATCGGTCCTTCATCGGCGTTACTGCGCTCGATTACGCCACGGAGTTCCCACAGGAGCCCCACAGTATCATTCCCGAACCCGGATCGGATTCGCACCTGCCACACAAGTCGGTAGTGCAGCTTCTTCGGCAGGTGTTGCCGTAAGGACGAGGCGGAGTGGGCGGCTCTTCAAGCCGTCCGCCCTGCTCGAATGCTCCACCCATGTCACGAGGGCTTTGCATCCACGGCGCGACCCAGAGCCGTTACAACCCTCCGAGAATACTATTGCCCTTCATGCCGGTGAAGGTGTCGATGAAGAGCCAGATTCCCATGGTCACGACCTGTCCGAGGATGAGACCGAGAAAGAAAGGCTGAGTGCGCTGGTAGAAGCGCAGGCCTCCGTATTTCAGCACCAGTGACTTGATCATCATGGCCAGCAGGACGCTGAACCACATGCCACCGAAGACGGAGCTGATGGGGAATCCCAGGGGGTGGAAGGGCCACCACAGAAAGCGCCGCCGCATCGACATGAGGCCGGTCATGATCCCTGCTCCCACCCCGGTGTAGGCCCAACCCGCCGCATCGACATCGGGCATGGTCTTGAGCATCGTCTGCAGGAAGGTCCAGGGGTACTGAGCCGCGTGCTGGTAGTAGAAAGCATTCAAATTCAAGCCGCCTTCCTCGTAGGACAGCTTCAGGCTCAGCAGCAAACCCCCAACAATGCTGGCCGCCACACCGGCCATGATACCCCAGGAGATCCAGCGTCGCCCGTGCACCACTTCCGCGCTCAGGCGCAGGCCGTTGGCGATCGGCGCCATGGCGAAGTTGAGGATGTCGGTCCCCCAGACATAGGTATGCCCCAGCGTCATCAGGCCGGGCCCGCCGATCAGCTTCGGTCCGAGAGCGGAGATGACGACGTCGGAGGGGTTGGTGGGTGGGTACATGGCGGACACCCCACCCTGGGCCACGGCACGAGTCATGGCGGTGAAGATGACCAGCGTTACGGCCACGAAGAGCACGGAGATCCATCCCGGCAGGCCGCCGGCGTTCAGCCATGCGGCCAGGACAGCGCCGCCGGCCAGCAATCCCACCACCGCGGTGCGGTAGGACATGATCTCGTCGGAGTCGTCGACATCGGGTCTCGTCCCAAGGGCCCGACCGAAGACGTCGGCGATGTGATCGCGGCCGATCCACAGGCCAAAGAGGACGAGCACCAGCATGGCCCCCATGCTCTGATGAATGAGCATGGACGGCATGTACTGGCTGAAAACGCCCATGCTGGCGTCCTTCGCGCTCAGCCCCCACACGTCCATGACCGCTTTCTGGATGACGTTGACGACGCGGAAGAAGCACAGGCCATACCCCACCGAGGCGCTGGCGAAGTAGGCGAATCCGAGCAGGGCGAAATCGACTCCGAGGCTGAAGCTGACGCTGCCGCGGAAGAAAGAGAGGCTGCCCTGAAAGACGGTGAGCCTGGGAATGAAGGTGAAGTACCGGCTCAGCGCGTCTATGCTGCCGTCTACCAATGGGAAGAGAAAACCGATCCACATAAGGGGATTGCGGAAAAAGGGATTGACGGCGCGGCCGTCGTCGGCGGCCATGGCCAGCGGCAGCTGGGTCATGGGGTAGGGGATGCGCTCGTTATCCATCCACTGGCGCCTCAGCATGACCGCCGCACACAGAAAGATCCAGTGAAGGGTCAACAGGAACAGCACCCAGGCCGCCAGGGGTCTCAGCCAGGCGCCCCAGGGAATGGCTTCGCCGGGCGGCAGCCCCTCGTAGAGGTTCTCAATCCCGGCTTTGTCACTGAAGCCCATCCAGTCTGTCATGTGGGGCAACAGCAACTGCGCCCACTGGTTTTCAGCCGTGGCGTAGTAGTAGGCTGAGGTCAACAGGGGGAAGAGATTGGCGACGACGCCGCGGCTGGGTACGGCGTTGGCTACCGATATCATGATGAAGATGGCCAGCAGCTCTCCCGGGCGCAGGGCCGTGGTTGGGCGCACCCAGCGGAGCAGGCTGTTGATGCCGCCGGCCAGGAGGAAGAAGAGGAAGGTGGCCGCCGATTGGGTCGTCCACAGGCCCATTCGGGATCCCTGAACCAGATTGTCGGAGTAGGGAATCCACAGGCCGATGAAGAAGCACAGGCCCAGCCCGATCAGGAAAGCTCTCAGAGTCAACGGGAGATCCCCACGGGAGAAGAGTCAGTGCCGGTGAGGGCCGATGAAGGCCCACCTGGCGGACAGATTACCCGCCAACCGAGCGAGCCGGACTGATCGGTGCACGCCGTGGTTTCCATCTTTAGAAGGTGAGTGCCTCCACCGCTTTCTGGATCATGGCGAAGGCGACGGAGATCATCCCCATCAGCCCCATGCCCACCGAAAAGCCCACCGCCAGCACGGTGGCGTACAGCCGCCACTGCTGTTTGCCGTACTTGCCCCAGAAGTAGTAGCGCGCCAGCAGGGCCCCGATGATCTCGGTGACTATCAGGTGTGGGATCTGTCCCAGGGAGCGGACGTAGCCGAAGACGAAGAGGATCGGCAGCCCGAAGTAGGACAGGATGGTGAACATCCCCAGGCCGACGGCGAGACCGGCGGCGATAACGGGCGGCTTGAGCGCCTCGAAGAGGATGGGGCGGTCCTCGGAGGACTGCAGCGAGATGCTGTCGAAAGTCGGCGCCTGGTCGACTTCGAATTCCACCCGGATCGAATCGGGCGACACGCCCGGGAGTGACTGTACCTGCAGCCGCGGCGTCGGCGTGTCCACGACGGTTCCGTCAGGCGGACCTAGCCTGGTCAAGGTCAACTGGGGGTCGTCCCCGAGCTGAAGCTCCGGCGTCGGGATTCGGTGCAGCCGGTCCCCTGGGGAACCCTCTATCTGCCAGTCTGCATAGATATAGCCGACTTCCGTCCACGGGCCGGTCCGGTCGCCGACCCGGGCGCGGGCACGCCAGTACCACCAGGTCCGGTCCCTGAGGTTTCCCGGCTCCCAGGAGATAGCCTCCGGAGACTTCTCCAGGCGGCCGCGCAGGGTGCTGGACAGCCAGATGCTCTGCTGCAGGGCCTGCAGCGGCCACATCTTCTGGATGTAGGGGTAGGACGGAGACGGGATGGGGGCCATCTTCCACAGCAGCGACGAATAGACCAACCCCATGATCAGTATCAGCGGAACCATGAACAGCTCCGCCTTGACGAAGCTGGTAAAGCGGGTGCCGCTGAGCTCAATCTCGCGGAACTTCTGCACATTGCCCGAGTAGTCGCCGATCCCCATCGGCACGAACCAGATGTCGACACCGCGATAACCGCTCAGGAAGATGATGGATTCGCGCACATAGGGAATGGTCACCGTCATTCCCACCATGCCGATGAGGCGGGCGTTGATGAAGGAGATGATCGGCGTGTAGATGAAGGCGAAGAAGAAGAACAGGCCGATGAGGAACTTCCCCACCAGGACGGGAAAGAAGATCTTGGCAATGATGATGGGGTAGATGCTGGTCAGAGCGAGCAGTCCGAGGATTACGGCGATACGGAAGTCGCCTCGGCCCTTGGGTGGCGTCAGAAGCCTGTTCTTGCGCGCTGGGTCGGAGGAGCTGGCGTGGGCGCCGCGCACGACCTGATAGATGCCGACGAAGGTCAGGGCGAAGGTGATGCCGATGCCGAAGCTCATCCAGAAATCGATGGAGTTGACGAACTGGGTCTGGATCGTGTCCATGCCCATGAACCAGTGCGGCAGCATGCCGTAGTGGTGCAGCACCGGGTTGGCGAGGGTGTGGACGACGACGCCGAAGAAGGCGCCGACGATGCCCCAGAAGGGGGCCACCAGCCCCACGAAGATGGGCCCCAGATGGCAGGTGAAGCCCAGCGGTGTCGCCGGCAGGAAGTAACCGGTGTACTGGGTCAGGTCGACCCAGGGAATAGGCAGCAGCTGGACCGGTTGGGTCATGAGCACACCGGTGATGGCGGGCACGGCGACGTAGATGGCGCCGAAGGCGGCGCCGATAGCGGTGCCGATGCTGAACACGCGCCAGCGCCAGCCGGTTTCGCCACTGCTCTCCTCGGCCAGGGCCATGGCGCCCTGGGCGGCAATGGGGGCGAAGGGAAAGGGCAGACGCTCGTAGTCGGAGGTCAGGCGGAACAGGAAGTAGCCGCCGCAGAAGGCGCTCACCTTGCCCACCACCATGCCGGCGATCAGCAAGATGATCGGCACCAGCCAATCCCGGTGGAAGAAAGTGCGGCTGATAATGGCCTCGGATTCGGGCTGTGGCGATACCCACCAGGGTATGTAGCTGGCCACCCCGAATTGCTGCGCCGCCGCCGACTGCACGAAGTACTGGTTCCACAGCAGGCTGTTGAAGGCGCCGCTCTCCTGCGCGATCAGGGCCGTGGCCACGTACAGCAGCAGGTAAATTTCCTGCTTTTTCAGCGTGGTGAAGCTGCGTTTGGCGATTTCGATGAAGAGGATGACGGTCACCCACTCGGCTGCGGCGCCGATGGAGCCGCCGATCATGAGGGAGAGGTACATATTCCCCGGCACCATGAAAATGGCGATGAAGAGGGCGCCGGCGATGGTGCGCTTGGTGAATCCCTCTTCGAACGTATTGGGTGCCTGGAGTAAGTTCCGGTATTCGTCGATCTCCTGATACCGGCTGTCCCGACGTCGGAGTCTCATGCCTCCTCACTCTCGTAGCGCTCCTGAAAGGAGTGCTTGACCCCGGCCGGCAGCGTGCGCCAGATGAGGAACTGCTTGCGCAGGATATTGACGAAGCGCTGGTTGGTGCGGCGCCAGGAGGCCGGCTCACCGCTGCGCCGTTCGATGACCAGCGAGATCTCGTAGACCTCGTGCGCCTGTTCGCCCGTGGGCGAGGCCTTCAGCAGCAGATCCTCGCTGACCCCGAGGTCGAAGGGGGCGAGCCAGAGACGCGTGCGGACTTCGCAGCTCTCATCGGTGTCTCCACCGACCTGGCGCAGCTGCGTGCCTCGGGTGTAGAAGGTGCTGGTCGATTCCTCGCCGTAGGCCTCCAGATAGGCGGCCAGAAAGGAGCACAGCTCCAGGACTTCCAACCGGGAGACGGTGAAGGGGAAGAGAAACTCCCAGCGGTCGCCCTCGGGCTCGGGCAGTCGCCATCGGCGGGTCACGTCGGGGACCGCCAGTCGCCCGGCGATGTGCGCTGGATACCAGCTGGATACCAACACCAGGCCCATGACCAGGGAAGCGGCTGTCACTGCGGCCAGCGAAGAGTAGTTCAGCGATATCGCCCCCAGCCATCCCTGCCAGAGCAGGATCTTGGCCGTGACCTGCCCCACCAGGTAGCCACCCACCACCCCCAGAACGGCGTATACGCAGGCCTCGGCGATAAAGAGAAAGGAGATGTGTACCGGCGCCAGTCCCACCGATGAATAGATGCCGATCTCGCGGAAGCGCTCGTACACCGACCCCATCATGGTGTTGAGAACGATCAGGGAGGCGATCAGGACCGGTACGAGCTGATCCCCCAAGCCGCCGAAGGCGGTGACGCCGAGGGAGTTGTAGGTCCACGCCCGAAGGTCGTGGGACACGTCGTCGGGCAGACCCGCGAAGATGGTGACGCCCAGGCGCGACAGGAAGTCTTCGATGAGCACGCGCGTGCTGGCGGGCTCGTGGAAGCGCATGCCCACCGACTGCAGGCTGCCGCCCAGCTCGCGAAGAAGCTGGTAGGGCAGCACGATGATCTCGTCGCCGTCGAGGTGAGTGAAGGAGACCAGATCCACCGAGGGCGGCCCCTGTTCTTGACGCGTCAGCTGATCTTGTTGCCTCGCCTCCTGCAGCTCCGCGCCGCCGATGAGGCTGAAATTTACCGGTGTCATCGGCTCGCCGTCCAGGTCGAGCAGCTGCCGCACTCGCCCCGGATCGAACAACCCCCGCACCAGCAGGTTTTCGCCGAAGACGCGAACCCGGGCGACGCCCACCTGGTCTGGCCCGATCGACAGCAGCTGGGCCAGATGGACGGGCAGCAGACAGCTGGCCTCGCGTTCGTCGGTGAACCAGGCGCCAGCCGTCAAACAATGGTCGAAGCCGGACACGGCATTTTCGGCCGGCGTCAGACCGAGTATGCCGCGGGCGTGCACGACGTGATCGCCCTGCCGGATTGGAATCAGGTTCTGCGCCGCGGGGGCATACCAGCTGCGGGGAGCGACCGCCGCGCGATCGAAGAAGTCGGCGCGGGCGTAGTCGAAGGTCGACTCCGGCAACGGCGCCCAGGTGCGGCTGCGGATAAGTCCACCCGCATAGGCTGCCCGGTGGGGAAGCTGTACGCGACTGAAGTGAAGACTGGTCTCAATCGAGGTGAAGGAGAGGACGGTGAAGGTGAGTAAAAGCAAGGTGATGAAGGTGAGGGCCGTGCGCAGTTTGCGCCGCCTCATGTTGGAGATTCCCAGGATGAAGGCGGTGTAGCAGGCGCCGATTCGGCTGATGTCGGTGTCGTGCACGAAGACGGCGTCCGGGTCCACTTCCCGCATGTAGGCGTTGAATTGGGAAAGCACGAGGACGAGGACGAAAACGGCCAGCGCCAGGATGATGAAGGCGAGCAGGACGACCAGGGGGTTGGACAGCTCGAAGGCCGGGTGGACGAGGGATATGCAGATCCAGATGGCGGCGAAGATGACGGCAAAACCGCCGATCTGGTAGTGAATGTCGGCGGCGCCGATAAGCAGGCGCTCGCAGAAAAAGGCGCAGGGAATCATCAGCGCCATGAAGAAGACAACGCCGTGGACGACGTCATTCTGGGTCGCGGTGACGTCGGGATAGGCCCTGGCTTCCAGGCCTAGGGCGGCCCGGCTCAGCTTGATGAACTCGCTCCACTGTTGGTTCTCCAGCGCCGTTGCCGCGCTCTGGATGCGGCGACCGGCCTCATCGTGGAGTTGCGTAACGCGCCGGTTGGATATGCCGAAGCGCATCATTTTGCGGATCCGCGCCTCGTTCAAAGCCCACATGTCCCGGGCCGCCAGATAGGAAGTGTGGATGAAGGCGCCGGGCCGATCGACGGGATAGCCCGATCCCTGCCCCGCCTGGCTGAGGTCGCCTTCGGCGTTCAGGAGCATGAAGCGGATGCCCATCAGCCCCTGGCTCATGGTGAGCTTGAGCCGCTCCCCCGGGGTCGAGAACAGTACCCCCACCGGCTCGTCGGAGCCGATCCCCAAGGAGTAGCCGTACTCGCGGGGTTCGTTGTTGGTCTCGTCGTAGACCTGGAGCGCGGCCAGTCGGTTCAGAAAGCGGGGATCCACGGCGTCGAAGAAGTCGGTGGCCACGCACGGAAAGAGGATGCTGGTCGATTCGGTCAGCCACCGGTTCAGGCTCACATCCGGTTTGTAGATCTTGGCCTGGACGCCGCGGTTGGGAGCGTAGCGGATTTCGCCGTCTTCCGGGTCCAGGTAGTAGGCCTCGACCTGGGCGGTCAGCGCGCGCACACCGTGTATCTCGTACTCCCCGTTCTGGTCAGCCAGCTGGTAGAAGGTCTCGCGAACCCCTTTGGCCGACTTGGTGCTGCCCGTGCGCATTGCTATGATGGCATCGGGTCTGGGGCGATCCGGGGCGATGCTGCGGCGCGGAAAGGTGAGGACGCGGCCGTGGAGGCCGCGCAGCTTGTCCTTCAATCGCATGCGGAAGGTCGGGAACAGATCATCCCGGCTCAGGGCGTGCTGGAGCAACACCGACAACAGCTGCGTCTGGCGGGTGAGGTTGGCAAAGTTGACGAACCGGACCCGATCCAGCGGCGTGTCCACGACCAGGCGGGCATCGTTGACGGTGACGAAGGCCAGCGCCGGGATGCCGGCCTCCAGGGCCAGCTGAGAGTTCGAACGCAGATCGCCCCCGGGCATGAGAGAGTTCCAGGCCAGCCCACCCACGGGGGTGATGCCGTTGTAGAGGACGGGACTGGTGTCGTAGCCGATGGCCGGGCCGAGCTCATCCGCCATGCGCGTAAAGGCCGAACCGAAGGGGGCGAAGTAGCGCCGCTGGTACAGGTCCGTGCTGCTGTTCCAGATGGCCAGTTCGTCGGTGTGGCTGGACAGGTCGAGACTGACCGCCAGTTTGACGGCAATGGGGTCTTCGACAAGGGCGGCGTAATGCGGCTCGGTACGGCTGTGGCGCTGCAGGAAAGCGCTCATGCCGGCCAGCGCCAGGTGGTGGGCGGAGGTAGCCGCAAAGACGACGGTTCGCCCCGGCGGGTCGCGGCTCAGATGGCGCGCCACTTCTAAAAGAGCCGCGGCACTGCAGGCCATCTCCGCGGCCGGGGCCAGCGCCGGGACCACCGACATGCCGTCGTAGTAGGCCTCGAGCAAGACGATTTCATCTCGCAGATCCGGATCCGCCCCCGGCAACACGCCGACGATGTTGCGCGTCGATCGGCGCTGCCACCGCATGTGGCCGTGGAGAACGACCGCCGGGGGTTCGGGCTGCTGCTGGAGAAAGGAGCGCAGGGCCCGGGCCTCGGCACGGGCGATCCAGAAGCGGGGCGTGCGCAGGGGCACCTGGAGGAATTTCTGAGCCGCCTGCACGTAGGTGGTGCTGTCGGGCTCGACGAAGAGGATGGCCGCCGCGCCCAGCATGGCCGCGTCCAGCCAGCGGTTCCAGGAGTTGAACTCGAGCAGGACGACACTGCCCACCATGGGGGCTCCGTCGAACTCGTCCAGGTGTCCGGAGCCGCCGTCTACCAGTACACCTCGCAGCCCTTCCAGAGGCACCGCGGAAGTGCGCACCAGATTGGGCCAGATGCTGTTGAGGGTGAGACGGGTACCGTCGGGCAGCTCCAGGAAAGCCCCGTCGTCAATCGGTACGGCGACCTGGAAAACTTCGGCGCGCACCGATTGGAGGCCGAGCTCCCGAAACTGCCGCTCGATGTAGGCGGCGGCCGAGTCCGCGCCCGGATAGCCGGCGACTCGAGAGCCCAGAGAGCTGAAATACTCCACCGTCTGGCGCAGTCGAACTTCGGTCGGAGACGGGGAATCACCGCTCGCCCAGCTGTCGGCGCCAAGGCTCCGGGCGCCCAGCGTCCAGAGCAGGACGGCCGAACAGCACCAGGCGATCCAGCGATTGCGACGGGTGTCCGCGCTGAGGCGCGGAGGCCGCAGTCGAGCTAGCAAATCACGACCAGTTGCCGGAGAAGTCGTAGGGGAAGTCGTAGGGGAAGTCGATCGCAACGGCGCAGATGCGGAAGTCGGGCTAGCACATCACGACCAGTGTCGGAAGAAAAGGGAAATCGACGGGCTCGCAGCGCCCTAAGAGGCCGCCGCCTTCGTCTGCACTCGGGAGCCGTCGCGGTTCACGCGCCCGATATCGCGTCCGAACCGGTACGAAATGTCGATCGTCTCCACGGGCTCATCGCGGTAGTCGAACCGGGTCACCGCCTGGTGGATCTTCAGCGTCAGCGCGGCGACGTCGGGATTCAGGCTCTGGAACACCAGAAAGCCCTCCAGCTCCTGGCCGCTGAAAATCATCTCCTTCGGAAACATCGTCCGGCTCAACAGATCCTGGCGCTCGCGAAATCTGCCGTACTCGTTGCCGCCGTAGCCCTGGATGTAGGCGCGGAAGTAGTTGGTGAGTTGCAGGCCGCTCAGGGCCCAGTACTCGCGTCCGTTGTCGGAAATCAGGGACACCTTCGCCGGATCGATAAGGACCTTCGGATACTCGTAGTTCTTGACCGTCACCTGGAAGACGGTGAAGCGCCCCCCCGATTCCTGCTTCGGTCGCTCGGTATTGCCGTAGGTGTAGGGGTTGGTCGATCTGCGGCCCTCGCCGGACTCCGTCTGGAAGCGCCTGTTGAGCTCGTCATCGGTCATCGCCCGCACGCGGATCTCGAGGCGGCCCTGGGTAAAATGGACGCCGCCGTCGTCCTGCACCTCCATGTTCTCCTCCTGCGTCTCAAGCGGTTGCATTGGGCCCGCGTAAAACGCGTAGCCGCAGCCCAAAACGGGAAGCAGGGCGATCGATAGGAGAGCTCTGAGGTGTCTCATCTTCCTTCCTCCGACGATAGCGATTACCTTGTGCACCAACGATTGACGATTTCGTAAGAAGGGACGCACTCTCCCCCGATACGAAATACTGCAGCGAGACCAATGATCCACTTACATGGCGTGTACGAGATCGCTTAGTAGAACTTCTCGCGACTGAATCATGATTCCACGAAGTATACAACACCACCCGACGCCGGGCAAGAACTTCGCGTCGGGAGATCTCGCCGGCGCGAAGCGGCTCGCCGCGGCGATGCGGCGGCTGACAGCGGGTCTGTTTCTGGCGGCGTGGGTCCCGTTCGGCGCTCTCGCCGAAGATATGACCCTCACTCTCGCCGACGGCGTCGAGATGGGGCTCGTCTGGATCGGGCCGGGTGAGTTCGCCATGGGAGGTATCAGGCCCCTCCCCCACGATTCGGGGGGAGAGAAGGTGAAGGTGCGCCTGTCGTCCGGCTTCTATCTGGGCCGGACCGAGATCACCCAGCAACAGTGGGTGTCGATTATGGGCTCGCGCCCATGGGAGGGACGGCCTCACGTGGTCGCGGATCCGCAGCGGCCAGCGGTATTTTTTTCGTGGCTGGAGCTGCAGGTATTCGTCGAACGTCTGAGCGTCGCCACCGGCCAACCCCTGCGCCTGCCGACGGAGGCCGAGTGGGAATACGCCTGCCGCGCCGGTGAGGGCGAAGGCGAAGCGGGAGAGCTCGACCCTCTGGCGTGGTATTACGACAACACCAAGGCGGCGGGTCAGCGTCAGGCGATGCCGGTGGCTTCGAAGCGACCCAATCTCTGGGGGCTGTTCGACATGCGCGGCAACGTCTGGGAATGGGTTGCCCGGGTCGATGCGGTCAGTGCAGAAGGGGTCAGTGCCGATGGCGTCAGGATCGATCCCAACGGGCCGGCGCGCGGCAGTCACCGCGTCAAGCGCGGCGGCAGCTTCTACGATTTTGGCGAGTCCCTTCACTGCGGCGCCCGTGACGGCTACTCCGAAAATGGCCGCTACATCAATATCGGCGCCCGCATCGCGCTCGATCGCTGACCCGCTCTGGAACCATGTCTCTCCGGCCCATCCACCACCTGGCGACCTGTCTGGCTAAGTCGATCATGTCTCCGTGGCGTATTCGGTCCATCCGCCACCTGGCGACGGCCTGTCAACTGACCACGTCCGCCACCAGGTCTTTCCGGTCCATCCGCCACCTGGCGACGGCCTGTCTGCTGGCTCTGGGTGCGGGTTGCGGCTCCGGTCAGTCTCCCAGCGAAAACGCCGCGGCTGTCAAGGGAGACTCAACCCCACGCTTTGTAGAACGGTCGGCGGCGGCGGGACTCGACTTCGAGCACGTCTCCGGCAGCCCCGAACAGCGCTATATCCTGGAGTCCATGTCCTCCGGCGCCGCCTTCTTCGACGCCGACGGCGACAACTTCCAGGACCTCTTTCTGGTCAACAGCTCGCGCGTTCCCACCCACCCTGAGGGCGTTACCAACAGACTGTACCGCAACGTCGCCGCACCGGACGGTGGGCGCTCCTTCGCCGACGTCACCGCCGGATCGGGATTGGCTGACGGGGGCTGGGGCATGGGGTGCGCGGTCGGAGATATCGACAACGACGGCGATGTCGATATCTATGTCACTTACTGGGGCGCGAATGTCCTGTACGCCAACGACGGCGACGGCCGCTTCAGCGATATCACCGCCACCGCTGGCGTCGGCGATCGGGGGTGGAGCACGAGTGCCGCCTTCGGCGATCTCGACGAGGACGGTCTGCTCGACCTGTTCGTCGCCAACTATCTGGTTTTCGACCTCGACCATCCTCCCGGAGGCGGTGTGCCCTGCAGCGGCTGGCGCGGCCTCGATGTCTACTGCGGGCCCCACGGCATGCGGCCGGAGGCCAATGTCCTTTTCCGCAACGAGGGTGGGGGCCGCTTCGCCGAGCGCACCTCGGACACCGGCGTTTCCGGCGACGTCCACCCGAGCCTCGGTGTTGCCCTGGGGGACTTCGACGACGACGGCGACCGCGACATCTACGTCGCCAACGACGGCTACCCCAACGTGCTGTACCGCAACGACGGCGACTGGCGGCTGGAGGAGGTGGCGACGTGGTCGGGCGCCGCCTACAGCGAGGACGGCCGCTCGCAGGCCGGCATGGGCGTGGCCTCGGGCGACTACGACGGCGACGGCGACCTCGACCTCTTCGTCACCCACTTCTCCGACGACGTCAACACCCTCTACCAGAATCAGGGAGACGGACGCTTTCGCGATCAGACCGCCGCCGCCGGCCTGGCCGCCGGGGTGCGGCCCTACCTCGGCTGGGGCACCGCCTTTCTCGACGCCGACAACGACGGCTGGCTGGATCTGTTCGTCGCCAACGGCCACATCTACCCGCAGGTCGATGTCCACCCGTCGGGCTACCACTACGCCCAGCGCAACCTGTTCTACCGCAACCTCGGCGGGCGCTTCACCCAAATTGACGCCGGGCCCGGACTCGCCCTGGCGCGGGTCAGCCGGGGGCTGGCTCTGGCCGACTACGACAACGACGGCGACATCGACCTCCTGGTCATGAACCTGAACGAGCCACCCGACCTGCTGCACAATGTCAGCGAGTCAACCAACCACTGGCTGGGGTTGCGCCTGCAGGGCCGTCACGGCAAGCGCGAAGCCCTCGGCGCCCGCGTCCGTCTGCACGCGGGAGGGGGGAGGGTTTATTTCCGCGAGGTCCAGCGGGCCGTCGGCTACCTGTCGCAGAGCGACCCGCGGCTCCTGTTTGGACTGGGCCATGACACGAGGGTGGACAGCGTCGTCGTGCGCTGGCCCGGCGGCCGGCGGCAGGTGCTGCGGGGACTGGAGATCGATCGCTACCACGTCGTCGAAGAAGGGGTCGAGGAGCCCGTGGCCGCCTACGCCCACACCGACCGTTTGGAGGTCCCTGACGCGTCGGCGTCCGCGTTGGTAGCGGCGACGGTGTCAGTTGCCGGCCCTGCTGTCACCCCGCCTGGCGCGACCCGCTACAAGCCGCCGGCCGGCGCTACCGCCGAGGGTCAATACCGGGACGGCATGGCGCTGTACGAACAGGGGCGTTTCGAGGAAGCCAGCGACGTCTTTCGGTGGCTGGTGGACGAGCATCCCGACTACCTGCCCGGGCGCTACTCCCTCGCCGTCAACCTGTTTTCCGGGATGGGGCGGCTCGAGGAGGCTCGCCAGGTGCTCGAGGATGCGGTGCGGTTGGACTCGACGCGCGCCGAGGTCTTCCGCCTTCTCGGCGTCGTCTTCCTCAACCTGGACCGGTCGCCAGCGGCGGTCACCGCCCTGCGGCGCGCCGTCGCTCTGGACGGCGACGACTGGGAGAGTCACTCCCGGCTGGGGCTGGCCTTCGTGCGCCTCGGCGACCTGTCCCAAGCGCAGCGCGCTTTCCTCGAGGCCACCCGCCGCGCCCCCTGGAAGCCGCAGCCGCACCTGCACCTGGCCGAGTTGTACGAGCGGGAGGGCCACGATTCTCAGGCCGCCGGGCACCGCCAGGCCTTCGTGCGGTTGCGGCCTGCCGAGGAGGCCGTCGAACGGGCGCTGCACCAGGTCCGCGAGTTCCCCGGCGACGCGCTTATCCGCTACCGCCTCGGTCTGGCCTACCTCGGGCAGGGCCGCTATCAGAGCGCCGCCGAGCCCTTCCGGGCCGCTCTCGACATCGATCCAAGCCTGGCCGCCGCCCACCACGGCCTCGGCGCATCCCACCACCTGCGCGGACAGCTGGCTGCCGCCATCGACGCCTACCGTCGATCCGCCGAGCTCGACCCGGGCAGGATGGCCGCCCACGCCGATCTGGCCCAGGCCTGCCTGGAGGCGCGCCGTTTCGAGGAGGCCGTAGCCGCCTTCGACCGCGCCTTGCAGCTGGATCCGGGTCGCCTGGAGTTGCGGGCTCGACGCGGCATTGCCGCCGCCGCTGGGGGCCGCATCGACGACGGCGTGCGCGACCTGCGGGCGGTGCTGGCGGCTGATCCGGACCATATCGAGAGCCGCGTCTCCCTGGCCCAGATCTACGGCGCCGCCGGGCGGCTGTCAGAGGCTGTCCAGCAGTGGCAGGCGGTGCTGCGCCTCGATCCCGATCACGCCGAGGCGGGGACGCATCTGAGCCAGCTGCGCCTGCGGATGGCCGACGACGGCAGGGGCACTCGCTAGCAGGGGCGTTCGCTAGAAATACCCCGACAGATAGTTGTAGCCGCCCGGGATGCCGGTGAACTCGCTCACCAGCAGCCAGAATCCGGCGGTTACAAACTGGCCCAGGATCAGACCCAGGAAGAACGGTTTGGTCGCCATGTACAACTTCGGGCCGCCGTATTTCAGCACCACCGTCTTGAGCACCCAGGCCATCAGCACGCTGAAGAACATGGTTCCGAAGACGGCGCTGATCGGGAACCCGAGCGGATGAAGCGGCCACCACAGCCAGCGCTTCTGGGCGAACATCAGCAGCCCCATGACGACGGCGCCCATCCAGGTGTAGAGCCAGTTGATCCAGTGAGGGCCCTCCAGCGCCCCCAGTCGCGCGGCCGCGTTCTGAAAAGGCAGGCGGTTGACGTAGTTGAAGAAGAAGCCGTCGGTGTTGATGCCGCCGTACTCGTAGGCCAGGATGACGATCGCCCACACCGAACTGACCAGGGTCGCCACGATGGCCAGTAGCATGCCCCAAAACACGATCCGCCGGTTGCGGGCGATGGTCTCGGTGGCCAGCTTCAGCCCGTTGGCGGCTGCCGCCATCACGAAGGTGAGGATATCGCTGGCCCACACGTAGGTGAAGGCCAGGGCCAGCACGCCGGTTCCCCCCAGGGCCTGAGTGCCGAAGCCGGCGGCGACAAAATCCGAGGCCACCATCGGCGCAAAGATGAACGCCACCCCGCCCTCGGCCACCACCCGGGTGATGCCGATGAACAGCAGAAACGCCAGGCCGACGTAGATCGGCGTGATCCAGCCCGGCAGCCCGGATTGAAAAAGCCACACCCCCATAAAGACCAAGCTGCCCACCAGAACCAGCACCGCCGCCCGGTAGGACATGATCTCGCCGGAGTCGTCGGCGCCTCCGGCGCGGCCGATCGCCGCCAGCCAGACCCCTTTGAGGTGGCGCCGCGCCGTCCACAAGCCGAATACAACCAGCATCATCATTGCCCCGAATCCCTGGTGCACGATGATGGTGCCGGTGTACGAGCTGTACGGCCCCAGGACCGCATCCACCTCCTGCAGGCCGAGGGTGTTGAAGATGCCCTGCTGCACGGTGTTGAGCAGGTAGAAGAACACGAGGCCCAGGGCGATGTCCTTGTTGATGAAGTACGAGAACCCGAGCATCTGGAAGGACAACCGCAGGGGGATGCTGACGGTGCCGCCGAAGAGGTCGATTTGCGTGCCCCAGTAAATCCGCGGCATGAACGGGAAGTAGGGGTTGAGTCCGTTGATGGTCTGCAGCACCGCCGGCACGGCGAAGCCCAGCCACAACAGGGGGTTGCGAAACAGGGGACCCAGCAGCGGACGCCGCTTCCCCTCTCCCTCCTCCGTCATCGCCAGGGCCAGCTGCGCCAGCGGGAAGATCAGCCGCTCCTGGTCCACCCACTGTTTGCGCAGGATGGACATCGATGAGATCATCGCCAGATACAGGGACAACACGAAAGGCGCCCAGTAGGTCAGCGGCTTGAGCCACAGGTCCCAGGGGATGGCCGTGCCTTCGGCGTGGCCTTCGTAGAACCCCTTGATCGCGTCCATGCGGTGGTCGGGGATGATCCAATCGGGGATGAACGGCAAGAGCGTGTCCAGCCAGGCGTTTTCGGGGGTGGCGAAATAGATGATCGCGGTAATGTCGGGCAGCAGGAACTGGGTGAGACCGAACTCCGGGATCGCCGTAGCCACGATCCACATGATGTAGATCAGCGCCATCTCGCCCTGGCTCAGCATCGATGAGCGGCGCACGAGGCCAACGCCGGTATTCACCATCAGCACCAGCACAAAAAACAGGATAATGGCCGCGGGGGTGTTGAAGTAGGAGGCGATTCGCGACCCCTGCAGGACCATGTTGCAGTAGGGGACGCCAGCGCCGATGGCGGCCGCGCCGAGGGTGCCGACCAGCAGCGCCCGCACTCCAGGGACGCGACCGGGGGGTCGGGATATTTCGTCGGTCGCCACGTGGCTATCTGATCAGCAGCAATTTGCGGGTCACGACCTGAGGGACGGCGCCCGCCGTTGCGCGCAGCCGGTAGACGTAGACGCCGCTGGCCACCGGTCTGCCCCGATCGTCCATACCGTTCCAGCTCGCGGTGTGAGCACCGGCCAGCATCCGGCTCTCGATCAACGAGGCGACCCGCTGCCCGGTCATGTCGTATACCGCCAGCTCTACCTCGCCGGCCGTGGCCAGGCGGAAGGGGATCAGGGTGCGGCTGTTGAACGGGTTGGGGTAATTCTGTGCCAGCTCGAACGATTCGGGGCGCGGCTCGTCGCCGACGGCTGTTCCCGGTGAAAACGACGACCCCGGGGTGACCATGCGCAGTTCGTCGATGAAGAACCGGCCGCGCACATTGCCGAAGAAACGGATGCGCTCCAGCGGCTCACTCAGCCGCAGCTCGGCAAGCGGCACGTCCACCAGCTGCCACTCTCGCCGCGTCACGTCTACCCAGGGCTCGCCGTCGGGCCCCGCCGCCAGCAGATCGACGGGCCGGCTGGGGAGCGCGAACTGCCCGAAACCCCGGCCGTTGTCGAGTTCCTGCGTGGGATTGTTGATTCCCAGGGACAGACTGCGCCCTTCGAACTCCGCGGTGCCCGGGTGGAAGGCGAAACGCAGGGAGCGGAAGCCAACCGCGGACACGCTCTCGGGGGCCACCAGCTCCACCCGCCAGCCGGCGATGCCGGAGGCCGTGCCCTCGATCGACGTCGCCGCTTTGCCGGCGAACACGACGTCGGACTGACGGGGCACGACGGTGGCGAAGGTGCTGTGCTCGATCGTCCACCCGGGTGCGGGTCCGTCGGCCATGGCGACCACATCCGCCGTGGGCAGCACGTTGGTGCCATCCACCAGGCGGTTGGAATACGGCCCCTGTACGATGCGCACCACCAGCTCCCGGGGTCCGTTGGCTACATCCACCACGATTCGCGCGGAGAACCGGTAAGTGCTGTCGCCCACCGCCTCCAGGAACAGCGCCTCCGGTCCACCGAGAGCGCTCAAGTCGACGGTGAGCACCGGCGCGCCCGCGTCCTCGCCAAGGCGCAGGATCCGCACCGTGCCCTCCAGCTCGATGGTCGTCCCGCTCGGCAGGCTTTCGGGCAGGTTGTGCTCCAACGTGGCCAGAATCGGGCTGAAGCCGATGCGGTAGATGGCGTCGATCCCGGAATTGCTGGCCACGTAAAGATTGCCGGCGCGGTCTTCGGCCAGGCCCACCGGCTTACCCCACACATTGCCTCCGGAAGCGAATCCAGTGAAGAAATCGGCGATCTGGGCATTGCTGCCGTCGGGCTCGCTGAAGACGGCGATCACCTTGAACCCCTCTACGACGGCGAGGTTTCCCGGCGTCTGTCCGCCGCGGATCGCCACCAGCCCCGCGTGTCGGTAACTGGGCGGGAACAGGTTGCCGCGGTAGAAGTGGATGGCCATCGGCGCCAGGTGAGCGTTGACCAGCGCCACCGGGCGCTTGTGGGTGGCTACCAGCTGAGAGTCGGCCCGCGTGATCGGTAGCAGCTTCTGGTAGTCGGGGATCTGGAAGTCGACCCATGCGCGCCAGCCATGCACGAACGGAAAGCCCATGAAATCGCCGTCGCGGACGATGTCGATCCACTCCGGTGGGACCTCCGAGCCGGCCAGGTCGTAGTGGTTGTGCGTCGCCCACAGCTCCCCGGTGACCGGGTGGATGTCCATGCCGACCACGTTGCGGATGCCGCTGGCGAAAATGCGGCGCCCGGTGCCGTCCAGGTTGGCCACCAGGATGGTGCCGAACTCGGGGTTTTGCGGCAGGGGATCGGGATTGTAGCCGATCACCGGTTCCTCCTGTCGGCACAAGTCGCACGGGGAGCCGACCTGCACGAAGAGACGCTCGTTGGCCCCGTCGATCACCATGTTCCGCGACGTGTGGAACGCCCCCGGCGGCACGTCGGGGATGTTGGGCACCACCACCTCGTGGGTCTCGTAAAACCCGTCCCCGTCCGCGTCGACCAATCTCACCACCTGGTGCGTCTCGGACGCGTACAGCTCTCCCTCGTGGAAGTCGATGCTGTAGCACATGCTCAACTGGTCGGCCACCACCACCACCTCGTCGACGACGCCGTCGCCGTCGCGGTCCGGCAGGGCGAGGACGCGGCTGCCCTTGGAGTCGCGCTGCCCGCCGCCGCTGGCATCGGCGACGTAGATGATCCCGTCGGGGCCCAGCACCAGTTCGCGCGGGTTGCCCAGCCCCGCCGAGGCGAACACACTCACCTCGAATCCCGGCGGCAGGCGCAGGGTCGCGTTCTCCGGGAAGGCGGCGGCGAAGCGAGGCGGCACCACCAGAGTCTTGTCTTCCAGATGCAGGTTGGTTTGCGGGGTGAGCTCAGAGGCGCCGGGTGGGTAGGGGTCGTCCTGGGCAGACGCCGCTGTCAGCGACAGGAGCCAGATGGTTGCGGCGGTAGCTAGACGCGTCATTTCTGTCTCCACGTGCTGGTCATCACTTACTCCAGGTTAGCAAAGGACTTGCTCCAGGTATTGCACCGAGGACGGCACCGAGTATAATATACCTCGCGCGTCACCGACATTTTCCAGCGACGGCGCTTGCCTGTGCACCGATCTCTTTTCCCTATCGACACCGCCACCACTCATTCACTTACCCACTCACCCCCACCCTCATTTACCCGGGAGCCTGCCCCCGTGCTGATCGGATACGTCAGTGATGAGCGCTACATCGCCGTCTGCGAGGTCCTGTTCGAATTCGAGAACGACGACGGCGCCGTCGTCGAGACCCGCTCGAGCATCACCGGCGCCGTGCGCGCCGATCTCGCTCTCGGTCGCTGGTCGGTCGCCCTCGGCAAGCAGGGGTACGGGGCCAAGCGCCTCACCCTCGATCTGACCGGGGAGGACGAGCCGTATCAGTTCCGGTTGCTACGCGATCAGCTGCTGGGTTATATGTGGCCAAAGTGGGTGCGTGGCGGGGAGGAAGCGGAGTTCCGGGTGCACTCGGACGAGGCTTTCAAGCTCGAGCTCTGGCGCTACGGTTGGGAGAAGGAGCTCGTGCGTCCCATCGGCTGGTACGACGAACACGGGCCGCGGGCGACCGTGCAGATTACCCCCGACGGCGACTACACGCAGACTGGGGTGGCCTTCAACTCCCAGGGCTACGCGCGCCGCGCCCACAAGCAGTTCATCGCCGCTCCGGAGCGCTCAGGGCTCTACTACCTGCACGCCAAGGCGGAGTCGGGAGCGTTCTTCTCCTTTCCCTGGATCGTGGCGCCGGCCCGCCCTCAGGCGCCCCTGGCGGTGCTGGCGGCCAACATCAACTGGAATTGCTACAACAATTTCGGCGGTCGCTCCAACTACATCCACGGCGACGGACTCGCGCCCACGCCGACCCTGAACGCGCGCCTCGAGCTGAATCGATACACCGATCCCGACCACATGTCGTTTGCCGCCGACCACTACCCGCCCCTGTCCTTCGATCGCCCCGAGCCGCTCAATCACATCGCCGAGAACGAGCGCATCACCGACCCGATCGAGGGTCGCAGCAACTGCCACGTGGCTCCGGCGGAGTGGCGGTTTTTCGGCTGGCTCGAGCGCGAGGGAATCGACTGCGACCTCTACGCCGAGACGCAGCTCCACGACGGCACTCTCGACCTGGACGCCTATCGCGTCCTGGCCGTCAGCGCTCATCCCGAGTACTGGTCGGCGAAGATGTATTTCGCCCTCAAGGAGTGGGTCTTCGAGCGCGGCGGGAAGCTCGTCTACCTCGGCGGCAACGGTCTCAACTGCGAGGTCGAGTTCCTCGACGAGGCGACCATCACCATCCACAACGGGCCCTACGGCGGTGGCTTCTTCCACCTGCAGAAGCGCGGCTACGAGAGCCGCTTTCACATCCGCCACGAGTCTGAGGCCAACCTCCTCGGCGTCGTCTGCTCGGAGACCGGGCTGATGACCGGCGCGCCCTACCGGACCATCGACCCCGGCCACTGGATCTTTGCGGGCACGGGGCTGAAGGAGGGCGACCTGTTCGGCCAGAACTGTCTCCACATGCGCTGTCCCGGCGGGGCCTCCGGTCACGAGACCGACAAGATGTCGGCCAGCTCCCCGTCCAACGCCAGACTGCTGGCCAAGGGCCTGAACCCCGATGACGGCGGGGCCGAGATCGTCTGTTTCGACACGCCGGGCGGAGGCCAGGTATTCTCCGCCGGCTCCATTTCGTGGCCCGCCGCCCTGCCGGTCGACGACCACGTGTCGCGCATCACCCGCAACGTCCTGCAGCGCTTCCTGGAGTAGAGGCCAACAGATGCCCGATTTGCCAAACGATCTGCCAGACGATTTGCCAGACGATCTGCCAGACGATCTGCCAGGCGTTTTGCGCGCTCACACCTGCTTTTACGCCTCTTACAATGACGGGCCCGACGCCGACGTCTGTCGCGGCGCCGGCTCAGCTTCCCTGCAGGACTCGGTCGTGCGCTGGAGTGGCCACAGCGGACGTTCCGGTGGTGCCCTGGTGTTCACCGCCGCCGATTATGGATGGGACGAGGACGAGTGTAGCTACGCCGCCGCCGGCAACTTCCCCTATGACCCCGACGGCTTCTCCGGCACCGTGTCGATGTGGCTCAGCTGCGACCCGGACCAGGATCTGAAGCCGGAGTTTCCCGTCGATCCCTTTCACATCAGCCGCCGCGCCGCCGACGGGTCCTTCTATCTGGACCTCACCCGCCCCGACGACGACCGCTACGGCTCACCCCGGCATCTGCGCTTCGGGATCTACAGCGACAGTGAGGAGAACAGCCGCTTCGTCGGCGGCCAGCTGATCGTCGTCGGTGACCTGCAATGGCGGCGGGACCAGTGGCACCACCTCGTGGCCACCTGGCGCAACGCCAACTCCGGCCGCGGCGACGGCGCCGCCGAGGTGTGGATCGACGGCGTGCGGCGGGGGTGGATGCAGGGCTACGAGCACCGCGTCACATGGGATGTGGAGGATCTGACTATCGGCCTGGGGCAGCGCTTCAGCGGCCGCATCGACGAGGTCCTCATCCTCGACACGGCCCTCAACGGCGACCAGGTGCGGGACCTGGGCAGCCTCGCCGTCGCCGATTCTATGCGATAAGTCAGCCCCCGGGCTCGAGGTCGTGCACGGTCGCTGCGAGGCTCGACCGGCGCCAGGGCGGAGCGAAGGAGAGGGCCTCGCCGAGAAAGGCCAACCCTCCCGAGCGGCGAAACAGGTCGCGGTCGTCGGCCGACAGTTGCTGATAGACCGCCGCCTGGACCTCGATCAGCTCGCCAACCCGCTCCCGTATCAGGACCGGCGTGGTGCGGTAGGGCATGTTGCGCAGAAACAGGATCAGGTTGTTGCGCGCCCGTGCCGCCGCCAGCTCCGAGTAGCCGAGCCGATCGCGGTAGTGCTCGAACTCCCCGATTGACGACCGCTGTGCCGGCCCCCAGGTTGAGCTCACCGCGCTGTTTGCCAGGTCCTCGACCAGGGTCCGCGCCAGCACGTGATGCCCGTAGATGGTGGGATGCAGGTAGTCGGTCAGCAGCTCGTCGCCGATGATGCCGTCCGGTGTCGCCGCGGCGAAGGCGGCCTCCACGTCGGAGACGATGGCGTTGGCGTGGCGTTGGCTGATTTCGCGCACGACTTTGTTGAACACCGTCGGCGCTCGGAAGGGCACGCGGTCGAGGTCTCGGGCCTGCACGAAAAACGCCTTCGCCTCCCGGTAGCGTCGAGCGCCGTGGTGCAGCCGCGCCATCTCGAAGTGAGCGGCGGCGCATTGCGGCGATCGCCGCAGACCCTCCAAGATCCGCCTTTGAGCCCGCTCGTGCAGTCCCCGCCGCGCCAGGTCCATCACCTGAGCGGCCAGCAGCTGGCCGTCCTCACCGTCGATGCCACCGCACTCGGAGCGCAGCGGGTAAAACTCCTTCAGGTTGGACACCAGGGTGCTCAGCAGGACGGGGACCCCCTTCTCGGCTGCCGCCGTCACCATTTCGTCGAGGTTGGTCCGGTAGTTGTCCACGGCGCGGCTATAGCTGTCCTGGGTCCAGTCGATCTCCTCCGTCGCCAGGTGCAAGCCGAAAGTTGCCGGCTTCGTCCCCAGCAGCGACGACAGACCAAACATCAGCTCCTTGGCGAAGTGGTAGAGCCTGGAGCGCTGCAGGAACATGTGGGCGCGGATCAGAGACCGGTCGCCGCCCAAGCCGACGAAAGGCGTCGTCGGGCCGTAGGGCCCGATAAATTCGTTGTGGCCCGCGTAGACCACGAGCAGGTCTGGCTCGTAGTGCAGGACCTCGTGAGTGAAGTCGAGCAGGCAGTGGCTGTTAACGGCGGTAATGCCGCAGTTGATGATCTCGAACCGACGCGCCGGGAATACGTCGGCGAGCATGAGCTCGAGGAAGCGCGGGAAGTCAGTGCCCTTGGGGTTGGGATAGCCGACCAGGGTGGAGGCACCGAGCGCGAACACGCGCACCGTTCCCGGCTCCTTGTGGACAGAGAAAGCGCCAGCCAATCCCGGCCGGCGCCTCAAATGGGGGGGAAAAAAGCGGTGTGTGACCTCGGGGTTGGCGGAGTATGTCTGACTGCGACCGTCGAGCAGGAACAGACGACTCGACGGTCCCACATCCGCTGCCCACAGACCGAACTCCGCCAGACCCAGAAGGCCAAAGCCCGCCAGCAGCGCCAGCAGCGCCAGCAGGTTCGCTCTGGACAGCCTTGCCTCAGTAGGCGACCGCGATGACGCGGTGGTCGGCCCGCCTGGAGGCCCCCTCGGAGTCGGCGTCTACCTCGACTCGGCACAGGTAGAGGCCGGGTGCAACGCGATGGCCCGACCGGTCAGAACCGTCCCAGACAAAGCTCTGGTTACCGAAGGTCATGCGCTCGTCATGCCACACGAGCTGGCCGCTGAGATCGTAAATTCGGACTTCGATCTGCCGCGCCACGTTGACGTTGGCCACGGAGAAGCGGATTTCCGTTTGGTCGTTGACGCCATCGTCGTTGGGCGAAAACGCCCGTGGCTCGACTTCCAGGTCGCGCACTACCTGGCGGCTGAAGGGCACGGCGATGCTCAGACCGGTGCTCGGCCTCACCGTGGTCGCGTCGCCGGGATCGACCTGCTGCCACGCAGATTCCCCTTCCGAGTCGCGTATGGATACGTCGATCGTGGTGCCGTTAAGCAGCACGTTGGCGCGGAAACTGATGCGCACCAGCTCGCCCAGGCCCTGCACGCTCCCTCTCTCGGCTGACAAGCGGTTGTAGGCGGACTCGGTCAGCCTCTCACCGTCCCGGTTGAAGGGGAACTCACCCCCTGTACCCACAAGCTTGCGAAAGTAGCGAATCTCGCCCTGGGCCGAGTCGGGCAGGGCGCGGTAGTCGAAGTCGTCCACCAGCCGCTGACGGACCTCGCCGTCGGCGGTCCGGCCGGTGATTTCGAAGTGGAGCACCTGCCCCTGCTGGTCGATCGGCAGGTTCAAATAGGTGAGCTCCTTCAGCAGCCGCCCGTTTTCGTCTACCGGCACCTCCTCCCCCTCCGCCACGATGCGTCGGTAGTAGGTCCGGGTCCCCTCTCCATCGGGCAGGGACGTCACCTTGCGGGGCAGTCTCAGCAGCAACTCGGGGATCTCCTGCAGGGGTGTGGGGCCTCCCAGAACCAGCCCCTGGAGGATCTTGAGTGTGTCTCCCGTGTCCCCGTGCACGAGGGCCTGGAACAGGGTGCCGTCGGGGTCCTCGAACCAATTCGTCGGTGCTCCCATGGTCGGGTCCGTGCGCGTTGCCAACTCGGAGAACTGTTGCGCCGTGCCGTCTTCGATGGTGGCTGCGTCGCCGATGGTGACGTGCAGCAATTCCATCTTCTGGATCGGCGCGGCGTTGATCAGCAGCTCGTTGAAGCGACCGCTGGGCGTACCCTGGGGATCCCGCTCGACGAAAATGGGGCGCACGTAGAGCTCGAAGTCCTGAGACTCGCCCAGTTGGACTTCGGACGGCCACACCTCGGCCACGGAGCTCAACGCTACCGCCGGCAGCAGCTCGACTCGCAGGGAGTGCAGGGTCGCCGCCAGATCTGGCGTCTCGGAGAGCAGCCGTACCTGAATTTGCAGGAACTTGCGCGGCCCGGGCGAGGTCACTCGCTCTCCCGAGACCAGGTAACGCTGGCTCCACGGGCTCCATCCCCCACCCGGCACCTGCCGGGTGGCTATGGGACCCTTGAAGCTGGTGGGCAGCTTGTTGTAGTCGGTCTCGGTCTTGGGCTCCCCGCCGCTGCCGTAGTACTCGGTCACCTCCACCAGTCGGTCACCGGTCCGGGTGCGGATCTCCACCTCCGTCAGCTCCAGGTCCGGTATGTCAGCCTCCCACTCGATGGCGCCCAGGAACGCCGCGGCGGGCACCTCGATCATCGGGGACGTAAGGGTGATCTCAGAGGGGAAACCCTCGCCGAAGATCTGTAACTCACGGACGCGGTCTCCGGTGTTGTAGCCCCCGGCCCTGCCGGCAGCGGCGGAGAAGATCTGGGTGCGCACGAAGCGGACGGACATAGGCTCGTCGAGGGAAATTTCGATGTCGCTGCGTCCCTGCCCGCTCGGGTCGCGGTCGATCTCGGTGAACCGCAGGTTGCCGTTGGGGTCGCGGCCGCCGTCCGACACCCAGGTGACCACCTCGTCGACGCCACTGAAGGACCCCACCATGCGGAAGAAGTCGAGCCAGAACCGCGCCCCCAGATCCAGGGTCATAATGCCGCGGTCGGCGAAGCGCGCGTCGGGAGACCACACCAGCTGCAGGTAGTTGCTCTCGTAGAGCCCGTCGAACCCCGGGGCGCCGGCAAAGGTGCCGGTCAGGTCGGTGCTGCCACCGCCGTCAATCACGCCCAGGGAGATGTTATCCCCCTGGGTCCAGACTTCGACGGCGGCCAACCTGGGCCGCTCGCGCTGGTGGTAGACGAGGCTGCCTTTGCGGTCGTCACTGACCTGGTCGTAGATCTGCTTGTTCACCCGGGTCTCGGTGCCGGCGGCGTTGACGATGTGGTACTCGATGCTGCCCCGATCCTCAAGGGGCAAAGCGAGATATTCCGCCTCCGATTCCAGCCTCTTGAACTTGTCGAAGCGGCTGTCGGTGACGGCGATGCGCAGGCGGTGGAGCTGCACGAACGACCCTGCCGCCAGATCGAACTCGGTGGCCACCTCGGACGGGTGGCCGGAGCTCACCGTTTGACGTGCCAGGCCCGATCCGTCGAGATCGAAGGTAACCGTCTGCTTGTCGGTGTTTGGCGTGTTCGTGCGGGCGATCAACCCCAACGACGCGTCGCGGAAGTGAGAGGCGGTGCCGAGGATGCGGAACTGGCGGAAGGGCTCCCCCACCTCCGGATCGACGAAGCGCAGCACGATGCGGCGCACCGGTACGACCCGGCCCAGCTCGATGTCGACGTACCAGTCAGAGAGGTCGTGGCTGTGGTACTCGACGCGGCGGCCGCCGCGGGGGGCGCCGTTGTACTCGGCCTCGTCCACCTGGCGCTCCTCGCCGTCGTCGCCGGTCACCACGTAGATCACCGGGCCGCGCTTGGCCTTGGACAGCTCCTGCCACTCGGTGCGGGTGACCTCGGTCGTGGGCTCCCAGTAGGTGTCGAGGTCGCCGTCGAGGATGTTGGGTGCTGATTCGGCGTTGCGGGGCACCTCGCGGATGCCGCCGAAGTAGTAGAACCACTCGATCGGATCGCCCGCCTTGATTCCGTCTTTGGCCTTGTCTTTCAGGTAGAGGATAGGAACGCCCGCCACGCTCGCGGCCTGAGAGCGGATGTTAAGGGGCACGACGCCCCCCTCCCGCTTGACGTCCTTTCCCAATTTAGTCAGCGCCTTCTGGTCGCCGATGAGGATGGAGAAGCGATCCATGTCGGCGATCGCGTCAGTCTGCTTCTTCACCAGGCGCGGACGCACGAGATCGCCGATTTCGTCGACGGTCGTAGCGTGTTCGGGCTTGGTCCAGGCAGCCCAGTCCTGGGACCGGCTGATGACGATCGAATCGCCATCGAACTGGAACCCCTCCTGCGCCTCGACCACGGCGGCAATCGCCAGGCCAGCTCCTGCTATGGTGACTCCCACCCGACCGCACAGTCTTAAAGCTCGACGTATCATCTGGCGTGCTCCTTACGGTACCGCAGGCTTTACCGGCTCTTCAGCCCTCCTCCAACCCGATCAATATAACACAACGCGGGAGCTCGACCACATCATATTTCCAACGGAGGGCGCTCGGTCACATCGCCTCGTCGTCGGTGGCGGTCCCCGCCAGCAGCGCCTCGGGCAGGGCCGCTTCGAGTCTGTCCTCGAAGACCCGCACTTCGGACTGGCGTCGCTGGCGCGTTTCGGCCAGCCAGTCGGCGAACAGCTGGCGCTCGATCCCGGCAACGACGGAGGCCTTCGCTCTGGTGCGGGCCTCCTCGAAAGTCTGGGGCCGCTCCGGTTCCTTGCGGACCACCTTTATCAGCACGAAAGCCTGGCCCTCGAGCGACACCGGCCCGCGCACCTGGCCGATCGGCGCCTCGTCCAGGGCGGCCCACAGCTCGGGCAGAACCTGCTTCGACTTATCCTTCATACACAGCAGGCCGTCGGGTCGCCGCCGGCGGATTTCATTGCCTCGCAGACGACTCAGCTCGAGCAGCTCGGCGTCGTCGCCAATCTCTCCCCGGGCCTGCTCAGCCTCCTCCCGAGTGTGAAACAGGATCTCGTCGAAACAGACCAGAGCCGGGACGCGGAAGGCCTGCCGCCGACCGTCGTAGTAATCGCGCAGCCGCTCCTCCGTGGCCATGGTATCCGCGCCGCCCACGACCTGGCGGCGCAGCGCCTGCAGCGCCATCTCCGGGTGCACCTGGGCGCGCCACTGGACGATGCCGGGTTCCTCGGGGAGTCGCTGGCGAGCGGAGGCGACCAGCAGCATGGCGCGTCCCTGGAGCATCCGTTTACCGAGAGCGACAACGAAGCCGCTGTCGGACAGCGCCCGGGGCGAGCCCACCCGGTGTTCGCGCAGGCCCTGCAGATAGTCTCCCACGGTCGCGGCGCCGCCCTCAAAGGTGAACAACTCCGTCTGGCTCTGCCGCGGTGTCAGCGCCGGGATGAGATTACCGCCGCTGTCGAGGCTCGCCAGCAGCGCCAGTCCGGCCGCTGCCGGGACCCAGCCCAGTTCGTGAACCAGCTGTTCTACCAGCTGGTCCTCGATCTCCTGGCGCGCCTCGCGGGCCAGTCGGCTTTGCACGCCGGTGCGCAGGGACGGGTCAGTGGCGATGCGGTCATCGACGAACTGAACCAGCTGCCAGTTCTGGCCCGCGGGCAGGGGAGGGGACACCGCGCCCGTCCGCAGGGAGTCGAACACCGCCGTCGGAATTCCGGCGCGCGGGGCCGTCAGGCGGTTGACATACCCCACGGTTCCGCTTCGGGAGCCGCTGTCGGCGTCGAGGGAAAGCTCCTGTGCCAGCTCCTGGAAGGAGCGTCCCTGGTCGAGCTCGGCCCGCAGCCGCTGTGCTTGTTCTTCGGTGGTGACCAGCATGGCCTCGGCCAGGCGTTCCTCGGCCAGCTTCGCGTCGGCGATGTACTCGTCGATGTCCACGTCCGTCACCTCGACCTGGGAGGCCAGCTCGCGCCGCCGGAAAAGCGATAGAATCCGCTCCTCCACCTTGCGTCGCAGCCGGCGCTGCAGCGCCGGGTCCTCATCCAGCCCCCGGTCCTCGGCCTCCAGGAGCATCAGCTCCCGGTCGATCAACGTCTGCAGGTAGTCTCGACGCGCCTCCTGTCCCCTCTTCGATGTCCGCAGACCGGGTGGAAGGGTCATGACAAAGCGGCGCAGCTCCTGTTTGAGGATCTGCCGTTCGCCGACCCGGGCAACGACTGCGTCACCCCCGTCATGGCCACAACAGGTCACCGCCAAGCCGACGGCGAGTGCCACCATCTTCACCCGCCCTAGCTGCCGTTTTTGCATACCCCTCTTCCCGATATTACCCTACGTTGTGAGATCGCCCATGCACAGTGAGAACACAAATACGGCCAAAAATGGCTAGTTTACAAATCCTTCGAATTCGGGGACTCTCAACCATCCTGGCCCCCGTCGCCGTCGTCGCCCTGGTCTGCCTGGTTTACGCTGGCAGCCTCGCCAACGGCTTCGTGTTCGATGACTCGGCCTATCTCTCCAGTCCCGCCATCCGCAACTTGGACCTGGCGCAGCTGGTGCTGGCCAATTGGCGGGATCTCGACCTCTATCGGCCGCTGGCCCTGGTCTCCCTCGCCATCGACCAGGCCCTGTGGGGGGAGCGCGCCGTCGGCTTTCACCTGACCAACGTCGCCCTCCACGGCGCCGTAACCTGGATCGTCTGGTGGCTGGCCCTGCGCTTCACCGGAAAGCGCCTCACGGCGCTGGTGGCGGCCCTGGCGTTCGGGCTGCACCCCCTGCAGTCCGAGGTCGTCTGTTGGGTCTCGGCCCGGGCCGATCTGCTGTCCACGGGCCTCATGCTGTTGGGCCTGGGCGCCCACCTGAGGGCGGCGGAGGATGGACCCCACCGCCGCCGATGGAGGCTGCTGGCCATCTCCTGTTGCGCTCTGGCGCCGTTGGCGAAGGAGACCGGGGCCGTCTTTCTGGTCGCTGCCTGGTGGTTGGACCGCTGTCGAGGGTCGGCGTCGGGCCGATTATCTCTGGTGCGCGACGGTACCGTCTGGCTGCGCCGACACCCGGGTTACGCCCTCGCCCTGGTCGCGGCACTGGCGCTGCGGACAGCGGTGGTGGCAGGGGGTGGCGAGCCGCCCGCCAGCGCCAATTTCCTGGCCTCGGCCGGCCTCCTAGAGCGCTGGGGGACGGCGGTGGCGATTCTGGGCCGCTACGCCTCTCTGGTGGTTTTCCCGTTGCACCTTTCGGTCGACTACTCTTACGACTCGATTCCCCTCAGCGGCGTCGGCGACCCGTGGCTCTACGTCGGCGCTTTCGTCGCCTTCGTCCTCGTGATGGCGGCGCGCCGCGCCGACGGCGTGAGCGCTTTCTGCGCCGGGGCCTTCCTGCTGGCCTGGCTTCCGGTTTCCGGTTTGCTGATTCTGGCCCCGAGCGCGATGGCTGAACGCTATCTCTATCCCGGTTTCTACGCCCTCGCCCTCGCCTTGGGCGCAGGCGTCAGTCGGCTGTTGGCCGGGTCCGCCACTCGCCGCCGCCTGGTCGTCTCGGGCCTGGCGTTGCTGCTCGGCCTGTGGGCCGTGCGCGTGGAGGCGCGCACCCGTGACTGGCGTGACGACGGCACCCTGTTCACGGCTGTGGCACGACGGTT
>Ga0310122_10000104_pt1 | contig 52738 bp, 56 predicted proteins | sample CB6_Bottom_1051__FD_203503 | JGI IMG/M metagenome (GOLD analysis project Ga0310122, IMG submission 203503) | Marine microbial communities from Western Arctic Ocean, Canada - CB6_Bottom_1051 | ecosystem: Environmental > Aquatic > Marine > Oceanic | place: Canada: Western Arctic Ocean | collected... | reverse complement strand
CACGAAGGACGACCTTGCGCTGATGGGGCGTGAGCTCCGCGCCGAGACGGCCGAACTCCGTGCCGAGATGCACCTGGGGTTCGCCGCTGTCTCCAACGAGTTCGCTGTCGTCCACAAGGAACTGGCTGGCATCCACAAGGAATTCGCCGACATCCGCAACGGCTTCGCCGACATGAAGCGGTGGACGGTGATGAGCGGGATCGGGATCGCCACGTCGAGTTGGGCGGCGGCGATCGCCATGGTGGCGCTGAACTGAGGGCGTTCGGTCAGGTCGCCTGATCAGACTGCGTAGTCGAGGGGGAGCGCCGTGGTGCTCTTGAGTTCCTCCATGACGAAGATGCTGCGCACGTCGGTGAGATCGACCCGCTGGATGAGCCGCTTGTAGAAGGCGTCATAGGCGGCGATGTCGGGCACCACGACCCGGAGCATGTAGTCGACCTCGCCGCTGGTGCGCCAGGCCGCAACGATCTCGGGGAACTCGGCGATGCCGGTGGTGAACCGCTCGAGCCAGGTGGCGGAGTGGTCGCCGGTACGGACCTCGACGAGGGCGGTGACCCCGAGGTTGAGTGATTCGGGATCGAGCAGTGCCACGCGCCGTGCGATCACCCCCTGCTGCTGGAGCTTCTGGACGCGACGCCAGGCTGTGGTGGCGGCGAGGCCCACCGCCTCACCGATCTCGGCGCCGGTGAGGGTGCCGTCCGACTGGAGGAGATGGAGTATTTCCCGATCGATCTGGTCCACAATCAAAGGTTAGTGCATGAAAGGGAAGATAGATGCACGACGAGTGCACGATTGACCCAGATGTGCGCGAAAAAGCAAACCTGCTGCGGGGCGCTGCCCCTACGGTGTGGGCATGGCAACGGGAACCGATCTCCACAAGAACCTTCTGGCCGCATTCGTCGAGCATCCGGCAGCGGCTGGCGAGAAGTACGGACAACACTGCCGGCGGGCGCTCCGGGTATCGGCGACGCTCGCCTTCGCTTCGATGGCGGCCCTCGTCCATGCCCTGGTCCCGGCCTGGTGCACCACGCGGGCCAGCGACACGGTGTTCGAGCTCCACGACGATCTCCAGCGGGTGCGGGCCTTGCAGGAAGTCGTCTGACCCGGTTTCTCGTGGTGCAGCGCAGCCAGGGTGCGGCATGCGCCCTACAGTCCGACGGGTGACGACCGCCCCACTCCTCGTCGAGGTCACACGCGGCGAACACGTCGAGAGCAGCCATGTGATCGATGCGGTCATCGCCACCGCCGACGGCACCGTGCTCGAGTCGTGGGGTGACCCCGACCGACTGGTGCTTCCCCGTTCGTCGGTGAAGCCCGTCCAGGCGCTTCCACTCGTCACGACTGGAGCGGCGGACGCATTCGGACTGGGAGCGGTCGAGTTGGCGCTGTCCTGCGCCAGCCACGACGGCGAGCCCGACCACGTCGCCGCGGTGTCCGCATGGCTGGCCAGGATCGGCTGCTCGGTCGATGATCTCGCCTGCGGCGTTCATGCGCCGCTGGGCGGGTCGGCAGCGTCTGCGCTCGTCGCATCCGGAGACCCGCCGAGTGCGGTGCACAACAACTGTTCCGGCAAGCACGTCGGATTCCTGACCGTGTGTCGCCATCTGGACCTGCCCACCGACGGCTACCTGTCGGTCGAACACCCACTGCACCGTGACCACGTGACACCGGCCATGAGCGAGGCCTTCGGTTTCGATCCCGGCGCTCAGCGCCCCGGTACGGACGGTTGCGGGATACCGGTCTGGGCGGTGCCACTCGGCCGCCTGGCGGTCGGTTGGGCCGGGCTCGCCATGGCCGACCCGGGTCGGCGCCTGCTCGATGCCATGGCCTCGGAGCCCTTCTTCGTGGCCGGCAGCGACCGGGCCTGCACCCGGCTGATCGGTGGGACCGGGGGAGCGGCGGTTGTCAAGACGGGGGCTGAGGGCGTCTTCTGCGGGGTGCTTCCCGCGACCGGTGTCGGGATCGCCCTCAAGGCACGCGACGGTGCCAGGCGGGGCTCCGAGGCGGCGATCGGCTGGCTGCTCGGCCGCCTCGGCGTGCTCGACGGCGACGGTTCCGGCTCGCTCACCAACCACGAGGGCACCCGGGTCGGCGAGGTCCGGGTGTCCGATGGCGGGCCGGGCGGAGCCGCTCTCTAGGGTCCGCGGGCACGATCGGGTCCGACGGCATGACAGAAAGAGCAGACCATGGGAACTTGTGACGGCCGCGTGGTGATCGTCACCGGTGCGGCTCGCGGCCTGGGGCGGGCCCATGCGCTGGCCTTCGCTGCCGAGGGTGCGACCGTCGTGGTGAACGACCTCGGCGTCTCCCGCGAGGGTGAGGGTGGCGACTCCGGCCCGGCCCACGAGCTGGTCGCCGAGATCGGGGCGATGGGTGGCACCGCCATCGCCAATGGCGCCGACGTGGCCGACTGGGACCAGGCGCAGGCCATGGTCGCCGAGGCCGTCGCCCGGTTCGGCCGCCTCGACACCCTGGTGTGCAACGCCGGATTCCTGCGGGACCGGATGCTCGCCAACATGTCGGAGGACGAGTGGGATTCGGTGGTTCGGGTCCACCTGAAGGGGCACTTCGCCCCGATACGCCACGCCGTCGCCCATTGGCGGGATCGTTCGAAGGCAGGGGAGGAGGTCGATGGGCGCGTCGTCATGACCACGTCGGGGGCCGGGCTGCTGGGCAGCATCGGGCAGGGCAACTACGCAGCGGCGAAGGCGGGCATCGCTCTGCTCGTCGTCCAGGCGGCCGCCGAGTGGAGCCGTTACGGGGTGAGGGTCAACGGGGTGGCACCGGATGCGCGGACCCGGATGACCGAGGGCGTCTTCTACGACGCCGAGGTTCCTGATGCGGCCTGGGACGAAAAGGACCCGGCGAACGTGTCGCCGTTGGTCGTCTGGCTGGGGAGCGGTGACTGCGATGTCACCGGCAGGGTCTTCGAGATCACGGGCGGTCGCCTCAACGTCTGCGATGGATGGCAGCACGGGCCGGTGGTCGATGCGGGAGAGCGCCCCTTCGCCGTGGACGAGATCGGTGAGGCCGTGCACCGGTCGATCGGGGGCGCCCCCGATCCAGCGCCCGTCTACGGGGCCTGAGGTCGGGCCGACTCCTCGTCGGCCAACTGGACGGCCGCCTCTCCGTAGGCCGCGATCGCATCGTTGATGTCGATTCCGAGTTGGCGGGTTTCTGCGGCGTATCGCCGGGCCGCATCGGCGAGTCGCCGTTGCCGCTCGAGGAGTGGCTCCGAGTGGGGTGGTTCGTCGACCACGAAGGTGCCGAGCCGTCCGCGTCCCCGGACGGATCCGTCCTGCTCCAGTTGGCGGTAGGCGCTGGCGACGGTGCCGGGTGCCAGCCCCAGTTGGGTGGCCAGGTTGCGGACCGTCGGCAGTCGGCAACCTGGCTCGAGCCGTCCGACGGCGATCATGACCGCCAGCTGGGCCCGGAGCTGCTCGAAGCGGGGGACCGAGCCGGCATCGTCCAGTCGCAGGATCAGGCGGCGGGGGAAACCGTGCTGGTCGGTGAAGCCGATGCGGGCGCTCTGAAGCATGACCGTTCATTGTATCAATACAAAGAACGGTCAGTAGTCAGAAATGGGCCAGACGTTTGCCTTTTGTGGTGACACAGTGCAGGTTTGTATCAACAACAGCCATCCGGGGGAGCCAGCAGTCGATCCCTTCGGCGGATCAGGAGGATTCCATGCAACTCATCACCGCAGTCATCAAGCCCTTCAAGCTCGACGACGTGAAGGACGCCCTCGCCGAACTCGGTGTGCAGGGCATGACCGTCAGCGAGGTCCAGGGCTTCGGCCGTCAGGGCGGACACAGCGAGACCTACCGGGGCACCGAGTACAAGGTCCTGTTCACCCCCAAGACACGGGTCGAGGTCGTCGTCGAGGACAGCCAGACCGACGCCATGGTCGATGCCATCGTGGCCGCCGCCCGCACCGAGAAGATCGGTGACGGCAAGGTGTGGGTCACCGACGTGGGCACCCTCATCCGCATCCGCACCGGCGAGCGCGGCGCAGACGCGGTCTGACACCCGGCACGACGCTCTGGCCGTCTCCAGTCCGATGGACCGAGGCGGCTACCGTCGCCCCATGAGCGACGAGCAGACGGGCGAGCGCCCGGACGACAGCGCCGATCGGATCCTGTTCGAGATCCGCAACCAGGTGGCCTGGATCACGATCGACAGCCCCGATCGCGGCAATGCACTGACCCCTGCCATGCGGGACCGGCTCGGTGGCCTGCTGCGCGGTCTGAACGGTCGCTTCGAGGCCCGCGCCGCGGTGATCACCGCCACCGGTGAACGCCACTTCTGCACGGGGGCCGACCTCGGCGCCCCGAGGCAGCCGGCACCCCGACCAGAGGGTGCGCCCCAACCGGCGGTCGGCGAGGTGCGGCGCATGATGCTCGACGGACAGCTCACGCTGATGCCATCGGTCCTGGACTGCGAGGTCCCGGTCATCGCCGCCGTGAACGGCACGGCGGCCGGGATCGGGGTTCACCTGGCGCTCTGCTGCGACCTGGTGGTCATGGCCGATCACGCCAAGTTCGTCGAGGTCTTCGCCAGGCGCGGTTTGGTCCCCGACGGCCTGGGTGCGTGGATCCTGCCCCGGCTGGTCGGCCTCCAGAAGGCCAAGGAGCTGGTCTTCCTCGCCGAGGACGTCCCGGCCGAAGAGGCGCAGCGACTGGGTCTCTGCAACCGGGTGGTGCCGGGTGCCGAGCTCGTCGATGCAGCGACCGAATGGGCCGAGCGGCTGGCGTCGGGACCGACCCGCTCGTTCATGCTCAGCAAGTGGCTCCTCAACCGATCGCTGGACCTCGATCGTCGGACCCTCGAGGACAACGAGGCGTGGGCGGTGGAGCTCAACAGCGGGAGCGAGGACGCCCGGGAGGGCGTTGCCAGCTTCCTCGAGCGGCGCGATCCGTCCTGGCGGGGCTTCTAAGCGCAGTTTCCGGCAGACTGGTCATAAGAGCGGTTCGGCCCATCGGACCGGAAGGGGAGCGCGGGCATGATCATCAGGGTGAGCGAGGCGGGTGCGGTCGTGATCGAGGACCACGACCTGTTCACCGGCTTCCACATCAATGCGCCGAATGGCCACTCGGTCGAGGACATCGCAGCGGTTCTGGGTGAGGACACCCGAGCCGACGGTGATCAGCACGTGTGGATCGCCGCCGACGCCGTCCGCCACTGGGTAGCCGACCGGGCCACCGAAGAGTGGGAGGAGGGCTTCTCGGCGATGATCGACTACGTCCGTGGTCGGGGATGGATGGACGAGTCGGGAACCCACATCCGAGTTCACGTCGAACACCGCGGCTGAGCCGGCCGTTCCCGGGAGGAGCGAACCATGGTCGATGTAACCGTCTTCCACAATCCCCATTGACACGCCAGCAAGAACGCCTTGGCGGTCGCCGAGGAACTGGGTGTCGAGGTCGATGTCGTCCTCTACATGAAGGAGCCCCCGGACGGGCCGCTGCTCGGTCGGATCGCTGCCGGCCTCGACGGGCCCGTCGAGGACCTGGTGCGCAAGGACTCGCAGTTCAGGAAGCTCGAACTAGATGCCGATGACTATGTGGGGAACGCCGCCGCCGTGGTCGAGTTGTTGGCCAGCCGCAAGGCGCTGCTCCAGCGTCCGATCCTCGTGCGGGGCGACATCGGGGGCGGCGGTCCGCTCACGGCCTGTGTCGGGCGACCCAGGGACAAGCTCTACGACTTCCTCGGTGGTCGACCATGACGAGGCCCACCGCCGACCTCTGTGACGAGTTCGGTGATGCCGTCCGGGTGCTCGATGGCGACTTCACCTCCTACGGGGGCGTGCGTGCCTTCGGGGGACCCATCTCGACGATCGCCGCCATCGAGGACAACTCCCTCGTCCGGGAGGCGTTGGCCGAGCCGGGCGGGGGCCGGGTGCTGGTGGTCGCCGGCGGGGGCTCGACCCGATGCGCGATGGTCGGTGGCAACCTGGCCGAGATGGCGGCGTCCAACGGCTGGGCGGGCATCGTGATCGACGGCTGTGTGCGCGACGCAATCGAGTTGTCGGAGGCATCGGTCGGCATCCTGGCCCGTGGGACGTGTCCGCGCCGAAGCGTCAAGCGGGGCCTGGGCGAACGGGACGTGACCGTGACCATGGCCGGTGCCGACCTCGCTCCGGGAATGTGGCTGTGGGCCGACGAAGACGGCATGGTCCTCACTGCCGGACCCCTCGGGTAGGGCCTCAGCCGGCGTCGAGCCGGAACACGCCACCGGTCAGCGAGAGTGCGTACACCTCGCCGGACGCATCTTCGGCGAACGAGGCCAGCAGCGGCACGACGAGGTCGGTGAGACGCGTGGCGACGCTTCCGTCCGACTGGATCGCGGCCAACCGGATGCGACCGTCGCAGAAGTCGCCGAAGACGTAGGCACCGGCGAGGCCGGGGATCACCCCACCGCGGTACACGACGCCGCCGATGATCGAGCAGGCCTCGTTGGTGCGCTCGTACGTGAGGTCCGGCAGCCGGTGTTCGTCGGGTTCGGGGCGGCCCGTGAGGAGGTCGCCCTCGAGGGCCGGCCAGCCGAGGTTGATGCCGAGGTCGATGTCGGCTGCCGGGATCCGTGTGACCTCCTCGATGGCATCCTGGCCGACGTCGGCGATCCAGAGGTCCCCGGTGGCGGGGTCGAGGGCGAACCGCCAGGGGTTCCGGAGCCCCCAGACGAGGATCTCGTCGAGGGCATCGGGGTCCCCGATGAACGGGTTCTCGGCGGGGATCCCGTAGGGGTCCGGGCCTCGCGGGTCGATGCGCAGGATCGTCCCCAGCCGGGTGCCGAGGTCCTGGGAGTTGTCGTGCGGGTCCTCCCTGGCACCACCGTCCCCGAACCCGATCAGGAGTCGCCCTTCCGGATCGACGACCAGGTGGCCGCCGTTGTGGTTGCGGTAGGGCTGTTCCAGGGTCAGGAGGGTCCGCAGCCGGTCGACGTCGGCCTCGATGCCGTCGAGGGGGACGGCGAGCACGTGGCTCGTCAGGTCGTGGTCGGTGAAGCTGACGTAGAGCTGTTCGCCGTCGGGTGAGATCGCCATGCCGAGCAGTCCGCCTTCGCCACGGACATCCACGAGGTGGGTGAGGTCGAGCACCGGGTCGCCGACCAGAAACGTCGTGTCCGAACGGGGGGTGAGCGTGCGAACGAGCCCCGGCCGTTCGGCGGCGAGCAGGACGTCGGTTCCGGGGACGGCGACGAGCGCGAGGGGGGCGTCGAGCGTGGCCACCGGGGTCAGGACGATGGCGAGCGAGTCGAGCATCGCCTGATCGGGAAGGAGGGTGGTGGTGGTCGTGGTCGTGGTCGTGGTGGTGGTCGTGGTGGTGGGAGGTGCGGTGGTGGTGGGAGGTGCGGTGGTGGTGGGAGGTGCGGTCGTGGTGGTCGTTGTGGTGAGAGGTGCGGTCGTGGTCGTGGTCGTGGATGTGGATGTGGAGGTGGAGGTGGACGTGGACGTGGATGTGGTGGTGGAGGTGGACGTGGATGTGGAAGCGGGCGGCGCCACCTGTTCCGGGGACCCGCAGGAGGGCCCGATGGCCAGGAACAGGAAGCCGGCTGACAACCAGAGACATCGACGCATGACAGCCACCCCGGTCAGGGGAAGTTCGGTGGCCGCCGTTGCGTCAACGCGGCGACGCCCTCGGCGTAGTCCGGTCCCGCCGTGTGGACGTCGAGCAGGCGGGTGGCCTCCTCGATGGCCGAAGCGGCGCTCCGGTGGAGGTCCGTGTAGGTCTGGCGCTTGGCGGCGGCCAGGCTCGACCTGGCGACCGGCCCGAGGAACTCCTCGATCCATCCGTGGACGTGGGGGAGCAGGTCATCCGGGGCGACCACGTCGTTGACCAGCCCGATGTGCAGGGCCTCCTCGGCGAGGACGACGCGGCTGGTGAGCAGCAGGTCGTTGGCACGTCCGAGGCCGATCATCCGGGGCAGTAGCCACGAAAGCCCGTACTCGGCCGGCAGGCCCAGCTTCCCGTAGGCCGTGGTCAACTTCGAGCCGGCAGCGGCGAAGCGCAGGTCGGCGAAGCAGGCCACGACCAGGCCGACCCCGGCGGCGGCGCCGTTGATGGCGGCGATCACGGGCTTGGTGAGCCCGAAGTGCCAGGCGAAGTCGGCGTCGAACGCCGGGTGCACCCCGTAGCCGGGCATCGCCAGGTCAGCGGGGGTCCCGGGGTCGTAGCCGCCCCGCTCGACGTGCCCCTCGAGGGCTCCGCTGTCGGCGCCGACGCAGAAGGCGCGACCCTCGGGATCGCCGGTCACGACGATGACCTTCACCGAAGGGTCGTTCTCTGCCTGCTGTACTGCCCAACGGTATTCGGTGTGCATCCTGCCGGTCCAGGCATTGCGGCGGTGGGGCCTCGACAGCAGGACCACCCGCGTCGATCCGACGTCTTCCAGCCGAATGGTCTTGAGCTCCACGCAGGTGACGGTAGTCGTCGCCCGCCGCATTCTCGTCGTCCGATCAGGTCCGCTACCGTTCGGCGAACGGCCGGACCGACCAGGAGAACCTCATGCTCGCCGCAGTACTCGAAAACATTCCCTCTGATCAGTTGGTGATCCACGACGACGTCACGTTGCGGGGTCTGGCACCCGGTGAGGTGCAGATCAAGATCGCCCACAGCGGCGTGTGCCACTCGGACCTTTCCGTCATGAACGGCACGATTCCCCAACAGGTGCCGTGCGTGCTCGGCCACGAGGGTGCCGGCGTGGTCACCGATGTGGGCGACGGTGTCACACACGTGGCGCCCGGCGACCATGTGATCATCGCCTTCTCGCCGCCCTGCGGCGTGTGCCCGTTCTGTACCGGTCGCAACCAGCCCAACCTCTGCATGACCGGCATGATCACGATGGCCACGTCGCAGCAGTTCCTGCGGGGCGACGCCGTGGTGGGTTCCATGAGCGGCTGCGGCACATTCGCCGAGGAGACGATCGTGCCGGGCATCGCAGCGATCAAGATCGACGACGACATCCCACTCGACGTGGCGGCGCTCGTCGGGTGCGGCGTCACCACGGGCGTCGGAGCGGCGATGAACACCGCCAAGATCACCCCCGGCTCGTCGGTGTGCATCATCGGCGTCGGCGGCGTCGGCGTGGCGGCCATCCAGGGAGCCCGGATCGCCGGAGCCGCCGCAATCGTCGCCATCGACCTCCATGAGGGCAAGCTCGACCGGGCCAAGGCCTTCGGTGCCACCCACGGGGCGGTCCCCGAAGACGTGCCGGCGGTCATGGCCGAGGTGACCGGCGGTGAGGGCTTCGACTTCACGCTCGAGTGCATCGGCATGGCGACCACCATGCGGCAGGCCTACGACCTCACCCGACGGGGAGGCACCTGCTGCATCGTCGGCGTCGGCCGGGCCGAGGAGACCTTCGAGTTGAACGCCTTCGAGATGTTTCTCTCCGAAAAGACACTCGTCGGCTCGATGTACGGAGGCGCCGACGTGCGCACCGACTTCAACCGCTTCCTCCGGCTCTACAAGGCCGGCCGCCTCGACCTCGACGGCATGATCTCCCGCCGCATCCGGTTGGACGAGATCAACGACGCCATGGGAGCGCTGGGCGACGCCGACATCATCCGCCAGGTCATCGACTTCTGACTCCGACGGAGGGCGGACGGGGATCCCAGAGGACCGGATGATGGACGAGACACCGATGCGCGCCGATCTGATCCTCGAGTATCCGTTCACCCGGACCACCGGCCCGATCATCGGAGCGTTCCTCACGGGTCTCCGTGAGGGGATCCTCACCGGAGTCCGCCGTTCCGACGGCACGGTCATGGTCCCACCGGCCGAATACGACCCGGTCACCAGCGAACCCCTGACCGAGATCGTCGAGGTCGGCCAGGCGGGTGCGGTCGTCACCTGGACCTGGGTCGATCCACCGCGGCCGCAGTCGCCGTGGCATGAACCGCACGGGCTGGCCCTGATCCTGCTCGACGGTGCCGACACGCCGATGCTCCATGCGGTCATGGTCGGTTCGGCGGACGACCTGGCCACCGGCATGCGGGTGTCGGCCGTCTGGCGTGAGGAGCGCGAGGGCCACATCGCCGACCTGGTCGGCTTCGTCCCCGAGGTGGACGGATGAGCGGGGAACCCGACGGCGGGGTCCGGCTGCCTGCGTCGCTCAGCGGTGTCGAGGCCGTGCAGTCCGTACGGACCCCGATCAGGCTCGAATACGACTTCCGGCCCAGCGCCTCGGCCCAGTCGTACCTCCGTGCCTATGCCGAGCGGCGGATCATCGGACACCGGTCGCCGGTCGACGGGGCCGTCTTCATCCCGCCCCGCGGGGTCGATCCCCGGTACGGGGTGGCGATCTCCGAGGAGGTCGATCTGCCGGACACCGGCCACGTGGGCAACTTCTGCGTGACCCACCTCCCGATCCCGGGACGCAAGGGCCTCGAGGTGCCCTACGTGAGCGCCTGGATCCACCTCGACGGGGCGGCCGTGGGCTTCCTCGGCCTGGTCCGCGGCTGTCCGCACGACGAGGTCCGGATCGGCATGCGGATCCGCGCCGTCTGGAAGCCGGACGACGAACTGGAGGCCACCCCCGAGAACATCCGCCACTGGGAGCCGACGGGTGAGCCGGACGTGCCGCTCGAACGCGCCGGCAACCGGTCGTTCCACGCCTCGCGGCCGCAGACCGACGGCAACACCGGGGGAAACGCCGATGCGTGAGGTGGCGGTCGTCGCCACGGCGCTGCACCAGGTGCCGGCGCTGACCGACACCACCGAGGTGCAGTTGATGGTGCCGCTGCTCAATGCCGCCCGTGAGGCCGTCGGCCTCACCCAGGCCGACATCGGCTTCACCTGTTCGGGGAGCAGCGACTTCCTCGCCGGTCAGGCGTTCTCGTTCGTGCAGACCCTCGATGCGGTGGGTGCCTTCCCACCGATCAGCGAGAGCCACGTCGAGATGGACGGGGCGTTCGCGCTGTACGAGGCATGGGTGAAGCTCCAGATCGGCGAGGTCGACACGGCGCTCGTTTTCTCGTACGGAAAGTCGTCGCCTGGGTCGTTGCGCGACGTGCTCGCCCTGCAACTCGATCCCTACTTCCTGGCGCCGCTGTGGCCGCCCGCCGAAGCCATCGCCGCCCTCCAGGCCCGGCTGCTGCTCGAGGTCGGCATCGTCGGCGCCGAGGAACTCGCCGAGATCGCCGTGCGCAGCCAGCGCAACGCAGTGGGCAACCCGAACGCCGTTCGCTCCTCTCGGGAGGTGACCGTGGCCGACCTGATGGCCGAGGCGCCGATCGCCGACCCGCTCCGACCGAGCGACCTCGCCGCCGAGTCCGACGGTGGGTGCGCGGTCGTGCTCGCTGCCGGCGACCGGGCCCGGGAGCTCTGCGACCGGCCGGCATGGATCCGGGGCATCGACCACCGCATCGACGCCCACGGGCTGGGCACCCGGGACCTCACCCTGGCGCCGTCGGCTGCGCTCGCAGCCTCGCTGGCCTGCACCGCGGCGGGATTGGAGGTCGATTCCCTCGACCTCGCCGAGTTGCACAGCCCGACGACCAGCCAGGAGGCGATCCTCGTCCGTGCCTTCGGCCTGGGTGGGTCGACCGAGGTGAACCCGTCGGGAGGGGCGCTGGCCGGCAACACCCTGATGGCCGCCGGCCTCATGCGCATCGCCGAGGCGGCCGGCCGGATCATCGACGGTCGGGCCGACCGGGCGCTGGCACATGCCACCTCGGGGCCGTGCCTCCAGCAGAACCTCGTGTGCGTCATGGCGGGGGACTGACGGTGGCGAAGCAGCACACGGCCGTCCTCGGCGTCGGACAGACGAAGTACCAGTCGACCCGCGGCGACGTGTCCATGGCAGGCCTGGTTCGCGAGGCGGCCCTGCGGGCCCTTGTCGATGCGGGCCTCGAGTGGGCGGATGTCGACGCCGTCGTCATCGGCAAGGCCCCCGACTTCTTCGAGGGCGTGATGATGCCCGAGCTGTACCTCGCCGATGCGCTGGGGTGCGTCGGCAAGCCCATCCTCCGGGTCCACACCGCCGGATCGGTGGGCGGCTCGACCGCACTGGTCGCCGCATCCCTCATCCAGGGCGGCATCCACCGACGCGTGCTGACCCTCGGGTTCGAGAAGCAGTCGGAGTCCAACGCCACCTGGGCACTGTCGCTGCCGCAACCCTTCTCCGTGTCGATCAACGCCGGCGCAGGCGGCTACTTCTCGCCGATCATCCGGCAGTACATGGCGCGCTCGGGTGCTCCGGAGCTGATCGGCTGCATGGTGGCCTTCAAGGATCGCCAGCACGCCCTCCGCAACCCCTACGCCCACCTCCATCAGCACGACCTCACCTTCGACCAGGTGGTCGAGGCACCGATGCTGTGGGACCCGATCCGCTACTCGGAGACGTGTCCGTCGTCTGACGGGGCCTGCGCCATGGTGCTCGGCGACGAGGCCGCCGGAGATGCGGCGTCGGGGCCGGTGGCGTGGGTGCACGGCACGGCGATGCGGTCCGAGGCCAACAACTTCCCGGGGCGCGACGAGGTGAGTCCGCAGGCCAGCAGGGACTGTGCCGCCGACGTGTTCCGCCAGGCGGGGATCTCGGATCCGCGGGCCGAGATCGATGTCGTCGAGATGTACGTGCCGTTCTCCTGGTACGAGCCGATGTGGCTCGAGAGCATCGGCTTCGCCGAGCGCGATGCCGGGTGGCGGATGGTGGAGGAGGGGGCCACGAACCTCGACGGTGGCGACCTGCCCGTCAACTGCTCCGGTGGGGTGCTGTCGTCGAACCCGATCGGGGCATCGGGCATGATCCGGTTCGCGGAGGCGGCGCTCCAGGTCCGGGGAATGGCCGGCGACCACCAGGTGGACGGTGCCCGGCGGGCCCTCGGGCATGCCTACGGCGGCGGCGCCCAGTACTTCGCCATGTGGGTGGTCGGGGCCGACAAGCCCTGAGATCGCAGCGCGCCGCCCCGACCGCATACGATCAGCGAACCTGCCCGCCCACCCCGCTGGAGAGACCGATGCGCATTGTCGTCGACTACGAGCTCTGTGAAAGCAACGCCATCTGCATGGCGATCGCCCCCGACGTGTTCGAGGTGCGTGACGATGACTTCCTCTACGTCCTGAACGAGGCACCGGACGAGGATCGCCGCGAGGCCATGGAGGAAGCCGTCCAGCGCTGTCCGAAGCAGGCGATCTCGATCGAGGGTTGACCGAACCCGCCGGGTCGTCGAGCGCAGGAGCCGGAACGGCCGTGCGGGACTCGATCACGATCGTCGGTGCCTCGCTGGCCGGCCTCCGGGCCGCCGAGACCCTCCGGCGTGACGGCTTCGAGGGGCGGATCAGCCTCATCGGTGATGAGCCGCACCAGCCCTACGACCGACCGCCGCTCTCCAAGCAGGTGCTTGCAGGCGACTGGGATCCCGAGCGGGCGGTCCTGACCCCGGCCGAGAAGTTGGAGCCGCTCGGCCTCGACCTGCGGCTCGGTGTGCGGGCCACCGGCCTCGACGTGGCCGCACGTTCTTTGGAGGTCGACGGGGTGCCCGAGCCGTTCGACGGCCTCCTGATCGCGACCGGGGCACGCTGCCGGACCCTGCCGGGCACCGCCCACCTGGCGGGCGTCCACACGCTGCGGACGCTCGACGACTGCCTGGCCATCCGGTCGGCGCTCGATGCCGGCGCCGATCGCATGGTCGTCATCGGGGCCGGTTTCATCGGTGCCGAGGTGGCCTCGGTTGCGCGTGGTCGTGGTGTCTCCGTGACGCTCGTCGAGGCCTTGCCGGCGCCGTTCGAACGTGTGTTGGGCGAGCAGATGGGGGCAGTGGTCGCCGACGTGCATGTCGCCAACGGCGTGGACCTGCGTTGCGGTGTCGGCGTGTCGTCCGTCGAGGGCGAGCCCGGCGACATGACGGTCACCCTGGCGGATGGAACGGGCATCGACACCGACCTGGTCGTCGTCGGCATCGGCGTGGTGCCCAACACCGACTGGCTCGAGGGATCCGGCCTGACGATCGACGACGGCGTGGCCTGCGACCCCACCTGTCTCGCTGCTCCGCACGTGGTGGCGGCCGGAGACGTGGCCCGTTGGACCAACCCGCGTACCGGCGAGTCGATGCGGGTGGAACACTGGGACAATGCGGTCGAACAGGGCCGCCACGCAGTCCGACGGCTGTTGATCCCCGATGAGGAGGCCGAGGCGTTCGCGCCGGTGCCATGGTTCTGGAGCGACCAGTACGACCGCAAGATCCAGTTGGCGGGACGCCCCCACCCCGACGACGACGTGCAGGTGGTCGATGGATCGACGGACGAGCATCGCTTCGTCGCCTTCTACGGTCGACAGGGACGGTTCACAGCGGTTCTCGCCATGAACCGGCCGCGTCACGTGATGCAGGGTCGGGGGTTGCTCGAGCAGGGCACCGGCTGGGACGAGGCGCTCGCTGTGGCCGCCGAATGGGGTTGACGCCCCGACTGTCCGCACTCGTGTTCGTGCTCGTCATCGCGGGCTGCGGTTCGCCTGATCGCCCGACGACCGTCGATGTCGAGGCGCTGGAGCGGGCGATTCCCGCCGGTCTCGTGCCCGACCATCCCGAGGTGGTCACCGTCGTCTCCTGCCCGGAGATCACCCTCGACGGTCTCGGCCCCGTGTCGTGCACGGCGATCATCGCCGGAGTCGACGTCCCGGTGAGGGTGACCCGGCCGGATCGCCTCGACCAGATGGAGGTTTCCTCCGGGGTGTTCCTCGTGCGGGCCGTCGATGTGGCCGCCGAGGTCGAGGAGCGCCTGGTCGCCGATCTGGGCGATGTCGACTCGGTGTCGTGCGACCCGCCCGTGCGCGTGGCCCGTTCCGGTCAGCAGTTCACCTGCATCGTGATCGACACCTCGTCGCGGGCCCATCGGTTCGTCGCCACCCTGTTGGGCACCGATGCCTCGTTCCGGCTGGAGTTGGTGCCAAGGGGTTGAGGCTTTCCGACCCCGGCGTCAGCCGCCGGTCAGTCGTTCGGCCAGGCGTTGGTTGATGCGGCGGCGCTCCAGGTGCTGGGCGATCTGTCGGGCACCCTGGGGGATCGGGTGTGCATCGAGGAAGGCCTCGACATCCGGTTCGGTGTCGGCGTCGATCAGCGTCCGGACTCCTTCGAGCATGCGGGCGATGCTGTTGGACGGGAAGCGCGAGGTCACCTCGTCCCAACGATCGGCGATCGTGCGCCAGACGAATCGACGGTGCCACCGGTGGGCCAGGGCGTCGCGCAGGAGATACGGGGCGTCCTGGCTGCGGATGCCCCCGTCCAGCATTTCGCCGAGCAGGATCGTCACCTCGTCGATCCCCGGGAATCGGGTGAGGGCACGCAGGTGCCGCTGTTCGACCTGGGCGGTGTCCGCCCGTCTGGCACGCTCGCGGCATTCGGCGTAGGTGCCTGCGTCGCCGTGGGCGGCGACGATCGCCACGACCGCCGTCGCCACGGCCGGATCTTCGACCGTCGTGTCCCACAACGACCTCGCCATGGCGACGACAGCCCCGTCGGAGCCGATGGTTCCGGCGGCGGCGAGGACGAGGCCCCGGAGTTGTCGCGTGCGGTCGTCGTCGTCCGGGGCGGGTACCCAGCCCAGCCGGTCGATGGACGGGCCGAGGATGGCCGCCACCCGTTCGTCGAAGCGGCCGGGGGCGAGCGCGTCGAGGGTCGTGAGGCCGCCGAGGATCGCCTGCCAGACCCCGAGGTCGGGGTCGTCGGCCGACGACTCGGCCAGGTCGAGGAACGAGTCGTCGCCCATCCGGCCTGCCAGCACCAGTGCCCAGCGGTCGGCGACGCCGGCGGCCCGTTCGGTCGCCGGCGCCCCGTGGCCCGGTAGGAGTGTCGTGCGGTAGAACCCCGAGGCGTCGGCGTTGAGGGAGCGCACCTCGGCGATGTCGGCCACCGCATCGACGACCGTTGTGGTGGCGGACGGGTCGAGCAGCATCCGGTGCTCGCCGGTGGCGGTGCGGAGCCGCACGGGGATCGACCAGCGGGTGCCGTCGTCCTCGCCGTCGTACCGGAACGGCGACTGGACGAGTCGCAACGGACCGTCGTCGTCGTCGACGACCTCGACCAGGGGGTGCCCGCCCCGGAAGATCCATGCGTGCATGAGGTCCCGCACCGGCTGTCCCGAGGCCGCCTCGAGTGCGTCCCAGAGGTCTTCGTTGTCGGTGTTCCCGTGGAGGTGCTCGGCGAGATAGCGGCGGACCCCGTCCCGGAAGACATCCTCGCCGAGGAACTGCTCCAGCATCCGGACGACGGCCGCCCCCTTTTCGTAGGTGAGGACATCGAACATGCCCTCGGCGTCCTCCGGGGTCACGACCGGGTATTCGATCGGGCGCGTTGCGGCCAGCGAGTCGACGTCGAGGGCGCTGGTCCTGGCGGCTCCGAAGCCGGCCCAGACCTCCCAGTCGGGTCGGTAGGCCTCGACCGCCTTCATCTCCATGAATGTCGCGAACGCCTCGTTCAGCCAGATGCCGTTCCACCAGCGCATGGTGACGAGGTCGCCGAACCAGAGGTGGGCCAGTTCGTGGCTGAGCACGGCGGCGACGCTCTCCATCTCGCGCTGGGTCGCGGTCTGCGGATCGACGAGCAGGAGCACTTCGCGGAAGGTGATGCAGCCGAGGTTCTCCATGGCGCCGAAGGCGAAGTCGGGCAGGGCGACGAGGTCGACCTTGCCGCCGGGCACCGGGATCCCGTACCAGTCGGCGAGCCAGCGCAGCGAGTGTGCGGCGACGTCGAGGGCGAAGTCCGTGAGGTGTGCCTTGCCCGGTGGATGGACGATGCGGACCGGGACCCCGTCGACATCGATCGGATCGGTGGCCTCGAGGGGGCCGACGACGAAGGCCACCAGGTAGGTCGAGAGGGGAATCGTGTCGGTGAACCGGACCCGGTCCAGTCCATCGTCGAGTGGGGTGCGCGAGGTCTCGGCGCCGTTGGAGGCGGCGAAGAGGCCGCCCGGGACGTCGAGCGTCACCCCGAACACGGCCTTCATGTCGGGCTCGTCGAAGCACGGGAAGCAGCGCCGGGCGTCGGTGGCCTGGAACTGTGTGGTTGCGATGGTGTGGGCTGTTCCGTCCGGATCGACCAGCGTGCTCCGGTAGAAGCCACAGAGCCGGTCGTTGAGTTCGCCCGTGAAGCCCAGGTCCAGCCGACCGCCGCCGGGAGCGATCCTTCCCGGTGGCATGAGTCGTACCTGTTCGAGGTCGTCGTCGAAGGTCACGATGCAGTCCCCGGTCCCGCCGGCGTCCGTCCAGGTCGCGGTGTGGATCGACAGCTCGGCGGCGTGGAGGATCAGCACGTCGATCGGTTCGAAGACGTCGATCTGGATGGCCACGGTCCCTGCGAACGCGTGGTCGTCGAGGTCGGGACGCAGGACGAGGTCATAGCGACGGGGGAGGGCGTGACGTGGCAGCCGCTGGGAGGGTGTGTGCTCCATGGCAGCGGGAGGTTACCGGTGGGGAGACGCATGGATTCGCGCGGATCGTGGCGGGATGACACGGGAGCGCGCGTCCCGGAGTCGTCGCGCGGTAAACCGCGCGCAGATCGTCACCGTTTCGCAACCATCGGACGGCCGGGAGCGTGTGGAATACGAAGGCGGAGTAGGGACCGCTCCGAACCTTCCGGGTTTCGGGGGCGGGGCGGCCCCCCGAAATGACCGCCGGTCCGCCGGCGTTCGGAAAGGGGAGACCATGGGGTTCACGGGCCGAAGGTCCGAGCAGCGGGGTGGACGGCGCATGGCACGTCGACACGACATCCCCCTGCCGCAGTTGCCCGTTCTCGGTGAAGGGGACTTCCCCACCGAGGACGATTTCGCCCTGGCCATCGCCGTCGGACGACGGCGTGACCGTGATCGGCGTCGCGAGGGGCTCACCGCCACCGAGCGGTTGAGTGGCGCCATTGCGAGAGGACTGGTTGCTTGACCTGATCCCCCGACGAGTCCTCGGGCGATAGCCCTGGCGCCGGTTCCAAGGGACCGGCGCCTCGGCGCGTCCGGGGCGTGTTCGGAACCTGTCCCAGAGCGTGTCGTTGTCGGAACGCACGCGGCAGACTGAACGGCCGCAGGCCAGCAGGCCGTCTGGCCGATCTGAGGAGGGTGAGGGTCACGTGGGCGAGCCGGGTATCGATGTCGTGGGCGTCGGCAATGCCATCGTCGATGTGATCGCCGCGGTCGGCCACGACTTCGTCGATGACCACGGGTTGGTCAGGAACTCGATGACGCTGATCGACCTCGATCGGGCGAACGAACTCGAGGCCGCCATGCCGTCGGGCATCACCGCATCGGGTGGTTCGGCGGCCAACACCATGGTCGGTGTGGCGGGCTTCGGCGGAACCGCTGCGTACCTGGGACTCGTTGCTGCCGACGATCTGGGCGAGGCCTTTCGCAGCGACCTCCGGGCAGCCGGAGTCGGATTCGACGTCCCCGGGAAGGTCGACGGACTGCCGACCGCCCGCTGCCTCATTCAGGTCACCCCCGATGCCCAGCGGACGCTCAACACCTACCTCGGTATATCGGCCCACCTCAGTCGTGTCGAGATCGACGAGGCGCTGGTCGCCTCGGCGTCCCACCTCTACTGCGAGGGCTATCTGTGGGACATGGAGCCCGCCAAGGCCGGAATCCGCCACGCCATGGACGTGGCCCGTGGTGCGGGCCGGACCGTGTCGCTGACGCTCTCGGACTCGTTCTGCGTGAACCGGCACCGCGATGACTGGCGGGAGCTGCTCGTCGACCGGGTCGACGTGGTCTTCGGGAACGCCGATGAGCTGCGGGCCCTGTACGAGGTGGACGACCTCGGGCTTGCTGCCGATGCCGTCGCCGCCGACGTCGATGTCGCCTTCGTGACCCTGGGCAGGCATGGTTCGCTGGTGGTCGCGGGGTCCGATCGGATCCGGGTGGTCGCCGACGAACTCGACCACGGCGTCGTGGACACGACGGGTGCCGGCGACCTGTACGCCTCGGGGGTCCTCGTCGGCCTCAGCCGGGGTGCTTCGCTCGAGAGCGCCGCCCGTCTGGGGAGCATCGCCGCCGCCGAGATCATCGGCCACCTGGGCGCCCGGCCCGAGGCCGACCTGGCGGCCATCGCCGACCAGATCCTCGGCTGAGCCGCCTGCCCCTGCCCGCCTCGGAGCCCCGGGCCGCTGCGGGATAGCGTCGGCGGCATGAGCGACGGCTATTCCTGTTTCGACATCGACCTCGCCGATGGCATCGCCACGGTCACGCTGTGCCGAGGCGACGAACTCAACACCATGACCCCTGCCTTCTGGGACGAGCTTCCCAAACTGGTCCGCGAGCTCGACGCCGGCGGAGGTGCACGGGCCATGGTCCTGGCCTCGACCGGGCGCCACTTCAGCGCCGGCATGGACCTCGCCGTGTTCGCAGACGGCGGGGGCGGGGGCGGCGGGAGTTCGGCCGAGCCCGGCCGGGTCCGGGCCAACCTGCGCTCCAATGTGCTCCACCTCCAGGAGACCTTCAGCTGCCTCGAGAAGGCCCGGATGCCGGTCCTTGCCGCCATCCAGGGCGGCTGTATCGGAGGAGCCGTCGACATGGTCACCGCCTGCGACATGCGCTACGCGACCGAGGACGCCTTCTTCTGCATCCAGGAGATCAACATCGGCATGACCGCCGACGTGGGCACGCTGCAGCGGCTCCCCAAGTTGATTCCCGAGGGTGTCTGCCGCGAGCTGGCCTACACGGGTCGCCGGATGCCGGCGGCCGAGGCGAAGGCCGTGGGTCTCGTCAACGAGGTGTTCGCCGACCACGAGGCGTTGCTGGCCGGCGTGCAGGCCGTGGCCGTCGAGATCGCGTCGAAGTCGCCGTTGGCGATCTGGGGGACCAAGGAGATGGTCCGCTACGCCCGCGACCACTCGACCGCCGATGCCCTCGACTACATCGCCACCTGGCAGGCAGGCATGTTCCACCCGGCCGACATGGTCGAGTCGTTCACGGCGAAGGCGGAGGGCCGGGATCCCGAGTTCGAGTCTCTGCGGCCGTTCCGTGGCGGCGTCGGAGGCGGAGTCTGAGCGGTTCCCCCCGGTGGACGGCTACTGGTCGGGTGCCCGGAAGACCAGGTCGAGGTCGCCCAGGCGGACGAGCGCCCCACTGACCCAACCGCCGAGGGCGCCGAAGTGGTCGTCGAGGAGCGCACCGTCCTCGAGCGCCTCCTCGTCGAGTTCGTAGGTCCCCTCGTACGAGAACTCGATGGCCCAATCGGGGTCGTCGAGGCCCCGGTCGTAGATCGTCTCGACGGTGGGACCGGCCGCCTCGAGCTGCACGTCGCCCACGGTCGGAGGATCGGGCAGCACGAGGATCACGGCCGTCGGGTCCGGGGCGCCGACGAGTCGCTGGACGCGGAGCACCACCTCGATCGTGATCTGCGGGGGTTCGCCGGATTCTCCGTCGAGGGTCCACTGCCGGTAGGCGGTCTGTGACCAGGTGGGCCACTCGAGGGTGAGGTCGCATCGGACCCGTGGCGGGTCGCCTTCGCCCGGCAGGCCGTAGGAGGTCTCCCAGGTCAGGTCGCCGAGCATCACGTCGACCTGGAAGTGTTCCTCGAGTGCGAGTCGTTCGAGGCGCGCTGCCTCGAGGGCCTCTCGCAGGGCGCCGATGGCGTCGGTGAAGACATGGTCGAGCACGGTCCGCTCAGGGTAGACGGTCGGGGAGACGGTGCCCGGGGCGGCGATCCATGGTGCGGCGAGCCACACTGCGCCCCATGTCCGGTTCCGACCTGTCGATCGCCGAGGCCCGTCGCCTGGCTTTGGGTGCGCAGGGCTTCACCGATCCGCCGCCATCGGGGAGCGTGGACGTGCGGCACTTCCGGCGCGTGCTCAGCCGTCTGGGCCTGTTGCAGCTCGACTCCGTCCAGGCCGTGTGCCGGTCGCACTTCCTGCCCGTGTACAGCCGCCTCGGCCCCTACGACCGGGCGGCGCTCGACGACTGGTTGTGGCATTCCGGCGAGATGTTCGAGGCATGGTCGCACGAGGCGTCGATCGTCCCGGTGGCGATGGAGCCCCAGTTGCGATGGTTCAAGCAGTTGGTGGCAGACGGGGAGGTCTGGCCCGGATTCCACGCCATGGCGACCACACACGCCGACTACGTGGCGGGGGTGCTGGACGAGGTGCATCGGCACGGCCCACTGTTCGCAGGCGACCTGAGCGATCCCCGCCCCCGGCGTGGCACCTGGTGGAACGGACGGTCCGATGGCCGGCGAGCCCTCGACTGGCTGTTCCGGACCGGCGAGGTGGGCATCACCCGAACCGGCAACTTCGAAAAGGGGTTCAGTCGTCTGGCGCACCTGATTCCCGAGGAGGTCCGACTCCTGCCGACGCCGGACGCCCACGAGGCACAACGGGACCTCCTGGAACGGGCCGCCCGATCCCATGGAGTGGGCACGGCTGCCGACCTGGCCGACTACTTTCGCCTCCGGATGCCCGAGGCCCGACCCCGGATCGCCGAACTGGTCGAGGCCGGTCGCCTGCTGGAGGTCTCGGTCGAGGGATGGCAGCAACCGGGGCTTCGACACCCGGAGGCCGTGGTGCCACGGAAGGTCGACGCCCGGGCGTTGCTGTCGCCGTTCGATCCGGTCGTCTGGTTCCGCCCGCGCGCCGAGCGGCTGTTCGGCTTCCGCTACCGGATCGAGATCTATGTGCCGGCCGAGAAGCGGGAGTACGGCTACTACGTGCTCCCGTTCCTGCTCGGCGAAGGGCTGGTGGGCCGGGTGGATGTCAAGGCCGACCGGGCCGGTGGGCGCCTGCTGGCTCGAGGCGTGTTCGCCGAGGAGGGGGTCGATCGGGAGCGGGTGGGTGCCGAGCTGGCCGTTGAACTCGAGCGCCTTGCGGACTTTCTCGGACTCGACGAGGTCGTCGTCGGACGGCGGGGGAACCTGGCGGCGGCGTTGCGGGCGGCGCGTCGCTGACCGTCGGGCCGGTCGATCAGGTGCGGGCCCTCCGGCGGGCGGCATAGCGGACGAGGTGGCCCAGGGCCGTGACGGCCCGGTCGGCCGAGGCGTAGCAGAGCCGTCCCGAGTCGCGCACTGCGGCGACCATCGGGTTGTCGGGTCGTGCGACGGCCAGTTCGGAGGCCACCAGCACGGGCTTGCCGTGTGCGTCGGCTGCTGCTGCGGCGGCCGCCGCATAGCGCCGCTCCTGGCGCTCGTGGTAGTCGACGATGCGTTCGAGCCCGTGGTCGGGATGGAACGGGCCGCTGCGGGTCAGCGATGCCGTGTTCCCCTGGATCCCGAGTCCCAACTGGACGATCGCATCGACCTCGGGGTGGGCGGCCGTGAGGTCCAGCAGTTCGGGGATCGTGTCCCGGGTCTCGCCACCGGCCAGGTCGATCGGGTTGTTGCGGCTCCACCGGGGTGGGAGCATCCCGTCGATGGCGGTCCGCAGGTCGTCGGGCAGGGCCGCGAGCGTCAGGTCGGGGTGGGCGGTCACGGCGTCGGCGGTGACGACGCCCCAGCCGCCGGCCGTGGTCAGCACCATCACCCGGTTGCCGGAGGGCAGGGGTTGGGTGGCGAAGGTCGCCGCCGCCTCGAAGGCGGATTCGATGGTGGCTGCTCTGACGAGTCCCGCCTGTCGGGCCATGCCGTCGAAGATCCGGTCGTCGCTTGCCAGCGAACCGGTGTGTGACGCAGCCGCACGCTGTCCACCGGAGGTGGTGCCGCCCTTGACCACGACGACCGGCATCCGCCGGGTGACCTCCCGGACGCGTTCGTAGAAGGCCCGTCCGTCGGGAAGGCCCTCCAGGTAGCAGAGGGCGACGTCGGTCTCGTCGTCTTCGGCGAACCACTCGAGGTAGTCGGCGACGCTGGTGGCGGCGGCGTTGCCGGCTGAGACTGCCCGGCTGATGCCGATGCCGGTCTGCCCGGCGTAGTTGAGGAAGGCCGAGACGAAGTTGCCGGACTGTGAGGCCACGGCGATGCGTCCCCGTGGTGGGTAGGGCGCCACGATCTGTGCGCAGAGTCCGGCCGGGGTCGATACCACGCCCTGGCCGTTGGGGCCGGCCAGGACCAGCCCCAGTTCATCGGCCAGCGCCACCAGCCTGGCCTCGGCCTCGATGCCCTCGGGTCCAGCCTCGGAGTAGCCGCCGGCGGCACAGAACACGGCGCGGACGCCGCGGGCGGCGGCGGTTCGGACGATTCCCTCGTTGGCGCCGGCAGGGGTGCACAGCACGAGCAGGTCGGCCTGGTTCTCCGGCAGTGCCTCGATGGAGGCGAGGACCGGATGGCCGAGGACCTCGCCCTCTTCACGTCCGACGGCGAAGACCGGGCCGGAGAAGCCGCAGGACAGGACGTTGTGGAGGGCTACGAAGCCGAACTTGCCCGGATGGCTCGACACGCCGGTGACGACGACGCCCCGAGGCTCGAACAGGGGGGTGAGGTCGCGTGCCATCAGGCGGTCTCGACGAGGGCGTCGACGGCGACCGGTCGGCCATCGACGACGATCAACGGGTTGAGGTCGACCGAGTGGATGTGGGTGTTCTCGGCGATTCGGGAGAGTGCCATCAGGGTGTCGGCGAGGGCCTCGCGGTCCACGGCCGGTTCGCCACGGAACTCGTCGAGCAGCGACTGTGCGCCGAGGTCGTCGATGAGGTCGAAGGCGTCGGCACGCTCGAGGGGTGCCAGGCGGAAGGCCACGTCGGCGACCGCCTCGGCGAGGATGCCGCCGAGGCCCAGCATGACGCACGGTCCGAACTGCTCGTCCCGGATCAGTCCGGCGATGAGCTCTCGGTTGCCCCGCACCATCGAGCTGATGAGCAGTTCGACCTCTCCGTCCTCTGGCCGGGCGGCGGCCAGCAGGTCGGCAGCAGCAGCACCGACCTCGTCCGCCGACGAGAGACCCAGGCGGACGAGGCCGCGCTCGGTCTTGTGGGCGATGGCATCACCACAGAGCTTGGCCACGACGGGAAGGCCGAGCGACGCTGCGGCTTCCTCGGCCGATCCGATGTCTGCGGCGGTCGTCCACGGCGATACCGCCACGCCGGCGTCCTCGACGATCCGTCGTGAGGCGGCTTCGGACAGCGTGGGCATCGGCAGTGCCTAGCACGCTCCGGCTGTCGGCCGTCAGGTGGGCCGGGGCTCCCCGTCGAGCGTGTCGAGCGCTGCGTAGCCGGGCTTGATGACGTCGTTGATGATGGCCAGGCGCTGGTCGAAGGGGGCGAAGGCGCTCTTCATGCCGTTGATCGTGAGCCAGCGGAAGTCGTCGAGCCCCCATCCGAAGGCCTCCCGAAGTGCCGCGAACTCGGAGCTCATCGAGACGCCGCTCATGAGGCGGTTGTCGGTGTTGACGGTGACCCGGAAGCCGAGCGACCGCAGGGTGCCGATCGGATGGTCGGCGATCGAGGCGACGGCACCGGTGTGCACGTTGGAGGTCGGGCAGAGTTCGAGCGGGATGCGCCGGTCGCGGACGAAGGCGGCGAGGCGGCCCACCTGGTGCGTGCCATCGGAATCGGTGGTGATGTCGTCGACGATGCGGACGCCGTGGCCGAGCCGTTCGGCGCCGCAGAACTGGATCGCCTCCCAGATGGACGCCGGACCGAATGCCTCGCCCGCATGGATCGTGAAGTGGAAGTTCTCGCGCTGGAGGTACTGGAAGGCAGCGAGGTGCATCGTCGGCGGGTAGCCGGCCTCGCGTCCAGCGATGTCGAAGCCGACCACGCCCTGGTCCCGGTAGCGGACGGCCGCCTCGGCGATCTGGAGGGAGTCCGTGTCGGTGCGCATCGCCGTGAGGAGGGTGCCGACCGTGAGGCCGGTGCCGTGCGAGCCCACTGCGAAGCCGGCCAGCACCGCCTCGATGACCTCCTCGAGGGCGAGCCCCTGTTGGGTGAGGAGCGACGGTGCGTATCGGACCTCGGCGTAGACGACGCCGTCGGCTGCCAGGTCGGCTGCGCACTCGGCGGCCACCCGGTGGCAGGCGTCGGCGTGCTGCATCACGCCGACGGTGTGGGCGAACGTCTCCAGGTAGAGGCCCAGGTCGCGTCGGTCGGCGCCGCGGACGAACCATGCGGCCAGTTCGTCGACGTCGGTCGTCGGGAGGCCGTCGTAGCCATGGGTGTCGGCCAACTCGATGACCGTGGACGGGCGCAGGCCGCCGTCGAGGTGGTCGTGCAGGACGACCTTCGGGGCTCGCCGGATGGTCGTGGGATCGAGGGTCGTGCGTTCTTCCTCCATGGGGCAGGCTACCGAACGGTCGCTGGCCCGGGTAGGGCCGTCCCTGCGAACTAGCGTCGGGTCGGTGGGGCGCACCAGATATCTGGCCGAAACGATCCTGACGTGTGACGAGGCGGACACGGTCCACGCCCAGGGTGCCATCGACGTCGAGGACGGTCGGATCTGCTGGGTGGGGGCTGCCGCCGAGGCGCCGGCGGTCGAGGGCATCACGGTGCGCGATCTTGGCGGTCTCGTGATGCCGGGACTCGTGAACGCCCACTGCCATTCGCCGATGACCCTCGTGCGCGGGGCGGGCGACGGCCTGCCGCTCTGGCGCTGGCTGACGGAGGCCATGTGGCCCCGCGAGGGTCGGATGACCCCCGAGGACGTCTGGTGGGGGATGACGCTGGGTTCGGCCGAGATGTTGCGGGCCGGCGTGACCACGAGCTGCGAGATGTACCTGCACGAGGAACCGGTGGTCGAGGCGGTGCGGGCGTCCGGTGCGCGGCTGGTCATGACGCCCGGGGTGGTGTCGGCCCTGCACCCGGACGACTCAGGCGCTGGGCGTGCGCAGGAACTCGAGGCGTTCCATGCCCTGCACCACGATCCTGCCGGTCTGATCACGGTCGGCATCGCGCCGCACTCCGCCTACGACCTGGGCGTCGGGCGGGTCGCCGAACTGGCCGAACTGGCCAGGCGACTCGACGTGCTCCTGCACATCCACGTTGCCGAGACCACGCAGGAGAGTGCCGAACTCGAGGCGGTCCACGGATCGAGCGTCGTCCGGATCCTCGCCGACCACGGGGTGTTCGAGGGAGACGTGCTGGCCGCACACTGCGTCTGGGTCGACGATGACGACATCCGACTCTTGGCCGAGTACGGCGTGGCGGTCGCCCACTGTCCGGTGTCGAACATGAAGCTGGGTTCGGGCGTGGCGCCACTGGCCCGCATGCTCGAGGCGGGCGTGACCGTGGCCCTCGGCACCGATGGTCCGGCGTCCAACGACACCCTCGACCTGTGGGAGGAGGTCAAGATGGCGCCCCTGTTGGCCCGCGTCACCGGTCTGGACGCCACGCTGGTCGGCCCTGCCGAGGTGCTGGCCATGGCGACGCGCATCGGCGGCCGGGCGGTCGGCCTCGACGACGTGGGCTGCCTTGCTCCCGGGTGGGCTGCAGACTTCCAGCGCCTCGACCTCGACCACCACGCCTTCGTCCCGGTGACCGACGCCTCCGAACTGCTCGCCCATGTGGCCTGGTCGGGTGGCGACCGGCGGGTCAGCGACGTCTGGGTGGCAGGCGAGCCGGTGGTGGTCGATGGCGTCGTCCTGCACGTCGACGAGGAGCGGGCACGGGCCGAGGTGCAGCAGCGGGCCGAGCGGTTGGCGGCCGGATGAGCGAGCTGCTCGGGGCCGACGAGGTCGCGGCGCTGCTGGGCCTGGTCCCCCTGCCCGACGAGGGTGGCCGTTGGGCGCAGACGGTGCTCGATGGTGACTCGAGCGCCATCCACTACCTGCTCTCCGACGGAGACTTCTCGGCGATGCACCGGCTCGACGGGCCGGAGGTGTACCACCACTACGCCGGTGCACCGGCGGTCCTGTTGCTGCTCTTCGCGGACGGTTCGGCGGCCGAGGTCGTCCTGGGCGACGATCTGGCGGCGGGTCAGCGACCCCAGGTGGTCGTTCCGGCCGGCGTGTGGCAGGGCTCCTCGACCAGTGGGGCGTGGACCCTGTTGGGAACCACGATGTCGCCGCCGTATTCCGACGCCGGGTTCACGCTGGGCCGACGGGAGGATCTGCTCGCCGACTGGCCGGCGGCCGCCGAACGGATCACCGAACTGACCCGTTGACCAGGGCAGGGGCGCGGCGGGTTCCGGCTACCAGGTCGGGCGCGCCAGGACGCCGCCGTCGACGACCAGGTCGGTGCCGCTGATCCAGGAGGCCAGCGGCGAGGCGAGGAAGGCCACGGCTTCGGCCACGTCGTCCGGTGTGCCGAGGCGACCGAGGGGTGCGGCCGCCAGCCACCGTTGGACACCCTCGGGCCACCGGTCGGTGAGCCCGCCGTCGTCGATGAGGCCGGGTGACACGCTGTTCACGCGGATGTGGCGTGGCCCGTATTCGAGGGCGGCGGAGCGGGTGAGCATCACGAGGGCGGCCTTGGCGGAGGCGTAGTGGCCGTGTCCGGGTGCCGGCTGGTGCGCCTCGATGGAGGCGACGTTGACGACGGCGCCCTGTTCACCTTCGGCGAGTGCGTCGGCCGATGCGCGGACGAGGAGGTGGACGGCGCGGAGGTTGACGTCGAGGACTGCATCCCACGCCGCTGCGTCGATGTCTGCCAGCGGTTCGACGGTCTGCATGGCGGCGTTGTTGACCAGGATGTCGAGGCGGCCGTGGACATCGAGTGCCTGGTCGATGAGCGACTCCGGGCCGTCGTCCCTGGCGAGGTCGGCGGTGAGGCAGCGGGTGCCGAGTTCGTCGGCCAGCGCCGACGCCCGATCGGTGGCCCGGTGGATGCCGAGCAGGACCTCGGCTCCCCGGGCGGCCAGCCCCGTCGCGATGGCAACCCCGATCGGGCTGTTGGCCCCCGTGACGAGGGCGACCCGACCGTCGAGTCGGCCGTCGCCGATGCTCATCGCCGGGCCCCGTGGGACACGGTTTCGATGCCTGTGCGAGGATCGCGGCGATCCCGGACCGGGACACGATCATGGTGGTGAGGCAGGAACATGCGAGCGAGGGTAGTCAGGTGACCGGGGGCCGGACGGACCCGTACCCGCCGACCGTCGAGTACGTCGACGGTGTGGTCGTGTTGTTGGACCAGGCCGCACTGCCCGAGGTGGAGCGGTATGTGCGTTGCGAGGACTGGCAGCGGGTGGCTCGGGCGATCTCCGACCTCGAGGTGCGCGGCGCTCCGGCCATCGGCGTCACCGCAGCCTTCGGCCTCGCCCTGGCCGCTGAACGGTCGGGGGCAGGGTCGGCCGACGACCTCCTGGCCGAGCTCGCAGAGGTGGCTGAAGCACTGGTCGCCACCCGGCCGACGGCGGTCAACCTGGCATGGGCCGTCGAGACCGTCCTCGCCGAAGCGCACGGTGCCGGTGGGGGACTCGCAGCGGACGTCCGGCGGACGGTCGTCGCCTGTGCGCAGCGGCTGGCCGCCGAGGACCTCGCCACCTGTCGGGCCATCGGGGATGCCGGGGCGGGGCTGCTGGCAGGCATCGACGAGGTCATCACGCACTGCAACGCCGGCGCACTCGCGACCGTCGGCTATGGCACGGCGCTCGGCGTGGTCCGTTCGGCGCATCGCGACAATCCGGCACTCCACGTCTGGGCCGACGAGACCCGCCCGGTGCTCCAGGGGGCGCGGCTCACGGCGTTCGAGCTGGGGCGGGACGGGATCGCCTGCACGGTGATCGCCGACGGCGCAGCGGCATCGGTCCTTCGTGAAGGGGGCATCGGGGCGGCCATCGTCGGTGCGGACAGGATTGCAGCCAACGGCGATGTGGCCAACAAGATCGGCACCTACGGCCTGGCGGTGGCGGCGCGCCACCACGGGGTGCCGTTCTACGTCGCCGCCCCGCTGTCGACTATCGACCTGGACACTCCCGACGGTTCCATGATCGAGATCGAGCAGCGTCCGGCTGCCGAGGTCGCCGAGTACCGGGGGCATGCGATCACGCCGGCCGGTGCAGCGGTGCACAACCCGGCCTTCGACGTGACGCCTGCCGACCTGGTCGATGCGATCATCACCGAGGTCGGGGTGCTGCGTGCGCCCTACGGTCCGGCCATCGAGGCGGCGCTCGGGCGCCGGGGCGCCGGGGCTGCCGGTTAGGAGCGTCAGGTGGAGCCGGCCGTCATCAGCCGGCCGATCGTGGCTCGATCGAGGTCGGCGGCATCGGCGACCGTGACCAGGCGGCCCTTGAAGATCACGCCGATCCGGTCGGCCAGGCTGAGGATCTCGTCGAGTTCGGCCGAGACCAGCAGCACGGCGATCCCGCTGTCCCGCTGTCCGACGATCTGCTGGTGGACGAACTCGATGCTGCCGACGTCGATGCCGCGGGTCGGTTGGGAGGCCACCAGCAGGCGCGCTCCGTGGGACAGTTCGCGGGCCGTGATGACCTTCTGCTTGTTGCCGCCGGACAGCGTGCGTGCGGGTGCTCTGATCGATTCCGTGCGGATGTCGTAGTCGGCGACGAGTCGCTCGGCGTCGTCGTTGATGGCTGCGTGCTGGCGGATGCCCCGCTTGGCGTAGGGCGTCCGGAAGTACCGGTTCAGCACGAGGTTGTCGGCGATCGAGTGCTGCCCGATGAGTCCGTGCTTCTCGCGGTCCTCGGGAATGTGGGCCACCCCCAACTCGCTGATCTGCCGCGGCGAGCGTCCGGTGATGTCGGTGCCGTCGAGCAGGACGGTGCCGTCTTCGATGATGCGCAGGCCGGTCATGGCCTCGACGAGCTCACGCTGGCCGTTGCCGTCGACACCGGCGATTCCGAATATCTCGCCGGCCCGGATCTCGAGCGAGAGGCCGTCGACGGCCGGCCGGTCGCGGTCGTCGCGGACGTGGAGGTCGCGGACCTCGAGGACGTTGGCCTCGGGGCGGGCCTCGGTCTTGGCCACGCGCAGCACCACGCTGCGTCCGACCATCATCTCAGCCAGGCCGGCCTCGTCGGTTTCGGCGGGCGTGGTGGAGCCGACCACCCGGCCGCCGCGCATCACGGTGACCCGGTCGGCGACCGCCAGCACCTCACGCAGCTTGTGGGTGATGAACACGATGGCGACGCCCTCGGCGGCGAGGCCCCGCAGCACCGTGAGGAGGTGATCGGTCTCCTGGGGGGTGAGCACGGCCGTCGGCTCGTCGAGGATCAGGACGTCGGCCTTCCGGTAGAGCGCCCGCAGGATCTCGACCCGCTGTTGGATGCCGACCGGGAGGTCCTCGACCTTCGCCCGCGGATCGATCGCGAGGCCGAAGCGCTCGGCCAGCTCGGTCACCTCGGCGGCGGCCCGATCGAGGTCCAGCAGCCAGCGTCCTCTGGTGGGTTCGTGTCCCAGGACGATGTTCTCGGCCACGGTCAGGACGGGAACCAGCTGGAAGTGCTGGTGGACCATGCCGATGCGGTGTTGGATGGCGTCGCGTGGGCTGTCCATGCGGACCGGGGTTCCGTTGATGCGGATCTCGCCTTCGTCGGCGTGGTAGAGGCCGAACAGGATGTTGACGAGCGTGCTCTTGCCGGCGCCGTTCTCGCCGAGCAGTGCATGGATCTGGCCCTTCTCGATCCGAAGGTTCACGTCCTGGTTGGCGATGACCGTGTCGAAGCGCTTGCCGATGCCCACGGCCTCGAGGGCCGCCGGGATGCTGGTCGAGGGCTGGTCGGGAGTTTGGGGGTTCGTGTCGTCCATGTCCGCTATTCCCTGCTGTAGGGCTGGCCGATCGAGGCGGGCGGTCGGGCCCGGCCGACGAAGCCGGCGACGACGACGATGGTGACGATGAACGGCATCATGCCGATGAACTGCGGGTCGTCGGCCAGCCAGCCACGGAACTGGAACTGGGTCTGGACGGCGTTGGCGTAGCCGAACAACAGGGCCGCCCCCCATGCGCCGATGGGGTTCCAGCGGCCGAAGATCATGACGGCCAGGGCGACGAAGCCCTTGCCGTTGGTCATCATCCGCTCGAAGGAACCGACCGCCTCGAGGCTGAGGTAGGCGCCACCCAGTCCGGCGATGCCGCCGCCGAGTATCAGGTTCATGTAGCGGACCCGGACCACGGAGATGCCGACCGTCTCGGCGGCACTGGGGTGTTCGCCGACGGCGCGGGTGCGCAGTCCCCAGGTGGTGCGGAACAGTGCGTACCAGATCACCGGCACGAGGAGCAGCGTGAGATAGGTGAGCGGTCGGTTCGAGAAGAAGACCCGGCCGAGGATCGGCAGGTCGGCGAGCGGCCCCAACTTGATCCTGCTGGTCTTGCCGGACGGCAGGGAACGCCCTGTCTGGAAGAAGAAGCTGGTGAGCCCGATCGCCGCGATGTTGAGCACCGTGCCGGCGATGATCTGGTCGCCCCGCAGGCTGACCGAGAGGAAGGCGAGGAAGGCGCCCATGAGCATGCCGCAGGCGATGCCGGCGGTGACGCCGAGCAGCAGGTCGCCCGTCGATGACGCCACGACGAACCCGGCGAACGCCGACATGAGCATCTGGCCTTCGATGCCGATGTTGATGACCCCGGACCGTTCGCAGAGGATCCCGCAGAGTGCACCGAGCACGAGCGGCGTCGACTGGCGCAGCGTGGCGGCGAGGACCGCCGTGGTCTGTGCCTGCTGGAACTCGGCGGTGAACAGCGTGAACGCCACCAGGAAGGCAGCGGTGACGAACCACCAGCGGTAGCGGCTGAGCGTGTTCATGCGTCGCCCCAGTGGGCGCCGACGGAGATCTCGCTCGTGTCACGGCGGCGCAGGACCCACCGGACGAGGATCGGCGTGGCGACGAACAGCAGCATCAGGGCCTCGATGATCTCGGTGATCTCGGGATCGACGTCGGCCTTGAACTGCATCATGGAGCCACCGGCCTCCATGGCGCCGATAAGCAGCGCTGCGGGAATGACGCCGAGGGGATGGGTGCGGGCGAGGAGGGCGATGGTGATGCCGTTGAAGCCGAGGCCGGCGTTGAATCCGGGCTCGTAGCGGCCGACGATGCCCTGGGTCTCGATGGCGCCGCCGAGGGCGGCGAGCATTCCGCTGATGAACATGGTGAGGATGACGATCCGGGACACCGAGATTCCGGCGTAGCGGGCGGCTTCGGGGTTCAGTCCGACCGATCGGATCTCGAAGCCGAAGGTGGTGCGCTCGAGCAGGTACCAGCAGGCGAACGCGGCGGCGACCGCGAGCGCGAATCCGGTGGGGAGTTGGCTCCATCTGGGGATCTCGGCACTGGATTCGATGGCTGGGGTCCGGACGATGATCCCGGGCTCGCGCCAGACCTTCGACGTCAGCCAGTCGGTGATGTTGAGCGCGACGAAGTTGAGCATGATCGTGGTGATCACCTCGTGGGCGCCCCGGGTGGCCTTGAGGACGCCGGCGAGCATCCCCCAGAGGGCGCCGCCGATGCCTCCGACGAGCAGCGCCAGCGGCATGTGGATGATCCACGGCAGGCCGGTCACTCCGTACCCGACGGCGCCGGCGAACAGGGCGCCGATGACGAGCTGTCCCTGGCCGCCGATGTTGAACAGGCCGGCCTTGAATGCGAAGGCGACGGCGAGCCCGCCCATCACCAGCGGGGTGGCCTTCTCGAGCGTGCGGCCGATGCCCTTGCGGTCGGCGAGTGCTCCGTCGTACAGGGCCTTGTAGGCCTCGAGGGCGTTCAGTCCGGAGAGTTCGATGATGATGGCACCGGAGGCGATCGCCAGGACGACGGCCAGCATCGGAACGAGCGCGGAACGCAGGAAGGTCATCGGGCCTTCGTGCTCCCGCCGGGGGGCGACCCGTGCACGATTCTCGAGATCGGCATCCACCGCTCCAGTCGGATCGTCCGGACTACCGCGTCGTTGCGGGCTCTCGGACCGGGGCACCGTAGCCGACCCGTCGGGCGGGTCGGCAACCCCCGAGGGTCAACTCGAGGTGGGGCTGACGCCGGCGGTTGCAGCGACGGATGTGGTGATGCCGCCGCGGACGCCCTGTTCGAGGGTGACCGTGACGGTGGTGCCGACGGCTGCGGCGAGGTGGCCGGCGATGCGAGGGGCCAGGTGCTCGGCGAAGATGCCGATGCCGTCGAAGGTCCGCAGATAGAGCTTGAGCGACTTGGTCTCGATGCAACGGTCGACCGGCGTGTACTCGATGTCGATCGAATAGAAATCCGGCTGGTTCGTGACCGGACAGACGGCGGTCAGTTCCGTGGAGCGGAAGTGCACCAGGTCCAGGCGACCCGAGGTGGCATCGACGGGAAAGGTGTCGATCTGGGGACCCGGTTCCGCATCCGGGCGACCGAGGACGGGATCGTTCACGGTGCCGGGGAGGGTGGTGGCGATCGGCGGAGCCGGGCAGGCAGGCCGCGGCGGGTCAGCTGTTGCGACCGAAGTTGGGCTTGCGCCCGTGGTTCGCCTTCTTGCGGCGTGCGTTGGCCTTCTGACGGCTGGTGCGCTTCGACATGGTCGCAAGGCTAACGGCAGCAACGTCGATCACCGCCCTTTCCCTGGTGTGGCAGGCGCCGCAGGGGGCCGCTGGCATCGCCCCGTAGCCTGAGCCGCCGGCCCATCCCGGGGCCGCGTGAGCGCAGGAGCGACCGTGGAGCGATTCGGCTTCGTGGGGCTGCCCAATGCGGGCAAGTCCTCCCTTTACAACGCACTGGCAGGCGGTGGAGCCCTTGCGGCCCCGTACGCCTTCGCCACGACCGACCCGAACGTCGGCGTCGCCAAGGTGCCCGACCGGCGCCTCGACCTGCTGGCCGCCATGAGCGCATCGGCCAAGGTGGTGCCGGCCAGCGTGCAGTTCACCGACATCGGTGGGCTCGTCGAGGGAGCGGCGTCGGGTGAGGGCCTCGGCAACCGTTTCCTCGCCGGAATCCGGGAGGTCGATGCCATCGTGTTCGTCCTGCGTGCCTTCCGGGACGGTGACGTGCCGGGTCCGACCGATCCGCTCGAACACCTGCGCATCGTCGAGATCGAGTTGGCGCTCGCCGACCTCGAGACGGTCGAGAAGCAGGCCAACCGGCAGCGCCGGGCCTCCAAGGGCGACCGGTCGTTGGCCGCAGCGGTCGCCGCCCTCGACGCCGCACAGGCCCATCTCGAACAGGGCACGCCCATCTACCGCAGCAGCATGAATTCCGCCGAGCGCGACCTGCTCGCACCCTTCTTCCTGCTCACCGACAAGCCGGTGGTCGCCGTCGTCAACCTCGACGAGGAGCAGGTCGAGGATCCGGACCCCGTCCTGGCCCCCGTCGTCGCCGAACTCGACGGCGCCGACGTGGTCGGCATGTGCGTCCAGCTCGAGGCGGAGGCGGCGTTGATGCCGGCCGACGAGCGGACGGAGATGCTCGAGGGCCTGGGCCTCGGCGAGGGGGCGCTGCCCCGCTTCATCCACGCCGCCTACCACCGCCTGGGCCTGCGTACCTTCCTCACCACGGGTGAGAAGGAGAGTCGGGCGTGGACGTTTCGAGCGGGCTCCACGGCCCCGGAGTGCGCCGGGCGTATCCACACCGACTTCCAGCGGGGCTTCATCCGGGCCGAGACCATCCACTGGGATGTCCTGCTCGAGGCCGGTTCCTACCCGAAGGCACGGGTGGCCGGTCTGGTGCGCAGTGAGGGCAAGGAGTACCGGCCGCTGGACGGGGACGTGCTGGAGTTCCGCTTCAACGTCTGAGTTCTGTCTCCCAGCACCGGGGCGGGCCCTACGATGGCCGACATGCCGTGGTTGGTGTCGGAGGACCGGGTGCTCGCCAGCCTGGAGATCGCCGAGGGTTCGGCGGCGCGGCGGCGCGGCCTGCTACGACGCGACGCGATCGACGGCGCCCTGCTCCTTCAGCCGGCGAACTCGGTCCATACGATCGGAATGCGGTTCGCCATCGACGTCGCACACCTCGACGCCGAGTCGAATGTGCTGCGGATCGTGACCATGCGACCGGGCCGGGTCGGACGGCCCGTCCCTGGTGCACGGTCCGTGGTGGAAGCAGAGGCGGGGTCGTTCGAACGTTGGGGGTTGTCCGTCGGCGACCACCTCGAGGTCCGCTCGTGACCGGTCGTCTGGTGCTCGTCGCCACGCCGATCGGCAACCTCGGTGACCTGTCACCCCGTGCGGTCGAGGTCCTGGCAGCGGCCGACGTGGTTGCCTGTGAGGACACCCGCCACAGTGGTCGCCTGCTGCAGCATGCGGGTATCAGCGGCGCCCGACTCATCCGGCTCGACGCCCACACTGAGGATCGGGCCACCGACGACGTGCTGCGTCGTCTCGAACAGGGCCAGGTCGTCGCTGTCGTGACCGATGCCGGCACGCCGGGCATCTCCGATCCGGGGGAGCGGCTGGTCAGCCGGGTGGTCGGGGCCGGATATGCGGTCTCGGTGGTGCCGGGTCCGTCGGCGCCCGTTGCCGCACTCGTGGCGAGTGGTCTGCCGACCGAGCGTTGGTGCATGGAGGGGTTCCTTCCCCGCAAGGGTTCCGCCAGGGCCGATCGGCTGGCGGAACTGGCCGTCGAGGAGCGGACGATGGTGCTGTTCGAGTCACCCCACCGCCTGGCCGCCACGTTGGCCGACCTGGCGACGGCGCTGGGCGAGGACCGGCTGGCGTGCGTGGCCCGTGAGATGACGAAGCTCCACGAGGAGTACGTGCGTGGCACGCTGCCCGAACTCGCCGCCTGGGCGGAGCGGCCGCCGAAGGGTGAGGTGGTGGTCGTCGTCGAGGGCGCACCGCCGGTCGACGAGGCCGACGATGACCGGATCCGGATGGCGGTGACCGAGGCGATCGGCCGTGGTGCCTCGACCCGGGACGCTGCCGCCGAGGTGGCCCGCCTGCTCGGGGTGAGCAGGCGCCGCGCCTATCGCCTGGCCCTGGAGGCATGACCTCCTGCTTCCCGCCGAAACAGGCCCGGCCCGCTGCAGGGGCACCGGTAGTCTCGGACGCCATGGCAGTGCCACAGGTTCCGATCCTCGTCGCCGTTGCGTGGCCGTACGCCTCTGGTTCGCGCCACGTCGGCCACCTGGCCGGTGCGTACCTCCCGGCCGATGTCTTCGCCCGCTTCCAGCGACTGGTCGGCAACCGGGTGTTGATGGTCAGTGGCTCCGACACGCACGGCACCCCCATCACGGTGCGGGCGGACGCCGAGGGGGTCACGCCGGCCGAGATCGTCGCCCGGTACCACGACGAGTTCCTGGAGGCCTGGGAGCGTTTGGCGATCTCGTGGGACTGCTACACGTCGACCGGCACCGAGAACCACGCTGCCGTCACACACGATGTGTTCCTGCGGTTGCTCGAGAAGGGCCACATCGACAAGCGGGTCAGCGAGCAGTACTTCGACGCCGAGGCCGGCCGCTTCCTGCCCGACCGCTACATCGAGGGCACCTGTCCACATTGCGCCTACACCGAGGCGCGGGGTGACCAGTGTGAGGACTGTGGTCGCACCCTCGACCCGGAGGAACTCGTCGATCCCCGTTCGAAGATCTCGGGGGCCACGCCCGAGTTGCGCACGACCGAGCACTTCTACCTGCGACTCTCCGAGTTCGGGGACGAGCTCGGCGACTGGCTCGACGGCCGTGAGGGCTGGCGGCGCCATGTCCTCAACTTCTCGAAGGGCTGGATCGAGGAGGGGCTCCAGGATCGGGCCATCACCCGTGACCTCGACTGGGGCGTCTCGGTGCCCGTCGACGACTTCGGCGAGGGCAAGCGCATCTACGTCTGGTTCGAGGCGGTGATCGGCTACCTGTCGGCCGCCAAGGAGTGGGCGCAACGGCAGGGCGACCCCGAGGCGTGGCGCGACTGGTGGGAGGGCGACGACGCCCGGTCCGTCTATTTCATCGGCAAGGACAACATCCCGTTCCACACGATCATCTGGCCGGCGATGCTCTTGGGATACGGCGGCCTGAACCTGCCGACCGACGTGCCGGCCAACCAGTACCTGACGTTCAAGGGCGGCAAGGCGTCGGCCAGCAGGGGGGTGGGCCTGACGATCGGCGAGGGACTCCGGCTCTTCGAGCCCGATGGCCTGCGCTACGCTTTAGCTGCGTCGTTTCCCGAGCAGAGCGACACCGACGTCTCGGTCGAGGAGATCGGCCGGCGCATCAACGAAGAACTCGTCGCCACGTGGGGGAACCTCGTGAACCGGGTGCTGTCGATGGTGCACGCGAGGTGCGATGGTGCCGTGCCGGAGCCCGGTGACCGCACCGATGCCGACCTGGTGCTCCTCGCCGGGGTCGATGCGGCCCTGGAGGCTGCCGCCGGACACATCGACCGGGTCGAGCTTCGCGCGGCGCTCCGAACGGCGATGGAGGCGGCGGCGAGCGTCAACGCCTACCTGAATGCGACCGAGCCGTGGAAGCTCGCCAAGACCGATCCTGACCGGGCACGGGTGGTGCTCGGCACGGCGCTGGATGCCGTCAACGGTGTGCGGGTGGGGTTCGCCCCCTACCTGCCGTTCTCTTCGGCTGCGCTCGAGGAGGTGCTCGGGTCGGTGGAGGGCTGGTACCGCCCCGAACTGACGCCGGGTCGGCCGATCGGCAAGCCGACCCCGTTGTTCGCCAAGGTCGATGTCGAGGCCCTCCTCGCCGACCAGGTCGATGAGTCCGGCGAGTCGGGGTGACCGCCGGATCGGACCTTCGCTGGTTCGACAGCCACTGCCATCTGGGTGACGACGCCGTCGAGGTGGTCCAACGTGCCGGAGAGGCCGGGGTCGTCGGGATGGTCACGATCGGGACGGACCTTGCCGAGAGCCGGGCGGCCATCGAGACGGCCCGCAGGTTCGATGGTGTGTGGGCGACCGTCGGCGTGCACCCGCATGAGGCCCGGTTCGGCCTGACCGGTATCGCCGAGTTGCTCGACGACGACGTCGTGGTGGCGGTGGGCGAGGCCGGCCTCGACTTCCACTACGACCACTCGCCGCGCGATGTCCAGGTCGACGTGTTCGCCGCCCAGGTGGCGTTGGCCAACGAGCGGGGGATGCCCCTCGTGATCCACACCAGGGAGGCGTGGGAGGAGACCTTCGCGGTGCTCGACGCCGAGGGGGTGCCGGAGCGCACGGTGTTCCACTGCTTCACGGGTGGACCCGACGAGGGGGCGGCGTGCCTCGAACGGGGAGCGCTGCTCTCGTTTTCGGGGATCGTGACCTTCAAGGGTGCCGGTGACGTCCGGGATGCAGCGGCCGGTTGTCCGCTCGGGCGGGCGCTCGTCGAGACCGACTCGCCCTTCCTGGCGCCCGTTCCGCATCGGGGACAGACCAACGAGCCGGCCAACGTCACCCACGTCGGGGCGGCGGTCGCCGAGGCGATGGGCTGCACCGTGGACGAGGTTGCCGCTGCGACGTTTGCCACCGCGTGTGATTTCTACCGGCTCGATTTGGCGTAGTCGACGAAGTATCGGGGAAAGCCTCGCGCGCTGCGTGGCGGCTCACGCGCGGTTCTTGAATTGGGTGTTGCGTCACCCGTGCATGCCTTCCTAAGTTTCCCTCTGGCACTGGCGACCGGCGATGGTCGCCACCAGAGGGGAAAGGAATCAGAGCTCTGGAAGCCAAGCCCACCGTCGAACGATGGCGGGTGCTCGTCGTGGCCCTCGCCACGGTCGCAGCCCTGCCGATGTTCGTCTTCGAGAACCCGAACTCACCCGGCGCGGCCACCGAGGTGGCCGCTGCTGCCGCGCCCGAACGCGCCCCCGACCTCGACAGCGGTGCATCTTCGACACCGGTGGTCACCGATACGGTCGACGATGCGCTGGCCGAGACGGTGGAAGACGCCGTGTCCGTGGTCCCCGACGATGCCGGCGTCGGTGCTTCTTCGGGCACGGTCTCCCTGGACACGGCTCGACTCGAGTCGGAAGGGATGGCGGAACAGGGGCGGCTGTTCGAGGTGGAGGCGCTCGCACTCGCCTCCGAGGTCGCAGAGGCCGAGTTCGCCACCCGTCAGGTACTTCACGTGTTCCTCGAGGCCAAGCAGGCCGAGGCGGAGCGCCAGGAGGAACGGACACGTCTGCGGACCGAAGAGGAGGACCGTCGCTCCGAGGCGATCGCCACGCCGGGCCCGACCACCACGATCCCCTCCGACACAACGCCCGACGAGGTCGGTCCGACCGCTGAGCAGTGGGAGGCCCTGCGCTACTGCGAGGCCAGCGGCAGCTACGGGGCGATCAGCCCCACCGGCAACTACCGGGGCGCCTACCAGTTCGGCCAGGTCACCTGGGACTGGATCGCCGGGATCTACCACCCGCGCCTCGTCGGCCTCGACCCTGCCCAGGTGGCGCCGGCTGACCAGGATGTCATGGCGCAGTCCCTCTACGACCTCCGGGGTCGTGGTCAGTGGCCGGTGTGCGGCCGCTACCTGCCGTAGCCTGACCGGGTGACTCTCACCCGGACCGAGGTTCGCGGGCTCCTCGACCGCTACGGGATCCGGCCCAAGCGCTCGTTGGGGCAGAACTTCGTCGTCGAGCCCAACACGGTCCGCCGCATCGCCGAACTGGCCGGGGTCGGACCCGGCGACAGCGTGGTCGAGGTGGGCCCCGGCGTGGGGGCGTTGACCCTTGCACTGCTCGAGACGGGTGCCGAGGTGACGGCCGTCGAGATCGACGACGTGCTGGTCGAGGTGCTCGGGGAGGTGGCCGGCGACCAGGAGTCCCTGCGCATCGTGCATGCCGACGCCATGAAGGTCGACTGGGGGGCGCTGCTCGGTGACGGGCCGTGGACGCTGGTGGCGAACCTCCCGTACAACGTGTCGGTGCCCCTGATCTGCGACCTGCTCGACGACGTGCCTGCGATCACCCGCCTCGTCGTCATGGTGCAGCTCGAGGTCGCCGACCGGCTGGTCGCGGGCCCGGGCGACGACGCCTATGGCCTGCCGTCGGTGAAGGTGGCCTACCACGCAACGGCGAAGAAGGTCGGCCGGGTGCCCCCGTCGGTCTTCCTGCCCCGGCCGCGGGTGGACTCGGCGCTCATCGACATCATGCGACGACCGGAGCCGGCCGTCGACGCCGATCCGGACGTGTTGTTCCGGCTCGTGCGGGCGGGCTTCGCGCATCGGCGCAAGATGCTGCGGGGCGCCCTCCGGGATCTCGTGGACGAGGCGGGGCTCGTGGCCGCCGGGGTGGATCCGACGCTGCGTGCCGAGGAACTCGACCTCGTGCAGTGGGCGGCCATCGCTGGGGGAGTGGCACGGTGAGCACCGAGCTGTTCGCGCCGGCGAAGCTCACGCTGTCGTTGCGCGTCACGGGAGTCCGCCCGGACGGCTTCCACGAGATCGATGCCGAGATGGTCAGCCTCGACCTCGGCGACCGGCTGGTGGTCCGCGAGGGCGACGGGGCGGATGGGTTGGAGATCGTGGGCGGAGGTGGCGGCATGGACATCGGCCTGGACATGGGCCTCGACGACAACCTGGTGGGCCGGGCCCTTCGGCTCGCCGGCCGGACGGCGCATGTCCGCATCGAGAAGGCCGTTGCTGCGGGTGCGGGCCTCGGGGGCGGCTCGTCGGATGCGGCTGCGATCCTGCGCTGGGCCGGTTTCGACGACCTGGTCGCGGCGGCTTCGATCGGCGCCGATGTGGCCTACTGCATCGTCGGGGGCCGGGCCCGGGTGACCGGCATGGGTGAGGTGGTCGAGCCGCTGTCGTTCGAGGAGCGGACGTTCACGCTGCTCACGCCGCCCGTGGCCTGTTCGACACCGGCTGTGTACCGCCGCTGGGATGACCTCGGGGGGCCGATCGGCGACCACGGCAACGACCTGGAGCCCGCTGCGGTCGACCTGGTACCCGAGCTCGTGCGGTGGCGTGACGACCTGGCGGACGTGACCGGAAAGCGGCCGTGCCTCGCGGGAAGTGGCAGTACTTGGTTTGTGGAGGGGGGGTACCCGGGGGGGGAGCGGCGGGTGGTGCGGACGGTGCCGCAGATGGTGCCGTCGGCCTGAGGCCGGCTACCGACCCCGCATCCGCTTGGCGCGGGTGCGCTTGAGCATCTTGCGGTGCTTCTTCTTGCGCATGCGCTTGCGGCGCTTTTTGATCAGTGATCCCATGGCGGGCGACACCGTACCGCTCCGGCGGCGCGATACCGCCCGCCGCCCCTCAGTCGGGGCTGGAACTCACGGTGTGGACGTCCGATGGCCGCCACCGCTGCCCAGCTCGAGCACCTCGCTGACCGGGATCGCAGCCGATCGGAGGACGCTGGCGGTGAAGGCCGCCTCCTCGGCGTAACCCCCGGGTGGGGAGATGAGCGGTCACCAGGCGGCGAGGTCCCCGTACATCCGGTAGGCGGGTGCGTCTTCGGGCATCGGGTGATCCTCCCACGTCGTGCGGTGGCGTCGTCTCCCGGTGTCGAGTCGGTACTCTCCGGCAATGTCCACCGGCGACCCGTCCACCGGCAGTCCTTCGCTGGTCGCCGTGCAGGGGTCTGCCCCTCTGATGACGCCGCCTTCTCCGGGGGTCTGACGTGTCCGACTCCGGCTACGTTCCCACGTTCCCGAAGGGCTGGTACGTGGTCGCCGATGCCGACGAGGTGCCGGGGCCCGAGCTGGTGGCGTTCGACGCCTTCGGCCGCGATCTCGTGCTGGGGCGCGATGCCGATGGTTCGGTCCGGGCGACTCAGGACCTGTGTCCGCACGTCGGCGGCCTCTTCAGCCAGGGTGGTCGGATCACCGACGGCTGCATCGTGTGCCCGTTCCACGGGTGGGAGTTCGGCCCCGACGGAAGGTGTGTGCTGATCCCGACGGGGGATCCGATCCCGGACCGGGCGAAGGTGAGGATGTGGGCGGTCCGGGAACGGGAGGGCCGCATCGAGGTGTTCCACGGCCGCCGTGGCCAGGTGCCGGAGCCCGACGCCGAGGTCCACGACCGCCGCTGACGGGTTCCTCCTAGGCTCGCCCGGTCACCCGCCCCTCAGAGCAACGGGAGGAAGTCCGCATGTCCGATGAGATCCGAATGATCGGCGAGCTGCCCGACCTCAAGCAGATTCCCAACGGCGAGCGGGTGAGCGGCACCTTCTCCGACGCCGAGATGCAGGGCCGGCTCGACCGGCTGCGGGCGGTCATGGCGGAGCGTGGCGTCGATGCGGTGCTGTTCACGTCGATCCACAACGTCAACTACTACTCGGACTTCCTCTACTGCTCGTTCGGGCGTCCCTACGGGCTGGTGGTCACCCAGGAGGCGTCCACGTCCATTTCGGCCAACATCGACGCCGGGCAGCCGTGGCGCCGGACCTTCGGCGAGAACGTGGTGTTCACCGACTGGCGTCGGGACAACTACATCCGGGCCGTGCAGTCGTTGGTGCCGGTCGGTGGCCGCCTCGGCGTCGAGCACGACCACATCAACCTGGCGCTGCTCGGCAAGGTCGAGGCCGCCCTGCCCGGAGCGGAGGTCGTCGACGTCGCCGCCGACTGCATGCGCCTGCGGATGCTCAAGTCCGACGAGGAGATCGCGGTCATCATCCAGGGTGCCCGCATCGGCGACGTCGGTGGCGCCGCCTGCGTGGAGGCCATCGCCGAGGGTGTGCCCGAGTACGAGGTGGCGCTGCACTCGACGCAGGCCATGGTCCGCGAGATCGCCAGCACGTTCCCCCACGTGGAGCTGATGGACAGCTGGACGTGGTTCCAGTCGGGGATCAACACCGATGGCGCCCACAACCCGGTCACCACGAAGCGGATCGAGCGGGGCGACATCCTGAGCCTCAACTGCTTCCCGATGATCGCCGGCTACTACACGGCGCTGGAGCGGACACTGTTCTGTGAGGAGGCCTCCGACGAGCACCTCCGCATCTGGGAGGTCAACTGCCTGGTCCACGACGAGGGCAAGAAGCTGCTCGTGCCCGGAGCCGTGTGCAGCGATGTGGCGCAGGCGCTGAACGAGATCTACGCCGAGCACGACCTGTTGCAGTACCGGACGTTCGGCTACGGGCATTCGTTCGGGGTGCTCTGCCACTACTACGGCCGCGAGGCCGGCCTGGAGTTGCGGGAGGACATCGACACGGTGCTCGAGCCGAACATGGTCGTGTCGATGGAGCCGATGCTGATGCTGCCCGAGGGGCTCCCCGGCGCCGGCGGCTACCGGGAGCACGACATCCTCGTGATCACCGAAGACGGCGCCACGAACATCACGGGCTTCCCGTACGGCCCGGAGCACAACATCATCCGCAAGGGGTAGCCGGTGGCCGCCCACTACGCTCTTTGGCGCAGTGGTGGCCGGTAGTTCAACTGGCAGAACGCCTGACTTTGGATCAGGAGGTTGCAGGTTCGAGACCTGCCCGGCCAGCCAGTGATTTGTGGGCCGGGGGCCAGATCGGCCCTCTTGCTCAGTCCTGCGCCCGGATGACGGCGGTCCTGGCGAGGGCTTCGAGTTCGATGAGGTCGGTCTTGTCGGTCTGCTGTCGGCGGATGCCGTGGACGGGGGCCTTCCACTCGTCGGGGATGGCCGGGTTGCCCCAACGGGCGCCCAGGAGGCCGCCGGCGATGGCGGCGACCGTGTCGGTGTCGTGGCCGATCCGGATGGCAGCGACGAGCGTGTCTCGGAAGTGACCGGACGGCTCGTCGGCTGGGACGGGCGTGTTGACGATCGCCGAGAGCGCCGCCTGGAAGGCAGTGACGACCCAGCCGTTGGGGTTGAACTTCGTCGGGGGACCCTCGACGGATTCGGTGATCAGTCGGCCCCACTTCTTCCGCCGGTCCTCGGCGACATGCTCCATGCCGTTGCGGACGGCGGCCTCGAAGTCGAACGGCTCGTCCGGTCGAGCGTTCGTGATGGCCTCCTGTATGGCGAGGGACCACAGGACGCAGGCCGCCACCGAGTCGGGGTGGGCGTGGGTGAGGGATGTGACCGCTGCGGCCAGCCGGGCGACCTCGACGCGATCATCGATGGCGGCGAGGGCGACCGGTGCCGTGCGCATGAGACCACCGTTGCCGGCGGCCCCGGGGTGGGCATCGAGGTATGCGACGCCGGCCACCTCGAGTTCGTCGGGTTCGTCCACGCTGCGCAGCACCGACCTCGTCTGCCTGCCGATGTCGGGCGGCCCCGACGCATACCAGGCGAAGAAGTTGGCGGCGATGGCCTGCACGTCGGCGTCGCCGGTGGCGAGAACGTCGAGGACGGCGAGGGCCATCTGCGTGTCGTCGGTCCATTCGCCCGGATCCCAGTTGAAAGGCCCGCCGCCGATCATGGCGATCTTCAGGTCGGGTCCGGGGTTGCTGAACTCGTAGCCGGCCCCGAGTGCGTCGCCGACGGCGGAACCCACGACGGCGCCCACGGCCCGTTCGATCGTCGCCTCGTCGAGGTCGGTCATGGCGCCGACCCTACGACCCGGTCGACAGGGCCGCCTGCGGACAGCGTGGCGGCCCCCGACATCTAGAGCCAGAAGGCTGGATCCATATCGAGTCCGGTGCAGGACTTCAGGATCCAGTTGCCCACCAGGTAGAGCGTGACGGGGACTACGACTGCTGCCATGACCACCGACCAGGTCATCGACTCTTCCTCGTCGCCGTCGTCTTCTGGACCTTCGATCTCGGGTCCAGCCATGTCCTCAACGTAGTGATGGGGTGCGACAGCGTTCGGGGAAGCGTGTTCAGGGACCCATTTCGAGCCGCTCAGCCGGGCCACACGCGGTACTGTCCGCGGTTCATGGGGCGCTTCGAGGGTCGGTCGGTCGTGGTCACGGGGGCCAGCAGCGGGATCGGGCTGGCCGTTGCCAGGCGGTTCGCCGCCGAGGGGGCGCTGCTCACGCTCGGGAGTCGCTCGGAGGCCGACGTGGACGGTGCGGCCTGGGTGGCGACCGACGTGGCCGATCCGATCCTGGCCGATGCGCTGATCGCCGCCGCGGTGGCCGTCCACGGGCGGGTCGACGTGCTTGTCAACTGCGCCGGCGTGCAGGTCGAGAAGACCGTCGCCGACACAACCGATGCCGAGTACGACCTGGTGATGGGCGTCAACGTGCGGGGCACGTTCAACTGCTGCCGGGCGGCGATCCGGTCCATGCGCGACTCGGGTGGCGGCTGCATCGTCAACATCGGATCGATCTCCGGCGACGTCGCCGACCATGGCATGGCCGTCTACGACGCCTCCAAGGGCGCCGTCCACGCCCTCACGCGGGCGATCGCCGCCGACCACGGCGCCGACGGCATCCGCTGCAACGCCGTCGCCCCCGGCTGGACCGCCACCGCCATGGTGGATGCGGCCTTCGCGACGGCCGACGATCCGTCGGCAGCACTGGCCGAGGCCGCGGCCAGGCATCCGGTGGGCCGCATCGGCACGCCGGACGACATCGCCGGACTGGTGCTCTGGTTGGCCTCCGACGAGTCGGGCTTCGTGTCCGGCAGCGTGTTCACCATCGACGGCGGCCTCACCGCCGGCAGCCCGATCGGCGGCTGAAGGGCGCCATTTCCGGGACGGCCGCTCAGGCCGTGCGGAACACCGCCAGGACGGAGAGTCGGTCGACGTTCTCGCCGAGGCTGTAGGTCGGCACCCTGAGGTAGTCGGGTGCCGTGATCCGGCCGGCGTCCGTGTCGGTGCGGAACCGGTCGGCGAAGCCTTCGGTCTCGAAGTGGTCCGGGTTGATGCCGACCACGAACAGCGCCCCGGGTCGGGCGATGCGGTACAGCCCGTCGAAGGCGTCGGGTCCGACGTGGCCGTGCGTGAACGTGCCGGCGCTGACGATGGCGCCCCAGGTGTCGTCATCGTGGTCGAGCGGTGCCGTCAGGTCGGCGACATGGAGGTCCCGGTAGACGACCGAGTCGTCGGCGGCCGTCTTGCGTCGGGCCTCGTCGAGCATCTCGGGGGAGAGGTCGAGGCCGTCGATCGCCCAGCCGCCGAGTGCCCGCAGCGCCTCGCCGACGAGGCCGGTACCGCACCCGACGTCGAGCACCGGATCGTCATCGGCGCCTGCGGCCTCGGCAAAGGCCGCCGCCACCCGCTCGTGGTACACGTAGGCGTGGCGGGTGGCGAAGCCGCTCTCGTAGGTCGAGGCCCAGCGGCCGTACAGGTCCCGGTTGTCGTCGGGCGTCTCGACCGCGTAGGCCTCTTCGAGGTCGAGATCTGCATCGCCCTCGTCGCCAGAAGCGTCGCTCATGCCTCGGCCGCTGAGGGATAGTCGGGGTACGAGTCCTTGAACACGCCCTGGTGGAGCAGCACCTGGGCCGTGGGCGCACCGGTCGCCTCGTCGGTCAGGGTCGTGAGCGTCCAGTACGACTCGGTGCGGCGGCTCTCGCCGAGCGCCACGACCTCCCGGTCGATGCGGTACGTGTGGTCCACCAGCACGGGCGATCCGAGCAATCGGACCTCGAGGTCGATGAACAGTCCGACCGACGGCTGCCGGGCGACGAACCCGGCGTGCTTGGACCCGGCGTTGGTCAGCACGCTCAGCATCTCGATCGGCACGACGGGGCCTCCCCAGGGGGTCTCGGCGCCGGGCTGGTACCAGTCGAGCGGCTCGGTGATGCTGGCCAGCTTGTCGGCGAGGGAGAAGGGGTACATCTCGCCGAAGTCGTCCTCGAAGGTGATCGACACCGTCTCGTCGCCTGGCCCCCTTTGGCCGACCGAGATGCGGTCGAGCACGTGGAGCCGCCCAGGCGGGGACTCCTGGGAGCGGGCCAGCCGGGGCGCCAGCTCGGTCGCTGCGGGGTCGCCGTCGATCGATGCCGTGCCGGTGAGGACGGGCGTGCCGTCGGCCTTGGCCGCATCGATTCGGACGGCGGTCGAACCGGGGCCCGGGCTGGTGACGGTGGCCTGCAGCTCCTCGCCCTCGACGACCATGGTCTGGAAGTGGGCGCTGAGGCAGCCGTGGGCGAACCAGCGCCCGCCCCACAGAGACGCCAGCAGCGGGTCGAACTGGCTGAAGTGGGTCGGGCCCTCGATGGGCGCACCCGCCAGGCCCAGGTTCGCCGCCGTCTCGGCGTCATGGACGCTCGTGTGGCCGGCGTACGACTGCTCGGCAAGCATCTGGCGAGGTGCACGCAGCGGGCCGGTCAGGGTGGTCGGGGTGTCCGAGGTGGGGCTGGGCATGACCGGACTCTAGGGGGAGGCCGGACGCCCAGCCGGTCCGGGCCGTCGTCGGGGCCGCCGGTAGGGTCGGCCCCGATGGCCACCCCCGACGACACGCTTCGTGAACAGAACGAATCCCCCGAGCGGGCCGCATTCCGTGCCGAGGCGCTGGCGTTCCTCGAGGCCCATGCCGAACCCCGTGCCGAGACCGACCCGTGGGAGGTCATGGGCTTCCCCGACGACGCCGAGGCGTTGGCCCACTTCGAGAAGTGCCGGGCATGGCAGCGGACCATGGCGGACCACGGCTGGGCCGGGCTCACCTGGCCGACCGAGTACGGCGGCCACGGCGCCGAGGCGTGGGCGTCCCGCATCTTCGCCGAGGAGTCGGCCCGGTTCGGATCCAACGCCGGCTTCGTGAGGGCATCGATGGCGATGCTCGGCCCGACGCTGCTGGCCCTCGGCACCGAGGATCAGAAGCGGCGCTTCCTGCCGCCCATGTTGCGGGCCGACGAGGTGTGGTGCCAGCTGTTCAGCGAGCCGGGGGCGGGTTCGGACCTGGCGGGGCTGGCCACACGGGCGGTCCTCGACGGCGACGAGTTCGTGGTCGACGGACAGAAGGTCTGGAACTCGTCGGCGCAGTTCTGCGAATGGGGGTTCCTGCTGGTCCGCACCGACCCCGAAGCCCCCAAGCACCGGGGCATCAGCTTCCTGCTGCTCGACATGTCGAGCCCCGGGGTCGAGGTCCGCCCGCTGGTGCAGGCCAACGGCTCGGCGCACTTCAACGAGGTGTTTCTCGACGGGGTGCGCATCCCGGCCGCCAACCTCGTGGGCGACCTCCACGGCGGTTGGGGTCCGGCCCGCATGGTGCTCGCCAACGAGGCGTCGTTCATCGGGGGCTCCGGCGCCGGGCGGCGCACGTCCGACCGCCTGATCGACCTGGCACGGCTGTTCGGCCGCCAGGCCGATCTCGTCGTCCGACAGGAGCTGGCCCGCGCCTACAGCCGCGAGCGGATCGCGGGGCTGATGGGCCGGCGCATGCGCGACATCTCCCGACAGGGCGGACCGCCACCGTTCGACCCGGCGCTGATGAAGGTGTTCGTCACCGACTCGAAGATCCACACCGGGCAGGTGGCGGCCACCATCGCCGGACCCGCCGGGATCGCGGGCATGGCCGGCGACGACCGGATCGGTCGATGGGTCCAGGCCGAGGTCATCAACCGCTATGCGATCTCGATCGGCGGCGGCACGACCGAGGTCCAGAAGAACAACCTGGGCGAGCGCTCCCTGGGGCTGCCGAGGGAGCCGCGCAGCGACAAGGACATCCCCTGGAAGGACGTGCCCCGCAGCTGAGGGGGCGCTCTCCCGAATCAGCTGAGGGGGCGCTCTCCCGAATCAGTTGAGGGGGCGCTCTCCCGAATCAGGCGTCGAGCAGTTCGAAGTACTGCACCTCGACCGACATCGGCAGCAGGAACCGCACGTAGACGTTGTGCAGCTTGAGCACGCCGTGGTCCTCGATCTCGTAGGGGTGGATCTCGACCCGCCCGTCGCGTGCGCGGAACTCCTCGGCCCTGGCGACCACGGTCTCGAGCTCTTCGAGGCGGTCGACCTGGACGCCGAAGTGGTCGCCGGGGAGCCCGGGTGGGCATGCCATGGGCGGATCGTCGGCGATCAGGAACACGAACCGGTCGTGGGAGAACAGCGAGAAGATCAGCCGCTTGCGGTCGACGGTCATCGTTGGCAGCTCGTGCCAGCCGAAGACCTCGCCGAAGAAGCCGACCAGGTCGGAGCGGCCCTGCTCGTCGAGGAGGTCGGCGGGCACGCTGATCGCCACGTGGTTGATGCGATTCGGTCCGGGAAACTCGGTGCGGTCGAGGATGGCCACTGCGTTTAGCCTCCGTGTTCGGGGATCCCGATCCTAGGCACCGGGGCGCACCAGGACCTTCCCGGCCACCTCGCCGGCGCGCAACCGGACCATGGTGTCGAGCAGCCCGTCGAGTCCGATGGTGCCGGGTTCCAGGAGCAGGTCGAGGGGGAGCGAGCCGGAGCCGATCAGGTCGAGTGCCGCAGCGAAGCCGTCGTCGTCGTAGTTGTAGGCGCCGGTCACGACCAGTTCGTTGAGGATGATCCGGCCGGTGTCGAGGCGCGGGAAGTCGAGGCCGGTGCCGACCAGCACGAGCCGGCCGCAACCGGCCAGCTGGCCGAGGCAGGCCTCGGCGGCGGTTCGGGCGCCCGACGTCTCGAGGACCACGTCGGCGGGCCGGTCGACGGTGAGGCCGGGGTGCCAGGGCGCCTCGAGGTCATCCGGATGGCAGGTGGCGGCCCCGAGGCGGGAGGCGAGGTTGCGTCGGAGGTCAGCGGGCTCGACGACCAGGAGGTCGGCATGGCCGCTGGCGACGAGCACGGCGACGAGGGCAGCCCCGATGGGTCCGCAGCCCGAGACCAGCACCCGTTCGCCAGGCTGTGGGGCCGCGATCGTGAGTGCGTGGAGGGCGACAGCGAGGGGCTCGGCGTAGGCCGCCGACCGGGCGTCGACGCCGTCGGGGACGGGCAGCGTTTCGGCGGCGTCGATGACGAGGTGGTCGGCGAAGGCGCCGTAGACCCTCTCGGTCCCGATGGCGCCCCGCTCACTGCACAGGCCGGACCGGCCGGCACGGCACGAGGCGCATTCCCCGCACGGCGAGTTGCCCGAACCCACGACGAGCGTGCCCACTTCGACCGGAGCGTCATCGCCGGCCGCCACGACGCGACCCGACCACTCGTGGCCGCCGATGCTGTCCGGCACCCCCCAGCCGTCGAGGACGTTGTGCAGGTCGGTCCCGCAGACGCCGCAGAACGCCACCTCGACGAGCAGGTCCGTCGGCCCCAGGGAGGGCAGGTCGACGTCGGTCACGTCGAGCCGTCCGCGCCCCCGGTACACGGCTGCACGCATCGTGGCGCTCACCGTCGTGCCCCGGCCCGGTCCCGGAGGCCGACCCGGTCGGGTTTGCCCGTCGGCAGCAGCGGAACCTCGTCGATCACCTCGACGTACTCGGGGACCATCAGCCGCGTCAGGCCCCGATCGTCGAACCAGGCGCGGCAGCCGTCCAGGTCGAAGCCGTCGGGCGCCACGACGAAAGCGGCGACGCGCTCGCCGAGGTGCTCGTCGGGGAGGCCGACGACGACCGCAGCTTCGACGGCGGGATGTGCCACGAGGTGTGCCTCGACCTCGTGGGCCGAGATGTTCTCGCCGCCGCGGATGATGCGATCGTCCAGGCGGCCGGTCACCGTGAGCCAGCCGTCGTCGAGGCGCCCCAGGTCGCCGGTGCGGAACCAGCCGTCGACGAACGAGGCGGCGGTCTGGTCGGGGTCGAGGTAGCCACGGGCGACCTCCGGGCCGCGCACCCAGACCTCGCCGTCCCCGTCGATCCGGATCTCGGCGTCGCCGAGGGCCCGGCCGTCGGTGGTGGCCATCCGGTCAGGGTGGTCGTCGAAGCGGCTGGTCGCCACCGTCGGCGCCTCGGTCGACCCGTACGACCGCTTCACGACGGCCCCCAGCTCGCGGCAGGCCCGCTCCACGAACTCCGGGGTGACCTCGGTGCCACCACACGACAGTAGGCGCAACGAGGCGGTCCTCGCCGGAGAGAACCCGGGAGCGTCCATCAGGCCCAGGAAGAAGGTCGGCGGTCCGACCATGTAGGTCACGCCCTCGGCCTCGATCAGGTCGAGGGCCCCGACTGGGTCCCAGCGGTCCATCAGCACGGTGCGCATGCCGGCCGCACCGGGGACCAGCACGCCGTGGAGGAGCCCCGAGACGTGTGCCAGCGGCGCCGGCATGAGGACCACGTCGTCGGCGCCGAGGCCGTGGACCTCGAGCAGTTGGCGGACCTTGCCGGTGAGGCCCCCGTGGGTGTGGACCACGCCCTTGGGGGTGCCCGTGGACCCGGAGGTGAACATGACCAGGGCGTCATCGCCGGGTGCCGGCCCGGCAGCGGGGGGGACGTCGCCTCCGCGGAGGTCGGCGGGCACGATGGCGTCGGCGGCCTCGGCGAGGGGCAGCCCAGGGGAGGCGACGCAGGCGGCCGGCCCGAGCTGCTCGATGGCGGCCGAGGTCTGGGCGGCGCCCAGACGGTCGTGCAGCGGAGCGGCGACCGCCCCGAGGTGCCAGCAGGCCCGGTAGAGCACCACGGCATCGGGCCCGTTGGGGAGTTGGAATGCCACGTGGTCGCCGCGGCCTACCCCCCGCTCCCGGAGCCCGGCGGCCGTCGATCCGACCGCCGCAACGACCTCGTCGGTGGAGAGCCTGCGGCCGCCGGCGACCACGAGGTCGACCCGGGGCGGCGCCGAGGAGAGGAGGTCGTGGAGGCCCATGCGGGTGGGTCGGGAGGGTCCGGCCCTCAGCCGGCTCCGATGAGTCCGTCGGCGTTGTCGCGCATGACCTTGCGGATCTCGTCGTCGTCGAAGCCCCCGAGTTCGTCGATGTAGGCCATCGGGTCGGCGAGCCCCTCGGCGTGGGGGAAGTCGGAGCCGAAGAGCAGCCGGTCGATGCCGAGCAGGTCGCGCAGCATCACCATGTCGTCCTCGAAGTAGGGCGACACCCAGACGTTGGCGTGGAACTGCTCGACCGGGTGGCGCTCGAAGGCGAAGGGCATCTTGCCGTGGGCGCCGTCCAGGTGCCGGAGCAGTTCGGGTACCCACATGGCGCCGTTCTCGATCGACAGGATGCGCAGGCCGGGGAAGCGGCAGAACACCCCGTGGCAGATGAGTGCGGCGAAGGTGTCCGAGATGGTGCGGTCGGCGAACGCCACGAGCGGGAACGCCGAATGGCGGAACGCCTCGAACTGGGCGGGGCCCGACTCCCAGACCTTGCCGTACTGGCTGGTGCCGCTGAGCCCGGCGTGGAACGCCACCAGGGCATCGGCCTCCTCGAGTCGGGCCCAAACGGGGTCGTAGTCGGCCATCCCGGGCGATTGGTAGCCGTTCGGCGTCGGCACCGGGCCCGGCACCATGACCACGAGGCGTGCCCCCGCAGAGAGCACCCGGTCGACCTCGGCTGCTGCCTCGGCCGGGTCGGCCAGGGTGAGCATCGGGGCGGCGAACAGGCGGCCGTCGCGGTCGAACCCCCAGTCCTCGTCCAGCCACAGGTTGAAGGCCCGGAAGGCGGCGTGCAGGGCGGGCAGGTCGTGGCGGAGGGCCTCCTGCATGCCGACGCCGAGGGTGGGGAACAGGAACGCCCGCTCGAGGCCCTGTTCGTCCATCAGGGAGAGGCGGGCGTCGCGGTCCCGGTAGCCGGGGTTGTCGGCGAGGGACTCGAGGTCGCCGAACATGGTGGCCAGGTCCCGGCCCTCGGTGTTGCGTCCCCGGAAGTAGTCCTCGAGGCTGCCCGGGCGGGCGATCGGGTCGAAGGTCGGGTTCGGGATGAACCTGTTGACCCGACCACCGACCAGCAGGCGCCGTTTGCCGCCGATGTCCGCCCATTGCATGCAGCGCTTCGCCATGGACGGTTCGATGTGGCGGGTGAAGGCGTCTTCGGCCTCGTAGTAGTGGTTGTCGGCGTCGAAGACCCGGAAGTCCGGTCGGAACATGGGACGATCGTAGTTCCGGGGGCGATCCGGATGGGAGTCCGGGGGCGATCCGGACGGGAGTCCGCCGCCGGCACCGAACTAGGGTCGGTCGACCGGGCATTGATCTGGAGGAGCACCGTGGAGCACATCCGCTACGAGGTGGAGGGACGGGTCGGCGTGATCACGCTCGACCGCACCGAGAAGGCCAACGCCGTCGACCAGCAGACCCTCGACGAGTTGAACGAGTCCTTCGAGGCGGCTGCCGCCGACCGGGAGGTCCGGGTGATCGTGCTGCGGGCCGAGGGGAAGCACTTCTGCGCCGGCCACGACATCAGCGCCAGCAACGAGGCCCTGGGCGACGGTGGCGACGGTGCCGGCGGTGCCGACGGTGCCGACGGTGGGCAGAAACCGCGGTCCGCCGTCGACTGGCAGGAGCGTGGGCTGCAGGCCATCTACGAGTGGGAGACCATCCACTACCTGGGCTACAGCCGGCGCTGGCGCGAC
>Ga0310122_10000103_pt1 | contig 53326 bp, 89 predicted proteins | sample CB6_Bottom_1051__FD_203503 | JGI IMG/M metagenome (GOLD analysis project Ga0310122, IMG submission 203503) | Marine microbial communities from Western Arctic Ocean, Canada - CB6_Bottom_1051 | ecosystem: Environmental > Aquatic > Marine > Oceanic | place: Canada: Western Arctic Ocean | collected... | reverse complement strand
AGTTTTCATCATTTTTCATTGCGTCACTGGCTCGCTCCACAGCCTCTCTCATAACCATAACGGTTTCTTCGGGGGGCTCCTTCTTCAGCCCAAGCTCATGCGCGAGTTCATAATCGAGCTCTTTCGCGATGCTCTCGTTGTGAAATCCCCACGCTTGCAGGGCTTTCACTACTTGTTCCATCGCCTCGCCAATATCCAAATCGTCGCTGGCAATGCTTATGCTTACCTTCGAGTGCATGGTGTCCGCGCTTCTGCCAGACTGGTCTTCGGTTGGTTCAATTGTTATTCTCATACACCTATGATAGCATGATTCCTGAGGACACGTCAAGCCTAAAGTGGTACTCCGAGTGGGCCTCGAACCCACAACCTCACGCTTATAAGGCGTGTGCTCTAACCCGTTGAGCTACCGGAGCTATCATGTTCGTCTTGAATCCATAACGCAAGCTCCATAGCTTTTTCTTTATTTAGAACGACTTGGTCATCGTAGACATTGCCTTTCGTCAGCACCATCCAGCACAGTTTCAGTCGCACCAGCCAAGGTAATTTGATGGGATTGATACCCTGACGCCAGTAGCTAAAGTACATTTCTTCTTCGTCGTCAAACTTGGTAACGAGCATACCTTCGCCCCAACAATCACATTGAATGAATTTTTGTTTATCAGCCATTTTACTTATAATTCTAATTGATGTTTTAACTCTTGCCAACTGTCCTCCACGTCTCTGTCTGTATTTATTATATAGATTGGATTGCCCTCCTCGAAATCTTCTACGTGGTGTTCTTTTCTGAGCTCCCTATTTGATTCTAATAATATTTTGACTACTTGGTTACGAACCCAACCATCATCATGCGCCGATCCCCAGAAATTATTTTGCGTTAACTCTTCTCGCAAATGCTCGTAAGGGTTTACCAAGCACATAACCACATGAGTTTCTTTATTTATGGGGTGACTTTTCCAGCTATTTTCTCCGTCGTTAATATAAACAGCTTTCCAGTTGCCATCTTTGCCTTTTTTATTTAGATAAGTTGCTACGGCGTTTGCGTTTTTGATATTTTCTTCACGCCCTTCTCTGCCGTAATTTTTATTTGTAAACATTTCTCTAAACTCGTCGCCATCAATGATGAATGGCGTGTCGAGGTGCTCGGCGAGCAGTCTACCCAAGGTAGTTTTGCCCGAGCCCGGTTGACCGTAGAGAACGTAGATCATTTTGTGCTTTCCATTAATTGTTTAACGCTGTCTTTGCAGAATCCTGCGCCTTCTCTATTAATGAATTCGTATATTACCCCTGTTAGCTTCGATGGTTTTGTAAATACTTGGGTAAGATTTGGGTCTTTGCAGGTAATGGGCTCTTCGGTGTAAAATTCAGCGTATCCCTTGTCTTTCCACTCATTCATAACAGCTTCCACGCTGTCTACTTGATAGGCCATATGATGGATGCCTCCTACACCACCTCTTTCCGCCACCCAATCGCCTACAATCGAGCCTTCTGTTCCGTCACTAATAAAAATTTCTGGTGGAGCATGGTACTCAGACTTGATGGGCTCACCATAAGGGGCAGCCTGCAAAGAATAATAGGTCCAAAGGCTAGTGTCTGTGTTTCTTGTTTCTGGTGGTACTAGAGCTAGACAGTCAGCCTTAGACCCGTCATCAAATTCTATTTGAAATTCTGTGCCAATCTTATAACCAAAGGCTTCTTTAAAGAAGTCGGCGCTTTTGGCCCTGTCTTTTACTCTATATGCTATATGGTCTAATCTCATTGAGGCAATGGGTCTCTTAGGTTTGCCTCTAGTTCGTTCACGTCAAGTATGTTTCCGTCCTTGTCTGTTTTGAATCTAAAAGCTATTTTTTCTTCCCCCGTCGTTGTGAACTCCCTCTCTTTAACGATCACCTCTTTGAATGGCTTAACCTTTATCAGTTTAATTGTGCCCTTGGTGGGTTTGTCGTCTCTCTTGGCGTATACATGCACCGTGACTATATTCTCTCCCTCTGTTACCCCTCTGAATGATACTATCTCTTCGTTGAAGGCGACCACCTTGCCCTCTACTCCTTGCGCTAGGCTATTGTTGCTGCGCCTGCCCAGTGCATCATGGTCTAGGCTAATTAGGCTGCCCTGACCGCCTTCTCTGTTGTTGAACGCTACGGTGTGTCCTGATGCGGATCTAACATACAGGTCTAGATCATCTTCGCTGTCCCCGTCCCATGTTAGAATAACCTCATACAGTACGTTGGGTGGGCGTACTTTCGTTTGCTCTTCTTCGCTCTTGAGAAGGAACAAGATGGCCACAAGCATCAACAGGCAACAGAACAGCACGTCAATAAACGGTCTGAATGAAAAGAATTTTTTGTACCCTTTGTTAATCATTCCTCTAATTTATATCTCAAAATCATTAGTTGGGCTTGTAGGGGCAGGCTAAAGACAATACCGCAGATAGTAGTGTAGAACGCAGTGTTCAGTCCAATCTTCAGGCCTGCTACAATGGAGCTTACTTGCGCGGTTTCGTCAAGGTTGCCAGACGTAGCCACGCACAAGCCAAAAACGGTACCTAACAGGCCAAGCGAAAAGAAGTGTTCCGCTACGAACCAACCCACCTCTGCTTGTCTGGAAAGCTTGGCTGTCTCACTCTTAACCTTTTTTGAGTCTACTTTGTCCGCTAAGTAACATAGCTTGCCAACGAATGCCGTAAAAATGACATACAATACCATGATTACAACAGTTAAATAACTAACGTCATTCTTGATCATCGTAGAGAGTGCTCCTTTTGTCTCAGCAAAGAAAGAGGCTGTAACCACAACAGAATTGAGCAAAAACCATTTCGTAAAAGTATTCATTTTATAATTCTTCAATCCTTTTCGCTTTGTCGTCAACGATTAAATCATAAGGGGGCTTTATGTGTTCCCCCTTTGTGCCCGTGGATAAATCGTGGAACTTGCACCCCCAAGATTCTAGTTGTTTCCAAGTAAAATCATAATAACACTTCCCTGATGCTTTAGATTTTTCAGAACCCCCTCTGGCGGTCCAATAAACAATGTGCCAGCCGTCATCGTATAGTTTATTTATCTTTGCAATGCCTTCGCTGTCGGGTTCCGCTAAGTCGTACCTACGTTTACCTGAGTAAAAGCAAATTGTTTCGTCAATGTCAATCAATGCAACTCTCTTTTCTCCTTTAGATGCCAACCTGCTGGACTCGTGGAATTCCATATTTTTTGCTAGTTCATTATACATGGCTGCTTCTGGGTGTTCACTCATCATTATTTCATTCCTTGTGGGAAAGTTAATCTGTCTGCATGGTTAACCGTCCAGCTGATCTCATGGGTAACCGCTCTAAATGTTCTGGCTGCGCTTGGAAAACCGTTGCCTGACTTTTTAACGCCGCCAAAGGCGAGGTGTGACTCGGCGGCGATAGAACCACCGTTCCAATAAATCATCCCTGCGTCGCATTCGTCTCGCAAGACTCGTGCTTTGCGGAAATCATTAGTAAGCACGCCTAGCGCAAGACCGTAATCAGTATCATTATAAATATGAATTGCATCTTCTAAAGTATCAAAAGGAACAATTGCAACGTGAGGACCAAAGACTTCGTTCCTGAGGTAGGGGGCGTCTACGCCGCGCCATTCGACCTTGTAGACCATCGGGCTAGAAAAGAAAGCTCTATCATTTATGTCCTCATAAACAGGGTCTAACAGAACTTCTGCCAGCGGATCATTCAAGACCATGTCGTTATATTTTTTTATTTTTTCAAACCCTTGCTTATTAATGATCGGACCATAATAAACGCTTTCGTCGGGAACATAGTCTTCCCATCCTACGCATCCCGGGTCTCCGCTTGATGAGAAAACTTTTTTAAATGGATTACCTGTTCTTAATTTAGAAGCCTCTTCGGCAAAGCGTCTGGCAAACTCATCCGACATAGTCCTTTGTACTATCATGCGGCCAGAGGAGACGCATCGTTGACCTGATAGCTTAAATGCGCTTGCAACGGCGGCTTCAACGGCTAAATCCATTTCTACATCATCAAAAATAATACAGGCTGATTTGCTACCCATCTCACAAGAGGTGGTCTTATGCCAGCTTTCCGCTGCTACCATTCGAATATCTTGGCCAACTTCCGCAGAACCAGTGAAGCAAATATGATCGATATCAGCGTGAGCCAAAAGGCTGCCAGTATCACCGTGGCCGTGCACCAAATTAATGACTCCACGTGGAATGCCAGCTTCCTCGTAAATCTCGACAGCCATTTGGGTAGACATTGGAGCATCTTCGCTTGGTTTAATTACTATTGTATTTCCTTCTACAAGGGCGGGGGCGGCGTTCCAGAACATTCCAATCGCCAAGGGGAAATTAAATGGGGTTATAATTGCTATTACACCTTTCGGCTTACGTATCATGTAAGCGTCTTTGTCTGAGATTTCAGAGGAAACAACCTCACCGTGAGAATAACGCCCTGACCCGAAGGCAAACTGAGCCATGTGTAAAGCTTCATTAACTTCTGCTATGGACTCGTTATAGTTCTTACCTGTTTCTAAGGAAATAACCGTAGCCAACTTCTCCCTATCTCTTTCAATAAGCTGGGCGACCTTGTTCATGTAGTCTGAACGAACAAAGCGACTCACTTTTCTCCAGTTCTTGAACGCTTTTCGAGCAGATAGTACGGCCTCGCTAACGTCACTTGGACCGCTTAGCGGAAACTCTCCTTGAGGCTTTCCGGTGGACGGATTAATCTTGGAGTACATGCTTGGGGTAGCTTTCCATTCACCGTCAATGTAATTTCTACCTTCGAATTGCATAAAATGATAGTTCATAGCCTCAAATTTGCCGCGTCCTGTTCGCCATACCAACCGTAGGTATCGCTAAGTCCATTTTCTAGCTCTATCTTGTGTTTCCACCCAAAGTTATGGAGTCTGGTGACATCTAGCAGTTTGCGTAATGTCCCGTCGGGTTTATCAAGCTGGTGTCTTATTTCTCCTTCGTAACCAACTGTATGTGCGATTTTCTTCGCGAGTTCGGCTATGGATATTTCTTGGCCCGTGCCTATGTTTAAATGAGAAATGTTTTGGCTGTAAATGTGCTCTGCGTCTATCTTTCGGAGGGTAAAGACAACGGCATCAGCTAAGTCGTCGACGTGCATGAATTCTCTCTGGGCTTTCCCCGTGCCCCAGACCTCAACATGAGGCTCATTGTTCTGTTTGGCTTCGTGAAATCTCCTAATTAATGCGGGGAGAACATGAGAGTCTTCATTGTGGAAATTATCGTTGGGTCCGTACAGGTTACATGGCATTACGGCAATAAAGTTACAACCGTATTGCTTGTGGTAGCTTTCACACATTTTAATTCCAGCAATCTTAGCTACAGAGTATGGCTCGTTTGTGTATTCCAGCGGCGATGAGAGTAGGTACTCTTCCTTAATGGGCTGTTCTGCAAACTTGGGGTAGATACAGGAACTGCCTAGGAATATTAATTTTTTGACTCCGAATAACCAAGAGGAGTGGATTATGTTGTTTTGGATTTGTAAATTATTATAAATAAATTCTGCTCTGTACGCGTTGTTGGCGTGAATTCCGCCAACCTTCGCCGCCGCTAAGATAACGATTTCTGGGCGATATTCAGCAAAGAAGCTCTCTACTTTATCTTGTCTTTGCAGATCAAGGACTCGTTTTTTAGCATGGATATACCCTTCTCCTAGTTTTTTGGCAATCGCTGAGCCAACCATACCTTGATGGCCAGCTATGAAGATTTTATTTACGCCAACTTCTGGTGTTATGTAATCACTATACATTGTTTTCTTTTATCCAGTCTTCGAGCTTTACTGTGGGCTCCCAGCCTAGGATGTTTCTTATCTTGCTTATGTCTGCTAGGGTGGTGTCCGCCTCCCCGGGTCTTTTTGGTATAAAGGAATGATCACCGCCGATTAGTTCAGAAACCTCGAGGACACTGTGATTGGTGCCCGTCCCTACGTTGAACACTTCGCCAAGGGCTTTCTCGTCGGTTGTGGTTGCTGATAGATAGTTTGCAGAAACAACGTCCTTAACGTGAGTGAAGTCTCTTCTTTGCTCGCCGTCGCCGACAATAGTCATTGTTTCACCGGCGGCTTTTTGTCTAAGAAATATACCAATGACTGGAGCGTATTGACCCGCAATGGGTTGGCGCTCACCGTAGACATTAAAGTATCTCAGGATAACTGTTTCGAGCCCCCACAGAGAATGGTACATTTTGCACAAGTCTTCTGCCGCCACTTTGGTTACAGAGTACGGGTTGAGGCATTCCCTACTCATCGTCTCCACTAGCGGGGGTTCGTTTTTCAACCCATAGCCCGCGGAGGTTGATGAATAGACTACTCGTTTTGTACCATGAAGTCTGGCTGCTTGGAGAACATTGCAGGTTCCGACGAAGTTGACCTCACAGGCTCTTTGTGGGCGCTCAAGCGTAGGTTGGATTCTGGATTCGGCAGCAAGGTGGAAAACCCAGTCTATTGCTTGGCCATGTATCTCTTTCTCTCTGGAAAAGAGTTCGTCCAGCCCGTCGGCGTCACAGATATCTAGGGAGACTCTTTTCGCGCCGTCTCTCCAGAAGAATTCCTCATTGGATTCTGCTGATTCGTCGTCAAGGACAATTACATCGTGCCCCTTTGAGACCAAATAATCGACAAGGTTGCTTCCTATAAATCCCGCTCCTCCAGTTACTAATGCTTTCATGATTTTAAAATCTTAATTTCTTTTATAAATTTTCGGACTCTCTTCTCTATTGTATGGTACTTTTCAATTAAATAAAAACTTTTTCTAGCCACGACCCTTCTCTCTCTTTCATCTCTAGCATAAAGATACGCCCTGTTGGCGCATTCGTCAAGGGAAGAAAAGTAAAGAATCTCTCTTTCTTCCTCGAAGAGAGACTCTACTACGGAGCATTCGTTTAAGTAAGACGATAAAATGGGTAGCCCACACGCGGAAGCCTCAAAAAAAGCCCGAGGAACTACTACTTTTTGCTCAAAATTCAAAAAAACTTTACCGCTATTCAAAAAGTCAGGATCACAAATTGGGTTATTCAAAAAACTGAGCCCCTTAGAGGAAAGAGCGGCTTCGAACTTGTTTGCTGTATCTAAATCGCTTGTAGAACTGACGCAGTCGTATTCCTTAAGGGAATCGGTGGAAAAAAACACACTTGTGTCTACCCAGTACGGAAACCTAAATACATTTATGTCATTAAAGGCTAGGTCTGATATTAAATGCATGTTTTGGGTTAGAACCAAGTCGCTGGATTCTATTTTTTTTAGATCACTGTCTGTGGGTTCGAGGCACTCCCTTGTAAAGTAAATTAGAGTCGGAGAAAAGTTAAAATGAAGTTTAATATTGTTTTTGTCCCAGAACGCCGGGGGGACTCTGCCGTCTTCCATTAGGAAAATGCAGTCCGGCCTGTATCCGTCGCTTACGTCACTACAGAGGTCGTTGATAGAGGGGCAATCGTATAGGCTTACATCATGATTGGTTCTTTTAAGCCCTTTCGAAAATCCAAAATCATCTTCAGATATGATGGCTATCTTCACGAAACACTCATCCCATTGCCTTTCTCGAGCTCGGCCTTAAATATTCTTCTCCTAATCTCGCTAGTAGACCAGCCGTGCTTGCTTCTATCGTGGTAGTATATGTCTTTCTCTGTTCCTGCGCCGGTAAAGTAAGCTGGACCGCCGTTTTCGATGAGGTAATAATCGCTACCAAGGACCCTGACGTCTGGCCTTATTCTCTCTAGCGCGAAGGCTAGGTCTTTTTCCGTCTCGTACATTACGATTTCATCGACGTGCCTATTGGACTCTAGTATTATTTTTCTTTCTTCGAGGCTCAGTATCGGTTTGTTTTTTTGCGGCCTATCTATGGTGGGGTCTGTTTGTAGGCCTGCAATAAGATAGTCGCATTGCCTCTTCCCATCTTCTATGAAAAGGCAATGCCCTGCATGCATTAGATCCCAACAGCTACAAACAAAGCCCAGCTTTATTCCTTTTTCTTTTAGCTTCTCGTATTTATTCATATTAACATTTCTGGATTTTGTAGTTCCTTTACGTTGATGAACTTTACTCCTTTGTCCACTAGTTCTTGATTGTTCTCTACAATAACGTCAAAGAAATTCCAAGCCAACACGATTATGAGGTCGGGAAGGTTTTCATTACAGTATTCCTTGCTTTTAATGGGAATGTTTACTCCGGGGATTAACTTGTCGTGTTTTAATTCGTTATCTTCAATGGTGTATTCAATATCGTTATTATCAATTCCAAAATAGTTGAGCGCCGTTGTCGCCTTAGCGGGTGATCCGTAGGCCGCGATTTTTTTATAGATACTCTTTAGGACGTTCATGTTGTTTCTGGCGTTTATTTTTATTTTTTCAATGCTTTTTCCAAATGCTAAATAAGACCTGCGTTCTAGGAGTCCTACTTCTCCTTCGACCTGAAGGAACTCCGCAACGGTATCTCTGTCCATCTTTGTCATCCCTAGAGGAAAACCTTGGCAGGCCCCCGGCAAGTCTGTCCGGCCTACATATACCCTTATGGAACCTCCATGTGTATCTATATGTTCTACGCGGGTAACCTGATAGCCCAAGTTTTCAAAAAAGTTTTTGATAGAGGTGACCGACCAGTAATTGACATGCTCATGGTAAATATTGTCGAAGGTGAGGTCTTTCATGGTGTCCAGCAAATATTGAACCTCTACAACGAAGGTTCCGTCAAACCTGAGCAGGGAAAAGGCGTCACGCGTTATCTCTTTCAGCTTATCGGAATGAGCAAATACGTTTGAGGCGGTTACTAGGCTCGCTGTACCCGGGCCGATTTCCTCTACTGCATCTGAATCAAAATAAGAGTTGATTGTCCTGATGCCATTTTCGTTTGCTATTGCTGCCACATTCTTTGCTGGCTCGACACCAATCACGTTGATGTCGTATTCGTGTTCTAGATAGGGTCTTAGGGCAATGCCGTCATTACTTCCGATATCTACAACGGTTGAGTTGTGCCCCAGCCTGAATCTTTCTATATAATCCAACGCAACCTTCTCGAAGTGTTCCCTAAATTTTTTGGAAGTAGAAGATACATACAAATAATTGTCAAACATTTTTCCCGGGGGAACGATTGAGCTTAGCTGGCAGTTGTGGCAGCTTGGGCAGTAGTCGACTTCAAGGGGGTAGGTGTCTGATTCTTGGTCTGCCGAATCGAGCAGGTTATTTGCAAGAGGAGACTCACCCAAGGAAACTACCCTCTCTAGACTGGTGTTCCCGCAGCTTCTGCACTCTGATGCGTAGCTCTCTATAAGTCTATCAGCGAACTTTCTGCTCACGAGTTCATAGGGTATAGTGTGTGTGATACCGTAATTTTCATGATCTCTCTCCCCTCTGACAAGATTCAAGAAGAGGGAATCGTCAGTAAAAACCATTGTGTGTGCTACGTTTGGCTTGATTATCGCGATGTCTCCGGGATTTATCAGCTTGGTGATGATCGGAGCGTTTGGAACGGTGAGGTCTTTGACTATACTTATGTACTGTCCTGTTATAAGGAGGCATTTTTGCTCCTGTATCGGGTGGTAATGGTTTGCTCTAATTGAACCAGCGGTAGATTCTATCCACCCTATGAGGTTAATAGGTTCAGTTAGTTCGTAGTTATTTATCCTGCCTCTGTCGTCAACGTATTCGTTCCCTCCTTGCACTGTATACTCTAGCTCTGGTCTTATTTCTTTTTCAGACCAGTTTTCTATCATCTCCTTAATACAGTCTTTTACGTCGTAGAGGAACTCAAACCCTGTCGACAAAAGCTTTTCGTTGGAAATGGTATAGCCAAGGTTGGGGATTTCGTCGTCTGTTTCTGTTATGTCTAAGTCTGGGTTAAATTCTTTGCAAATCATTGCTACGTCCTTGACCGTCATAGACTCCTTAGAACAGTGGAAGGTCTCCCTGCTAATGGACTCGTTTTCAGCCATGAATTTGAAACACCTAGCAACATCAATCAATGGAACCAAGCTTTTAAGCTGAACACCTCCAGAGAATAATTTGATGCTTCCGTTTTGCGAGGCTATCTTTGAGAATAGATTCGGCATGATATTCATTCTCATTGTGTCAGAAGAATAACCGCAGACGGTAGCTAACCTTAGGATAACATAATTTTTGTTAGACTCTGCAAGGTCTTTCTCCGATCTGACCTTACCGTTGGAATAGGTCAAAAGTGGTGTAGTGTCTTCGTCTTCTTTTATGTCTAATTTTGTTTCACCGAACCCTTCATAAACAACATGCGTGGACGGGAACACTATTTTGCAATCTTCTTTTGTAAGCTTTATTATATTACGAGTTCCGTTCACTGCGACCTCGGTTATCCTCATGTCCTTCTCAGAATCTCCTTCCGTCTTGGTGTAGGCTACGTCTGTGACGCCAGCCAAGTGAATCACCACATCCGCGTCCTTTAGGATGCTTGACATCGCGTCTTCGTCTAGGATATCGACCTGAACAAACTTCATCCCCCAGTCTCTTAATTGTTTTACTCTTTCAGAAGCGAACTTGTTGTCTGTAACGACGATGTCTTTACGCCAAGCCTCGCCGGAATAAAGCTTGCACAATTCGACTCCTATATATCCTAGCCCGCCGGTTATAACTATTTTATTTTTGTTCATTTCTATATTGTTTTGCATGTGATTGATTCTTTCGACATTTCGATTTTAAGACAATTTTTTAATTCGTTTGGGGTGTTGGCCTTCTTAAACACTAAAAAGTATCCACCGTTTCCTGCGCCGCACAGCCTATGGGCTAGCACACCCTTGTCTCTCCTCAGGGTATCGTCTATGTCAGATATGATAGCGTTTTGCGTTATCATCGGGGAGGTTTCCTTCTTCTTTGCCCACCCTTCTTTGATAATATCAAGGAAGCTTTGAGCGTCGTAGTTGTTTATGCTTCTTTCCATCTCGTCTACTAAAGGTAATATTTTATCAATTTTTTTCAAGTCTAAACTTTCAAGCAGCTTGGTGGACTTCCTTTTTATGCCCGTGTATACAAGATACATATCAAAAAAAGTAAACATACTCTTCTTGAGATACTGGACCTTTACTCTCCCCCCTTCGTGGAAGTGCATTCTTTTTAGTCCGCCAAGCCCGCAGCCATATACGTCTTGATAGCCGGTAAGCGGGTTGAATTTTTTTTCTATTTTTAGAGCTAAATTACATATATCAAACTCGGAAAGGACAACTCCTTTACGAACCGAGACTGCCTTGATGCAGGCTATCAAATAAGCAGAAGAGGAAGCTAGGCCAGATCCTTCTGAGAATACATCCGCGTGAAAGCTCATAGCTAATGGCTCACACTTGAAGTGATCAAGCACCTCTCTAGCGACGTCATTTTTTATTTCGCTTATGTCGTCAACTTGCTCTCTTGATGTGTAGTTTATTATATATTTATTGAAAAAATTATTGTATCCATTCTTGTCGTGAAAAATACTGATGTAAGAATATAGAGTGCACGGAAAGCTTATGACACTACCGTAGCCATTGGTGTCCACGTACTCTTCTAGGTCGGTGGAGCCACCAGCTAGGGATATTCTCATTGGGCATTTGGATACGATCATTTAATTAACTTTTCTATGAGGCCGAGCAACTCTTGCGCTCTCTTCTCGGAAGAATGATGTTCGAGTATTTTTTTATATCCATTGTCCGCAATTTCTTCTCTTTCTTCGTCGTGTTCTAGAAAATAATTCATCAATTGGATGCATTCATTAGCGTTGTCGTAGTAAATTATGTCTTTTCTCTGTTGAAATAGTTCGTATATACCTGTATCTGGATGAAGGTAGTCAGTAAATACTAATTTACGGCAGCCCATGCCTTCGAAGATTCTTCTAGTAATCTCTCCCCATCTTGCTTGTTGAAAAATTATCTTGCCTCTACGAAAAAAATCCCCGTTCTCGTTGCCTTCTAAGTCGTTCTTTTTGAGGTACTTATCGCCAAGGGCAGACGCTACTTCGGGTTCGAATCTGCGGTCACCATACATGGTTGTTATGACGCTTAAGTCTGGCTCGGGATCGTTTGACTTTCTCGGATGGAAAACCTGTTCGTTGCACCAAGAATTAAACCAATGGGCGTTAATACCTCGTTGCTTGTATGCCCAAGTGCATCTTAAATCAGTGGTCAAAACCAAGTCTGATTGATTGCTGAGTTCAATGTGCTGCTGGTAAGCCTGAGGCTCGTCACCCGCTTCTAAAACTAATAAGCAGTCTTTAAGGACGTCTTTTCTCCAGTATGGAGTGCCTTCCCTTAGGCTCCCAGCGTTCCATAGTATACAGGCGTCGTATTGTTCGCCTCGCTCCAAGAACTCCTTAAAGCCTAAGGACTTGTCTTCTTTGGGGATGTGATAGTTATCAACCGTGTCGACCATTTTTTTAAGGTGGTGGTTGATGCCGCTGGTGCTACTCCAGTAATTGGGGTCGTCTTCATAGAACTCCCAAAACATCGCTATTTTGATATTAGATTTAATCGTTCTCAAATCTACCTCCTTTCTTGTAGAGAACCCAGTTATCCCAGTGCGGTTTCAAAGGGGGGACGTCTGGCATTGCATAAGAATATGACTCATTTTTGGGAAGCGGGTCTCCATTCCTGTGAAAGAGGAGACCCCTAGCAACAAAGTGGTTACCGCCATACGGACAATATTTGATCATATCTAACTTAGCGAACTCCTTGCACTCTTTAGTCTCTTTTTCGTCGTAGGTAAAACCAATTTCCGAGAGGCGATCTAGCCAGTAATCGATTGGCTGTTCGTTTACATGGTGGTGTCCGCCTTGGCCGGGGCCGGCAAATGTCATGGCAATCATTCTGCATTTTTTGAATGTTGCTAGAAAGTTTTGAGCGCAGTCCCCTTCGACGTGTTCTACGAACTCGTTTGACCAACAAAAGTCAAAGTCTCTATCCGGTACGTATGGGCCGTCATTTTCGTAATCATGGAGGACCACGTTTTCTTTTGGGAGCAATGACCTTTCTACGGCTTCCTTGCACCCTTCCACTCCCAACACTTCTACCCCTAGATCCTTGAAATAATCTGCGGAAAACCCTGCTCCACAACCCACGTCTACCATGGATTTAATGTTGTATTTTTTTATTAAGTGCGACCACGTTCTTGGGCAATACCCAGCGCCGTCACCATTCATAGCACAGCCACCAAGATGACCATCGTGGACGCAGTCCTCGTTTGCTTCCTTATCTTTCGTTCTCGATCCCTGTTCTCTTTCCATATTTTTTATCTTTCTAAAATTTTAAAACACGCTTGGCTGTAATCTCCCAAGCTTTGGTGATATAGGCATTCGTATTTGTAATTAGTTTCTAGTAAAAATTCAGCAAATGCTTTTATTTCATGCTCCCTGTAGGTTGGGTAATCGATTATCTCGTCGAACAAAAGTATCGTTCCGTCTTGGAAGCGATCCCCTTCCTTTAGAAGGGAAAGTATTGTTTGTGCGGAGCTATACACGTCGCTATCTATGTGTACGAAGGCTGCTTTTTCTTTATGTTCTTTAAGAAAGAAGGGGAGCGTCTCCTCGAACCACCCCTTTATTAGGACAATGTTTTCTTGCCAAGGCTCCGTGGTTATCGTGGGGCGTGGGTCATACATGCCCGGGTTATCGTCGTTCTCTCCGGTAATTGCAGCGAGTGGAATTGATCCGTTTAATCCGTATACCCCCTTTGGGTTCTCGTGATCCCAATTCTCTGGCAATCCCTCGAAACTATCAAATCCATACACCATGCTGGAGGTTTCTTTCGCTATGGTTGTAATAGTTCTCCCGCGATAGACGCCGAATTCTAGCCATAGTCCATCTACGGAGACTTCTGACGTGCACGCTTTGTGGTAAGTCTCGTGATTATCCCATGCCCCTATTCGTTTGCCGTCGTTTTTAATTGCGACTTGCAATTCGTCCATTTTATTTTCAAGTTCTAAGTTCTCCATTTTATTTTATCCAAAGTTTACTATCGTTTGACATCCAGAGTAATCTATATTATAGCTGACTCTCGGATATCCGTTTTCCTTCATAAAAGATTCGAGCTCTGCACGGTTCTTGGAGGCGTACAGCATGATAAAGCCTCCCCCTCCAGCGCCGATTATTTTTCCACCAAGAACGCCGAATCTTTCTTTAACTATATTATAAAGCTTATCCATCGAGGGAAGGCTAATTTTTTTTGATAATTGTTTTTTTAATTGCCAGTGTTTATCCATGAGTAGGCCAAAGTTGTCGAAGTTTGCGCTGAGCAAGCTCTCTTTCACTTCATAGCCTATATCTTTTATTTGCTTTAGGTTCTCTTCTGCGTTATTTTGCAGGGAAGACTGTTCCTTTAAGATCTCTGATGCAGACCGCAATACGCCGGTATAGTAAATATGGACAGAGGATAAGAAGTCCTGCATGCTGCTCTGTGATAAGTCCAACTCTTCTACTTCGACTTTCCCATGGCGGTCTATATATAAGCTTTTCACCCCGCCAAAAGCAGCTATATATTGATCTTGTTTTCCTACTGGCTCCTTGAGCGTGTCGATTTCTATACGACAAGCCTCTTCAGCTATGATCTTTGGTTCAGGAGACAGTTTTTTGTAGCATCTTAACGCGGTGAGTAGGGCTACTAAGTAACTACCGGAAGACCCCAGCCCTGCCCGAGACGGCAGGTCTGCTATGCTGCTTATCTCTGCGCCTCTTGTAATCCCGTGCAATAGGAGGGCTTCTCTTGCTCGTTCATGTTCTAGTTCCCTTGGGGTATCTACGAATTCAGTCTTCAAATATTGCAGTCTTATTTTGGGCTCTAGGATATTTTTTTTAAATGTGACATAGATGTGTTTGTCTATTGCCATGGTCAATACAAACCCCTCGTTCTTCTCGTAGAACGAGGGCAGGTCGGTGCCTCCGCCGCCAAGGGTTATTCTAAATGGAGCCCGAGTTATAATCATAGTTTGTATCCGGCCTGAGAAGCGTCGTCGTAGAACATTTGTACTGTCTCTAGGGAGTATTCCTTTAGGTCTTTGCCTTTTAATTTTAGTTTCTTTAAGATAGATGGGCTTACGGTAACGATCTGACACCCGCAGTCGTCTGCCTGTTTTATGTTGTAAACTTCTCTACAGCTTGCCCAGAGCAACTCCGCTTTGTGCTCTAGTTTATAGTAGCTTAGGTGCAGCCTGCATTCTCTCATTATGGGCTCTGGGTCTCGGAGGGAGTCTGCAATCCTGCCAGCAAAAACAGAAACCACGCTAGGGACACCCGCAGATAGCACGGGGGCGAGATCACGCACCTGATTAGCCGTCATGATAGCTGTCACATTTACTTTGACGCCATGTAGAACAAGTGACTCGACCAGTGGGAGGCTGCTTTCTCCCTTGGTGTTAGTTATTGGTATTTTCACGTAGACGTTTGAAGCTAGCTCATTTAGCTTTAAGGCCTGACGGTGCATGTCTGGAAAATCATCAGAGAATACTTCAAATGAAATAGGTGCATCAGGAATTTTTTCTAACGCTTCTTTAGCGAAGCTTTCGTAGTCTTCAATACCTGCTTGACGCATTAAGGTGGGGTTGGTTGTGAACCCCTGCACTGTTCCATTGTTATAACAGTCAACCATCTCTGAAATGACTGCTCCATCTGCGAAAAGTTTTACCTTCATTTTAAATTATCCTTTAATACGGTAACTACTAGGTGCCATACTACGCCCTGCCATTCTTCGGTATGGGGAGTTACTCTCTCCTCGGAAACATTTGGTACAACCACCGGATAATCCGCCAACTTGTTAGCTTCCCCATCAGTCCTTCCAGTAATGGAGAATACTTTTGCGCCAACTTCTTTCGCAGCAAGCATGGCTTTAACTAGATTTTGAGACGTGTTCTCTCCTCCCCCACTAACAGAGTAGACCATCACCCCGTCTTTCTCGTTTATCCTAGAGACTTTAAGCCAGTTTGATACGGATGTGTCCCAGCCGTCGTCGTTTATTCTGGCTGTTAGCTCGGAAACGTTGTCGAAGGGGCAGTACGTCTCCAGCTCTAGAATTTTTCTGAAATCATTTACTGCGTGGGAAGAGTTCGCGGCGCTACCGCCGACGCCCATGATAAATAAACGCCCCCCATTTTCTTTGATATTTTTTATGCCTTCGCAGAAGTTCCTTATGTCTTCTTGGTCTATAGAGCTACATATGGTAGAAACCTCCCCAAGATACCTTTTTACATCGTCTTTTATTTCGTTCATGTTTTTATTCGCTTTCGTTTAAGTGTCTTAATTCGAGATAGACATCTAATATTTTTCTTTTTATCACGTTATAGTCGTATTTTTTTCGATATTTTTCAAGTGCATTTTTCGACATGTTATTATAATGATCTTTGTCTCTTTCTAGTTTGAGCATCTCTTTTGCGTATTCTTCTAGGGTGTAAACCAGTTTCCCGCATCCGTCTATTTGTTCGGCGTGCCCCATGTTTAACGCTGGGTGGGATATAACAGGTTTACCGTGGTACAGGGCTTCTATTATAGCTCCAGAGCACACTTCTCCATCTGCTCTGGCGTGAGCGAAGACATCTATGCCTCCTAAAAAATTATGTATATCTTTTGTCGAGCTCGAAAAGTCTATAAATTTTATATTAGGGCAGTTGAGTTGCCTGCCTAGTTCCCTGTGTTTGTTTGCTCCGCCCATTATGACAAAGTAGTTATTGGGGTTTTTGATTAGGTCGTATGCTTGTAGGGACGCTGGCGAGAATATGTCCTCCCTGTTTCCCTGATGGAACCCATACACAAAGGCATCCTGCGGTATGCTCATGACCTCTCTGATTGTGCTTTCTTTCTTTGGGGGAGCTTCTATTAAGCCGGGTATAATAACGGCTTTGCTTGTATTTCCACCGTTTTTTGCCCATTCGCCTGCTTGCCAATCGCACAAAAGAATAGCCCTGTAAATATTGGGTCTGTCATAACCGTGAAAGCCATGGATGGTTGCTATTATTTTAGTTTTGTTGATTAAATTATATGGATATTCTAGGCATCCCGCTCCTGCGGTTGTTACTGCATCGTACTTAGACTCGTCAAATAGCTCCCAAAAATCTGTGTTTACCCATTCGTAAGGCTCCGGGTCGCCGTACTTTGCTTCCACATGAACCTTGATAGTCCTAACGCCGTGAGAGTCTACCAGCTTGAGTCTTTCGGGATCATTGTCTGGGTGTACGAAATCGGAATTGATGAAGGGAGCGGCGTTTGTGTAAAAATAATCTACTTCAAATTCCTCTTTAGGCAACATGCACGCAATGGTTTGGAGATATTTTTCAACCCCGCCGGAAGCCATGCCGGCGAACTTAACGAATGCTATTTTAGTTTTGGGTCTATTCATCTACCTGTAGGTTTTCTAGGTCTCCCTCTGAATTAAGAGATGAGCCAAGGTTTAGCTGTCTTACGCTGGGCTCTGCCCAGCTATTTTTTATTTTTTCTTTTTCTATTATCCAGTTCAATTGCCAGTCTACAGAGTCGAACATACCGAAGGAGTGCTTTAGTGTTTTGCGGGCCCCTTCTGTACTGACTACGTAGCAGTGGGTACATCTAGATGGAAGTGGTTTCGTACAATGGTCGTAGTAAACATACTTATCTGGTCTGGTTTCCGGATGCTTCATCTCACAGCACGAGCCCAAGTATAGCATTTCTAAACCGGCGGCCTCGAATTCTCGCATGCACTTATTAAAATATTCTTCAGAAAAGCCGGAGAAAAGATCTACATCGTCTTCTAGTATCAATATGTTTTTGTAATTGTTTTCAATTTGTTGCTCGTAGCAATAATTATGCTTTAATATGAGAGATACGCCTTTACGAGAAAGGTCTTTGGCTTTTGCGGCGTCGGTTCTGCATTCCATTGGCCCTCTAGTCATTGTCCTGTGTACTAACCTGCTGTAATCGTAGTTTTCGGCTTCTTCGGGAGGGAAGCCTTCAACCCACTCGACGTCTATGTCGTTTTCTTTGAAAAAGTTTACTAACTTTTCCTTCCTGCTCTTGAGAAATTCAGAGGGGTGGTGACAGCAAAATATTTTGTCTACGTTGAGCCTCATAGGGATGCCAATACTTTTTCCTTGAAAAATTTCATGACGTTTTCTGGCTTTGCGTACTCTGGTATTTCATTGTTGTTGAACCAAGGTTCGTTTAGCATTGATATATATAGATCTTCGTCGCTGTCTATCTTTGCTATGACGTCAATAAGTTCTTCATCATTGTGGTATTTATTTCCATTAATAAAGCTCTTCGGGTTAAATTCCTCCTCTACCCGTCTACTCCCCCAATAAATAGGTATAGTGTTGGCAAACATGGGGTGAATTATTTTTTCTGTAACATAACCGGGGTGTCTTGTGTGCTCGAAGCTTATGTTGAATTTAAATAAATCTAAAAATTCTATTTTCCACCTTTGATCTCCACGTCCATTAAGTTTACCGCGTACATTATTAAACAAGCCGCCGGCGCATGCTATAGGCTTGTATTCGTTGTGTAGTTTTGGTACAAAATCAACTCGGCGACCTTTAGCAACAGACGATATGAATGTGCAAAATTCTTTTTTTGTTTCTCTTATTTTGTCTATGTCTATCTTTTTGTCTAGAAAAAGATCTAAAGAATGCAAATAGGATTGATCCCTCTCTTCATTGTGGGGCACGTTAAACCAATTTAGATGAAGAAGCCATAGTGGTAACCTATAATTCCTTGGGTCGTCAGAATAATCAAACGTAAAAGTAAAATGACTTTCGTTGAAGTCCGGTCTTTCGTTTTCACCAGTGTAGTAAACTTTTATAGCCCTCCCGTCGTCGTATTTTTTGTGGTTTTGTTCGTTGAGATAATCGGAAGAGTGGAAAAGAATTTCAGGCTCTTCTTCGTCTATAACCACGTCGAACTCGGTGGAGAGTAGGTGATAAAAATAATTATCACGTTTCTCAAAGTTGGGCCAGAAGTCTACAAAATTTATTCTTAGTTTATCCATTGTTAAGATATTCTTCTCGCCAACGTTGGCCTCCAGCGAAATGCCTAATTATTATATCTTCCTTTTTACTTCGAACTATATTATATTTTTGTAAGGATTGACTAATATAGTCGTCTGCTTCTTCGGCAAGAAGCGTGCAGTTCCATTCTGGACCTCTGATTTCCACGTGTTCTTCGAGCTCCTCTAGGGAGTAGACTGGTTCGGGAGTAGTTTTCGAATGGAATCCGGAGTTAGGCAAGTCGGGGAAGGGAACCCAGCTATGCGGTTGAACTCCAGCTAGGGTATACCAGACACCCTGCTCTCTCATAACTCCTCCGCCAGTAGCCCAATAAGACTTCCACTCTGGATCGTTGTTCATTTTTTCAAGCTGTTCGTCTTTCAGTATGTTTTCTACAAGTTTCCTCGACCAGTCGTTTATGGTCATTGTGTAGTTGCCCATGCAATGGCTGTTTCCATTGTCTATCGAGTAGGAAAAGGACTTGCTGGTCTGGTACGACGTGCTGTCGTCGACTATGACCATGTCCGCGTCTAGATGGGTGAAAACGTCGCCGTCATTTAGCTGGTTTTTATCTAAGAGCTCCTGAAGTATGGTAAACTTCCACCAAGTAGGGTTATCTCTTATCATGGGGGGAGTGTCCTTTTTTACGAACATGTACTCGAACCCATGCTTGAGGCAGTATGCTTCGTTTATTGGGGAGATCTTGTTCTCGAAAAGGTCTTGCTTTTCGTCTTTATAGTCTGCTATTACTAAAAATATTTTTTTCATTTTTTCTCTAGTTTATATCCGTCGGAGATGAATTCAGTTAGTAAATTTATTTGAGCGTAAACGGAGTTAATTTTAATTTCGCTGTTTCTTATTATATTATTATGATCTTCTACTTGCTGAACCCTTATGCCGTCCATTTGTTCTTGCACTTTTGCTTGCTCTTCTGGGCCGACTTGAAGTTTTGAGAGCACGTCCATTTGGCCTTCGTAAAATTTTTCTTTTTCTGCGAGGTCTTTCTTCCGCTCTCTCTCCAGCTTCCCTCGTAGTTTTTCTAGTTCTTTTACTTTTTCCTCTAGCGTTTTACCAGTAGCATCCATCTTCAATAAACTTTCTGTTTGTTGGGGTTTCATTTCGGGATGGCCTAACCCAGTGCTCGTTGTATAGCTTGTCGCTTATGTCTGGGTTGTCGTCCCATCTTTTTCCTTTTATGCCGAACAAGAGTTGGGTGTCTCCCCCCCCATGGATTCCTATTTTGCCTAGCCTTCTAGCGTGAACAGCTAGAGGTAGGCCCCATGCTCCAGCACCGACAAAGCATACATCGAAATCTGTTTTATCCATTATGTCTTCCATGGCGTGAAGACCTTCTGTCCAGTCTGTGAATGGTGAATCACTTATCCCTGCTGAGAGCGGACATTTTATAGTTTTAAGATCGAAGGATGGTAGTATGTCTGGGTTGCTCTCCCAAATTTTTTCACGCTTTTCATATTGTTTGGTTATGGTGTTTGCAAACGGGCTTATAACAAGCACTCTTTTGCCTTTTAGTTCTGCCGTCCAAGGCTTTTCGCGGAAGAAGGGCATCCAGTCCCCTCCGAAACACAGGGATGCATCCTTTGTGTATTCGTCGTACACTAATTTCTCGTATTCCCCGCAGGGTTCTGGGCCCCATATCCACATTCCAAATAAATCTAGATCGGAGAAGTAGGAGAGGTAGGTCTCATTGAACTGATCAAACGACTCAACCGTTGGTGGGAAAATCCCAGCGTTAACGAACATAAGCTGCCCTATGCCATGATATTCAGTCTTGTGTCCTTTTTCTTTGCGAAGTAGGTAGTGGTAAACAGACATCGCTTCGACCATGCCCATCTTAGCGGCGCTGGTTGGGGTGCCGTTAAGCACAAGAGCTTTAAGCTCGATGTTTAGTTCTTCGGAGCTTAAGCATTTATTTTTATACTCTTCCGCCGGGCTCTCGTGTCGTGGTTTAATCTTACTCATCATCAAAGGCTATTTCTGAGCTCCTACCGCTTTCGTTCAGATATCTCATGATTATTAGTTGGGTTGTTTCAAGAGACCCCTCTCTCGAGCAGCTATGCATGTACCAGTCTAGACAGTTAGCTTGCATCTGTTTCCATTTTTGCACGGAGCAGCTATCTATTATTTTCTTAACATGATCTGGATTTTCCGCGTAAAGATAATGTACCCCCTCTATGAGGGTCCGGAAATATGTGGTGTCAACCCCTTTCGTTATAATGGGAACTGTGCCTACTCCCATAAGTTCTACTTCTCTTTGACACTTGGACCCATAGCCGGGAAGACACAGGCCGAACTTGGCTCTCCTTATTCTCTTAAGGTAGTCCATGTTTGGTAGTTTATAGTTCCCAGATATACCGAGCTCGACAGGCATTGAGAATTCTTCGACGCATCTACTCCAGTCGTGGGCGGTCCTTCTCTCTTTCTGAATTGGGTTTTCTACTTTACCTAGAAAAATAGACTCTATGTCCTTCTGGTTGTGATTGAGTACCCCTTCTTCTTCGAGTAGGAGTTCTAGATTTCTTGGGTGTCTAGGCCAGAGTATCCATGGGCTGCTTTTAGACCCGTGATGAACTGAAGTAGCAAAAAGACCATAGTTCCAGTCCATTGGAAGCTGGCCGAGGGTGTCGTGCTCATAGAGAAGTATGTCTCCTTCGTTTTCTACCCAAGTACATCTATTTTCTGTCTGTATTACCTCAACCCACCCTTTTTCTTCCCACATGGATAGCAGTTCGGGGAAGGAGTCTGTCCAAGCTGTTCTAGCTTTGTATATTTTCATTATTAAGTTCCTCGTATTTTTCTATTATTTTTCTGTAAGCTGGGTTGAAGCATTGAGGGAGTGAGTCGAACAAAAGATCCTTAAGGAACTGTCCTTGGTTATGGTATTTTAGATTTTTGAGCGTGTGCACGTGAAAATTAATCGCCGGTCTCCTGCCAAAATATAGACTTTGATCCTTTATGTTGAAGAGGTCAAGCCTCTTTTGAGTTTGTGGAGTAAGGAATCTCCACCATCCGATGTTGTAGTTAAGGGGTAGGTTAATCGTAACGAAAGACTTAAGGATTAGTTCTAGGGGCTTTTGCTCGTAATATAAGCCAAGCTGATCGTGGTTAGCTGTCAAGGTGGCCCAGTGTTCGATAAACTGTGGGTTGGATATAAAAACCATGCCACAATTAAAGTACCCGGTTACTTTTTCGTCGCCATACCCATCTGTCATGTGAGGCGTAACGCAGGCATCGACCACTTTATTACTAAGTAGCTCTAGGATCACGTCGTCAATGGGATTTGTAAAAATCATATCATCATCAATGAGGAGAACGAATGGGTGATGCTTTAGTCCCTCGTTGCATATGTCGAATTTGGTCAAGATTAGCTTCGTAAAGTTTTTGTTCTGCTCCTCGTCGTTTATTACGTGATCGCAGTTGTCGGACTCTATTAGGCAATGCGCATGGACTTTTTCGCTTTCCTCAAGTTGTTCCTTGACCCACGGGTCACACGATATGAACCATTCGCAGTCGTGAAATGCTTCTATGGATGTCCTGAACAATAAGAATTCAGTGTAACAATTTTCTGTAACTACTGTGCAAACTGGGATTATCATAGCCTTAATTCTCTGTAGTCTATCTTGTGAGAATACTCTTCCCTTAGTTTATTGACCTCTTCTATTGCTTCGCTCAAGGTCTCTCCCTTGGTTGAAACGCCCTCTGGGTTCTTATAATATAGACTAAGCACTCCGCTTACCTTTTTAAATTTACTTCCGTTTGACGCTGCCCTTAGCCACATGTCAAAGTCCGCTGCGGAAATCATGTCCTCCCTAAAGTATCCATGTTTTTCGTGAATGGATTTCCTCCACACTGGATTATTATGTGGCATGTTATATTTTATTAAATTTATAAACGAATACTCTGGAAAGTTCTGTATCAACACGACACTGTTTTTTTCCATGGTTTCGTTGGCCTTGTATGTAACGGCTACCTCCGCATACGTTAAGTCTATGTCTGGGTTATCCTTTAGGCCTTGATAGTGCATTTCTAGGTGTTCTGGGTGCTTTCTGTCGTCCACATTCGCATTTGAAATGAGATCTGAGGAGCACTCCTTGATGCACTTGTTCCAAACGGCGTAAACTCCGGGGTCGCTATCAAGGACTGAGTACTTGATGAGACCGTTGCCGTGGCCTCTATGTTTGTGTAGGTAGGGCTTAAGGATAGCCTCTTCCTCTTCTCTTTCTGGGGAATTTGCGTTGATTATAACTAGCTCGCACTCCTTGAAGATGGTCTGTCTTTCGACGTCTTCTAGGAACCCTTTTAGGTGCTTTGCCCCCTTAAATAGGGACGTATACAGAGAAACTTTGGGCTTCATACCTTATAATATGCAATTTCGCAAAAAAATCAAAACAATATGTGTAATTATAACTATGAATTCGAACCTAATAATCGTATCACCACTGTCGTGTGAACCCCTCTCTGAGGGGCTTTACTTTCGGTACTTGACGCTAGTTGCAAAGACACAGCTACAATATAGTATATTACTCGAAACAGAAAAAAAAGCAATAGATTTTTATTGGAAATATCTCAAGCAACATGGATGGTTTGATTTTGTAGACGATTTTATAACAGAGAATCAAGAAGAAGGCTTGAGGCTAGACACGGGTTTTAATTACTCAAATACGATAATAACAAAAGGTATTAGGTGCGAGAACACTCTCGCCTTAGTCCGAGACATAACACAAGTAAAGGGGGGCGAGCCATGAAGTTCAAATTAAAATTACCGACTCAGGAAGACTCGAGTAGAAGGTCACTATTTAAGGCCTTGACTTGGAGGGTCACTGCGACAATGGATACGTTTATTATCTCTTGGCTTATAACTGGGAAGTTAAGCTGGGCCACCGCCATAGCTGGGGTAGAAATACTAACCAAGATGTTCCTCTACTACTTCCATGAAAGGATGTGGAATAGGACTGACTGGGGAAAAAAAGAGTAGAAAAGTAATAGGTGGACGATATATAATTAATAAGAGCATGAGAGAGACCCTTCCAGTTAAAAAGTGCATTGATTTAACTCCAGCCGCTTTTACCGAAGCAAGGCGCTTATTGGAATCCGAGGCAGATACTGCTAAAAATGCGCTAAGGGTATACGTAGAACAAGGAGGCTGTTCTGGAATGCAGTATGGTTTGGTTTTTGACGAGGAACGGGAAGGGGATCATAGGATTGACTTCGAAGGGTTGTTCGTTGTGGTGGACAAAATTAGTGCGGATCATCTCCGTGGTTCAGTGGTGGATTTTTCGGATGATCTTAATGACGGGGGTTTCAAGGTAACAAACCCAAAGGCCAAGACTACCTGTGGTTGCGGAAAATCTTTTGAGTCATGAGGGCTTCAATTTGAAACTAATGTTACGAATGCCCATGATAGAAAAACCCCGAAGCCAAACGCTATCAGCCAGATCAATGCGTAGAGTTTTGCGGTCTTCCAAAACATAGGTTTATCTGTTAAGGCCATCTATCTTTTCTTCCAGACGATCAAATCTGTCGTTCATTCTCTCAGAGAACATCTTAAAGTCTTCTTTGCTAACGTATTCCTTACCGAGAGAAAGGGCTAGGTTGTTGTGCTTTTCTCTTAGTTTGTCGATGTCAGAATGGTGGCTTTTCATCAGGTCGTGGTGCTCTGCTTTAATTTCATTTAAGGTGCCAAGAATCATCTTGAAAACCCATCCGCCCATAAGCGTGACCACGCCCACCGATATATTAACAAGAATTTGGTAGTCCATACCCTTATTTACACAAAAAAAAGACCCGCTTTAAAAAAAAAGCGGGGTGGTGGAGCAACTTTTTGTTACTTCTTAGTTTCTGTGGGTGTCGTAGGAGTCACCTCCCCCCTGATAAGCGGGAGCGTTAAACTCACGCCGCCTGTGCCAGCCGTGGCTCCGAGAACCTCGTTCTCGTTAGCCTTCGGGCCAAGGGTTACTGTACTCGAACAACCTGATGCTGCAAAAAGGAGCATCCCTACTGTTACTATTGCTAGTGGTTTCATTATTTGTTTCAAAAAAATTAGAAATCGTCTACGAGAGAACCGGAGCTTTGATAGTCTTTAACTTTTCTTTCAAAGAAATTGGTCATTGCTTGAGTGTCTACTACTTCGGATAGCCAAGGGAATGGGTTGCTGTCTCCCTGAAAGCGGTAATCAATACCTATGCCTTCGAGTCGCCTATTCCCGATGTATTCCATGTATTCAACAAACATATCAGCGTTCAGCCCCAGTATGCCACGGGGTAATACGTCGTGGACGTACCGCACCTCAAGTTCGATAGCTTTTTTGACGTGTTCAACGGTCTCTGCTTCGAACTTTTTAGTCCATACCGTGGGGTACTGTTCTTTTATGGTATTAATTAAATATGTCCCAAATTGGATGTGTAGGCTCTCATCGCGGAGTGTGTAGCGAATCTGGTCAGACAACCCCGGCAGCTTGTTCTGTCTGCCTAGCGCGAGAAGCATGGCAAAGCCACTAAAAAAGAATGTCCCCTCGCATACGATGTAGAACGTGACAAGATTCCTAAGGAATTCCCTTTTACCTTCTACGGTTTTTGTGGAAAAGTCTGGGCGGTTAACATCTGTGGTAATCTCCATTAGAAAATCATCCTTAGCCTTTATGGATGGTATGTTTAGGTATGCTTCATAAACTTCGGCGACTCTAAGACTAAAACTATCGCAGCATGTAACGACTGTCCAGTTGTGCAAGGACTCTTCGTAGGCTTGCCTTAAAATATACTGCCTACATTCTGCATCTGTTATCCATCGATTAACAGTAAGCAAAAGATTGTTAGCAACTAGAGACTCGGATCCCGCAAAGAAGCCCAAGCAGCGCTTGACTAAGAGTTTTTCGTCATTAGTGAGCATACCGCTTTTCCATTGGTCTACGTCCTCACTCATGTTGATCTCCGCTGGAGACCAGTTGTTAGCCGTGCCTTTGAGGAACAAGTCCCACGCAAACTTGTGTTTGTGAGGTAGAATTTGATTAACCCCTGCTACCTCTTCACCTAAGAGTAGTCCTGTCTTACTGCTGCCTGCCATCGTTTTCCTTTTTGCTTATCTCATTAAAATTGTGTCTTAAATTTACCTGCAGCCACTTCTCTGATTCTGCGCTCTGATGGTTGGCGTTGGCGATATGACGGTTTTGTCTATCTACGCTCTTGTACATAGCTGATAAGATTTGTTCTTTTATAGTTTTCATTGACAACTTTCACAATCTGGCCCTTTGTCTATGCTGCAGGCGACGGACTCCTCGTCGGCGATCTCGACCCTTACAGCAGCAACCGTGGACTTTTCGATTTGGCTTGCGCTTTTGTTTCTTAAGTAATACGTACTCTTCAGACCTCTATTTCTAGCATGAATGTATAAATCATTCAAGTACTTTAATGAAGTTTTATTGTTAAATAAATTTAAAGACTGACCCATGTCAATCCACTTTTGTCTTGCAGCAGCAGAATCGATTAATTTGAACTGATCGTGGTCGAAGGCGGTGCGATACTGGCTCTTCAGTTCTTCGGGGAGCTCGCCGTTGAGTCTAGAGACGTCCCCATCAACCGCTTTGATACTTTCCATGAAGTTCTGGTCCCATATGCCGAGCTTCTTGCACTCCCTTACAAACCATTCATTTATAATAAGAAGGTTTCCGCTTTTGCTTTCATAGACAAACAGGATGGAAAAATCTGGCTCTGTGCCGGGGCTACACCCCTGAATGTAGGAGATTGTGGCGGTGGGAGCAATCGCCATTGTGTTACTGTTACGCATTCCATGGTCTTTAATATGCTTGCGAAGGTACTCCCAGTTTGACTCGGGAACGTAGGTCTTTTCGTTGAAGGTGATCGGGTCTTCACCGATGTAATCCATTAATTCTTCGTATGTATCTATGGGAAGTTTATCCTTGGACCACTTCGATCCTTCGTAGGTTTCGTACTTTCCCTTCTCTGCTGAAAGGACGCTGGAATTAAGCAGGCAATGGAAGGACATATAGTCGTACAATTCGTCGGAAAGTCTAACTGCTTCCTCTGAGGAATAGTTAATCCCGTAAGAGTGAAAAACGTCTGCCCACCCCATGCTGCCAGCACCCACAGGTCTGTGCTTTAGGTTTGATTTCTTTGCTTCTTTGGTCGGATAAAAATTTAAATCAATTACATTATCTAACATCCTCATTTGTATAGAAATGGTGTTAGCTAATAGTTCAAAGTCTAGTTTACCGTTTTCCATTAGGTGTTCTTTGAGGTTCACTGAACTCAAATTGCAAACGGCAGTCTCCCCCACTACGGATTTTTCCCCATTTTCGTATTGAGAGGGCTTAGTATGTAGGAAAATTTCAGTGCAGAGGTTGGAGCTATGCACAATACCTTCATGGCTATTAGAATAACGAAAGTTAGAGCTGTCTTTAAAGGTCATCCAAGGGTGACCGGTTTCATATAGGGAGCGAAGCATCTTTTTCCAGAGGTCTTTGGCTCGCAATTTTTTGAAGTTGGTTATTTCTCCTTTGTCCGCTTCCCTGCAGTAGTGGTTGTATCTTTTGTCAAATTTCTCTCCGTACAGGTCGTGCAGGTCTCTCGCGTCGCTTGGGCTGAACAGGTACCAATCTCCGTCCTTCTTCACCCTTCTGATGAAAAGGTCAGGGAGCCAGTTAGCTGTGTTCATGTCGTGGCATCGCCTTCTTTCTTCGCCAGTATTTTTCTTTAGATCTAGGAAGTCTTCGATGTCTAGGTGCCAAGGCTCAAGGTAAGCGCAGCCAGCACCGGGCCTCTTTCCTCCCTGATCAACGGCAATGAGAGTGTCGTTGTAAAGCTTTAGCCAAGGGATTAATCCGCTTGATAAGCCATTGGTTCCCTTAACGTAAGAGCCAGAAGCTCTAAACGGGGTAACATCGAACCCTAGTCCGCCAGCGAACTTGGATTTCCTTGCTTCTTGCCAGAGTCCTTCGAAGATCCCATCAATAGAGTCATCGAAAGTGTTAAGATAGCAAGAAGAAAGCTGAGAATGAGTGCTACCACTGTTAAATAGCGTGGGAGTTGAGCAGCATAATCTGAAGTTAGATATGCAGTGATAGAACTCAATTGCTTTTTCTTCTTTGTCATCTTCATTAATTGCTAGGCCCATAGCTACTCTCATCCAGAAAGATTGTGGAGATTCGAGCCTTCTCTGCTCTAGAGAGTGAAAATAGCGGTCATATAATATCTGTAACCCAAGGTACTTAAATTTGTAGTCTCTTTCTAGGACTAGAACCGAAGATAATCTCTTCAGGTCAAAGTCGAGGAGCTTCTCGTCTAAAACCTCCTCTTTAACTAGGAGTTTAATATTCCTGATGAACGAGAGTCTGTATTGGTGGTCAAACGCGTCTTTGTCTACGCTGCTGCCGAAAACCTCCTTATGGATGTTACCCAGCAATAATCTGGCGGCTACGTAGGAATAATTGGGGTCTTTTTCGATCTTGGCTCTCGCGGACATGATGAGAGCCCTGTCGATGTCCTTAGTGGGTGTCTTTTCGAAAAGCTGAACGTTAGCGTCGATAACTACTTCACTAGCTGATACATCATCTAACCCTTCGCATGCTCTTTGAGCGCAAAGGTTAATTTTGTTGATGTTGAGCTTCTGAAGTCTTCCGTTTCTTTTCTTTACCTGAGTGACCTTTAGGGAGTTCATTCTTGCATTGCTGACAATAAGATATTACATCGGTTCTAACAAAAATGAAAGGAAAAAGTGAAGAAAGATATTAGGAAACAAAGGAAAATAGAAGGTGTATGCCTAGCGCTTGTCCGCAGGGTGCTTCTTTCCTTTTCTTCCCGTACTCCAGTCGTCGAAGTACTTCCTTTGTACTGGATCGTGCCCGAGTCCTGATTTCTCTTTCCTTATTTGGCTTAATTCTTTGGCGTGATCCTGTATGTCTCCGTAAGATGCTTTGTCGTTATGCCTATGTTTATCATTGAAAACATTCGGATCGAAGGCGTCTATGTTCACGTCTGAGGAAGCGTTAGGTATGGCCCATATCCTTTGCCACTTTACCCCTTCCTCGTCGATGTAGACGTGGGGGTCTTTCATTCTTTGAACCTCCTCGGTAACCTCTTCGGTTTCGGGGTGCTGAAACACATAAATAGGCATTTAGACAAACTCCAGTACTCTATCTAAGGTCTTACCAACGGTGAACTCTTCTTGTATCTTGAGCCCTTCTTCGTTGACTCTATTGTTTTCAACTTTTTTGATTGCCTCTTCGCAGGCGGCGATAAACTCGTCTTCGTCGTAATCGAAGATGTTTCCTTGGTTAAATGGTTGACCTTTATGGAAGAACACTCCGTCGTATGCTTCCATTTTTGGGCCGGGATTAACTAGGGTGCTGTTGTTTTCATTAGCCCACCCTTTGTAGGAGTGAGCGTTCATGATTACAGCATGTTTTCCGAGCCCCACCGAATGAAACTCCGGAAGGCCCCACCCTTCTCCGCCTGACATGCCGAGAACAATGTCAGCAGAGTTTAAAAAGTCATTGTAGATAGCATTTTTACCCATGAAACCAAGAAAGCTCACGTTAAAATATTTTTCGCCTTCGCATATATTGCTAATGATTGCGTTGTTGTCTTCATCTTTGAAGAACGGGTTGTAGACAGCGCATTGAAGGAAATACTTCTTGTCGTTTCCGAATCTCTTAACCCATGCGCGGATTGTTTTTTCATGACGTTTTCTTTTTTCAACTTTTCCTACTATATTAAAGGTTATCCTTTCGTCGTCGAAGTATTTTTTATTAGTATTTTTAAAATTATGTTTATCAAAGAACAAAGGGACGTAATGAGTTTCCGCCCCCCTGTTTCTGAAGGCTTCGCAGGTATATTCGGAGGAGAATAGCACAGTATGGTTTCTTGCTACGTTTGTTTCAGCTGCGGTGGGTTCGTCTAGCTCATAAAAAGAAAGAAGGACTTGTTTGTTGCTGAATGATTCGAGTGAGCCATTGAGATGCCATAGTTTAAATACGGGGACGTCCCTATTGTGAGAAGCAGGAGCTTTCTGGCAATTCTTTTGCACCCACTGGTCGAATTCTTGATTAGGTTCTTGGGTAGAAAGATCTACTTGCCCCCCGATAGGAAATATCGAAGGGTCAAGCGATCTATTCTTCATCTCCCTCAGCAACGCTGTTGACGTTTGACCAAAAGAAACGGAGTTAATTGGTGCATTTACAGCAAAGCTCATCTACAATAGTCCGTCAGCCTCTACTGTTTCCTTCTCCGTAGCGTCGGAATCCTCGGAGGATTGTTCTCGTCTGTCCTCGGACTTGTAGATTACAAAGTCGGGGGCGTTATCGGACTTCTTGTTTTTGTTGTTAAAAACAATGATCCGAACTAATTCCTCACTACCATCGCTGGCTTTGAGCTTGATCTGACCGGAGAGGAAGGTTTGGTTTCTTCCCACCTTTTTCCAGAGAGCGCCCATTTCGCGCTTTCTCCATTCGCTGTCGTTGGTTTGATTATTATTTTCAGTACTCATACTTTTCTATAGTAGTCTCATTATTTATCTATGTCAACATTATTTTCTAAAAAAATTACTTGGTGGACGATATACATTAACGAACAGCAGCTTCTTTCTTAATTCTCTTCTTTAAAATGGATAACCCCCTGTTGTGCAGATTTATCGCTGTTTGTGAGCTTACCTTAACCTTTTTCGCGACGGCGGTCCAAGTCATTTTTTCTTCGTCACTAAAATACCTTAATTCAAAAATTTGTTTAATACGTTTGTCTTTTATTCTTTTTAGCAAATTCGAGATGTAGTCTTTGAGTTCGTCTGTATTATCCTTTTGCTCGTCTTTATCTATAAGAAAACTTAGTTCTTGGTCTTCTGTTGTTACGTATTTTTTATTTTTATTAATTTTATTAAGGCAATGATATCTAACCTGATTGCCTAGCCAAGTTGAAAATTTAGTTTTCCGAGTGGGATCGAAAGTCTTGGCGGAATGATAAATTATGTAGTCTTTGTCGCCAAGCACGTCATCTACAAAAATTCCGGATGCATTCATCACTGGCATATATTTTTGGCATACTTTGTAGCACAGATTAGAATGTCTACCTATGAGTTCGACCAAGCTATTTTCGCAGTCTTTTTCTTTTACTTCATTCGCTAGGAAGTCGTCTGGGATTTTCATTTAGCAGCCAATCAGAGAATTTTATTATATATTCCTTTGTTAGCTGGCTTTCTATGTCTTTTTGACACCCCTGTAACGTGGGCCATTCGATTTTATAATTACTTTTATTTATTAAAGACGGGTCTTGCCGTGTTTCTTCCTCGTTTGCTGGCTCTATCCCTTCCCGTTTTATGTGAACAAGTGAGCCCCCAAGCTCCCCCTTTATCCAGTCTACTTCGTCCCCTTCGAATTCGTTGTATCTTATATCTGTAACACAAATAACTCCCGCTAAGTTTTGTTCTTTTATCTTTTTGTCTAAAATTTCTATCCAATGTCTGCCCTCAGACGCGGCCCTCTTCATGCTTCCGTGAAATACTAAAAATGGTCTAACAGAATCTTTTTCTCTTCTAGTACAGTTAAATATATCTACTCGATGGTGTTTCTTGAGGTACCCATTGACTTCCTCCTTAAGGGAGTGTGCTAGTGAGTATTTATGAGCAGGGATTCCTCTTTTGCCCAACTCGTTCTTTAGGAGGTTGAAAAATAAATCCTTACCTGATGCGGCTACTCCACTTATTCCAATAAACAATGTTTTCATTCTGGCTTATATATATTAAAAAAAATTACAATCTAAAGTTAACCCAGTCAAGTCTTATTGTATCCATTAGCATGATACTTCTTTTTCGGATGAGACATGAAACCCCCTGTAGGGGATTCCATGTAGCATGCTTCTTCTTTCTCTGGACCCAGTGATTTAAAAGTCTGATGGGACATTCAGAAGACCGTACACAACCAGTAATAAAACTGGAACCACCTTCCTTGTAACAGGATGAGAAACTGTGCTTGAAAACTCATTACAGTGATTAACCACAACACGCCGGGGCATTGCAGCGGGAACTACCCGCTAGTTTTTTATAGGATGTATAACTTCCTAGGCATTCCCTTGAATATAAGCTTTGCCAAGCTCTGGCCCCTAAGGCCTCATCTGGGGAAACCCTACCGTTTGCTCTCGGCGGGCTGAAAAGGATTCGCACCTTTTGATAGATAGTAATGTCCTTCTATCAAAAAGTCAAAGAGAAACTTCTGGGGGTGGTTCTTCCAGCGAATCAGGAGGCGGCCCTTGCAGGGTTTTGCATATGAATGTTAGGTTCATTATGTCTTTAGTGCTAAGAGCCTTGGGGTCAGCCTCATCGCTGTAGTCACCCAAAACATCGCACATTCTGTGGATGCAGCCTGCTACTTCTAGAGCCAAAGGGTAAGGAACATCAACAGATTGATCGTAGGCTTGCAGATTCTTTTTAAGTACCCAAATTTTTCTTTCTTTTATCTCTGTTACTCCAAGAACCTCATTTAACACAAGCTCGTCCAAGCAGCACAAAAAGGCCGCCTTGTCTCTTTCTGGAGTATCGGATATAAGAATAACATCCTTGACGTTTTTTTCCTCGAAGGAGTCGTGGGTTTTAAACCATTCGAATAAATGAGTGGTGGCGTCTAAGATAGTCATACGGTTTCGGCTCCATCTTCAGCCCAGTCTAAATGAACGAATGTTGGTTTTACGCCATTCTTCCAGTGTTGGATGGTAAGGAACGCGGCGGGGCTGTCGCCAACGGGGCCTCCGTGTGTCATTGAAGATGGAACTTTTACGCTACGAAGAAAGACGCTACAGGTTCCGTCCTCTAGTGCAAAAATACTCTCCTTTGGTGTAGCGAGCACCATCGTGCCATCACCCAGTTGGTCTGTTTCGAGGTGGACGGGGCCGCCAATAAAGGTTTCGTAGCTATCTACATTTGGGTGGTTATGCTTGGGAACCACAGAATTAGCGGGGGAAAGGATTAGCTGGACCTGCAATTGTTCTTGGCGGTATAGCGTTATCGCAGCCGTTTCAAGGAATTCGGTTCCCTCATCCCCCACTCCCCCCTTGTTAAAGAAGGCTACGTTGTCGAAAAACATTTTAATTGGAAGAGATCCCTCTCTTGCTGAGCGCACATACCAAGCGGCGAACCTATCCAGAATCCTTGGGTCGTTTTTGTATTTTTCGTAATCAAATTCCGCTTTCTGTGCTCCTCGTTGCCGTCGTTGAACTGCGGCCTGATTTCCTTTTACAACTGCGTCGTGATTTCCTTTTACAATTTTGCCACTCATCTTTACCCTATCATATCCTCCTTTCATTTTTTTATCAAATAAAACTTGCAAAGGCTCAGCGGTTAGTCTATCATAATGAGATATGAATGAAAATACACAAAAACCAAAAAGAGGAAGACCCTCTGTTCACGTCACGTGGCCAACAAATGCTACCGTGTTTACAGTTAAGGACGTTTCAGAAGCGTCTGGAAAGACCCTGACAGACGCCTCCATCCGGATGAAGGTGCGTTCCGCCGTTGATCGCGGCGAGCTTACTGAAGTTGGCAAATCTACCTACGGAGTCGGAAGACCTAGGAGAACCTACAAGGTAGCCGCCAGCGATCTGTAAGAGACTAGCGATTAAAGAAGGAGAAGGGGGGCGTAGCTCAATCGGCCAGAGCGCTGGCCTGTCACGCCAGAGGTCGCGGGTTCGAGTCCCGTCGCTCCCGCCAGCTTTATGGTTTTAAATTTTACCAAATTAGACCCCCATACCCGTGACCCGGAACAGCTTGACGCAAGCAAGCCGGTGTTTAAGTTGTTCGCTAATGAGGGCAAGACTGTTCAGCCGTTTGAGAGAGCGGAGGTGAGTACAGGTATAATGCTGTTCCCTTCACCGGGGCTAACCGTCAAGGTTTACCCGTCATGCCACTTGCTCTTAGAGTGCGGGGTGGTTTGTGCACCCAAGGTCATGAGTTCAGGCGGAGAAGTGAAGATTACCCTCATCAACGTAACTGTTCCGGATTTTTTATATTTAAAAAAAGAATCAATGAAGGCTCGCTCAGCCCTGTTTGGGTCACATAATTCTTTTCGCGTCGATAAGGGCGATGAGATAGCGACTATTGTAGTAGAAAAATCCTTAGAGAACCTGAGTCTCAGGGAAATAACATAGTATGGCGGAGCTTATTGTCTTATCTTGTTGGGTCGCGCTGGCCCTAATAATATGGTTCGAAACCGATGCGTTTACACATTACGCCAAGGCGTTTGGCCTCTCTCTGCATTTTCATATTATAGCCTACGAGAACGACCTCCTGTACGGCGAGGTAGATTATTTGGATTTTTTGAGGGTTAAATACCGCGACTCCTTCTGGATAAGCCTTATCACTTGCCCTCTTTGTCTTTCTGTTTGGCTGTCCGCAGTAGCCACCCTAAGCGGTGACTTTTCATTTTTGTATTTTCCGGTAATTAATTTGATTAGTCTGTCTTTATTTTTTATAATAAAAAAACTATATTAAAATGGTAGTCATTGATGGGTCAAAATTTTTTCATTTTGTTGATAAGCATAGAGATAAATTCGCTGACAGTGATGTTATAAATACGCTTATGAGCCTTAGAGATATTTCAAGAAGCTGCTGTAAATGCGAGAGAACGCAAAAAAGGCAAGCTTTAGTGGCCTATTTTGGTGCCCTAGCTCATAAAATAGATGAGCGCGACAAGCGTCTAATTAAAGAACTAAACGATAATCAAAGCGTTCAAATCACAATGAGCGGCCAATTAATAGTGGAAATATTATGATATTAGGGATAGGAACAGATATAGTTGATGTAGCTAGAGTCCAACGACTTTTGGAGAAGTGGGGTGACAGATTTTTAAATAAAATATTAACGACAGACGAAAAAGAATACTGTTTGTCTCATCGAAACCCAGCGCAGTATGTTGCCGCTAGGTTTGCGGCTAAGGAGGCCACCGCCAAATGTTTCGGGCACGGCATAGGAGCTAGGATGGAATGGAAGCACATAGAACTTAGGAGAAGAGAGTCTGGCCAGCCCTATATTCAATTCAGCGAGCACGCCCTGAAAACGTTCTGCAAATTAGAATGCGATGTGTACGTAAGCGTGAGTCATACTAGAGAGTACGCGACAGCGACGACAATCGTGGAAAGCTGGGAATGATTTATAGGCATGTCCTAGAGACCTTAACAGACGAAGAGAAAGGGATTGTTTTATATGTAGTGAATTATTTGTTTCCGCTTGGAGGTATGAAGGAGATAGACATGAACACCATAACTGCGGTAAAACTACCCGCGCTACATCACAAATTGACATGCGCAGCAAATCAGGTTAAACCTGAATATATAGAGCAGTATAAAATTATGTGCTCCAAATTGGAGCTAACCCTAATAAAGGAAAAGAATGAAACCTAAAAAAAAGAAACCAGTAAAATTAGGAAACAAGGTGTCCCGTAATGTTGTTAGCCACAAGCCAGTGGTAGACAGTTCTGACCCCAGCACGTGGCCAGATGACATCATTTACGGTGCGCGCAAAGGGATGACAGGCAAGAAGGGCACTAGCGCGGAGGCGGGTAAGGTGGTAAACAAGGGTCAGATTATTGCAGATAAGAAGGCAAAACATGCCGCGTCTGGCAAGGAAAAAATGGGCCTCTGTCCCGACAAGAAGCTTTTCACTAAGGTGCTTAAGGAGGAAATTTCGTTAAACGTGGCGAAAGAGGGGGTGAAAGTCACCCTGAAGTCTAAACTCAAGGAGGATCTTGATTTGGATTCGCTTGAGGCCATCGAGATGCTTCTCGATCTAGAAGATAAATACGGTGTGGAGATAGACAACACGCTGATGGATTTTAATAAGATACAAACTGTCGGCCACCTCAGGGACTTTCTTTTTGACAAGACGCTCTTCCCAGAGGACATAACCAAGAGAGACGAGGAAAGAGCGAAACAAGCTAAAGTAAAGGCTAAGGAACAAAAGAAAATGGGGCTAGAGACGACTAAGATTTTCACTGATGAATACAGTCAAGGTGAGTACAGCGACGCGGGTATGACCGTGATCGACGCAGAAAAAGAGATGAAGAAGCTGGATGAGGAGGAAGGCGAGCCGAAGATTAAGCTACCCAAGGGCGGTAAGCAAGTTGAGTAGAGGACGAAGCGAGATTGAATTAAACATCAGCCACCCCGTCATAATTAATGCGAGCCACTGACAGTATGTGATAAATAACTAGGTTCGCTTTATGAAACCCGTCGCGTTTCGTTGGCTTTGCGCGGCGGGTTTTTTCTTTGACTTTTACCCCTTATGCTCTATATTATTATATATAATGCAAACTACTGAAGAGAGCCCCACGGCAGACGAGATTTCTAAGCTAGAAAAAGAAAAAAAAGCTATATTGAAGAAAAAAAGACACCTTGTTGCCAAAAACATGAGCATAGGCATAGTTGGTTATGGATATGTAGGAAAAGCCACCAGCCTCCTCGGATGCGAGAATGTTAGGGTTCTTATCCATGACGTTAGGGAAATCAAGGACGAAGATTTCACAGGAAGCAACAGTATATATTGTCCAGACATATCAGACCTTAAAAATGCTAACCTCATTTTTGTTAGCGTCCCAACCCCGATGGAGAAAAATGGCCGCTGCCATACGGGCATAGTAGAAAGTGTTATCCAAAAACTAAAAGATAACGTTGGCGACACCCCCATCATAGTTAGGTCTACGGTTCCAGTGGGGTTCTGTAAGGAGCACGGTGTTAACTTCATGCCGGAATTTTTAACTGAAAAAAACTGGGTTGAAGATGTCAAACAAAGCAAAGACTGGGTGGTTGGAACATATGATCCCAACAATCTCGACTTCAAAGAAAAAGTAATACTTCTCCTCAAGCTGGCGTTCAAAAACGAGAGGCTCTCAAATCCACCTGTGGTGCATTTTGCGCCGTCAGACGTTGCAGAAATGTGCAAGGACATGAAAAACTGTTTCCTAGCCACAAAGGTTTCATTTTTTAACGAACTAGAAGAGTTCTGTAGAAAGAAAGGCGTGTCGTATGACCTAGTGAGAGAACTAGTATGCCTTGACGACAGAGTGTCTGAAAGCCATACCATGGTTCCCGGCCCAGACGGAAAAAGGGGGTTTGGAGGCACCTGTTTCCCGAAAGACATGGAAGCCCTGCTTACCCAGATGATTGACGCAGGAATGACGAGCTACATAATTGACGCAGCCATCACCAGAAACTTAGAGGTAGACAGGCCAGAGAGAGACTGGGAAGGAGACAAGGGAAGGGCAGTGGTAGAGTGAAACATTTTTATGAGAAAATAGAAGGATGGTGGGGCGGACCTAGCGACGACCAGCTTTACAGAGAGGTCGTCAAATACAATAAAGACGGAGCGCACTTTGTAGAGGTGGGGTCATGGGCTGGTCGCAGTTCGGTTCAGATGGCTGTAAATATCATAAACAGCAAAAAGAATATTAAATTCGATTGCGTGGATACTTGGGAGGGGAGCGAAGACGGAGCAAACCACAAAGAGATGGACGTAATTAAGAAAGGAAAGCTTTACGATCTTTTTTTGAAAAATACTAAACGCGTTAAACATGTAATCAACCCTATAAGGAAGCCCTCTGTTGAGGCCGCTAAACTATACGAAGATCAATCCTTGGATTTTGTTTTTCTGGACGCAGACCATTCGTATGAGTCAGTAACAGAAGATCTAAACGCTTGGTTTCCGAAGCTGAAAAAGGACGCTATTTTTGCCGGTCATGATTACAACAACCCATTGTTTGGAGTCAGGGAAGCTGTTGAGAACTTTTTTACAGAGAAAGGTCTTCCTTTCGATCTTTGCGGCGTCTTCTGGGAAGATCCAGAGATTCCTGTTCGGATGCCTCAGCACAGAGGTCTTTCAATTGATTTCGATGCGGCCCTGTGGTATGTTGATCTTTCTAGCTATGAGTATGTTCGTTTAGATTTTGTGTCCGTTTTACCCGCCGTCCAGAGTAATTTTGAGAGGCAGTGCCCGTGGCCCATGTGGCGTGGTGAAGATGGCTCGTGGACAAACTCACCTGAAACGGTGACTGCTGACGGGGTCGAAAACTGGCGAAAATTCGAACCCGAGGAGCTTATCTTGGTAACGGACAGAAAAGGGAATATCCTTAGGGTCAAGCCTCATGAATTAACCGCGGGTGTCGTATAATGGTATTACTCCAGCCTTCCAAGCTGATAACGCGAGTTCGATTCTCGCCACCCGCTCCAGCCGCCCTCGTAGCTCAGTTGGATAGAGCATCTGTCTTCTAAACAGAGGGTCGAAGGTTCGAGTCCTTCCGGGGGTACCATAAAAAACTTAGAAAAAATAATAAGTGGACGATATACTATAGAGATGAAAAGAAAAAGAAGAAAAAAAAAGTTGGTGGACGACATATATGAGTCGCAGAAAAAATATCTAGAATCCGAAAAGGGCAAAGAAGCAGCCAAGAGGGCTAAAGATAAATACGATTCCAGAGACAGAGCGAAGCGCAGAAAACAAAAGCGCGACTACATGAGAAGGAAAAGAAAAGAAGACAAAAACATTTGGAGATAGAAGGATTATGAAAATTGTAATAGTCAGCGGGTATTTTGATCCTATTCATGTTGGACATTTGGAAATGTTTCAGCTTGCGAAAGCTCTTGGGGACAAGTTAGTCGTTATAGTTAACAACGACATACAGGCAAAAATTAAGAAGGGCAGAGCCTTTCTAAGAGAGGAAGACAGACTGGAAATAATTGGAGCCATCAAATATGTAGACTTACCGTTTCTAAGCGTAGACGACAATATAACGGTGTGCTCGTCTCTCGGGGTGCTTGCTAAGAGCCTGAGACTATCCTACCCCGACTGTGAAATAGTATTTGCTAACGGCGGAGACAGAGCGGTGGGAGAGATACCAGAGGCAAAGGTTGCAAAAAAATACAACATTGAAATGATAGATGGACTTGGGGAGAAAATAAGATCGTCTTCCAGCATAAACGAAAAGATAGAACAATAAGTGTGACGATTTATACAGAAGGAAAGAGGGGCTAAATAAAAAACTTTAGACAAAGCCTTTCTCAACATTTATTATATACTAGGCATTTATGAAAGTACTTGGAACCCTAATCCTAGGTTTCTCCCTCGCGATTTCTTCGCTTGCGGTAGAAAAGAAGCAATTTGCTCCTGAAAAGAAGCAATCGACAGCAGAACACCTCCAGAACGTCTCTGTTACAATCCGAGCCGAGTCCGGCTTTATGGCCGGAGAGGGGTCAGGGGTAATTTTTACCCGAAAAGACTCGGAAGGGAACTTAGTAAATTTTGTGTGGACCGCCGCTCATGTCGTAGACAATCTCCGCCTCACGAAGCGCATCCTAGTTGATGGTACGTATAAAACTATCGTACATTTTAAAGATCCTGTAATCATTAAAGAGATTCGCCAAAACGGCAGAACCGTTGGTCGTCTTCAGATGGACGCGGAAGTACTGAAGTATTCGGAAAGTGAAGATGGCCACGATCTTGCGCTGTTGCGTGTTCGTAAGCTTAATTTCGTACACGACAGCGTGGTATTTTATTTGGACGAAAAGATCCCCTCGTTGGGCACGGATCTCCTACACGTTGGTTCCCTGCTAGGCCAAATGGGGGCGAATAGCATGACAGACGGGATTTACTCACAACACGGTAGAATTTTAAAAGATTTAAACAAGCGCATCTTCGACCAGACTACTTGTACGGCGTTTCCGGGCTCTAGTGGCGGTGGAGTATATTTAAAAAATGACGCCAGATATGTAGGAATGTTGGTTAGAGGAGCAGGAGAAGGGTTCAATTTAATCGTACCTATACGCAGGATGGTCGAGTACTGCCAAGAGAACAAAATGATGTGGGCCCTAGATAAAAACGTACCAATGCCCACGGAAGCCGAGCTAAAGGAAATGCCCATCGAAAACACTCCGAAAGAAAAAGAAGAGGCTAAAGATGCAAAAAAAGAGGCGACTAAAAAGATGTTTCCATTCAGGCTGCGTGTAATTCACCATAGAAAATAATAAAAAATGAAAAAATTAGTAGTAATTTTGTTTGCTGGCGCTTTTGTAATCGGCTGTAACTGGGGAAATTCCGGATGTCCGGACTGTTCCTGCGAGGCAGGCTGTTGTTCATCCGACAGTTGCTCAGTTGTCGATTGCGATTGCGTGTGCAAAAAATAAATTTCCACGCCTAATCTTTCTAAAAAAGATTATTGGGTGCCAAGGGGATGACCAAGGTGGAGTAACGACGCAGCGCGTGCTTGCGGGTGCGCGTTGCGTTTCCCCCTTTATGTGGTAGTATTTGTTTATGTTTATAAATGCTAAAAAATTAAAGCACGCTGATTTAATTACTAAAATCTACCCCACGGCGCTCAAGGAATTTAATGAGTTTGGCAGCAGAAAGTTCCACCCTTGGGCAGTTACCAAAGATGCCCCAGAGGTAATTCATAATGGAAAATGGATGGTTCGCGTTCTTTACGCAGATGGGAGGTTTCTTTTCAACTCTCCCTCTGATTACCCTGAGACCACCTCATTAATCAGTGAAATAGACCAGAGCCACCTTCATGGAGTCGGGTTTAGCTGGCTCAGGGCTGGCGCGCACATATACCCCCATACTGGTTATATTGCAGATAATCGAATCATACGATCCCATCTAGCCCTGTCTGTACCAAAGCCCACTAAAGACGGAGTGATAATTCCCGAAAAGGATTGCTGGTTAAGGGTAGGAGGGGAAACGAAGACTTGGAGAGAAGGGGAGCTACTTATATTTGACGACACCATCGAACACGAAGCGCAAAACAACACGAAGAAGGACAGGGTAGTAATGATATTTGATTTTTACGAGGACGCTTTTATAACTCTTGTGTAATTTACCTTATGAGCAGCACATGGAGTTCAGGAACAGGCAAGTTCCCTAAAAAAGATCCGGACCACGGTAAATGGTGGATAAAATTCAAACACTGGCTCTGTAAAGTGGGTTTATGCAACTTAGACAAATGCTCTTGTGATTGTCACGATAACCCCAAAGGACGCAGTAAGGCTTATTTCGCCACCGCTGAAAAAGAGGAGCCTTCCCCACCAGAGGAAGCCCCCAAAGTCAGAAGAAAGGTCTTCGACGCAAGCAGGGGTGGGTTCGTTTGGACAGAGGAATAAAAAATGCCGCTACCATCACCAAAAGGAAACCAGAAGAAAAGCTCTTTCGTCTCTAGCTGCATGAGTAGCGAAAAAATGAAAAAAGAATTTCCGGATCACAAGCAGCGTTTGGCGGTATGCCACTCTCGCTTAAAAAAGGCGAAAGCATGCGAGTGTGAAGATTGGGAGAAGTGGGACAACGGCCCCTTCTATATTATTTAAAGCCCGCCCCTCACGATTGTCATTTTCGTTCTCCTGTCCATCACAAACCCTTCTTGATATAGATAATCTACCATAGCGTTGGCCTCTTCCTCTGGGAGTTCCTCCGTGCAGTCGTATATGTAAATTTTATCCCCTTCCCAGTACCCGTCCTTGTCGTAGTATATTTCTACCACCATTCCGTTCAAAACTAGCCTGTCTATATCATTTTTCAAAAGATCACCGCTAGTCCTTTTATGTCTTTTATTGGTAATATACCGTACCAAGACTCTGACCTGTTGTCGCCAATAAGCCACACGCACCCCTTCTCAATTTTTTCTTCCTTGTGGCTTGTTAATTCTATGACCGGCTCCCCCTCCTCTGGCCCGTCCCAATATCTTAAGTTGTTACCGTTCTCATCAACAAGATAGATCAGTATTTTCCCCCTTCCAAATGGGTCTTTTAATTCTCTTTTATTTAAATATATAATTCCTTCCCTAACCTCTATGGTATCGCCGGGTAAACCTATAATTCTTTTAGAAAGACTTTCCCCAGACCCTGCGTCGTTAACAATAACGACGTCGTATCTGTCTGGCGTCCACCCTTCCCCCATGGCAGATCTTTTCTGCATTATAATCCACTCCCCGTTCTCAATGGTGGGTTGCATGCTAATACCTTGACTGTAAATAAATCCATATTTATAGCCGAAAGAGATATACCATACGAACAAAATAACAGCCACTAGCCAGAGGGGGTGCCTTAACCACTTTGGAACATGTTTCATCTTTCCTATTATAGCCCGTCATTCTTTATTTTCATAAGAAATAAATGATTGTGTAATTTATTGTGTGAATCATCTACTGAAAGCCAAGGCCAACATGTGCAGAACCCGCTGTAGAGTTTTAGGGTTTGAAATCGAGATTGTCGAGTGCGAAAAGCAACTATTTTTACTCGTAAACAGGGAAAACGAAAAGGTTGCTGCCATTGGCATGTGTGGAGCAGGAGAGGGCAAAGCTAAGATAGAAAGCTTCGTGATAGATGTCAGGAAATGGATGTGGGCGGAAGCAGAGGGTTTTTCAATGGAGCAAATGGTTGACCCAAAATCCCCGCTTAGAGAGAGTATTTTTCTGCGGTCCTCGTTTGAGGATCTCCCAGAATTACTAAAATAACAAAAGTTCTGGACTTTATGTCAGAATTCATCTATTATAGTAGCTAGATGAAGGACTTAAACCAAGCTCTCGATCTCCTTAATCAGGTGATAGAAAAAAGCGAAATTGACGATAAGATCGAGGCGAGCAAACCTGAGTGGGACAGATCCCTCGATGGAGACGGGTGGATCACGTATCACCTTAAATTAGTCAGGGAACTTTTAGAAAATCATAAAAATGCCGAAAATAAAAAATAAAGAAAAAGCTTACGTAATTCTCGACAAGAATGGCTACATCTATGGAGCCTTCCCGTTTACAGAGGAAGGCAAGTCCATGGCGGAAAAACATAGAAAAAAAATACAGCAGAAGGGCGAAGAGCTTATCGTAGAAGAAAGGTAAATAATGGAAGCTCATATCTTAGAAGTGATACTTTGGTTTGTTGGTTCTTTTTTAGTGGCGATACATCTTGGCCGAGAGCCGGAGATAGATTCAGACGAAATTTTTAACCATTATTACAAAAAAGGAGAAAGCGATGATGTTGACGGGTGTAAATAATGACATGGTTAAGCTCACAGTTATTCGCCCTTACAAGATTAAGGGTGAAGCATCATGCGAAAGATGTCATCTCTCCTACCCGAAGAGGGATTACGATATTCTTTACAGAGCTCAAAAGCTTGTCTACTTCAACATAACCATAAATGACAAAACCCGCTTTATTTGTCATGATTGTTTTTATAAATTTTTAAAAAAAAAGTCAATAGAGATAGGGCATGAAGATTTCTGCGTGGAGATAAAAGATGCGAATAAGAAATTCGTAATTACAGTTACTAATAGACTCGACGACGAGGAGGATAATTCTGATTTTTTACTATGAGTAGCAATAAAGAACTTGACGAACTAGCCAAAGAGGTCGAAGTATTAAACGAGTCTATGACTTGGTGGCAGGCCAAATCTGAAGAAGCGATGAAGGAGGCTTGGGAACTAAGCGACGATGACGGTGACATAAAAAAGCTAGAGAGGCTAGAAAAAAGACTGGAGTATCTGGAAAACAAAGGCCACTTTGAAGCGGCTCAAATAAGAGAGTTCGACAAAAAACTCGCAAAATATTTTACGAAAAGGATGATAGAATGCCAAAAAAGAAAAAAAACACAAGGCGAATAAAGCCAGACGCCTCGAATGATGAGTTGATCCAGATGGTGCGACTGCATGGTTGGAGAGAGAGACGGCGTAGAAAGAGCGGTCAGAACCTTAATTACAAGCTCTGCCTTTGCAAAAAAGACAGCGTTGAAGCTGACTATTATCAAGCGCAGACCCTAGAACATTTTAAATCTTTTCTCTCTAAAACTCGGGTGCCAGACGAGATAATGCTCGATCACGATGAGGATGTGAGCCAAGAATGCGTTGACTGGCTTATAAAAGTTTGCGACGTTCTTAAAAAATGGTTGCCTACTGTTCATGTCCGTGACGAGGCGCTCCAGAAACAGCTGCAAAAATATGGCAAGCAGCAGCGAAGAATGCAAAAACGAAGAAAGAAACCCCTTTTCAGATAATACGCATGGCAGCCAAGAAGAAAAAACGAGCAAAGAAAAAAGATGATAAGCTCTTCACCTTTAAGAACTCTAAAGGCATAGAGTATGTTGTTCTATTTAAGAAGCCCCACGGTAAACACTACGACGAAGCAGACGGCGTGTGTTACGCTCCAGACGATAAAAGACCCCGCATATACATTAACCCCTATTTAACAAAACAATCAGAACTAAACACCTGCATACACGAATTTGCCCACGCATTTTTTTGGGACAAGACTGAAAGATCCGTGACAGTGTTTGCGAATGCCCTCAGCAGATTTCTTTACAATGAGTGTTCTTGGAGAAAAATTGAGCGCTCCGGAAAAAGAACATACAAGGGCAAATAAACAATACCTCTTGACTTCCCCCAGAAAAAAGCTTAGCTTTCTGTATGATTGATTATGAATCACTAAGCGAAAAAGAGCTTTGTCGGCTGCTTAAAGAGGGAGATTCTGAAGCTTTTAATTTTGTCTATGAGAAACATAACAATAGGGTAAAATCTTTTATATTATCGAAATGCGGCGATTACCTTCTTGCCGAAGAGGTAGCGCAAATAACTTGGATAAAAGTTTGGAAAAAAATTGGCCTTTTTCAAAATAAAAGCAAGCTGCTCACTTGGATTATCAGAATAGCTTTCAATTCATTCTACGATTACGTAAGAAAAAGAAAGAGAGAAGTCTTCTTCGAGGACGTTTGCAAACCCAATGACAGCGGCGAGTCAGGAGAAGAGTTTCTCTTAGCTAAAATTCGCCCAGAAATAGAAACGCCAGCTAAAAATTTGGAGGAAAAAGATGGATTCTCATTTAAGTCTAAAAAATTTAATAAAATAATGAGCTCCTTATCCGAGGAGAAACAGCAAATAGCCGATCTAGTTTTACTAAGGGGGATGACTTACGAAGAGGCTTCCCGCAAGGCTAATGTCCCAGTCGGAACGGTTATGTCGAGGGTTTACTATCTTAGGAAAGAACTTCAAAGGACGGACTGGGATGTTTGATTTAAACCAAGTCAAGGTCGAGTATCCGCTGCCTATACCGGAAGAGTTGACGGAAGAAATGGAAAATCCTCCCGATTGGAAGGAGGCGATATTTACTTTTTCCGAAAATCAGACCCTTTCTGAAAATCTTTTTAGCGCGTTTTCAATAGAATCAGACGGGCAGATCTACGAAGAGAAGATGGATTTCAAAGTTGAAGAAGATTCCATAGAACCCTTTTCTACAGGTATAGAAAAAAAAGAGTACACAGGAGAACTGATTTTCCACGGGGTACATTTAGAAGACAAATACGATTTCGTTATGTCATTCAAAACCCTATTCTGGAAGGGGGATTTAAAAGAAATCGAACTTCTCGAATGGAAAAAAAATAAGAACACAGACCGAGTAAAATTCCAAGAGCGAACACGAGAGGTGTTAATGAAAGAAGTCGCTGCCAAAAAGAAGTGGTGGTACAAACCGCGGTGGTGTGTCGGTTTCGTATTAAGATTTTTCCTAGTGCTTTTCGCTAGAGCCTTGGGCTTTTTCCTACGGATCATTTCAAAGATTGAAAATCGTCTTCCCTGACGTAAAATGTGTAAATATACACATGGCATGTTGCGGTGAAAGTCACGATAAAAAAGTACAGCTAGCCCTTGATCTCTTTGAAAAAATAGGCAAAAAGTCTCTTTTATTAATAAATAAAAATAGAAACGAAAAAAATAAGACTTGGGAAGATGCTATAGAAATAAACTATATAGCGCATAAAGGCTACAATATTTTGAAAAATTCTGAACGATCCCCTTGACCTCCGCCCAGAAAGGGTTTAGACTATCATTAGTGTCAGAACTATATGAAATAGTGTACAGCGGTAAACCTGTTAGGGTCGTTGTTGCTAATAATTTTGTAGAGGTAGCTAAAAAGGCGGCTTATTGGTATAACAAAAAAAAGAAGGCTAAAAGAGCCAGTGTTGATATAGTAAAAAAACTTCTCTCAGTCCCACACATACACATCGACGAGAAGGGTGCCTTTTTTTATCCGATTTCAAAAAAAGACGGAGACGTCAAATTTGTGCGCCTAAAATCCAAAGAGCTTAAGGACGGACTTGACGAGGTAAAAAAGAGAAAAATCCACCGCCGCGATAACTCAAGAGGAGCCTCCAAGAAGCTAACGGAAATAAGAAGGTGTTACGAAGCATTCGAAAAGCTTCAAGACGTTTTGGAAGGGTTCACGTGGAAAGGCTTCGAGTCGCTTAAACTTAAAAACAGCACAGTCCCAACAGATTTATACCTAAAAAGTGGCAGCAGACAGTTGCTATTTAACGCCCAGTGGATCAAACTCACCGCCGAAAAAGACATAGCCGCAAAGCTGCGCTCCTTTGTTCAGTACACATGATGAAAGCTAGTGTAAAATTCAATAATGCTTACTTATGCGGAAATTCGGGCTGTTTTGCTTTCTTTGGAGAGACGTTACGAAGAACGCGCAAGCGAAGCGGGGCAGATGGACGACTCCCTCTCTAACTCCAAATGGGTTTTGCGGGACGTTAATAGGGAAGTGATAAAAAAATTTAAAAAGAAATATGGTGGAAATTAAAGTTAAAAAAGGCGAACCAGTCGAAAGAGCATTAAGACGCTTAAAGAGAAGAGTAAGTAGGGAGGGCATAATCAAGATCATCCGAGACAAAAGGTATTACGAGAAGCCTAGTAGAAAAAAATACCGAAAAGCCCGCAATGCCAAATATGCAACAAAGATGCAGTCCCTAAGAGAAGCTTACGAGAACGGAACTTACAGGCCTTCTAAACATGAAGCAAAAGAACTTACTTAACAAAACCCGAACCTACCTCGTAGGCCACATGCAATACGCCGAGGGAAGGGACTGGCGCGACTACACCGAAGCTCAACTTGAGCCCCTCGGGATTAGAATCTTTAACCCCTACAAAAAGCCCTTCGTTAAAGATGTGAGTGAAGACGAAGAAGAACGCCTCTCACTAGAGCATTGCATGGCCCACGGCTATTATAATGACATAGCGGAAAGGATGACTATTGTTCGTAGCTACGATTTAAATTTAGTAGACAGGTCGGATTTCATAATAGCCCACCTCTTGCCAGACGTAGCTAGCTGGGGAAGCGCAGAGGAAATTGTGACGGCGGTTAGGATGAAGAAACCGATTTTCATCTCTATGGAGGGGGGCAAAAGTAAGACCCCGCTCTGGATGATGGGCATGTTGCCGCACAAATATATTTACGATTCAATCGAAGAGGTCATTGAGATGATAAAAGAGATTGACACTGGCGAAAAGAGAATAGACAGCAACAGGTGGAGACTTTTAAGGGAGGAGCTTAGATAATGGACAAAACCAAACTAAGCTGGAGAACCAGACTGAAACTGTGCTGGGAAGTATTCTGTTGGGGCAAATATGACCCTAGAGATTATAAAACTATACAAGAAGAAGAAGCGTGGGGAAGATGCGAGCAAATGCGAAAAGAATTAGATTCGGGTAATCGAAAAAGAGAGCCGTTTCCCTACGCAGACCCGACAGACGAACAATGAATGAAACTATTATAGAATTAATAAAAATAAGTAAATCTGCTGTAGCAGAGCTACAAGATTCATTTAACAGGCTTCCGGAGACAGACCACAAGGACGGCAAGTTCAGACTCAGGCGTTATTCCGTAATTGAGCTTCGCACCAGTTTTTGGGACGCTAATGAGGGAGCGGAAATAAGGCAGCTTCCCGTAAAAGAGTTTACGCAGAGTACGGAGTATAATAAGCACCAAGGGGGAATGAAGCGCAAATTTGAAAACGTTGAAGAAGAAGTGTTGCAAAGCGATGGGTTCAAGGAAATATGCCTAACCTTTAAACGCGCAAATAACATGGTAGACGGGCAGCAGATTGACGTTCATCAAATGCGCTGCGTCACGCTTAACGGAAAGTCCGAGCTTGCGCCAGAAGGCGTTCACCAAGATGGCTTTGACCGAGTAGGCATGGTTTCAATAAACAGACACAACATCAGCGGTGGGGAAGTGCATCTTTACAAAAATAGATACGAGGTTGACCAAGGTGGGCCACTTAATACACACGAAAGCGAGCCATTTTTGAAATATGAACTTGACGATGGCGAAATGGTGGTGGTAGACGATAGCAAAGTGTGGCACTGGGGAAGCCCTGTGGTGGCAAACACAACCCAACAAGGACACCTTGATATGTTTATTTTATGCGCTCATATGTCTTGATTTTCAAATATAATGTTTTATAATAGATTATGAATAGGAGACAATTTATTAAAGCGGCTGTTCCTGTGGTAGCAATACCAGCCATCGCAATCACCTGCAAATATGAGGACGACGAGAAGGGGCCAGAGAGGGAAAGCTCTAAGACAAGCGAAGGGTGGAAGCGTTGGGAGTACGTTGTTTATTGTTACGAGAGGCAGCAAGGGGAGTGGACGTTTAGCTATAACACAAGAGGCTCTTTCGCCCCCGAAAGAGAGTATATGACTTTCGAAGAAGAGGAGTGGCGTCCTTATGCTGGCTGGATGGATGGCGGCAAATTATATTTCTCTACTCTTGACGATGCTACTGATTTTGTTGAAATGCACGTTAGAGCTAAAGATGATACAAATCTCATAGACTCTATCTATGACGTTTATTATTTAGATTTGGACGACCTTGAGTATGAGTCTGCACAGCCTAGAGAACTTCATGTTGCCCACTACTGGTTTAACGGAGACACGGGAAGGCAAATAAACTGGGTTGCAAATAGACCGTATACGGATTGGGGCAAAATAGAGTGTGCTTAACGGACTTCGAAAAATGGCACCCCCGCCTTGTGGGCGACGAGTTGCTTACGTTGGAAAAGTCCTTGGAGCAGATGAAGGACTTCACGCTGCGCCAAGACGAGGTTCCGTTAAGGATTAAATTAATCGAGAATCCTAAATGGTTTACGTCTGAATTTTTTAGTGGTGCTGTCGATTTATTTACCCATGACTGTATTCACATTCTTCTTGGCAGGGGTCTTTTGCTAAAAGACGAAGCGTTTGTAATTGGATACACTATGGGAAGTACAAAAAAAATATCTCGCCTTAAAAGAAATTTATTTATGTTTTGTTCAAAATATCTATATCCAGAAGGATACAGGTTTGGAGAAGACGAGAGGCTTGTTTTTACCTTCGGCGTTGTCGCTGGAAATAAATGCGAAGTAGATTTATCCGAAGTAGGCTTCAAGGAGCTATTGGATTATCAAGTAGGAGAAATAAGACACCTTTTAGGAGTGAGGGAAGATTTGCTGCAATCGTGTTATTCTTTAGAGAAGAAACTTTACCCCGCCAGCTACGAAAGCAGGAGGCTCGGATGAAACAGCTATACGAACATCACGCGCTGGGCTGGTTGGGCGCACTTTTGGTATTGTATGGATACTACCTCAACGCAAATATGAGCAATTATTGTTGGCTAGTGTGGATTGTTGGCAACTCCTTGGTCGGATTATATTGCGTGGAGAAAAGAGCATGGCCCACAGCGGTGATGTCCTTTGCCTTGGTAACTATGAACATCTACGGCTATATTAAGTGGATAAATTAAATGCACAAATATAAATGCAAGCTAGTAAGAGTAATCGACGGCGACACCGTTGATGCTATGGTTGACCTTGGGTTTGATATTTGGGTTAAAAAACGCATTAGGCTCGCTGGTATAGATACTCCCGAAATTCGCACCAGAAATAAAGAAGAAAAGAAAAAAGGGTTTATAGCCAAGAAGGTGCTTGAAGACGCAATCGCCGCAAATAAAGATGAATTTTTGCTCATTTCTCATGGAGTTGGCAAATATGGGAGATGTATAGGAGAGTTGCATATTACTGGCTATTACTTCAGAAGTGAAAAGTATGAAGGCAAAATAATAAACGAAATGATGGTGGCCGAAGGATGGGCGAAGAAAATATAAGCTATCTATTTGATGTTGACGGCACGCTAACCCTTCCTCAAAAAAAGATGCAGATGGGTCACATTGTTAGTTTCCTCTCTTGGATGGCAAATAAAGATGTCTACATAGTTGCTGGTAGTGGACTCGACAAGGTAGAACACCAAATAGTACCCAGCATACTTCAGAGGTTGGAGGGTGTTTTTTGCAGCATGGCTAATGAGCTTTGGGTCGTCAACGGCAAGAAGGAATTGATTTACCAAAATAAATGGAAGCCGCCTATTGAGCTTATTTCAGATTTGTGTAAGTTCCAAATGAGTTCCCCGTATCCCGTTAAGAAAAATAACTATTTAGAACACAGGTCAGGCATGATGAATTTTTCCGTCGCGGGGAGAGATTCAAATATGGAAGAAAGAAAGGCTTACTTCAAATGGGACAAGATACACGGGGAAAGGGAGAGTATAGCGTCTAGTTTGAGAGACAAATATCCAAATATAGATATTCTTATAGGCGGCAGAATAAGCATGGACATACAACCCAAAGGAAAAAACAAATCACTTGCAAGCAAATATATTCGTGCTAATATAGGAGGTAGGATGATGTTCTTTGGCGACAAAACGAATGAAGGCGGAAACGACTACGATATAGCGCAAGACATTAGGGCCAATGGTGACGGGGAGGTTTTTCCAGTTACGGGGCCAGAGGAGACAATAAAAATTTTGGAGAATCTATGAGAGTAATTGTAAAACTAACAGACGAAGAAATAAATAAAGCCGAAGAAATAGGAAAAAAACGGAACGAGAAGGAAAGATATTTTGGTCGCGGCAGACACGCGCATCTTTCCGATAAGGCTGGCAGTTCGGAAGCTACACACGCATCGGGACTAATAGGAGAAATAGCGGTAGCCAAGCATTTTGGAGTCCAAATAGACGAAAGGATTTTCGATAAGCACGGCGACGATGGCTACGACATGGTAATAGATGCGTTGGGCGGCAAAGTTGACGTAAAATCATTCATTGACCACGGGAACGGGATGGTTATGAAAGACCCACACTTAAAAGTGCCGTGTGAAAAAAAGAAAGACCTTGAGAAGATGAAAAACGTGGATGTTTACTTGGGCGTTTGCTATGACAAAAAAAAGCCGAAAGAAGTGCATCTTTTTGGTTGGGAGACAAAAGACAACCTAATTAAAAAAGCGAGAAAAAAACGCTATGGTCAGCAATACCCCCTAAACTATGTATTGTATGAAAACGAACTCAACCCAATCCCTACCCACTAGATTACCTTGGGAAGAATACGCCCTAACCATAGCTAAAGCCGCCTCGTTACGCAGCCAAGACCCGTACATGAAGGTTGGGGCTTGCGCCCTAAATAAAGAGAACATGGTTCTTGGTCTTGGTTACAATGGTTTAGCGTCAGGCGTAAACCCCACCGAAGATTTTTGGTCTGATAGGGATAACAGGCGCAAATATATGATTCATGCCGAGGCTAACTGTATGTCGCTGTTCAAGAAGGGGGAAGCTAGACTTATTGCTGTTACATTATTACCTTGCTCTTATTGTGCGACGATGATAGCGGCTTACGGCATCCCCCTTGTCGTTTATTCCGAAGAATACGAGAGAGATGTTCAGGCTAGGGAGATTTTTAATTATTACAAAATAGAATTACGCAAAATAATGCTTGACTGAAGTTTAGAACTCGTTTAGCATAGGAGGATGCAAGCGCAGTTAGATTTTATCGGAAGCCCCAAAATCGAAAGAGGGCTAGAGCAATTCAACCTTTGGGACTCCAAAGGCAAACCGACAAAGATTCGTAATGACGTAGATTTCGTCAAGGTCGATGCCTTATTCAACTCCTTCAATACAGAGGAAGTTGAGCGATATAAAAGTTATTGGGAAAGCGTAAAGCCCAAGAACGACACAGAGGTATTTCGGCGTTGGCTCTTTGCATTTATGTCTGTCCATACCAGTTGGGAATCCAACGTGAGAGGCTATGAAGCCGTTAAGGATTGGACTAAATGGGTAAACCGCGATGATGAGCTTGAACGACTACTCGTTGAGAGTCGAGTAGGCTTGCATAAAAATCGTACAAGATTTGTCTCGCAGTTTGCCCACAAATTTTGGAGCGACCCCGATTGGTACAAGTACCAAGAAGGCAACTGGCAAACATTCCGTGATAGATTGGTTAAGAGTATCCTTGGCCTTGGAATCGCTAAAGTATCGTTTGCCCTAGAGATGATTTATCCCAACGAGGCAAAGGTAGCTTGCATGGATACACACCTGTTTCAAGCATACGGCTTGAGTCAGACTAAAGATGCTCGACGCTACAAGGAAATTGAAGATTACTGGCTAGGTATGTGCGCCATGTGGAATGTGCCATCAACGATTGCCCGTGCAATCTTGTGGGACAGAAAACAAGACCAGACTGACAGCAGATATTGGAGCTATGTATTGGAGGATTAAATGAAACTACGCACACAATATATCGTTACCTCGCTGTTTGGACTGATGTGGATTAAAGCTATGATATTATTAGCACAAGTATAAATTATGAACACAAAAGAACAACAATGGATTAAAATGGAGGAAGATATTAAAACAGCACTCCAAGATTGGAGCGAGAAAAGAAGGGGCTTTTATAGCGATGAAGTATTAGACCTACACGACATTATAGACAAGCACTTTAAGGAGATGAAACGATGAAACAGTATTGGATGAAAATTAAGTACAGCGAACCCGTAAGATGCAGCAACCCCTTGTGGACACTAACGCAGGGAGTGTTTAGGGACATAGAGGCAGTCCTCAAGGCTTACGAACACCAAGCAGCAGCAATGGGGTACGAAATCCTTGAAGTGAAAGTGAGGGATTAAAATGAAAAAACTACACATAATCGAAGTAAAAAACGTAGATATGATGCTGTTGCAAAGACAAAGGCAGCTATTGATTGCTAAACTTTGGGACGACAAAGATAGCGAACTTTGGGGGCTGGTGGAAATGCTCGATGAGATTGAAGATTATGCACTAGAGAATGAACCGTTCAATGTATTGGGGGAATAAAATGGAAAAGAAAGTATTACAGATTCGACAAGTTAAAGAAGAAATTAAAGCACTCCAAGGGAGGCTTGAGCAAGGCGATGTAATTACAATTTGGAAAGATGAATTTCAGATACAATTAAAAGGAAACACACCGACAAATTATTTATTGGAGAATTAAATTATGAAATACGAAATAACAATACCCGAAGTGCATTATGCCATTTGGACGATAATTGCAGACAGTAAAGAGGAAGCAATAGAGCTTGCCCTGCAAGGGGAAGGCGACGAAATGGAATTAAGCTACTCACATACCGATACCGACAGCAACAACTACCGAGTAAAAAAATTGGAGGATTAAATGAAAACACTTATTAAAACAACTTGCAAGGCTTGCGAAGAAAACGGGCAGTTTTCCGATGGGCGTGTGGCAAC
>Ga0310122_10000102_pt1 | contig 53388 bp, 47 predicted proteins | sample CB6_Bottom_1051__FD_203503 | JGI IMG/M metagenome (GOLD analysis project Ga0310122, IMG submission 203503) | Marine microbial communities from Western Arctic Ocean, Canada - CB6_Bottom_1051 | ecosystem: Environmental > Aquatic > Marine > Oceanic | place: Canada: Western Arctic Ocean | collected... | reverse complement strand
ATCTCGAATAGTCTTCTGGGCACTGCTTTTCTTTCTCATCATCACTTCCTCTTGGAGTTAACGATGAGCCAATACTGTCTCTTAGGCAATTAGGGGATTATGTCCAACTAGGGCTGACGGGATACAACCCTGGAGCGTCCGCTTACGGGGGTATAGCAGACATTTAATGGGGTTCTGACGTGTAAGGGCTGACTGACCGCTTCCGACCCAAACCAGACGGATGGGATTTTCCAGAAAACCCTCAAATTGAGCTCCAAAACGCGTACTCTGAAGGCGAATAAACCGTTAGATTGGCCAATGTCGTAAGGCTTTTGAGGTAATCTCCAACGGTTTATGGAGCAAGTAGGTTGATATTTCCTGAAGAGGAACGTGTGGATTTAGGTAGAGATAGCTTTTATTCTACTTATACTCGGACAATCAACTTGTTCATAAGGAAACGCTCATCAAGAGTCTGACGAGGATCAGGGACATCGAGGTGGGCTATGATGGCCTGATCTACCTGCTGTTGGGAAAGCAGGCAGGGGAAAAGATTGTACGGCGGGTGCCTGAGTCTCGGGCTCTTTGAAAGCAAAGGATAAATGAGATCAGAGTAAATATACAGTACTGTATATTTTTCTCTGTCCCCTATTATTAAACCTATGCGAAAGACGAATGAAACTTGAAACACTTGGCCATGCCTGTACGCTGCTCACCGATGACGACGGACAACCCTTCCTGCTGACCGATCCATGGCTTGTCGGCTCTACATATTGGCGAAGCTGGTGGCTTCAGAATTATCCGACCCAAGAAAAAATAGCGGCCTTGTCCGCAGTGAAATTCGCGTACATTACGCACGAACATCCAGACCACTTTCATCCACCTTCGCTTCGAAAACTCGGCAAGAAACCCCTCTTTCTGAGCCCGGATCTTCCCGAAAACCGAATGCTTATCTATTTGCAAGAGCACGAGTTTACCGCGGAGTCGTTGACTTCCTTGCAATGGCGCGAGCTAAGTCCGGCGGTACGAATCCTGAGTATCTCGCTATGGAACGACGACAGCGTACTCCTTGTGGATACCCCCGAAGCGCTCGTATTCAATCTCAACGATTCGAAGCCCTCGATGCGACACCTGCGCCACCTCCGCCGATTCGCCGACGACTTTTTGCCCGAGGGAAAAACTCGCGTTGTACTCAGCAGCTATTCGCCCGCCAGTATAGTCAATAGTTTCATGCGCAACGCGCAGCGGATTAACATGAAAAACAAGATCGACTATGTCCGCCACATCAATCGTATTTGTGACGTGTTGGCTGCGACCTACTTCATGCCGTTCGCAAGTCAGGCTGTGTTCCTACGTAGCGATTCGAAGTGGGCGAACGATTTCAAGGTGTCCTTCGAAGATTTGAGGGACGGTTGGGCGACACAGACCACGTTGTTGCATCCGTATACTACGCTCGATCTCGGCTCGGGAGACGAAACCTACGTACGACCCGAGGACTATAACGAGGATTGGCGCAGCCAGCTCGATAAGGTAACTGCACAGGAACACCGGGATGACGTGCTGGAAATTACCGACGCCGACATCGAGCGGCTCGAAAAGAAGATGCGTGTCATTCGTTGGATGGCGGCTATCTTGTTTCCAAGGGGGGTAGGCTTTCGTATTCGCGAGTTGGAATTGCATTTTAGTCCGTGGACCGGCCGTGTTACTCGAGGAGGCGGTGCGGGAAGTTTCACCCTGAATGTGCCCGCGCAAGCCCTCAAGGACGTGCTGCAATATGGCTATTTCGGGGATTTGGGAACCACAATGTTCACCATCGTCAACCTCAATTCGCGAACACGGCCTGTGTTCGTGTACCTGTTCATTATGGTTCTGACTCTGCACGACCGCAATCACATCGCGGGAGTCAACAAGTTCGCGCGTTGGGCGATGTCGGTCTTTCACAATCGCTCCTGGAACATTCCCTCGCATTCCGGGTGAGCTCAAGCCGCTGGACCTGAGTAGTAAGTAGGACAAAAGCTATCTCCATTTAAGTCCATATCAAAAGAGCCAGAGTAAAAATACTCTAGTTATAATGCCGGCTTGTGGACGGAAGCAAGGCTGAATATCAGTAATAACTGAACGGCGTCTGAGACTGTAATTAATTCTGTGTAACTGTCTATTATTAACCCAGATAATGGGTGAGGATAGGCAGATTATGAACAAGAAAGAACTCCAAGTGTGTTGAATTGCATCTAAAATTAACCCACTAATCCCGCATATTTGTATTGAATATTGACCTGCAAACAATGCCGCTAAGCCCTGAATCTACCCAGTTTGGCCGGGTCAACTAATTCTGCAAATCGTGGGTCAAATTTGAATGCAAATTAACAGTCAAACTCAATATTCCGGAATATAGCGAAAAAAGTAGTTTACGCGTAGTGCCACATCGATGCACCCCTGGGAAGGGAATCTGGGGAATTCAGGGTCAGGTCTTGCGTGTTAGCGTTTCATAACTCCCACGCTAACATGCAAGACCTGACCCTTATTTTTGCCCGCCTTAACCCTGCCACCATAAATTCAACCACAGAATTTATGTAAGGAAAATTCCTACAGATCTACCCATGTTGACCCGCTCTCGGAATTTCAATACTGAATTCTGCTCCAGGATTTCAGTATTCAGTAATCGTAAAATCGAATACTGCATAAAAATTCCTTATTAAAATCAATATGTTGAGCATATATCGCGATTGGGGGCAGAATCCATGAGCTGCTGCTGAACCGGTAGTGTCGTGGTTTTAATTCGGGCAGGCAGGGTGATCCCCCATAACGACAAAAGGACAAGGTCATGGGAGTAGTCGTTCAATTTCAGGATTTTTATGAGGCGCGGGCGCAGTCCGGTGCCGAGTTAAAAAATCGAAGGTCTGGTGCCTTTGCAATTCGGCGTTGGCTTTGATGAAATCGATCTCTGCCTGGCGAAGTTGGCCGAGTATGGAATCACTTCGATACGTCGTCGTGAATTAAAACGTCGTGAATTAAAACACCGCCCCGATTCGACCCTGTACTTTATCGCCGTCGCCGATGCCTTGTGCGTAAACATCAAAATCCTCGAACATGAGCAACTATCGGAGCAGGTCGTGAGACAGCGAGTCGACCTGATGCAAATGCTTGAAAATGTTAATCCCTGGTTGATGGAAGGCATTTGGGATTCGTTTACCCGTTGCGAAGTTGTGGAGCCTCTCTAGATTCCGTTCTCGCCCGAGCTTAGGTTTCGTCGGGGCTGGAGTGGGGCAGTCCCAGAACTTGTAGAGGCGCCTGTGGATTTGCGGCCAGTGAAAACTTGCCTCCATTAGCGACATTCTCTGCGGTCAACACCGCCAATAACAGATTTGAATCAGCATCGGCCGTCGATCCATTGCTAAACGTAACAATGTCTGCCTGAGTTTCCCTGCCTATATAAGTCTGAGTAACGCTATCACCGGCTTGAATTTCTGTGTCGCTGGAGAGTAGGTACAGCCGTTTTTTGGCCTTGCCACGGTAGTACATGCGAGCGACTACTTCCTGACCGGTATAACAACCCTTGTTAAAATCGATCACGCCAGAGGTATCGTAATTTAGCAATTGTGGTGTGTAGGATTCACTCTGCGCCGGGGCGACATGGACGATGCCAGCGAGGATGTCTTGTCGCGCCCAATCCCCAGGAGAAGCTTTAGAGTCGGATTCGAGCAAGCTTGTCGCCGCCACCGGATGTTCACGCTCCCGAGTACCTGCGTCGGTAACTCCCTCCACCGTGCCTGCCTCTCCAGTAAACCACAGCTCATAACGCGCCTGCACACCGGCAAGCCTTATTATTTTGACGCCGCCGGTGTCGATCACCTGGTCGTCTGCAGCCGGGCAGGCGTCGAAAGCGGCCAGCAGTAGTTTGCCCGAGTCCTCGCCCAGCAGTCCCCAAGGTGGCAGATGGTTCGTCTCAATAGAGATTTCGGCCTTTGAGAACATGGCATATTTCGCCAACGTTGCTACGATGGCCTGGGCTGAGCCGTCGGCAGTTTGCAGCAGGCAGTCCTCGGCGTCCAACACGACCCTGAAATCCGCGACGACTCGGCCTTTGAGATTGCAGATCGCACCACGCAGGCTGAGTTCCTCGCTGAGATTGTCCAGATTGCAGCTCAGTTGCCCCTGCAGGAATTGAAGGGTGTCAGCACCGCTGACTCGAACAAACTGGTAGTGATCCAACTCGATAACCGACATTCAATAAACCCCCCGACAGAAATTGACACAGCCAGCCCGGCGATATTCGCAAGCAGCTATAAAATTGAGCATACTTCCCAATGCAACCAGTCCCCACCATAGACAGCTATTATATGCAGGAATTCAACAAGCAAAAAATATTTTGGCATAGCCGCCGTGGCATGCTGGAACTAGATCTGCTGCTGGTGCCGTTCACGCAGGAAGTATTTGAGACGCTCACCTACCAGGATCAACTGCTATACAGCGATTTGTTAGAGCAGGAGGACCAGGATTTATTCTCATGGCTGATGGGGCGACAGGCGCCGGCAGACGAGCGCTTCGGCTCGATTATTGCGAAAATTTTGGCATATAAGCGACAAACTTCCTAGACTGGGTAACTCTGATCAACTGTTTTAACCCGGCCTCGAGTGGCGCCATCATGCTTGATCTACAGTTGCGGTACTCCCGTGTCGAATTTTGCTTTAGATTGAGTTGTCACCTGACGGCACTATTCGCCCTGACGCTCAGCGATCTGGTTTCCGTGATCTTGGCCTTATTCGGCATCGGCTCCTCCTGAGTCTAATTTCTCTGCTCAGCGAGCCCTGTGGGGGCCGCCGCCGGCGAATTCACTCGATCGCACTGAGTAGCGGTCACAGCGAACTACGCTATGGCGACAGGATAGTGGAAGTCGATCTGCCGTGGCTGAGTTGTTCAGCGAGTTCCTGATGGTCTTGAATTTCAGGCCGGTGCCGGCGACGGGTAGCCGACCCAGGCGCCCGATTCGCGTGGTCATCTGGCCAGATACCTTGAGTGACGTCGAAGATCGCCGTCTGCGCCGTTATCTGAGATTTAACTGCTAAGGCACCTCTGAATAATACAGTGATGCTCTGGCTTTCAGGCTGGTTTTCCCGGGACTGAGTATCGTATTCGTTGCCACGGCATCCATCTGCGGATAGTCCAGATTGAAGTGCAGCCCCCGACTCTCCTTGCGTTGCAGTGCGCTGGTAATGATCAATTCTGCGACCAGCACCAGGTTGCGAAGTTCCAGCAGATCATTGCTGACGCGATGTTCGCGGTAATATTGCTGGATTTCCTGTTGCAGTAACTCGATACGCCGCTGGGCGCGATGCAGTCGAGTGTCATTGCGGACGATGCCGACGAAATCCCACATGCAACGACGCAGTTCATCCCAGTTATGGGAAATCAGAATTTCGTCGTCGGAATCGGTCACCCGGCTCGCGTCCCAGGGTGCAATATGATCGGCGAACGGCGTCCCCTCGATTTTGCTCTCGATATCCCTGGCGGCACCGAAGGCGACCACGAAACATTCGAGCAGGGAATTGCTGGCCATGCGATTGGCACCGTGCAAGCCGGTAAAGCTGGTCTCGCCGATGGCATAGAGATTGCCTATATCGGTTTCTCCACGTCGATTCACGACGATACCGCCGCAGGTGTAATGTGCTGCGGGAACCACGGGAATACGCTGCCGGGTAATGTCGATGCCGAACTCGAGACAGCGCGAGTAAATAGTGGGGAAGTGAGTTTTTAGAAATTGCTCGGATCGATGACTGATATTCAGAAACACACAATCACAGCCCAGCCGTTTCATTTCATGATCGATGGCACGGGCGACGATATCCCTGGGCGCGAGCTCTGCCCTGGCATCGAATTTGGCCATGAAATGACTGCCGTCCGGCAGTTCCAGTTTTGCCCCCTCTCCGCGCAGGGCCTCGGTAATGAGGAAAGATTTGGCATGGGGGTGAAACAGGCAGGTTGGATGAAATTGGTTGAACTCCATGTTGCCAATCCGACAGCCCGCCCGCCAGGCCATGGCGATACCATCGCCGCTGGCGCCGTCGGGATTGGTGGTGTAGAGGTAAGCCTTGCTGGCGCCACCGGTAGCGAGCACCACGAAGCGGGATTTTATCAATTCGATATTATTGCTGCGCTGGTTGAGGACGTAGCTGCCCACGCAGATGCGCCGGTTGCCCTGGCTGGTGGGCTGTATCACCAAATCTACAGCGGTACAGGCTTCAATCAGGTGGATGTTGGGGTGGGCCTGGGCCCGCGCCTGCAGCGTTTCGAATACGGCCTTGCCGGTGGCGTCGGTGGCATGAATGATACGACGGTGGCTGTGGCCGCCTTCCTGGGTGAGATGGAGTGAACTCAAATCACAGGGGTCGGTTGCCGTTCGCTCCCGGCTCTTGCCGGCACCGGCGTTAGTGGTAAATGGCACTCCCTGTTGTATTAGCCAGGTGATGGTCTCCGCGCTATTTTCCAGCATATACTCGACGGTGTCCCGATCACATAAACCGACGCCGGCGGTGAGGGTGTCTTCGACATGGGAGGCGATGCTGTCTTCGGCGTCGAGCACCGTCGCAATGCCGCCCTGGGCATAAAACGTGGCGCCCTGATTCAAGTCGCCCTTGCTGAGCACCGCGACTTGGGCGAAATCGGCAGCGCGCAGGGCCAAGGTCAACCCCGCCGCACCGCTGCCTATGATGAGAATATCAAATGCCTGGTCTGTAACTGTCGTAGACTTTGTCATAGAAATTTATAATAACTTATTGGTTTTGTTGAATATTTTAGAAATAACTTCAGCAATGAATTGGATTTGTCAGTACGATTGGGGAAACCGGGAAGGTGTATATCCACAATTCTACGAATCTGTCCCTCGATCCACCATGGAACTCACAAAAAGTGTAATAATTTTATAGCTTTCCAGAACTTTTGCACCCAATCAGTGTCTATTATCGAGAATGAGTGCTTTTGTTCCTGTGGTGTAGTAAAAAACCCCAGCATTAACGGAGTGGGAACAAATGGCAGAGGATACCGATCAACAACTCGTTGACAGGGTATTGAGCGGCAATAAAAACGCCTTTAACTTGTTGGTACTGCGTTACCAGCACCGGGTTGCCGCCTTGATCGGGAGATTCGTGCACGATCACCACGAAGTGGAGGATGTGTGCCAGGAGGCGTTCATCAAGGCCTACCGGGCCTTGCCCTCGTTCCGGGGCGAAAGCGCTTTCTATACCTGGTTGTATCGCATAGCGGTGAACACCGCCAAGAACCACCTGGTATCTCGCAATCGCCGTCCACCGGCAAACGATGTGGATATCGATGAGGCAGAGGTGGCCGATTCCGGTGCGGTACTTCGTGAAATAGAAGATCCCGCAGGCTCTTTGGCGCGGGATAAGCTAAAGCAGGCAATAACGGATGCCATCGATGAATTACCGCAGGATTTGCGTACAGCGTTTACCTTGCGCGAATTTTCCGGGTTGAGTTATGAGGACATTACCGAGGTAATGGAGTGTCCGGTAGGCACCGTAAGATCACGAATATTCAGGGCCAGGGAGGCCATCGACAAGAAGATTCGAGATCTGTTGTAACCGCCAGGCAAGCGGCAACAACACCGAATCACGATAGAGTGACTGAATAAAGTAGAAGGTAGGTAGGAAAGGTAGGCAGAAGGTAGAAAGTAGTAATAAGAATAGCCAACACCTAGAAACTAAGAAATAATCCGTAGAGGATGCAGTGCCGGTCTGAGGCACTGACAGCAGGGGTACTGCATGAGCGAGTTTGAGAAAGAATCATTATCGGCGTTACTCGATAATGAGGCTGATGATCTCGAGATTAGACGGGTGCTGAAATACTGCGAACAGAATCCAGCCCTGTTGGAAACCTGGGAGCGATTCAGCCTGGTACAGGCCCTGTTACACGAACCTGCTGTGTCGGTGAGCGCCGATCTGGCGCTGGCAATCTCCACACAAATTGCGAAAGAACCCCTGGCTGTCAGCGCCCAGTCAGTTAAATCCTCCTCCGGCAAACCTTCGAGCTGGCAACAATACTTCGTCAAGGTAGCGGTTGCTGCATCCGTGGCTCTGGTCTTCATCGTCGCCGTGCAATCGAGTCTCGACAACAGAGTGATGCCGGTGGCACAACAGGCCCCAGCGGTAGAGAGCGCGGTGCCGACGGCCCAACCTCAGGACCCGACCCTGGTGGCGGAGCGCGCCACGGTGGAACTGGATCCCGCCGCTCAACAGCGTCTGCGCGAGTACCTGGGTAACTGGACGATCGATGAGGCGGAGCCGGTCCTAACGGAGCACATTCAGGACTCTCGACTATTTCGTCTGGTTAACGAACTGGTCCCGAAACCACCGCAATAAACGCAAGCGCCATTTTCTGAGCTTGTTTTTTCCATATCAGTTCACCCGCGCCACCTGCTTCACTAAATTTCCCCCGCGCCCCGTTGTTGGCATGTTTCGGCAGTGTGCTAAAATATGCCCTTATTCCTTTATCTCTCGTTGGCGTAGACAATCGCCTTAGATACTATGCAGCCGCGAAAGCGGCTGCCTGAATAATCCCGTTTCCCGGATAAATTACTATGAAGCTGGTACTCTGCGCTCGATCAACAATACTGCCCACGCTCCCACTGCTGCTGATTCTCGGCCTGGGGGCGGCCGCCAGCAATGCCCAGACCGCGCTGCCCAGTTTTGCCGACCTGGTGGAACACAACGCGCCTGCCATCGTAGAAATATCGACCTTACGCAATATTGAAGCCCGCAGTCGCACTATAGACAGGGAGGTTGAAGAGCTGCTGCGTCAACTCAACCCCGGCGACACGCCGGATTCCGATATCGAAGGCATTCAACAGCAGCGTCGCCGAGGTGCGGTGGGCTCCGGATTTCTTATCTCGGCAGACGGCTATGTGTTAACCAATAATCACGTCGTCGCAGGGGCAGATGAAATCGTGGTATACCTGAACGACCGCCGTGTCTTTGATGCCGTAGTCATAGGCCTGGATGAGCCCTCCGACCTGGCCCTGCTAAAACTCGATGCCTCAGATCTGCCCTATGTTGAATTTGGCGATTCCGATGCGGTCAGAGTCGGGGATTGGGTGCTGGCCATCGGCTCTCCGTTCGGTCTGGAGTTTTCTGCGGCCGCCGGCATCGTCAGCGCCAAGGGCAGATCGGTACGTGGGGGGCCCACCTATAATTACATGTCCTTCATCCAGACCGATGTCGCCATTAATCAAGGTAATTCCGGTGGGCCTCTGTTCAATCTCGACGGTGAAGTCATCGGTATAAATTCCCAGATCCAAAGCAGCACCGGCGGCTCCAACGGCATTTCATTCTCGATTCCCAGTAATGTGGCGATGAACGTCGTGGCCCAGTTGCGTGAATCCGGCGCGGTCGCACGGGGTTTACTAGGCGTGCGCATGGGTGAGGTAGATTATGCCCTGGCCGAAATCTTCGAGATGGATCGCCCTCGTGGCGCCTTCGTGGACGCGGTTCAGCCCGGCAGTCCAGCCCAGGCGGCGGGCATACTCGATGAAGACATCATCCTGGAATTCAACGGCCACCAGATCGACTATTACACCGATTTGCCGTTTTACGTAGGCCAGTACCGCCCTGGAACCCAGGCCAGTGTGCTGATTTTCAGAAACGGCGAGTTAGACACCCTGACCGTGGAACTGGGAAGCTCTCCCACCAACACTGTCGCCCAGGTGGAACCGCAAGTAACCAGGCAACGGCGTAATCGGCTGGGATTCAGGGTCATGGAACTCAGCCGCGAGCAACAGGTAGCGGGTATCCGTGGTGTCCGCATCGTGGAATTGAATGATGGTCCCGGCAGGGAAGCGGGCTTATTGCTTAGCGATGTCATCATCGCACTGGATCGCCAGGAAATCACTTCACCTGAAGATTTCGCCGCCGTTGCGGGCCGCCTGCCCGAGTCCGGCTTCGTGTCGGTTCGTATCGTGCGTGAGGGTCAGGGGACGACGAGGGCACTGGAACTGTCTCGTTGAACCGCATCTGCTGAGTTAGAACCCTACGGCAGCGCAGCATCAACCGCCGCCCCTATAGCGCGCCGATATCGCTAATGCTCTGAATCTATTGGTGTTCCCCGCCGCGAGCAGTAAACTTCCTGACACCCAAGTCAGGATACTGTAGACTTGCGGCCTTGTTTTATACCCGTCCCATTCCCTTTGTCAGTAAAAGTCGATTCCGTGACTGAGTTAAGCCATATCCGTAATTTTTCCATCATCGCTCATATCGATCATGGTAAATCCACAATGGCCGATCGTTTCATTCAGCTCTGCGGCGGGCTCAGTGACAGGGAGATGGAAGCACAGATCCTGGACAGCCTCGATATCGAGAAAGAGCGCGGCATTACCATCAAGGCACAGAGCGTCACCCTGCATTATGACGCGAAAAATGGTGAGCGTTATCAGTTGAATTTTATCGACACACCCGGACATGTGGATTTTACCTACGAGGTATCCCGATCCCTTGCCGCCTGCGAGGGTGCCTTGCTGGTCGTCGATGCCGGCCAGGGTGTAGAGGCCCAATCCGTTGCCAACTGCTATACCGCCATCGAGCAGGGCCTCGAGGTCATTCCGGTTCTCAACAAGATGGATTTGCCCCAGGCCGAACCGGACCGGGTACGCATGGAAATCGAAGAGATAATTGGTATCGATGCGTCCGAAGCGGTTTGTGCCAGCGCCAAGACCGGCATGGGGATAGACGAGATACTGGAACAGATTATCGCCAAGGTGCCACCGCCTACAGCTGACCGTGATGGAAAATTACAGGCGCTGATCATCGACTCCTGGTTCGACAATTACCTCGGCGTGGTGTCGTTGGTACGCGTCATGGCCGGCACCCTGCACAAGGGCGATAAGATCATCGCCAAATCCATTGGTAAGGCACAGACTGCCGACAGCATCGGTGTATTTACGCCCAAGCGCCATGAGATTGACGTGCTCGCTGCCGGTGAAGTCGGCTTCATCGTCGCCGGCATCAAGGACATTCATGGCGCGCCAGTCGGTGACACCATTACTCTGGCGCGCTCTCCCGAAGTAGAGGCGCTGGCCGGCTTCCAACAAATCCAGCCCCAGGTATACGCGGGTCTGTTTCCTGTCTCTTCCGAGGACTTCGAAAACTTTCGTGACGCCCTCGCCAAGCTGACATTGAATGATGCGTCTCTACATTACGAACCCGAAAATTCAGATGCGCTGGGCTTCGGCTTTCGCTGTGGTTTTCTGGGTATGCTGCACATGGAAATTATCCAAGAGCGGCTGGAGCGGGAATATGACCTGTCGCTGATTACCACGGCTCCCACCGTGGTCTACGAAGTAAAACTAAACAATGGCGACACCGTCAAGGTGGATAGCCCATCGCGCTTACCCGCCATCACTTCGATCGAGGAAATGCGCGAGCCTATCGTATTGGCCAGTATCCTGGTGCCCCAGGAACACCTCGGCTCGGTGATCACCTTGTGCGTGCAAAGACGCGGCGTGCAAAAAGACATGCAATTCATCGGTAAACAGGTTTCCCTGCAATATGAGTTACCCATGAACGAGGTGGTGCTGGATTTCTTTGACCGCCTGAAATCGGTGAGTCGTGGCTATGCCTCCCTGGATTATCATTTCATCCGCTTCGATAAATCCAGCCTGGTGCGTTTAGATATTCTCATCAACGGCGATAAAGTAGATGCGCTTGCACTAATAGTACACAGGGACCACGCTCAATCGAAAGGTCTTGCCCTGGTGAAAAAAATGAAGGAGCTGATTCCACGACAGCTTTATGATGTGGCGATACAGGCCGCAATCGGCGGGAAAATTATTTCCCGCCAGACCGTCAAGGCATTGCGCAAAAATGTAACCGCCAAGTGTTATGGCGGCGACATTACGCGCAAGAAAAAATTATTGGAAAAACAGAAGGCCGGCAAGAAACGGATGAAGAGAGTGGGTAATGTGGAAGTGCCCCAGGAAGCATTTTTGGCGGTCCTCAAGGTCGACAGTTAAAAATGGCTTTTAGGGAGCCTATGAATATGGATAAGGAATAGAAACAGCAATGGATATAGATTTTTCCGTCGTATTGGTTTCCCTGGTCGGCGTCTGCGGAATTTTGTGGCTTCTCGACAGCCTGCTGATCAAAAAGACGCGACTGGCAGCGATCGAGGCATATATGTCAGGCCAGGGTAAACACAAGGGCGAAGATGAGCGCGCCGATGCTGTTGCTGCCCTAGCACGGGAACCCTTGCTCATCGAGTATGCGAAGTCATTTTTCCCGGTGTTGCTTATCGTGCTGGTATTGCGTTCGTTTCTGATGGAACCTTTTCAGATTCCAACCGGGTCGATGATTCCTACGCTGGAGGTGGGTGATTTTATCCTGGTGAATAAATACGCCTACGGTGTACGCCTGCCGGTTATTGGCACCAAGATCATAGATGTGGCTGCGCCGGACCGTGGTGAGGTGATGGTTTTCATTCCTCCCCATGAGGACAAGTACTACATTAAACGCGTGATAGGCCTCCCCGGCGATACCGTGCGTTATGAAGGCAGGGATCTGTACATTAATGGAGAACTGATCAGCAAGGAATTGCAGGGAAATATTCAGGTCGATACCAACGTTGGAGCGTTGCCGGGGACGCTATATACTGAAACGATTAACGGTGTTGAGCATGCCACTCAGCACATCGACGGCGTCGGACAACGGCGTTCCCGTACCAGTTGGGTGATACCGAACGGGCACTACTTCATGATGGGGGACAATCGAGACAATAGTAGCGACAGTCGAGTCTGGGGAGCCGTTCCCGAAAAAGATATCGTCGGTAAGGCCGTAGCGGTGTGGATGCACAAGGAACCCGGCCTGAATTTGCCGACGTTTTCCAGGAATCAGTTGATCAACTAGCAGGCTGTTGAAAAGCTTTCAGGCGAGTGCAAGACAAGGCAAGATCTGGCGAAAAAGCGGAATTTACACATCGTAAATGAGCATTTTGAGCCATATTTTAACGCGGTATTGTGCCGGCTGAGAGTTTTTCAACAGTCTGGTAGGGTATTTTGGGTCTTGTGATGCAACTAACGGTACTGTTTCTGCTCCGGACATAGAGTATATCTAGAATTTTTACCCTGTAGGCCTCTGCTTAAGTCAAAATATTTCTATGGAAAAAGCCATGAATAAAATGCACATCAACAATCTAAAGAAGCAACAAGGTGCCTCTAAACTGGGACTTCTGGTGATGTTTTTGTTAGTCGCAGTATTTCTGACTGCTGGCCTCAAAGTCGTTCCCCTTTATATCGATCACAATCTGATAGTGGGAATCTGTGATGAACTGATCGAAACTGGCGAGGCAGAGAACATGACCATTACGGACATAAGGAATCGGGTGTCGAATACACTAAGAATAAATAATGTCACCGGCTTCGATCTCGGCAGCATCACGCTGCGCCGGGAAAATAGTCAGGCCATCATTACGGTCGCCTATGAGCGTCGCGTGGAGTTGTTTGCAAACCTGGATGTAATCGCCAAGTTCGATAGCGTACTGCAGTAAATGGCGACTGCGCTGGATAAATTACAGAAACATCTGAACTACCAGTTTTCTGATCAGGAATTGGTCCGCAGAGCCCTAACTCACCGAAGTGCAGATAAAGTAAATAATGAACGCCTGGAATTTTTGGGTGATTCCCTGTTGGGTTTTATTGTCGCCGAATTTCTGTTCGAAATTTATCCCGATGCCAGGGAAGGTGAGTTGAGTCGCATGCGGGCGGGCCTGGTGAACAAGGAATCCCTGGCCGGGTTTGCCAGAGAACTGGAGTTAGGAGATTGTCTGCGACTAGGTTTGGGGGAGTTAAACACCGGTGGCAAGTACAGAGAATCTATTCTGGCTGACACTGTCGAGGCGATCATCGCGGCGATTTATCTGGACGGTGGCATCAATCCTTGCCGGCAATTTGTTCGCTGCTGGAGCGAAGCCAGGCTCTCTTCCCAATTTCCCGCTGCGCAGCAAAAAGACAACAAGACTCGCCTGCAGGAACTCATGCAGTCGCAAGGTCTGCCGTTGCCACAATACCAGGTGGTGAAGATCAGCGGCGAAGCCCATCAACAGTTATTTCAGGTGAGCTGTCAGGTGGCGCCCCTGGCAGATAGTCAGCTTGGTAACGGGCGCAGCAAGCGCTTCGCCGAACAGGAAGCCGCGCAGAAGGTGCTGGAAGAACTGGGTGAACATCGATGAAAGGCGCCGCCGAAAAATTGTCGTCCGAGCAGCACTGTGGATATGTCGCCATCGTAGGTCGGCCCAACGTCGGCAAGTCAACCCTGTTGAATCACCTGCTTCGACAAAAAATCAGCATCACGTCCCGCAAGCCCCAGACCACAAGACATCGCATCCTCGGTATTAGCAGCGATGCCGACACTCAGATAATTTATGTCGATACCCCCGGTCTGCATTCGAAATTCGTTAAGACCCTGAATCGCGTCATGAACGAAACCGTGCACAGGGTCGTCAACGACGTCGATGTGATCTTATTCGTGGTGGAGCGACTGACCTGGAACGACACCGATCAGTTGGTGCTGGATTTGCTGAGCAAGAGCTCGGTTCCGGTGCTGCTGCTGATCAACAAGATCGACCTAGTAAAGGACAAGGATAAATTATTGCCACATATAACCGAACTGGCGAGCAAGCGGGAATTCGCCGAGATCGTGCCGGTGTCGGCCCTGGGTGGCCACAATCTCGATTCGCTTGAGCGACTACTTAAGAAAATGCTGCCTGCAGGTCCCTTCCTTTTCCCCCAGGACCAGGTTACGGACCGCAGTTCCAGGTTTCTTGCGGCCGAGTTAATTCGCGAGAAGGTGACGCGACAGCTGGGCGATGAAATTCCCTACGAAGTGACGGTAGAAATCGAAAAGTACCAACAGCGAGGATCCGTATTACACATTCACGGCTTAATTCTGGTCGATAATAAGGGCCAGAAAAAAATTGTGATAGGCAAGGATGGCGGTCGCCTGAAACGCATCGGCAGCAACGCCAGGGAAGATATGGAGCGGAGTTTCCAGACTAAGGTCATGCTCAATCTGTGGGTAAAGGTCAAGTCCGGTTGGGCCGATGACGAACGTGCCTTGCAGAGCCTGGGGTATATCGAACCGACTTAACAGCCTGTTCGGGATAGGCCATCAAACACGCCGGTGAGGATCATGGAAACGAGAGTTCAGCTGCAACCCGCCTATCTGCTGCATCGCCGACCCTTTCAGAATACCAGCTTGCTGGTGGATTTTTTTTGCCTCGATTACGGCGTGGTGCGCGCCGTCGCCAAGGGAGCCCGTCGGGAAAAATCTAAACACCGCGCCTTGCTGCAGTTATTTCAGCCGCTTCTGGTTTCATTCAGCGGCCGTGGCGAAGTCAAGACGGTCACTGGAGTCGAAAGTGGGCTGTCTGCAATCAAGCTAATCGATGAGCGACTATTCAGCGGCATGTATGTCAACGAATTGCTGGCGCGGCTGCTGCATCATCACGTAGAACATACGGCACTGTATCAGCACTACCAGGAATCTCTGATCGCGTTGGCCGGAGAGGCAGATGTTCAGACCGTGCTGCGCCGATTCGAACTGAGGCTGTTGGCGGAACTGGGCTACGGGATTAATCTTAATACCGATTGTCATAGTCATGAACCGATCGAAGGCGATGCGTCTTATCGATTCACGCCGGACGTGGGTTTCGAGTTGGCTGCCGCCAGCGCCGACGTCACTGAAGTTGCAACAACCCGCGACAGTTCCCATCTGTTCGCCGGCGAACATCTGATTGCGCTGCGGCAAATGGATCTCGGCGATGCGTCAATCGCCAAGTCGGCTAAACGCCTGCTGCGAATAGCGTTGGGGACTCACCTTGGCGATAAGCCACTCAACAGTCGCAGTTTATTTATCGGCAAGTCCTGAACTTTAACCGCCGCCGATTTCCGTGTAGAATTTTGCCTTCGTCGCAATTCAGCCCGGCCGAATAGAAACTGACTCTTATGCCGTCTTATCACTCCATCGAAAACCAAATCGGAAATACGCCGCTGGTGAAGTTGCAACGCCTGCCCGGCACTACCACCAATACCGTGCTATGCAAGCTCGAGGGTGACAACCCTGCCGGGTCGGTGAAGGATAGGCCGGCGCTGAGCATGATTCAGCAGGCGGAATTGCGTGGCGACATCAAACCAGGCGATGTGCTGATCGAGGCGACCAGTGGCAACACCGGCATCGCCCTGGCCATGGTGGCTGCGATCAAGGGATACAAACTAATCCTGATCATGCCCGCCAACAGCAGCGACGAGCGCAAGGCATCGATGAGCGCTTACGGTGCCGAGTTAATCCTGGTTACAGAAAAACAGGGCATGGAGGGAGCCAGAGATCTCGCCCAGCAGATGCAAGCCGAAGGCAAGGGCAAGGTGCTCGATCAGTTCGCCAATCAACACAATCCCAATGCCCACTACATGCACACCGGACCGGAAATCTGGCGAGATACGAAGGGCAGCATCACCCATTTTGTCAGCTCCATGGGCACCACGGGGACGATAATGGGAGTTTCCCGTTATCTGAAGGAGCAGAATCCCGAGATAGAAATCATCGGCTTGCAACCCAAAGACGGATCGCGAATCCCCGGTATCCGGCGTTGGCCCGAGGCTTATCTCCCCGCAATCTTCGATCGCAGCCGGGTGGATATGGTGATAGACGTCGAGCAGGAGCAGGCGGAAATCACCGTGCGCGCACTGGCGCGGGAGGAAGGGATTTTCTGCGGTATATCTTCCGGCGGTTCGGTGCATGTTGCACTGGAATTGTCACGGCGAGTGGAGAACGCGACTATCGTCGCGATTATTTGTGACCGCGGCGATCGCTACCTCTCTACGGGTGTTTTTAATTAACTACAAACCAAGATGTACTAAGCCTCCGGCATGCCGTCACTCGATTGTCTAATCCAGAGGTGCCCTAAGCAATGAGCAAGCGTAGATTCAGAAGGCGTCGCGTACCCGTTGAGCCGGTTGAACTGGAGATTACTTCCCTCAGCCATGAAGGCCGTGGTGTCGCCCACATCGACGGAAAGGTGGCCTTCGTCGACGGGGCGCTGCCCCATGAACTGGTTAGTGCAAGCTTCGTGCGCAGGCGCGGCCAGTTTGATGAGCTCACAGCGCAGGAAATCAAAAATCCGGCGCCCAACAGGGTCACTCCCCGCTGCCAGTTCGCATCCCGCTGTGGCGGTTGTTCCTTACAACACATGGACGCCCAATCCCAGATTGCCCTCAAACAATCGGTACTGCTGGAACAGTTGCAACACCTGGCAAAGCTTGCTCCCGAGCGCTTTCAACTATTGCCCAGTCTGCAGGCAGAGAGTTTTCACTATCGACGCAAGGCCCGCTTGGCAGTGCGAGTGGTCGAAAGGAAAGGTGGCGCGCTAGTGGGTTTTCGTGAGAAGTACAGCAGTTTCATTACCGACATGGATGACTGCAAGGTACTGGTGCCGGAGGTAGCGGCTCTGATTCAGCCCTTGCGGGATTTAATCTCGCAGTTGCAAGCCCGTTATAGTATTCCCCAGATTGAAGTGGCGGTGGGAGAAACGCGGACAGCTGGGGTGGCGTCTAATCGGGTTGCGCTGGTGTTCAGACATTTGCAGGCCTTGAGCCCATCAGACCTGTCGGCATTTACCGAATTTGCCCGTCACCATGACCTGCAGTTGTATCTCCAGCCGCGGGGTATCGAATCCGTGCACAAGCTGCATCCCGACGATGGCGAGGATCGATTGCAATATTTCCTGCCCGAGTTTGATTTGACCATGAATTTTCACCCCATGGATTTTACCCAGGTCAACGCAGATATTAACCGACTCATTATTCATCGGGCGCTGAATTTGCTGGAGTTGAAAGCCAATGACGTGGTGTTAGATCTATTCTGTGGGCTCGGTAACTTCACCTTGCCCCTCGCAACGCGCTGCAGTCAGGTCATCGGCGTAGAGGGAAGTATGGAAATGGTCAAGCGGGGCGAGGAAAATGCACGTCTCAATAAACTTTCCAACACCGCTTTTTATGCAGCAAATCTTTGCGAGTCTCTGAGCGATAAGAAATGGGCTGCTGCACGATTTAGCAAAATACTTCTGGACCCGCCTCGATCCGGCGCCATCGAGATCATGGAACAAATCGCGCAGTTCCAGGCCAGGAAAATCGTCTATATTTCCTGCAATCCAGCGACGCTGGCCCGTGATAGCGCAGTGTTAATTCAGCATGGATATCAATTGAAGTCGGCAGGCGTGATGGATATGTTCCCCCACACCACTCACGTGGAGTCGATAGCCGAATTTGAACGTCTGGGCTAAGCAGTGTCGGCGCCGGGGAATAATCGGCAACGCAGCATCTCCCCGGGAATACTTCTCAACTTAAAGGACATCAACGTGCAAGCAGAAAAATTCGCCGAAAAGTCAGCCATCGAAAAATTGATCAGCGTGACAAATATGTTGCGTGATGGACAGCACGGATGTCCCTGGGATCTCGAGCAATCGATAAGTTCGCTGGCGCCTTACACGCTGGAAGAAGCCTACGAAGTCGTGAGTGCAATCGAGAGTGGTGACATGGTGGATCTGGAAGATGAACTTGGAGATCTGCTGTTTCAGGTAACCTTCTATGCACAAATTGCCAGTGAGGAAGGTCATTTTAACTTTACCGATGTGGCCGATGCCATAACCAGCAAATTGATTCGGCGTCATCCCCACGTGTTTCCCGAAGGCAAGGTGGAACTGTTCGGCCACACTGCGGATATTAGCGCCGAGCAAGTCGTCGTTAACTGGGAGGCCATCAAGGCGGTAGAGCGCGAAGAAAAACGTCGCAAGCGTGGAACTGAAGATCGGCATGAGCCTGCGAGCATATTGGCAGATGTTCCCCAGGCATTGCCGGCGTTGGAACGGGCTCGCAAGCTACAAAATCGAGCTGCCAGCGTCGGCTTCGACTGGGAAGACGTTGGCGGTGTGCTGGCCAAGCTGAAAGAGGAAATTGCCGAGTTTGAGGAAGCAGTGGCGGCGGCAGATCCGCAACAGATCAACGCCGAGTTAGGCGACATACTATTCGCGGTGGTAAACCTGGCAAGGCATACCAAGAGTGAAGCCGAAGTAGCACTGCGTTCGTCTAACCGCAAGTTTGAACGCCGTTTCCAATGGATCGAGGCCACGCTGCAGGATCAAGAGAAGGATATAGCCAAAACCGAATTATCCGTGCTGGAAGCGCTGTGGCAGCAAGCCAAAGGAAATGGGTTATGATTGATAGCAGATGGGGAGACAGCGGGAGTAGGGCATGAGAATGATTTTGTTGGGCGCGCCGGGCGCCGGTAAGGGGACGCAGGCGCAATTTCTTACCGAAGCTTACGCTATCCCCCAAATATCCACCGGCGATATGCTGCGGGCAGCGGTCAAGGCCAGGACCGAGTTGGGGGTAAAGGTGGAGCAGGTTATGGCTGCCGGCGGACTGGTCACCGACGAGATCATCATTGCCCTGGTGAAAGCAAGAATTCGGGAAGATGATTGCCAGCAGGGTTTCCTGTTTGACGGTTTTCCCAGAACCATACCTCAGGCCGAGGCGCTGGGAGAGGCGCGAGTCGAGATCGACGTAGTGCTGGAGATCGAAGTGCCGGATGATGAAATAGTTAAACGACTCGGCGGACGCCGTGTGCATCTGGATTCCGGTCGCATCTATCATGTGTCTTTTAATCCTCCCAGAGTAGCAAACATCGACGATGAAACCGGTGAAGAACTGGTTCAAAGAGAAGACGATAAAGAAGAAACGGTTCGAAAGCGTCTGGCGCTCTATTACCAGCAAACCAAGCCGCTGGTGGATTTTTACAAACAGATGGCGTTAGGTGGCGCTGCGGTCAGAGTAACAAGAGTCAATGGAGTGGACTCGGTCGACGAAATTCGTCTCAAGATACTCTCGGCATTGAGTTGAACTGGTCCCCTGCCTTGCCGCCAACAACAGCCTGAGTTTGACTCGGGCTTTCTATTTTTGGGCACAAAATCAAACACTGGAATGTATGACTGGTGACAAAAAATGGCAGTTGCACTTTGGAATTGCATGTTCGACATCCCCACGTTTTTTAAACGACGGGTTCATTAGTTCTCGAGTTCCGCGAAGCGATTCATAAGTTGTTGCGGGTCAATTAATCTAAGCTTTACAAATCCTTTGTAGATTTCACGGCTTGCGGAACTTTTTCTCACGCAAAAGAACCGCAACAATAGTCACCTTTTCTTAAAGTTTTCGAATCAAGTAGCGAAATATAACGGTAACACCATGCATTAGTGGGTATTGTGTATGGGCTGGTAAAAAAGAATTTTTTATTTGATCAGTTTTGTATCCAGTTCGCTGTAAGCCAGATAATTTATGTGATATGTTGCCGGCAAGCAGTAGGTGCAATTGTTAAACTTAAGCGGTTACGATTCACAACTTAGGAGAGAAATGAGCATGGCTAAAGTTAAACGAAAAAGGAAAGCAACTGCCAGGAAAAAGCCGGTGGTTGTCGAAGTTAGCAGCCCGGCCTTGATGAAAGCAAATAAAGTGGTAGTCAAGATACAAAAGCAAGCAGACGATGCAGCCAAAAAAGCGGCAACAGCTGCTCGTAAAAAAGCGGCAGCTGTGAAGAGAGCTGCAGGCAAGGGTAAGACGGCGGCGAAAAAGAGAGCCGCAGGGGCCGCTCGAAATGCATCGCGTAAGGCATCGGCGAGAGCGGCAGCGCTCATGGCCAGACTGAGAATGGCGAAAGCCAGAGCACGGGCCGCTGAGGCTGTTGCGAAGGCGAAGGCCAGGAAAGCAGCGGAAGCTGCAAAGGCAGAGGCCGACCTGAACAAAGCCCTCAAGGCGTTCAGTGCCAAGTGGAAGAAGAAGAAGGCCAAAGCCGCTGCGGCCAATGTCGCCAGGAAGGCGCGTAAGGACGCGGCGAAAGCCAGGGTAGCCGCGAAGAAAGCCGCTCGCAAGGAGAAGGCTGGGGCCAAGAAAGCCGCAGCGAAGGCCAAGGCAGCGGCGCGTAAACCCGCACAGAAAATAGCGAAGAAGAAGGTAGCCAAGAAGAAGGTCGCGAAGAAGAAAGTAGCGAAGAAAAAGGCAAGCAGGAAAAAAGTAGCCAAAAAAGCCAGTAAAAAGCGAGTAAAGCGTAGAGCTGCAGCCAAAAAAGCCGCAAAACGCAAAGTCGCGAAGCGTAAGCCTGTGAAGCGCAAGGCCCCGGCCAAGAAGAAGGCTGTTAAGAAGGTCGCTAAGAAGAAAGTCGCTAAGAAGAAAGTAGCGAAGAAGAAAGCAACGAAGAGGAAGGTCGCCAAGAAAAAAGCGCCTGCTCGTAAAAAAGCGGTAAAGAAAAAGGCGGCGAAGAAAAAAGCCGTTAAGAGGAAAGCCCCGGCGCGGAAGAAAGTCGCCAGGAAGACCGCGAAAAAGAAGGTAGCAAAAAAGAAAGTAGCCAGGAAGAAGGTCGCTAAGAAAAAAGCGCCTGCACGTAAGAAGGCTACCAGGAAGAAAGCAGCAAAGAAGAAAGCCGTAAAAAGGAAGGCTCCGGCAAGGAAGAAAGCAACGAAGAAGAAAGCAGTAAGAAGGAAGGCTCCGGCAAGGAAGAAGGCGAAGCGTAGGAAGTAGCGCCTGCGAAGCTGGACTGAGTAACTTTAGCCAAGACATCCGCCGTCTGTGTTTAACCGCTTGCAGACGGTGGATGTTTACTCGATACTTCTCTAAATCCCTCTTGATTAATCAAGGGGGATTTTTATTTTCTACCACCCCACACACTCGCCTTGCCGCTTATGAGCAATTGCCTTCTAGCTATTGATACCACCTCAGCGCGATGCAGCGCCGCGATTTTACTGGATACTAAGGTCCACACGCGATCCAGTGACAGGGAACGACAGGCGGCGCAGTTGATTTTGCCCATGATCGAAGACTTGATGACCAGCGTTGACAGCTCTCTCGCTGAACTGGTGGGAATCGCTGTGGCTGCCGGGCCTGGATCATTCACCGGCATCAGGATTGGCATCGGCGTAGCGCAGGGTCTGGGCTTGAGTCTATCGATCCCGGTGTTGGCGCTGTCAAATCTGGCGATCATGGCGATGACGGCCATAGCTGAAAGCGGTTGTGATAATGTGATGGTTAGTATGAAGGCCCGGGATTCTGAGGTTTATTTCGCCAGCTATCGTGGGTCTGCCTCGGCCGGCGTGATATTGCTGGGACAGGAACAGGTCTGCCGACCTGCTAATCTTCAAAGCTTGCCCGCCGCAGACAGTGGAAGCCACAACTGGTGCGTAGCGGGCGATGGCTGGGATCAGAAAGACGAGATTTTACGGGCGCTACAGCTGGACACAGAGCATGTGCAATTCGGGCAGTCTCAGTCCGCCGTTGAATTGAATCTGGGTGAGCTGTGTAAGCTGGCGAAGCTGAGGTTTCAGCTCGGTGAGGGCGTCGCAGCCGAACAGCTCATACCGAACTACGTCAAAGAACAGTTGGATTATTCCCGATTGGGGTAAAGTCTTGGATCTTGATCTCATTCAAGTTAGTTTGCTGGCAACCCTGCAGGGTTTAACCGAATTCCTTCCGATCAGCTCTTCCGGGCATCTATTACTGCCGTCCCTGCTTCTGGGCTGGGCAGATCAGGGGCTTGGCTTCGATGTCGCCGTACATGTGGGTACCCTGCTCGCGGTGTTGGCCTATTTTAGATCCGATATAAGGCGCTTGCTGGTGGCCTGGATTCTGAGCCTGGGCGGCGGTAATACCAGTGATGACTCCAAACTGGTCTGGTTAGTCCTTATCGCCACCTTACCGGCGGGAATAGCCGGCCTGCTGTTTAGCGATGTGCTTGAGCATTACACGCGTTCGGTCCTTATTGTCGCCGTCACTTCGATCGTATTCGCCTTGCTGTTGCTGTGGTCAGACCGGGCGGGGAAGCAGCGGCAGGAATTATTCGATTTAAACTGGAAGCAGGCCCTGTTTATTGGCATCGGGCAGATGCTGGCGCTGATTCCGGGAACTTCCCGTTCCGGTGTCACCATGACGGCTGCTCTGTTTTGCAATCTGAACCGACAGGCGGCGGCCAGGTTTTCGTTTCTGCTGGCCATACCCATCATTCTTGCCAGTGGCTTGCTGAAATCCATCGAAGTGGTGAACAGCGATAGCGGGCTGGCTGTGGCAGAAGACTGGCTGATCCTGGTCTACGCCGCCGGAGTTTCGGCGCTGGTGGCATTTTCCTGCATCCATTTCTTTCTGCGGCTGATCGAGTCCATCGGCTTTCTGCCGTTTGTGATCTATCGCATCGTCCTCGGTTCTCTGCTGCTGGCCGTGTATTTTGTCTAAACCACGCTCCGGCCCTGGATCCAGGGTTGCGCTGCTCAAACTTGGCGCTACTGCCTCGGCGCAGGAACTGCTATTAGCTGAATCCCTGGCTATTCCCTTGCTCGAAGCGGGGGTGCCGTCAGGCTCAGACCTGGATTACTATCTTCGGCTCGATCCTGCGGGCCTGGGTCTGTACAGCACGGCGAGGGATGCGCCTGGCGCGGTGCGGGTGGATTTTTCGAATCAGAGATTGAACTACCGGGTGCTGAATAAACCAAGACACCAAAACCTGGTCAAGGCGGTAGGACTTAATAAGGTCGCGCCGCACTCCGGTCCCAGGCTGCGAATTCTCGATGCCGCTGCCGGCCTCGGTAAGGATGCCTTTCTACTGGCGAGCCTGGGTTGCTACGTGACCATGTTGGAACGCTCGAACATCGTCCATGCAATGCTTGCCGATGGCCTTGAACGCGCCCTGCTGGCGGACAACACACAGGCGAAGACAGCAGTCGCAGACGCGGCTTCCAGGTTGAGTTTACGCGGAGGCGATTTTCTGGACCTGGCCGCTACACTGGAACCGGTGGACGTGGTCTACCTCGATCCCATGTTTCCGGCCCGCACCAAGAGTGCGCGGGTAAAGAAAGACATGTTCCTGTTACAAGGGCTGCTGGGGCATGCAGAAAACCAAGCGGAACTATTAGATGTAGCCTTGAATCTGGCCCTCAGCCGAGTCGTAGTAAAGCGCGGTAAATTGTCACCTGCACTGGACCAGCGCGCCCCGGATATCAGCTACAAGGGACGCAGCAGTCGCTACGACGTCTATCTCACTCAGGCCCACAAACCGTGAAATATCTGCAAAAATATTCAGTTAACTCCAAAAGATTAGATCCAAAAGGATTCTGTGCATCTTGTAGGGCTTAACTGAACATATGTGTCGTCTATCCGCGAATTTGAGTTGCCTAGTCCCCTTGCGCACGCCCATATATCCTTCACTTTAGCCAGCGCCGCGGAACTCGCCTGCGGCTCAAACAGTCCTCGCTCAAATCTGTCTAAAGTGAAGCGCGAATGGTCGCAAGGAAAGTAGGGTAGAGGAGCTTCGCCGGGAAAGTTTCTTAGGAAAGGTGCGGTTACAGTAGTCGCTCCAGAATTTCTTGATAGATGGCGGACAATTGCTCCAGCTCCTGGATATTCGTGCGTTCGTTTACCTTGTGAATGGTTGCATTAATCGGCCCGAACTCCACCAGTTCTGCTCCTGCTGGGACGATAAAGCGTCCGTCTGATGTGCCACCAGTCGTGGATCTTTGCGGGGTCTTACCAGTAATGCTCTCGATGCTGTCACAGACTAGGTCGACGAGTTTGCCGGATGCGGTCAGGAAGGGTTGCCCGGATAACTGCCAGTCGATGTCGTAGTCGAATTTGTCCTGTTTCAGGCCGTGCTCATCCAGACATGCCGCGACCCGTGCTTTTATGGCATCTTCATCGAGTTCCGTAGAAAACCGCAGATTAAATTCGACCTCCATCACTTCTGGAATCACGTTGTTGGCACCGCAGCCAGCTGTGACAGTCGATATTTGAAAGCTTGTGGGCGGGAATGAGGCATTGCCCTCATCCCATTGTATCGCCGCCAGCGCACTCAATGCGGGCATGCCCCGGTGAATAGGGTTGGCAGCCAGTTGAGGATAGGCGATATGGCCCTGTACACCACGGATTTTTAACTTGGCGTTGAGTGAGCCACGTCGGCCGATCTTGATGGTGTCGCCCAGGGTCTCTACGCAGCTGGGCTCACCCACTACGCAGTAATTAATCTTGATCTCCCGTGCCTGCAGCGCATCCATCACCGCCTTGGTGCCATCTATGGCTACGCCTTCTTCATCGCTGGTAATCAGGAAGGCCAGTCGGCCCTTCAAGGTACGGCTGGCGAGTACGCGTTCGGCGGCCGTGACCATTGCTGCCAGGGAGCTTTTCATATCGGCGGCGCCACGACCATAGAGGTGGTGCTCGTGCTCGGTGGGAGTAAACGGGTCGAATTGCCATTCGTCGATCGGTCCCGGCGGCACCACGTCGGTGTGTCCTGCGAACACCAACAGGGGACCGTCGCCGGCGGAGACCGCCCATAGATTGGAAACATCTCCGAACGGCAGGAATTCCACTTCGAAATCCATGGCGGCGAGTCGGCTGGCTATGAGCTGCTGGCAGCCACCATCTTCGGGTGTAATCGATGGCAGGGCGATGAGTTGTTTCGCCAGGTCGAGAGTAGGGGACATTTTGTTCCTGGTCAGAGGTTTCCTAGTTATGACTGTGCAAGTCCTGGTTGAGCTGGCTGGTAGTCTTCAGGGGCATGCATTCCACCGCGCCGGAGAGAGAATTGCGCCGATAGAGCAGATTTTTCTGGCCGCCCAATTCTTTGGCCTTGACCGTTTTTTGCAGTTCACCGTTGGCATCGAGCAGTCTGACTTTGGTCCCTGCCGTGACATAGAGTCCGGCCTCGATAATGCAGCCATCGGCGAGTGGAAATCCGATGCCGGCATTGGCACCGATGAGGCAATTCCTGCCCACGGATATAAGTTCCCTGCCACCGCCCGAGAGCGTGCCCATGGTGCTGCAGCCTCCGCCCAGATCGCTGTTTGCTCCCACCATCACCCCGGCCGAGATACGGCCTTCGATCATGGCGGGACCTTCGGTGCCGGCATTAAAATTGACGAATCCTTCATGCATGATGGTGGTGCCCTCACCGAGATAAGCCCCCAGCCGTACCCTGGCTGTGTGAGCGATACGGACACCCGTGGGCACAACATAGCTCGTCATCCGGGGAAATTTGTCCACCGACATGATTTCCAGGCTGAGGTACTGCAGGCGTGCCTCCAGTTGTCGACCGGGCAGGTCGATCAAGTCGATGGCGCCTTGGTTAGTCCAGGCGATGTTAACGAGAACACCAAACAGTCCCTCGAGATTCAGGGAATTCGGCTTGGCGAGTCGGTGGGACAGCAGGTGCAGCTTCAAATAGGCTTCGGCAACCGAGGCAGGCGGCGAATCGCAGTCGAGCAGACAGATAATCACCAGCTGGGGGCCGGCAGCCAGACGCTCCAGCAAATCGGCGGTCGCGGCCTGGTCGCACTCGCGCAGTGCTTGCACTAACTGCTGCTGGAGTTCACTATTGAGTTCGACACAATAGTTGGATCCGGTTTTCAATCCGCAGACACTCATCACCGCGTCCGTAAGCGACCTTGCCGGATAAATTTCTGGTTGCGGGTAATAAACCTCGATGATCTCGCCATTGGAATTGGTCGTTGCCAAGCCAAGGCCAAAACCAAGAGCTGCTGTGTCACTCATTAATCAGAAGCTCCCAAATTTCCTATACCTGGTTCTTGCGCAAAGGCTTCATGCATTTGTTTTTCATTGAATCCCAGCACCCAGATGGAATCTGTCTGTATCAATGGGCGTTTGATGATCGAGGGTAGTCGCTGCATTAACTCGATCGCGGATTCTGTGTCCAGCGAGCTTTTTTCCGCATCCGATAACTTGCGCCAGTTAGTGCCTCGAGTGTTTACCAGATCCTGCCAGCTAAAATGTTCGAGGAATTGTCTTACCAGATCGGCAGGGCAGCCCGCTTTTTTGTAGTCGTGGAATTCAAACTCGAGCCGGTGTGACCTCAGCCATTTCCTAGTCTTTCCGATCGTATCACAGTTGGCTATGCCGAAGAGTCTAATCATATAATGCCTGTGCGTAGTGACTTCATCCCGAGCATCTCAGGCTGCAAGCCGAGCTTCCAGCTGTGATTTTATTTCATCGAGCAAGGTATCGACCGCAGTGGTATCCGTAATTGCTTGGCCGCGTGCGTCGGTTACAAAAAACAAATCTTCCACTCTCTCCCCCAGCGTCGTAATGCGGGCGTCTTTCAGATGAACGCCATTATCCACAAATATTTTGCCGACACAGGCTAGTATTCCAGGCTGGTCGGGACAGTTTACCTCCAGGGTGGAATAGTTCTTGTCCGCTGTATTGATCAGGTTCGCTTCCACCCGCTGGCCGAAGTACTTCTCCTTGCGGGTGCGGCGAAAGCGGGCCGGTTGCAGCGGTTTGTTGCCGGCAGTGAGCGATGCGACCAGGACCGATTTCACTTCCGCCAGGCGCTTCGGATTACGACCGATGGGACGGCCGGTGTTTTCGAGCACGGTGAAGGTATCCAGGCAATAGCCATTGGCCGATGTGAAAATCCTGGCCCCGAATATATTGAGACGGAGTCGTTCCAGTGCGGCGGTGGTGTTGGCAAAAATAAAATCACTGTTGGTGGTGTAAATGAAAATCTGAGTTGCACCTTCCACCGTGTTTTCAGAAATTTCCTTTATTGAAACCAGGGGGTCCTCATCCGCAAAATTGATTATTGCCTCCGTATGCCAGCTTATGTTGGCGGCGGATTCCCTGACGAAGTATTCGTCATCTGCATTGGACCAGATGTCTGCTATTTGATGGGAATCGAAGCCATGATCGGTCAGCTTGCGAAGCGCGGTTTCTTTTTTGTCTGCTATTCGTTCTTCCCTGGCAACCGGGTTTTCCAGTCCCAGGCGCAGAGCTCGCTTAGTATTCAGGTAGAGTTGGCGCAGCAGGGTGGCGCGCCAGCTATTCCACAGTTCTGGATTGGTCGCCCTGATATCGGCAACAGTCATTGCATACAGATAGTCCAGATGCAGCTTGTCGCCCATGATCTTGGCAAAATCGTGAATAATTTCCGGGTCGCTGATGTCCGTGCGCTGGGCCGTCATCGACATCAGCAAATGTTTGTCCACCAGCCAGCACACCAGTTTGCTGTCCCAGTCACTGAGGCGGTGCCTTTCGCAAAAAGCCGCTGCATCCGCCATGCCGAGGGTGGAATGATCCCCGCCGCGACCTTTGGCTATGTCGTGGTACAGGCCCGCGATGTAGAGCAATTCAATCTTGGGCAAATTGCGTGCGATGTGCGCCGCCACGGGAAATTTTTCTCCGGCATCGGCACGCAGAAATCGTCGCATGTTTTCAATTACCTGCAGCGTATGTGCGTCGACCGTATAGATATGAAAGAGATCATGCTGCATCTGCCCGATGATCTGCCCAAACTCCGGCAGATAGCGCCCCAGAATGCCGTATCTGGACATGCGCCGAAGTTGCAGGGCGACCTTGTGCGGTGAGCGGATCAGATCCATAAACAATGTCACGTTAGGTATATCATGACGATATTCATCGTTTATAAGGCGTCGGTTGTCCCGCAACAGTCGAATCGTAGATGCCCTGATGCCTTCGATGTCGGGGCGTTGCGCCATCAGCACGAAAATCTCGAGGAGGGCAAAGGGGCAGCGCTCAAACACATTCGCAGAAAGCACTTCGATATATCCGTTGCGGACCTGAAATCGATTGTTGATAGGGTCGATTTTTTCTTTTTCACCCGCGCGCAGGATGGCTTCATCGAGATGCTGCAACAGGACATCGTTGAGAGCTCGCAGATTCGCCACCACCCGGTAGTATTGCTTCATCAATTTCTCGACGCCGAGGCTTTTTTCATCATCCTTGTAGCTGAACAATTTCGCCAGTTCCCGCTGCTTGTCGAATAACAAACGATCTTCACGGCGACCCTCGAGCAGGTGTAAGCCATAGCGTAACTTCCACAGAAACTGTTGGCCCTTGTTAAGCATGGTTTCTTCAGATTCTTTAAGAAACCCAAGTTTCACTAGGTCCTTGAATGAACTCGAACCGAAGTGGCGCTGGGCAACCCAGGCGATGGTCTGGATATCTCGCAGTCCACCGGGCGAGTTTTTAAGATTGGGTTCCAGGGCATAGTCGATATCATGGTATTTCTGGTGCCGACGAATCTGCTCATCCCATTTCGCTCTGAGGAATTTTTTTGTTGGCCATACGCCCTTGTCTGCGTTGCGTCGGTACATCTCAATTTGCAGGTCGGCTGGACCGATGATGGTCCGCGATTCCATGAGCGCGGTAGCGATGGTGATATCGCCAATGGCTTCCTGTCTGCACTGTTTGATGGATCTGACACTCTGGCCTATTTCCAGGCCGATGTCCCACAGCAGCGTTGTGAAGGTACTGATGCAGTTTCTGTATTTTGTGTTTCTGTTCCTGCGCGTCAGTATCAGGATGTCGATATCGGAGTGGGGCAGCAGTTCACCACGTCCATAGCCCCCAACCGCCACTAGGGAAATATCTTTTGCATCGGGCCATTGCTGTTGTAGCCATGCCAGGCTAAGGATCTGGTCGATCACCCAGGCTCGGCCCCGGACGATGTCGGTAATATTCAGGTTTTCCCTGTAGCGTGTATCCAAAATGGCGCTGGCTTTTCGGATCGCTTCCCGGTACAGGGGGATTTTATTGCGCGAAGTCGCCAGTCTGGTTTCCAGATCTTCGATATCCAGCAGGGAAATCTCTTCCCTCAGCTCACTCGCGATGGGGGAGCCGGCGGTGGCGGGCTTGAGCAGGCTCACAGCTGTTCGTCGGAGCGCAGGGTAAGTATTTCACAGCCGTCGCTGTTTACTGCCAGGGTATGTTCCCATTGCGCGGATAGCCGGCGATCCTTGGTGGTGACGGTCCAGCCGTCCAGATTCGAGAGCTTGGTGTAGCGGGACCCGGCATTGAGCATGGGTTCGATGGTAAAGGTCATGCCTGCTTCGATGCGGGTGCCGGTATTGGGCTTGCCGTAATGCAGCACCTGTGGTTCCTCGTGGAATATCCTGCCGATGCCATGGCCGCAATACTCCCGCACGATAGAGTAGTTGTGGGCCTCGCCGTGTTGCTGGATGACATGGCCGATATCGCCCAGGGTAATGCCGGGTTTCACCAGGTCGATGGCCTTGTACAGGCATTCCTGAGTGATTCTGATCAGCCGTTGTGCGTGGGCTGGAACCTCGCCGATTGCGAACATCTTGCTGGAGTCACCGTGAAACCCGTCCTTGATCACCGTGACATCGATGTTGATGATGTCCCCGGATTTCAAGATCTTGCTGTCGCTGGGTATGCCGTGGCAGATAACCTGGTTTACCGATGTGCAGATTGACTTGGGGAAACCATTGTAATTGAGCGGGGCGGGGATGGCCTGCTGCTGTTCGACGATATGCTGGTGGCAGATACGATCCAGCTCACCCGTGCTGACACCCGCCTGCACATGGGGGCCGATCATTTCCAGCACCTCGGCGGCCAATTTGCCGGCGACGCGCATTTTTACGATGTCTTCGGCGGATTTGAGTTGAATAGTCATGATGGTTCGGTGCAGGGATTGACAAAAGCTGGCTATTGTAAAACAGCAACTACTTTTATGACAGATTATTGGCCTCGATAGGCCGCCTGACATGCCATTTCCGCCTCGGCGGCGTTCGCCGCATCGCTTTAACTGCGCCCTGGATTGTGGTATAAAGCGGCGCGCTTTTGCGGCAACTGTAAATCTGCCCCTTAGCGCAGACTAAACCAACTAACTTTTAACATAACGTCGCACATACACCGTCACATGTGTTCTGGGTGCCTCGCCGATGATTTCTATCAGCAGGGTTGATCCATGGGGTGTATGGAGGCCTAACCCGAACCGAAGGATACAACATGACCGTAAGCATGAAAGAAATGCTCCGTGCAGGAGTGCATTTCGGGCACCAGTGTCGCTACTGGAACCCAAAAATGGAGCAATATATCTTTGGCTCCAGAAATAAAATCCATATTATCAACCTCGAATATACTCTCCCCGCGCTGAATTCGGCCCTCGATGCAGTCATCGAACTGGCTGACAAGAAGAAGAAAATCTTGTTTGTTGGCACCAAGCGTGCTGCCTCGAAATTGGTGCGACAGGAGGCGGAACGAGCAGGTATGCCCTACGTCAACCATCGCTGGTTGGGCGGCATGCTCACCAATTACAAGACCATTCGCGGCTCCATCAAGCGCCTGAAAGAGCTCGAGACCCAGGAAGCGGATGGTACCTTCAGTAAACTGACCAAGAAAGAAGCGCTAATGCTGACCCGTGCTAAGGCGAAGCTTGAGCGCAGCATTGGTGGTATTAAGGATATGGGGGGGCTGCCTGACGCCCTCTTCGTAGTCGATGTCGATCACGAACGCATCGCGGTCACGGAAGCGAATAATTTGAAGATCCCTGTTATCGGCGTGGTGGACACCAATAGCAATCCCGATGGCATCGATTTCGTCATCCCCGGTAACGACGATGCCATCAGGGCGATACAATTGTACACCACCGCAATCGCAGACGCCTGCCTGCTAGGCCACGCTCGCAGTGTGCCTGCTGTCGGCGATAGCGAATTCGTGGAAATTGACGAGCAAGCGGCGGAGGCCCCGGCGGAAGTTGCCGTGGAAGCAGAGTCAGCCGACGATGTGCCGGCGGCTGCAAGCGCGGATGCGGAGCCTGAAATCGCGGCGGCGCCAGCGGCAGCGGAGTTATCGGAGGCGGAGCCGGTAACATCGGAGCCTGCCGAAGTTGAGGCGACCGCGGCGACAGAAGAAACTACAGTCGAAGCAGCGCCAGCAGCCAAGAAAGCGATCGCCGAGGAGGCACCTGCGGTCGAAAAAGCGCCTGCGGTCGAAAAAGCGTCTGCAGCTGAAAAAGCGCCCGCAGCTGAAAAAGTCCTTACAGCCAAGAAAGCGCCTGTGGCTGAAGAACCCCCCGTAGCTGAAAAAGCGCCGGCGGCCAAAAAAGCCCCGGCGGCCCCAAAACAGCCAGTAGCTAAAAAAGCGCCTGCCAAGAAGAAGGTTGCAGCCAAGAAAAAGGTCGTAGCCAAGAAAAAGGCGCCGGTCAAGAAGAAGCCTGTAGCGGCCGACGACAAAGCCGGTGAAGACTCCTAAAGCAGCCGCAGGGTAGCCCCGGTCTGGGGTATAGTAAGGGGCGCATAGCCCCTTTCTTATAGTTAAACCAGCTGATTTTAACGAAGGCATTCGCGCTCCTGGACACAGTGAGCGACTAGCGCAGAGGATTTAAGAAAGAGGCAACAAACATGGTAGATATTACAGCGAGCATGGTAAAGGAATTGCGTCAAAGAACCGGCTTGGGAATGATGGATTGCAAACGAGCATTGAGTGACGCGAACGGGGACATCGAGCAGGCTATAGCAGATTTACGCAAGTCCAGCGGTGTCAAGGCGGCAAAGAAAGCCAGTCGTGTCGCCGCGGAAGGTGTGGTGATGACCAGGATTGCCGAAGACGGCAATTACGGTGTGGTCGTAGAAGTGAATAGCGAGACGGATTTTGCGGCGCGGGATGATAATTTCCTCACCTTCGCCAACCAGGCGTTGGACCAGGCCTTCGCGGATCCTGAGGCCGATGTCGACGCATTGCTGAACGCGGGTCTCGAAGACGCGCGACAAGCGCTGGTACAGAAGATTGGTGAGAACATCAATGTGCGCCGGGTGCAACGACTGAAGTTTGATGATGCGAACCAGGGTATCGTCGAGAGCTATGTACACAACAACAACCGAATTGCGGTATTGATAGCCTTGCAGGGCGGCGATGAATCCCTGGCCAGGGACATCGCGATGCATGTCGCGGCGGTTAATCCCATGGTCGTTCGTGCCGAAGACGTGCCTAAAGATGTTCTGGCCCATGAAACTGAAATATACTCTGCGCAGGCTCGAGCCAGTGGCAAGCCGGAAGAGATTGTTGAAAAAATGATCAGCGGCCGCCTGGGAAAATTTATCGCAGAGATAAGCTTGCTGGAACAGCCCTTCGTGAAGGAGCCGGACATCACCATCTCGGCCCTGCTGACGGAAGCAGGCGCCGATGTCGTGGGCTTCGTGCGCTACGAACTCGGTGAGGGTATCGACAAGGAAGAGGTCGATTTTGCCGATGAAGTCGCCGCTCAGGCGAAGGGGTCAAAGGACCCTAAGGACGACGCATAGCAGGGTCAGGTAGACAAAAAATAATCAAGCGGCCAGTAGTCTGACAAAAGTGGGAAGGCAATGCCCAAACAGGATCGAAAGTATCGACGCATACTGCTAAAGCTCAGTGGCGAGGCCCTCACCGGCGATGCGGACTTCGGTATCGATCCCAAGGTATTGGATCGAATGGCAGTCGAGGTGGGTCAGCTGGTGGGGCTGGGCATTCAGATTGGCATGGTCATCGGCGGTGGTAATTTGTTTCGCGGTGCCGCCTTGCACTCGGCCGGCATGGAGCGAGTCACCGGCGATCACATGGGCATGCTGGCCACGGTAATGAACGCGCTGGCGATGCGTGATGCCCTGGAACGTGCCAACATATCTACCCGGGTAATGTCGGCGATCCCCATGAGTGGTGTCGTCGAACACTACGACCGGCGCACCGCGATCCGGCATCTGCAGGCCGGCGATGTAGTCATCTTCTCGGCGGGAACCGGCAATCCATTGTTCACCACAGACACGGCTGCCTGTCTGCGTGGCATCGAGATAGATGCCGACTTGATTCTTAAGGCCACCAAGGTCGACGGGGTGTATTCTGCAGACCCGGTAACGAATCCCGATGCCATAAAATTCGATAAACTCAGCTATGACGATGTCATCGAGAAGAAGCTGGGGGTCATGGATCTGACCGCAATTTGCCTGAGTCGGGATCACAAGATTCCAATCAAGGTATTCAATATGGGCAAGCCCGGTGCCCTACTCGATAATGTCATGGGCAGAGCGGACGGTACCCTGATCGAATAGGGTTTGTCATGGACTACAGCTGGGCTGGTGAAGGAGTACAAAAATGATAAATAAAACAATCGCCGATGCCGAAGAGCGCATGCAAAAAAGCCTGGCGTCCTTAGAAGACGCCTTCAAAAAAATTCGCACGGGCAGAGCGCACCCAAGTATCCTGGACAGCATCATGGTGTCGTACTACGGCACCAATACGCCACTGACGCAGCTTGCCAGCGTCAATGTGGAAGAGGGGCGCTCGCTGTTGATCTCACCCTGGGAGAAAGCCTTGATCGGTGATATCGAGAAGGCGATATTAAAGTCAGACCTGGGGCTGAATCCTGCGAACAATGGAGACACTATTCGAGTTCCCATGCCGGTATTGACGGAAGAAACCAGGAAGGAATTCACCAAGCAGGCAAAGCATGAAGCCGAAAACGCACGGGTGGCAATTCGGAATATTCGACGCGACGCAAATTCCAATTTCAAGGAGCTGGGGAAGGAAAAGGAAATCGGTGAAGACGAGCAGCACCGGGCCGAAGAACGGGTGCAAAAACTTACCGATAAATATATCGCCGTAGTCGAGGCCACCTATCACACTAAAGAAGCCGACCTGCTGTCGTTTTAGTGCGTTTCAGACCCTGTGGTCAATCTTACTCCCTTCTCAGGCGTTCCCCGGTATGGAACATTGGCTGTGAGGGGAGTGCCTTCGCCGTAAGGGGAGCGCCCCGGCGGTGCAAATAGTTGCCACGGTAGGAAAGAGTTTGAAGTAATGACAGATGATTCTGAAACGAAATTACCCGAGCACATTGCGATTATCATGGATGGTAATAACCGCTGGGCGAAGTCTCGCGGATTGCCTGCCAAGTCCGGCCACCGGCACGGCGTAGAAGTAGCCAGGGAGATCGTCAATTCCTGCGTCGACCGAAACATCAAGTATCTTACCCTGTTCGCCTTCAGCAGTGAAAATTGGCTGCGACCCATCAAGGAGGTACAAGGCTTGATGGCCTTGTTCCTCACGGTCCTAAAGCGCAAGGAAATAAGACAGTTACACAAAAATAATGTGCGCCTGCGATTTATCGGTAATCGCTCGGGCTTCTCGAAAAAACTGCAGGCCAATATGGGCGAAGTCGAGGAGCTAACAAAGAATAACACCGGTACCACCGTCATCGTGGCCGCCGATTACGGTGGTCGTTGGGATATCACCAACGCGGCTAAAAATATTGCCCGCGACATCGAACAGGGCAGGCTTGCCAGTGCTGAAATCGATCTGGAATTAATGCAAGGCTATATGGGTACCGATGGGTATCCGGACCCCGACTTGTGTATTCGCACCGGTGGCGAGCACCGAGTAAGCAACTTCCTGTTGTGGCAATTTGCCTATACCGAGCTCTACTTCACAGACTGTTATTGGCCCGATTTCAACGACATCGAATTTCAGCGTGCACTGGATAGTTATATCAACCGCCAGCGTCGTTACGGTGGTCATGAACCAGACAACGTGGCCGAGGACGCTGGCGGTGCTTAAGCAGCGCATAGTCACCGCCGTGGTGCTGCTGGCATGCCTGATTGCCGCCACCACCTTGCTGTCCTCTTTTGGCTTTGCACTGTTCGTATCAGTCACCGTGATGCTGGCAGCCTGGGAATGGTGTGGCCTCACCGGCCTGGGCAAGCAACTGTCCAGGGCGGGCTATATGACGGCGATCGCGACGGTGCTTGCGGGATTGTTTTTGGCACTGAACATCTCCGGGGATGCTCTGGGAGTTAACCAATATCGGCTAGCCGTAATATTGGGTCTGGGCACGTTATTCTGGTTGCTTTCCCTGATCATATTAATCACTTATCCGACCAATAAAACGGCATGGAACGACCAGTCGAAAATAGCGATCATGGGCCTGTTTGCACTGATTCCGGTATGGGCTGCCGTGATTCAATTAAAGTACCTGATGCCTTCCGGTGTTTTAGTCATTGCCCTGATTATCCTCGTTGCTGCCGTCGACGTCGGCGGGTATTTCGTCGGCATCCGCTTCGGACGCCGCCGGCTTGCTCCCGAGCTGAGCCCGAGTAAGTCCTGGGAAGGGGTATGGGGTGGTCTCGGGCTGTGCCTGTTAGTCGGAATCGGCTTGAGCTGGGCAGCGCACAGGTACATAGAAATCCTGGAGCCTTGGCAATTTATCGCCCTGCTCATGCTGACCCTGCTCACGACTTTTTTCAGCATTATCGGAGACCTGTTAGAGAGCATGTTGAAGCGAAATCGAAATGTGAAAGACAGCGGCGGCATCTTGCCCGGTCATGGTGGGCTACTGGATCGGGTCGATGGATTGATGGCCGCGGCTCCGATCTATACCTTGCTCGTGATGTTCGTTTTTGACGGTAGCGGCTGAACCGATGGCCGCGACCCGTAAGATAACCATCCTCGGCTCGACCGGTTCCGTCGGTCAAAACACCCTCGCCGTGATCGAGGCGCACCCGGCCTATAGCGTCTATGCCCTGACAGCTCACCGTAATATCGATCTGTTGCTGACACAGTGCCGGGAGTTTTCCCCTCGCTTTGCCGTCGTCACAGACCCTGAATCTGCGGATCTTTTTTCCGCGCTATTGCAGGAAAGCGATTGCGACACAGAGTTACTGAGGACAGAGGACGCCCTGGCCCAGGTGGCCAGTGCCGAGGAAGTAGACTCCGTGATGGCTGCCATTGTCGGCGCCGCAGGCTTGCAGTCAACGCTGGCGGCGGTGACAAGTGGCAAGCGGGTGTTGCTCGCTAACAAGGAGTCTCTGGTCATGAGCGGCGATCTGTTCATGGCCGCCGCCGCCGAGTCGGGCGCAGCCATTCTGCCTATAGACAGCGAGCACAACGCGATCTACCAATGCCTGCCCAGCACCGAGAATGGGGTGAATCCTTCGCAGAACATCCATGTCCAGAAGATCATCCTGACCGCATCGGGTGGACCCTTCCTCGACCTGCCTTCGGAGCAGTTCGGCGACATCACTCCGGAGCAGGCATGTCGACATCCGAAATGGCGCATGGGGCAAAAAATTTCCGTCGATTCCGCCACCATGATGAACAAGGGGCTGGAAGTCATCGAGGCCTGCTACCTGTTTGCACTGGAACCGGCGCAGGTGGAAGTGCTTATTCATCCCCAGAGCATCGTGCACTCCATGGTTTACTACCGCGATGGTTCGGTGCTGGCGCAGATGGCGAATCCCGACATGCGGATTCCCATCGCCTATGGCCTGGCCTGGCCCCAGCGGATCGAATCGGGGGCAAGGTTGCTCGATCTCACCGCGAGCGAGCCGCTTACGTTCCTGCAACCGGAATTGGAGCGATTTCCCTGTCTGCGTCTGGGTAGGGAAGCCGCGCAGCAGCAGGGGACCATGCCCATCGTCCTCAATGCCGCCAATGAGGTGGCAGTGGCAGCATTTCTGGGGAAGAAAATTGGCTTTTCACGAATCCCGTTAATTATTGAGGCAGTAATGACGAAAATACCTTGTGAAGCGGCGTCCACCCTCGCTATCATTCGAGATACAGATGAATATGCAAGAAACATTGCTAATGAACTGATATTAAAAGATTTCTGTTGATTTTTTCGATCCCTATCCGGGTTCGCCGAGGGTTGAGCTGTTGATAACGATGGTGATGAACTTTTTTATAAGCGTGCTGGCATTGCTGGTCACACTGGGCATCTTGGTGACCGTGCATGAATTTGGCCACTTCTGGGTCGCCAGACGCTGTGGTGTCAAGGTTTTACGCTTCTCGATCGGATTCGGCAAGGCGGCTAAAACCTGGATAGGCAAGGACGGCGTGGAATACGTCCTCGCGCCGATTCCCCTCGGTGGCTATGTGAAAATGCTGGGCCAGGAGGATACCTCGAGTACAGTCGGCGATGTGCCGATCAGCCAGCGACATCTTTCCTTCGCTTACAAACCATTATGGCAACGCATGGCGATCGTCGCGGCGGGGCCAGCAGCGAATTTCCTTCTGGCTATATTCGTGTACTGGATAATCAACGTTAGCTTTGGCCTTAGCGGCGTCGTCCCGGTCATCAACGGAGTGGTTGAAGATTCTCCAGCCTATGTGGCCGGGCTGCGAACCGGCGATGAAATCCTCGCCGTCGATGGTCAGGAAACCATCATCTGGCAACAGGTCACCATGCAGTTACTGGCGAGGCTGGGCGAGACCGGAAATCTGGTGTTGACCATCGATCCGGTCGACTCCAATCGCGTGCGCGATGTCTCCATCCCGGTGATCAGTTGGATGGGTGCTGAAACCGAACCCAACCCCGTATTCAGCCTCGGCATTGTGCAGATCGAAATTCCCGTGATCATCGCCGGCGTTGTCCCCGAGGGCCGCGCGGAATCCGGTGGCCTGCTGGCAGGCGATGAAATCCTATCCGTCAATGGCAGGGACATCCGCGGCTGGACGCATTGGGTAGAAGTTATTAGATCCAACCCGGAACTCGAACTGGACACCGTGGTCCAACGGGAAGGAATAGAGACGGCGATCGTGCTGCGGCCGGCGACGAGGACTCTGGAAGATGGTGCCGTGATTGGCAGTATCGGTGCCTACGTGCAGGAAACCAGTTTCTCTGAATTAGTGCCGCCGGAGATGCTACGGGAAGTTACTTATAACCCGATCTCGGCGATTCAGCCGGCGCTGCAAGAGACCTGGGATAAGTCGGTCTTTATTCTAGCGTCGGTGAAGAAAATGGTTGTCGGCTTGATTTCTGTAAAGAACATCAACGGGCCAATAACAATTGCACAGATTGCGGGACAGACAGCTTCCTACGGCATCGATGTCTACCTGGGGTTTCTGGCCTTGTTGAGTATTTCGCTTGGAGTCTTAAATTTGTTGCCGATACCGATCCTCGATGGAGGGCACCTGATGTACTACATAATCGAAGCCGTGATCAGGCGCCCGGTGCCTGAACGAATTCAGGCCTGGGGCCTGCAGCTCGGCTTGTTACTGATATCAGGAATCATGGTCCTGGCCGTTTACAACGATGTGGTTCGATTACTTTAAAAAAATAACCAATCGACCTTATATATTAAACCAAAAACCCGCCGCCAAAAGATCGAAATAAATATTTGAGAATATCACAAATGAAAAAAACAGTGTGCTGTTTGCTGTTGGCTGTCGGATTTTCCCACTCCCTCGAGGCGCAGGATTTTATCATCGCCGACATCATCGTCGATGGTTATCAGCGTATCTCGCCCGGCATAATTTATAACCTGCTACCGGTGGGCATCGGTGACGAGGTGGGGGTGACGACGCCGGCAGAAATTATTCGAGCGCTTGCGAGTTCCGAGTATTTTGACGAAATCGAAGTGGCCCGGGAAGGCAATATCCTCGTCGTTACGGTGCTGGAAAGACCCTCGGTCGCTTCGATCGAAATCGAAGGCAACAGCGTGCTCGAGACCGAAGACATCATCGACAATATGGCCAGCGCCGATATCGCAGAGGGCCAGATTTTTACCCGCGCCGCCTTAGAACTCATCAGGCAGGGCATACAGGATGTCTACTCTTCTCGAGGTCGTTACGGTGCCGCAGTAGAGATTGAGATTGAAGAGTTGCCCCGCAACCGGGTGGCAATCAGCCTGACTATTAATGAGGGGGAAGAATCGAGAATTCGTCACATTAACATCGTCGGCAACACCGCTTTTGAGGAAGATGATTTGCTAGGCCTGTTCGAATTGGGAACCAAGCCCTGGTGGTTGATCATGAGTAGGAAGGACAGGTATTCGAGGGAACAGTTCTCCGGTGACCTGGAACGACTCGAATCTTTCTATCTCGATAACGGCTACGTGGAGTTCAATATCGATTCCACTCCCATCGCTATTACGCCAGACCGGAAGGAAGTCTATATCACGGTCAACGTCAACGAGGGGGACTTGTACGTCATCAATGAAGTGGATCTGGCGGGGGACCTGGTCGATGCCGAGGCCCTGTTGCGCGCAGCCGTATTCGTCAGGCCCGGGCAGATATACTCCCAGGGTCTGGTTACCGGCACCGAGGAGATCATGGTGCAGTTCCTGGGAAATCTGGGCTATGCCTTCGCCGAGGCCACCGGTGTGCCGGAGGTGAACGAGGAAGATCAAACCGTCGACGTCACATTCTTTATCCAGCCCGGTAATCGAACCTACGTAAATCGAATTAATTTCACTGGCAATATCTCTACCGCCGACGATGTGCTGCGGCGGGAGATGCGGCAATTGGAGAGTGCACCTGCTTCCAGTTTGCAAATTGAGCAATCCAAGGTAAGGCTGGAACGGCTCGGTTACTTCGAGACGGTAGAAGTCGAGACCGAAGAAGTGTCAGGCACCGAAGATCAGATCGATGTCAACTACGAGGTGCTAGAGCAGAATTTTGGCGCCATTAGTTTTCAGCTCGGCACCGGTGGGGGTGGTGATATCTTCCTCAGTTCCAGCTTGCAGGCGCAAAACTTTCTGGGCACAGGTCGCACCGTCTCTGTCGGCGTTAACAAGAGTCGCTTTCAGTCGGGATTGAACTTTCAATACCTGGATCCCTATTTTACGCTGGACGGGGTGAGTCGTGGTTTTACTGTGTTCGCGCGCAAATTTGATTCGCCTTTCAATGTGTCGAATTTCAACACCACCTCCTTCGGTGGTTCACTGCGCTTTAGTTATCCACTCAGTGAAATCGAACTGCTGGGCTTCGATATTGGCTATACCCACACGGAATTAAGCGCCGGTATGGGTTCGGTGCAGGAGATTGCCTCCAGCCCGACGTTTTTTGAAGGTGTGGACCGATATCTCATTACCCGTGCCAATAGCAGTGTATTTGGCGGCCCGATTACGGACGCCGTCACTCGTCCGGTGTCCGAACTCACGCCGGAGCAACTTCAACAAAATCCCAACAAGGGCTTTGTCGATAAATTTGGCGATACTTTCGATAATTTCACCATCACCGGCAACTGGTTTCGTAATACGTTAAATCGAGGCCAGCTGGCAAATGATGGTTTCTTGCATAATCTTGGCATGGAGATAACCCTGCCAGGCAGTGACCTGGAATATGTCAGGATTAGCTACAACGGTCAGTTTTACTGGCCGATTACCAGAGATCGCACATGGACCGTGGGTCTGCGCACCAACTTAGGCTATGGCATCGGCTATGGCGACACCGGTGAGTTGCCTTTCTTTAATAATTTCTTCGCCGGCGGATTGAGTGCGGCGGGTGTGGTCCGTGGCTATGAGGAAAATAGCCTGGGACCGCAAAGTTCCCCCGGTGCCGCCTATTTGTTGGAAAGGGGTGTGACGCTATTGCGGGATGAGGACGGTGAAATACTCACTCGAGAGGATGGATCGGCGGCTGGCTTCAATAACGACGCGGCATATTTGACCAACCTTACCGACCTGGATACCGGCGAAGATTTGCGTCTGTCGGTTCAAAATTTCTATCTGGACAAGGATTATGACAGTTTTGGTGGTAATATACTGGCCACAGCGACACTGGAACTGCTATTTCCCGTACCGTTCGTCCCAGATTCAAGTCGAGTGAGATCGGCTTTTTTTATTGACGCCGGAAACGTATTTTCGTCCAACTGTTCGAAAAGGCAGACAGAGCTTGGGAACTGTACCGATTTCGACCTCGGCGAATTCAGATACGCCGTAGGAATTAGCGTTACCTACCTGTCACCATTTGGCCCGCTGACTTTTTATGTAGCCAAGCCGTTTGGTAAAGAGGGGGATGACACCAAGAGCTTTGATTTTACCATCGGTCAGGGTTTTTAGCCGAGTCGGTATTCGCTGTTGAAACTATTTGGTGTGTTATTTGCTGACATCGATCGGCAACATTGCTTGAACTGGAGAAACCACGTGAAAAGAACCTATATTGCAATCGCTTGTCTGAGCCTGCTGCTGTTATCCCAGGGCGCCTTCGCTCAGGATGCCAAGATCGGGCTTCTAAACGCCCTGCAAGCGCTGTTTAATTCCGATGCGGCCAAGGTCGTGCAGGAAGAACTGGAGCAGGAATTTAGCATCGATGAAGAGAGAGCGCAGGAACTCACCGAGCAACTTGGTGCGCTGCAAGAAGAATACCAGCAGAACGAAGCGGTTATGTCTGAGGAAGAAATCAGGCGCATGAACTCAAATGCCCAAGACTTACAGGTACAACTTCAGTTGATTCAGGAAAGGGTGCAGCAAGCCTTGCAGGCGAAGAACCAGGAATTTCTTCAAAGCATGCAGGAAGAACTCGCTGCCGCGGTGACAGATGTTGTCGCCGAGGGTGGATACGATCTCATTCTGAACGTCGATAGTGCGCCTTACTATGCGCCGGTCCTGGACATTACCGCCAAGGTCACAGCAAAATTAAACGAGAGTGCACAGAGACAATAGTAAGCGGAAATCACTGCATTAAGGTAGTGTCAGGTGGCACACAATAAAAAATATACACTTGGCGAGCTGGCAGACCTTCTGCATGCAAAATTGCTTGGTGACAGCCAGCATGAAATTACCGGGCTGGCAACGTTGGGCAGTGCCGGCCCAGGTGACTTGAGTTTCCTGAGTAATCCCGCCTATACCGATCAACTTGCCTCCTGCAAGGCCAGCGCCATTATCGTAGAGGATAAATATGCGGACTGCTGCCCGCACAATGTACTGGTTTCTTCCGCGCCCTATGTCAGCTTTGCCCACGCCACTGCCCTGTTCGATCCCACTGCCGCCTCTACAGCGACGATTCACCCCACTGCTGTCATTCACGCAGATGCCAGCCTGGGCGCCGATGTCGCGGTGGGCGCCTATGCGGTGATCGATGCTAATGTCAGCATCGCCGACGGAGTGAGAATCGGGTCCGGATGCTACATCGGTGAGGACTCCTCCCTTGGCAAAGCCTGCGTCTTGTACAGTGGCGTTAAGATCTACCACGGGGTGAGCATGGGATCCGGTGTAATTGTTCACAGTGGCACCGTCATCGGCTCCGATGGGTTCGGGTTTGCCTTCGATGGCAGCAAGTCCGTCAAGTTTCACCAGCTGGGTGGGATCGTGATTGGGGATGATGTGGAAATTGGTGCCGGCTCGACTATCGATCGAGGTGCGCTGGACGATACTGTCATAGAGCGCGGAGTAAAGCTCGACAACATGGTGCATATAGGTCACAACTGCAGGATTGGTGAGCATACTGTTATTTGCGGTTGCTCCGGTCTTGGCGGCAGCACCATAGTCGGTAAATATTGTGTATTGGGTGGTGGCGTCGGTGTTATCGGACATCTCTCGATTGCCGATAGAGTACAGGTGAGCGCAAGAACCCTCATCAGCAGGACTATTTCCGAGCCGGGGATGTATTCCTCCGGCACCGGTCAGATGAAGACCGCGGAATGGAAACGCAGCATCGTCAGATTCGAGCAGTTGGATTCGATGGCGAAAAGAATAAAAGCATTGGAGAAGTCATCTGGTAGTTCAGAATAGAAGAAGGTCTCAATGATATTAGATGTAAATGAAATAAAAGAATATCTGCCCCAGCGCTACCCTTTTCTGCTGGTGGACAGGGTGGTGGAGTTAGATCTGGGCAAGTCCATCGTTGCTTACAAGAATGTGACGGTCAATGAGCCTTTTTTCCAAGGCCATTTTCCCGGTAAACCCATAATGCCCGGCGTGTTGATCATCGAGGCACTGGCTCAGGCTGCGGGTGTGCTTGGTTTCAAGAGCCAGGAGAAGAAACCGAAAGACGGCTATCTGTATTACTTTGTCGGCGCCGACAATGTGAGACTGCGGCGCCCGGTGGTACCCGGAGATCAACTGCGACTCGAGGCCGAAATTATTACCAACCGGCGCGGGCTCTACAAATTTGCAACCAGGGCGTCAGTTGGTGATGAACTGGTAGGCACGATGACGATCTTGTGCGCCGAGAGGCAGATGGATGTCGATTGATGACAGCGCCAGAATCGACCCCAAAGCGGAACTGGATGCAGGAGTTAGCGTTGGACCATGGAGTATTATCGGGCCCAATGTCAGTATCGGCGCCGGCACCGACGTCGGCTCCAGCGTGGTCATCCGCTCGAACACCCGCATCGGTAACAACAACCGAATATTTCAATTCAGTTCCATAGGTGAAGACCCCTCAGACAGGAAATATGAAGGCGAAGACACTTACCTGGAGATTGGTGATAACAATATCATTCGCGAGGGTGTAACCCTACATCGGGGCACCGGTGGTGGTGGTGGAGTAACCCGCATCGGCAACGATAATCTTCTGATGCCCTATGTGCATGTTGCCCATGACTGTCAGATTGGTAACAACATCGTACTCGCGAATAACGTCGGCATCACCGGCCATGTTGAGGTGGCAGACTGGGTTATCCTCGGCGGTTACGTCGGCGTCAACCAATTCCTTAAAATTGGCGCCCACGCCATGGTTGGGGGTATGGCCCATATCACCAATGATATACCTGCCTACATGATACTCAGCGGCAACCCTGCCAAAATTCGAGGTGTTAATGTCATTGGCCTCGAACGGCGCGGCTTCGACAAGGCCACGATCGCGGCGATTCGGGAAGCGTTCAAAATCCTGTACAAGCGTAATCTGAAACTGCGCGAAGCAATCGAGAAGATCAGGGCAATAAGCTCAGGCGGCGAGGCATTAGGGGTGCTTATCGATTCTCTGGAAGCATCTGAGAAGGGTATTCATCGATAACGGATTCCGGCTGCGTTCATCGATCGGCAGCGCCGGTAGAGAATGAGCGCTGGCGACCGATGTCTATCGCCGTCCGAACGCCTGCGTAATCAGGCTTGCATAATCTGAGGTTCCCTCATGTCAACGCCAAGTTACTATGAGTAAACACCCACGTTTTGGCATCGTCGCCGGTGAGAGTTCGGGCGACAATCTGGGCGCCGGGCTCATCGAGGCGCTACGCAGGCACTATCCGAACGCCGAGTTTGTCGGTATCGCCGGTCCGCAAATGCTCAAGCTCGGCTGTCGGACCCTGGCACCGATGGAGCGCTTGTCGGTGATGGGTTTTGTGGAACCCCTGGGGCGTTTGCCCGAGCTTTTCAAAATCAAGGCGCGGCTGCAAGCCGAATTTATCTCCAATCCTCCGCTGGCATTTATCGGCATCGACGCGCCGGCTTTTAACCTGCGTCTCGAAAAACCTCTGCGCCAAAATTCCATTAAGACCGTACAATATGTGAGTCCCAGCGTGTGGGCTTACGGCAAAAACCGGATTCACAAGATCAAGCGGGCAGTCGATCTCATGCTCACTCTTTTTCCTTTCGAGACCGCTATCTATGATGAGCATGACATCGCCGTTGAGTGCGTCGGTCATCCGCTGGCCGACAGCGTCGGCTTCGAGAACAAGAAAGCCCAGTCTCGGGCACGGCTCGATCTCAAGGATGAATATGAAGTGGTCTGCCTGATGCCCGGGTCCCGCAGCGGAGAGATCAAGCGGCTGGGACCTGTGTTCCTCGCCGCGGCGGTAGAATCTTTACAACATTGTCCACGCCTGAGATTCATTATTCCCTGTGCCAGTGACGCAGCGAAGAGCCAGATCAGTGGTCTGTTGCGTGCCGCCAGCCTGTTTCCAGGAGACCAATTCACCCTGGTGGAGGATTCCCACCTGGCGATCAGTGCCGCCGATTTTGTGGTGCTGGCGTCGGGGACGGCGACGCTGGAGGCGATGTTGCTGCGTCGACCCATGCTGGTCTGTTATAAATTAGGGGGACTTACTTACGCCATCGCTTCGCGAATCCTGAAAATTCCGCACATCGCCCTGCCAAACTTACTGGCTGGGAAAGAGCTGGTGCCGGAATTTATTCAGCATGCGGTAAGCGTCGACCGGGTCCGAGATGAAATCGTCAGCTTCATGGCGGGACAGACCGATCATGGCATCCTCTTGGGCGAATTTGACCGCATCCATCGCAGTATTCGATTGGACGCTTCGAGTCGTGCCGCCGAGGCGATACTCAAGCTCGTGAATTTACCCGCAAGTGCACGAGCGAGCTAAGCCCTTGCCGATGCACACTCAATGGCTGGACTCGGGGAATACCGCCGCCATCGTCGCGGGCACCGACGAAGTGGGGCGCGGGCCCTTGGCCGGAGATGTGGTTGCCGCCGCCGTAATCTTAAACCCGAAGATCCCCATCACCGGGCTGGCCGACTCAAAAAAGCTCAGCTACGGCCAACGGCAGCGCTGCTGCACTGCGATCATGGAAAATAGCCTGGCTTATGCCGTCGCTCGCGCCTCGGTCGCCGAAATAGACAAACTCAACATCCTGCAAGCGAGCTTGCTGGCGATGTGGCGCGCGGTAGAAGCCCTGACCCTGCAACCCGAATTTGTCTACGTCGATGGCAATCGATGCCCGCGCTGGCCCTACGCCTCGAAGGCCATAGTCAAAGGCGACTCATTGATCGCCGCCATCGCCGCCGCCTCGGTCCTGGCCAAGGTGACCCGCGATCGGGAAATGGCAGCACTGGAAGCCGACTATCCCGGCTACGGCTTCGCTCAACACAAGGGCTATCCCACCAAAAAGCATCTCGCGGCGCTGGCAGCATTAGGTCCCTGCGCCATTCACCGACGCAGCTTCGCACCGGTGGCAAGATTACTATGATTATGGGATTTATTCAGAAGGTGTGCAGCTCAATCTAGTGGACGCTGCCAGTCCTTACAATTCGATAAAGATCAAGAGCACGAACCTCTCCGAATGATTTGCAGTTCCTATATGGCCTGATTTGCAAGTAAATCAGGGTAGAGGTTCAACGCCTCATTTTAGTGAAATCCGGCAGCATATGGTTTTAAACCACATTGAAATCACTGACTTGTCGTTTATCACATAATTAAGCGAAGTTGAGTTGCCTAGTCCCCTTGCGCACAATCAGGCCATGTCTATATCCTTCACTTTAGACAGATTTGAGCGAGGACTGTTTGAGCCGCAGGCGAGTTCCGCTGCGCTGGCTAAAGTGAAGGATATCTGGCCGTGCGCAAGGGGACTAGGCAACTCGAATTCGCGGATAAACGACATGTATGTTCGGTCAGCTCTTACAAGATGCACAGGATCCCTTTTTCTAATCTATTTAAGTTCGCTCCACAATTCGCGAGGATTTATCGCGCATTTATCCGTCTCAGGATTGAGTAAACTTTCACGGCTAAACAGCGTATATTTACGGATTACTCGCCGCCCCCCAATTGATCTATTTGCATGCCTAATGATTCATCAACTAAGACGCTTTCTGCGCCCTTCGCACACCTGCGTTTACACTCCGAATACTCCATCAGCGATGGCCTGATCACGATTAAACCGCTGCTGCAGCGTCTGCATAAGATGCAGATGCCCGCCGTAGCGATCACCGATCTGTCGAACATGTTTGCCCTTATTAAGTTTTATAGCGGCGCCAGCAAGGCCGGTTTGAAGCCCATTTGTGGCTGTGATATTCAAGTGGTCGATGAGGATCACGATGTAGTGACGCCCCTGGTTCTGCTGATAAAAGATCAAGTGGGTTATCGCAATCTCACGGCAATCATCTCCGAGATCTATACCGACAATCCCGGTCATGGCGGGGCCGTCGTCAGCCGGGTAAAACTCGCTGAAAAATCTGCCGGCCTGATCGCGCTGTCCGGTGCCCAGTATGGCGATATCGGAGTGGCCCTATTGGCGGGGGAGAAGGAACTGGCGGCGCAGCGTCTGACGCAGTGGCAGGCCATGTTCCCCGAGTGTTTTTACCTGGAGTTGCAGAGGTTAGGCAAGCCCGATGAGGACGCCTACATCGATGCGGTCCTGGCACTGGCGTTGGCAGGCGATTGTCCGGTGGTGGCCAGCAACGATGTCAGGTTTCTGGATCAGGATGATTTCGACGCCCATGAAGTTCGGGTCTGTATCAACGAGGGGCGGGCTCTGGATGATCCCAGGCGCTCGCGCAATTACACCGAGCAGCAATACCTGAAGAGTGAGGCCGAGATGGCAAAACTCTTCGTCGATATTCCGGAGGCGATTCGAAACGCCGGCGAAATCGCCCTGCGTTGTAGCTTGATGCTTAAGCTGGGTGCGCCGAGTCTGCCTAGCTATCCGGTGCCGGCGGGCCTGAGTTTGGCAGCATACCTGTCCAACTTGAGCAAGGAAGGACTGACTAATCGACTGCATAATTTGTTCGCAGCCGAGGCCGGCCAGGACGAGGCGCTCAAAACCTACTGGGATCGCCTGGAAATCGAGCTGAAAATTATCAATCAGATGGGATTTGCCGGCTATTTCCTCATCGTCATGGAATTTATCCAGTGGGCCAAGGACAACGATATTCCCGTCGGTCCCGGTCGGGGCTCTGGCGCCGGTTCCATTGTCGCCTACGCCCTGGGTATTACCGATATTGACCCCCTGAAATATGATCTGCTGTTCGAGCGATTTTTAAATCCTGAACGGGTATCGATGCCGGATTTCGACGTCGACTTCTGTATGGAAGGCAGGGACAAAGTCATCCAGCATGTCGCCCAATTATACGGTAAAGATGCGGTGGCCCAAATAATTACATTTGGCACCATGGCCGCCAAGGCAGTGGTGAGGGACGTGGCGCGGGCCCAGGGCAAGCCCTATTCCCTGGGGGACAAACTCTCGAAATTGATTCCCTTCGAGCCGGGAATGACTCTGAAGAAAGCCTTCGAGATGGAGCCACAACTGGTGGAATTCGTCGGCAGCGATGACGATGCCCAGGAAATCATGGAGATGGCCTACAAGCTCGAAGGCATTACCCGCAATGTGGGCAAGCACGCCGGCGGTGTGGTTATCGCGCCGACCCGGCTGACGGATTTCACACCCCTGTACTGTGATGAAGCCGGTCATGGACTGGTGACCCAGTTCGACAAGGATGATGTGGAGACCGTCGGCCTGGTGAAGTTTGATTTCCTTGGCCTGCGTACACTGACCATCATCGATTGGGCGGTTAAGATGATCAACGCCCAGGCCGGGGACGGGCAGGCGAAAGTCGATATCAATACCCTGCCGCTGAATGATAAAGCGGTCTATAAACTGCTGCAGAAGGGTGAGACCACGGCGGTGTTTCAACTGGAATCCCGCGGCATGAAGGATCTGATCAAGCGCCTGGTACCCAATTGCTTCGACGATATCATCGCGCTGGTAGCGCTGTTCCGGCCGGGGCCGTTGCAGTCGGGTATGGTCGAGGATTTCATCGATCGCAAGCACGGCAGAACCCACGTCGTCTATTCCCACCCCGAGCTGGAGCCGGTGCTCGCTACCACCTATGGCGTCATCCTGTACCAGGAACAGGTCATGCAGATCGCCCAGGTGTTGGCCGACTACACCCTCGGCGGTGCCGACATCTTGCGCAAGGCCATGGGCAAGAAAGACCCGGTGGAAATGGCCAAGCAGCGCAGTACTTTCATGGCTGGCGCCCGGGCTCGCGATGTCGATGCAAAGGTGGCGACATCCATATTCGATCTAATGGAGAAATTTGCCGGCTACGGCTTTAATAAATCGCACTCTGCCGCCTACGCCCTGGTTTCTTATCAGACCGCCTGGCTGAAGACGCACCATGGGGCACACTTCATGGCGGCGGTGCTGTCGGCGGAAATGCAGAATACGGACAAGATTGTCACCTTGATTGACGAATGCCGTTCGATGCAGCTGGCGATCATCCCGCCGGACGTCAATGCCGGTCAGTTCAATTTTACCGTGAACCCAGGGGGTGAGATCGTATATGGCTTGGGCGCGATAAAAGGCGTGGGGGAGGGTCCGGTGGAGAGCCTGTTGCTGGCACGGGAACAAAAACCCTTCAGCGATCTACTGGACCTGTGTCGGCGGGTCGACAGCAGGCACGTGAACAAGCGCACCATGGAGGCGCTGCTGCGCGCCGGCGCCTTGGACAAACTCACCGAGGGCGACCTTGACAGCGCCCGTGCGCAACTGACGGCGATGCTGCCCCGGGCCATGCAGGCGGCGGAACAGGCCAATCGCAACCAGGCCAGTGGCATGGATGATCTGTTTGGCGGCATCGCGCCGGTGCTCGATGCCAGGGCCGACTATATATTTGGCAAGGCCCAGGTTAAACCCTGGGCCGAACAGAAACGCCTGGCCGCAGAGAAACAGGCGCTGGGGGTTTATCTCTCCGGTCACCCCATAGATGAGTTTCTGGAGGAGTTATCCCAGCTCACCAGCGATCGAATCTCTAATCTGCGCCCGCAACGGGGATCGCAATGGGTGGCCGGTTTGTTGTACAACGTTCGCACCATGCGCAGTAAGGCCGGGGAAACCATCGCCTTCCTTACCCTGGATGACCGCAGCGGTAGGCTCGAAGTGTCGCTATACGCGAAGGAATATGAAGAGTTCAGGGATCTGCTGCGCAAGGATACGATTCTGGTGGTGGAATGCACCGTGAGCGTGGACGAATACACCGGAGGCACCCGTGGCAGAGGCCGCCAGGTGATGACCCTGGACCAGGCACGGGAGCGCTGTGCGCACCGCCTGGCGCTGAGGCTGAAGTTCGACAGCCTGGAGTCAAACTTTTGTCAACACCTGGCCAATATCCTGGCGCCCTACCGGCGCCGACAAGACGGCGAACAGCCCGGGGCCGGCAATCCAGCGGCTAACGGTGCTGACTCAATAGATGCGGGCGCCAGCGGGCAGGCCAATTTCGACAGCGCAGGTAACGGTGCCGGCGCCGCTGAGGCTGAGGGCGATTCCGGTTGCACGGTGGTGGTACATTACGAACGCGCGGACTCCGCAGGGTGTATAATGCTGGGGCGGGACTGGGTCGTATCGCCTGTGGATGATCTGATTCAGAAGCTGCGGCTGGAGTATGGCAAGGATACGGTGAGTCTCGACTACAGGTCAGACAAAACGCTGTTGTCTCGCGAACGTCAGCACAACGCATTCGATAAAGGCCAGAGATATTGAAGTTTTATTCAGAGGCTCCCTGGCATTAGAGTCAGTAGATAGACTGGATCATCATGGACCCGAACTACCTCGAATTTGAACAACCCATTGCCGAGTTGGAAGCCAAGATCGGCGAGCTGAGACTCGTTGGTAGTGACAATGAGTTGAATATAAGCGATGAAATTCAGAATCTTCAAGGCAAGAGCATCAAGCTCACCGAGAAGATATTTTCGAACCTGTCATCCTGGCAAATTTCACAGATTGCCAGACACCCGCTGCGGCCTTACACGCTGGATTATATCGAACATATATTCACCGAGTTCGATGAATTGCACGGTGACCGTCTGTATGCAGATGACCAGGCACTCATCGGTGGCCTCGCCAGAATCGATGACCTGCCGGTGATGGTGATTGGTCACCAGAAGGGCCGAGGCACCAAGGAAAAAGTGCGGCATAATTTTGGCATGCCTAGGCCGGAGGGATACAGAAAGGCCCGCAGGCTGATCAAGCTCGCCGAACGCTATCGGCTGCCGGTATTGAGTTTTATAGATACACCTGGCGCCTATCCTGGGATGGATGCCGAGGAAAGGGGCGTCAACGAGGCCATCGCCGAAAACATGGCGATGATGTCGCGGATTCGGACGCCGTTGATTGCCACGGTGACGGGCGAGGCAAATTCCGGTGGCGCCATCGCCATCGGCGTTTGTGATCAGCTCAATATGTTGCAGTACTCCACTTACACGGTGATTACCCCGGAAGGCTGCGCCACCATCCTCTGGAAATCTTCCGAGTATGCCGCCGCCGCCGCCGAAGCCATGGGGGTTACCTCGGAGCGGCTGCAGGAGTTGGGTATTGTGGATCTCACGATTCCAGAACCCTTGGGAGGCGCCCATCGGGATGTGGTCACAGTAGCTGCGAGTATCAAGGCGGCACTGATCGAACAGATCGATCGACTATCCGCCCTGGACCCCGACGAACTGGTCGATCGCCGCTATAAACGCCTGATGGCGTACGGGATGTAAAGCTCACAGCTATTACGTCCCCCGGCTCGCCCAGATCGCGCTCGATACAATCACCACCTCAGGTTTAATCACTCTTTAATCCACGCCCCGGCGACCGATCTGACCATGAACTTTACTCTAGAATCCCTAGCCGCTGCATTGCAATCCATGCCCCGGTGTCGCTCCCTGGTGGTGGGATTCAGTGGTGGCCTGGATTCGAGTGTCTTGCTCCATGGCCTGCATCAACTCAGCGAACAAGCAGAATTCCAGTGGTCGCTGCGGGCGCTGCATATCAACCACGGCATGCAAAGCGACGCGGATAACTGGCAGCGGCATTGTGAGCGTGGCTGTAAAGAGTTGCATATCGATTTAGCGGTAGCAGGCGTGCGGGCAGATTTCGGTGAGAGTTTACCTGGTAACGATGTAGAGAACGCCGCACGCAAGGTCCGCTACCAGGCCTTCCAGGAAAATCTGCAGGCCGATGAAGCGTTGTTACTGGCCCATCACCTGGATGACCAGATGGAGACCTTGCTGCTGCGGCTGATGCGGGGCGCAGGTATCAAGGGTCTCGCCGGCATTCCCGTCACCCGCTCCCTGGGCCAGGGATTTCTATATCGGCCGTTGCTGGGCTTCGAACGTCAACAACTCGCCGAGTATGCCAGCGCCCACGCCTTGCGGTGGCTGCAAGACCAGTCTAACGAAGATGAGCAATTCGACAGGAACTTCATCAGGCACACACTGCTACCGTCGATCGCATCGAGATGGCCCGGCTATCGCCATAGCTGGTCGAAAACCGCGACCCTGGCGGCGGAGTCCCAGGACTTGCTGGCGGAATTGGCGGCAATAGATCTCGGCAATATGGCCACGGAGCGGCATTCGGTAATCCGGCTCGAGCCTCTGCTGGCGCTGTCCAACGACCGCCAGCGCAATTTGCTACGACACTGGCTCAGCGAAATTGGAGTACCTGAGCTGGGTTGGAACCGCCTGCAACAACTCAGCACCGAAGTACTCAGAGCCGAAGCCGGCAGTGATGCCAGCCTGCTTGGGGATGGCTTTCAAATAAGACGCTACAAGCAAAAACTCTACGCCTTAAAGCCCGTACCCGAGCTCGATCCCTCCAGCCAGTTGTACTGGGATACCCACCACGACCAGGTATTTGTCTTGCCCGACAACGGTTGCCTGCACCTGCGCCCGACCACGGGGTCTGGACTCACACTCCCGAATGGGGGCAGGCTACAGATTCGCTATCGCCAGGGGGGCGAATCCTGTCAGCTGACCGGGCGGCCAAACAAATCCCTGAAGAAACTATTACAAGAACATGAAATCGAACCCTGGCTGCGTAACCGCGTGCCGCTGCTCTATATCGAAGACGCTCTCGCCTGTATACCGGGAGTAGGAGTGGCCGAGCAATTCGCGGCGAAGGCAGATGGACCGGGCATACAGGTCAGTTGGCGTAGTCCCGAATTTGGGATTGATTAATTTTAGAACTTTAGGCGGAGGCACGCTGCCCCATTCTTAAGATACTTTCCCGGCGAAGCCCCTCTACCCTACTTTCCTTGCGACCATTCGCGCTTCCATTTTTTCAGCGCTGCGGAACTCGCTCCGCTCAGACAGTCCTCGCTCAACCTGAAAAAATGAAAGCGCTAAAGCACGGTCTGATTTGCAAGGCAAGCAGGGTAGAGGA
>Ga0310122_10000099_pt1 | contig 53818 bp, 20 predicted proteins | sample CB6_Bottom_1051__FD_203503 | JGI IMG/M metagenome (GOLD analysis project Ga0310122, IMG submission 203503) | Marine microbial communities from Western Arctic Ocean, Canada - CB6_Bottom_1051 | ecosystem: Environmental > Aquatic > Marine > Oceanic | place: Canada: Western Arctic Ocean | collected... | reverse complement strand
TCTACTCTTTCGAGCTTTCCGGGCAGTAGGGCGTTTCCTGTATCTCCTAAAATATAGTCTAAATCTTCCACATTACCGGGCACATCTACTACAGCTCCATCAGCGAGCGTAACTTGATACTCTCGCGCTCTTCCTGAATCCGGACCTACGTCAGAAGCTGTTGCGACCATTGTATCTTCATCTTCTTTGCTGCTTGTTTTCGTCGTCTTTTTTGTTTTTGTTTTTATTGGTTTCGTTACTTGGCATTGGGTCCAAGGTCCAAACTTGTCTTTTAACGGAAGCTTAATTCTCATGTTGTTGTCGCCAGAAGAAGCCCTTGTTGAAAAACATAGACTACTTTGCATTCCTCCGGGAATGCACACATTGTTGTATTCGCTACCGGTCTTGTGGAAGGCTATTATAATACCAGCCCATGAAGCCCTTAAGGGCGGTGCCTTCATAATAAAAGTCCCTGATATATCCTTACAGAATACATGCTGTTTTTCTTTTCTTACAAACTTAACGAATTCATTTTCCTCTCTGTTCGCACTCATCCACAGAAAATGATCAGCTTGTTTTGATCCACTAAAACCAGTTTGGTCATCAAATCTACAGGCATCAGGCACCTGACTCTCATCTAATCCAGCCTCTCTAGCCGACCGATAATCCAAGGAAAGGCGTCTTAATTCCGGAGTCCATATTTCTGTTTCGTACATCGCGCCTGACAAAATAAGATCATCAGGATTAGTTCTTGATCTCAATATATCAGGTACCGCATATGAGAAAGCAAGTTGATTTCCCGCTATTTTTAATTCAGTATCCGACGCCATCCCGCCCTTCGCAATAAATGGCGTACTATCGTTAATTAGCAAAGGAGCATTCAAGAAGCCGTAGTTCTTATCTGCGCAAAACCAAGAGTGACCAGATTCAAAATACCAATCAGACTTTCCGGTTTTTGTATGTCCGTAGCAATTTTCATAAATAACAGACAAGCCTAAGTTCTCATCTCCCCACGCGTCAGTATGTACAAAATCAGCCTCGGACGAAGGATCAGCGCCCAGAAAAGGAACCATGTACTCATACCTATCCTGAATAGGAGAGCTGACAGGATGACAAGTGTGCCCCCTCCAAGAATACGTACCCATGGTTGGAGGAGGAACGTTTAATACGATTAATTCCTTATGTACGCCCAAACCCCCCGAGGGATCAATTACGGACGGCTGAGCAACAAATTTCGTGTGGTACCTATATTGAACCCTTATCGGAAGATCCAGTCTAGCTTCATTCAAAAGATTAATCGCATTGGCAAATTGATTAAATACATGAGCGCTTAACTTAATATTAGGCAGGGGTCCATATCCTTTTCTACTGTCGGGATGCCCGGTCAATTCATCTTCGAGCATTAACGGGCTTATCCATCTAGAAGTTGCGTTTGTAGTTTGGACTTTCGTGACCCGGTAGTTAACGTTTTCGTTTTTATAGTTTTTATTATCATGATATACTACCTCTTTGCCAGATGATGCATTACTAAATCTTCTCACCTTTTCCCACGGAGACCTTCTGGTGGTTGACTCGTTCAGGTTGTCTCTATCATATCCAATTTTAACTCTATACTTAATGTCATAAAACAGCACCTTATAGCCCTTACTGTTTCTTAGCACTGGTATTTCTTTTCTTGTCGCTGAGTCTATTGGGGCAAGCGCCGATACAACTAAGTTCCTAAACCTAATCTTGAATACCCCTTCGTTATCTGTAATTACCCAAGCGTGGTGTTTGTTGTTAAGATTTTCCGCTTCTTGTTTGCTTAATGCCACTATGCCCGCTAACGCATTGAGGTCATGCGTAGGTATATAATAGCGGCCGCTCGCGTCCTTACGAATAAGAAACTTAGCGACTTCAAATGGGTTCTTCATCCCCTTGAAATAAGCGGGCACCTTAATTGATTTTTCGAAATCGTCGGTGCTGTTGTCGGTTTCAATGTTGTTGGGCTTCCATGTACCTGCCTTTAGAAGACAATCGCCCTTCGAGTAAGCCAGAAGCTCACTCTCTTCATAGGACGGAAAGGTTCCTTCTGAAATGCATTTTCCTTTGGGAAGGTGCCTGAAATAAGCAAAGATCTTGATTTCGTAATCCTTGGACACCCCTGCGTAAAGAGGATCAGAATCCTCTTCTCTTCTTAGATTTAAATCATTAATTTCGAACTGGCCCGAAGGGGGCCTGTCCTCCTTCTTAATTCTTTTATTTTTCTTTATTTGTATTAGTGATTGGTTTATCACATCTATTTCAAGGTCATGATCAAGCCACTCAGTATAGTGAGGAAGCCTAGACCTTTTTCTTTCCAGAAGGAAATATTTCACAGGAGACCAGATGCCGCCTGTGTCAACCCAACTGCCGTTAGCCTTTTCGCAATCTTCTTCGTTACTAGGACAAGGTGGTTCATCGCAATCCTTACACTCTTTTAAACACTCCCCTTTTGTAGTCTTGCTGGGATCACTACAATAGCTAGGGGTAAACTTTATCACTGCTTTCGATTGCGAATCCCTTAGTACCAACATGTCTGCTTGCCCAGTATAAATTGCCATTGAGGCTCCTTTAATTTTATTGCCTCTCGCATCAATAGCCGTAACCTCATACTCAACATTATAAGGCACAGTTTCCGAACCTGTTAATTTAATTGAATATTCGTCTATGAATTTTCTCTTGAACCGTAAAACCCATTTGTTTCCTAACTTAATTATCTTAAACTTTACAGTCCCTGCTGTTGAAGAAGTGTACCCAGAACGAGTTTTTCTTGTTATTCGATATCCCCTTGCTCCGCTCCGTGATATTAAATCCCATTTGCTTGAATTTGAATTCACGTCAGTAAACTTTAAATTGATAACAGGATTCGGAAGGTCAAACTCTCTACTCACTAAAACTATTCTAGTTTTTTTGATTGTTACGTCGCTGTAGTCCTTAAACAACGTTTTCCCTACCCCCTCCAAAGACTGAACAGATAAATTTTCAAATAAATAATCATAATCTTTAGACTTGTAGCAAGTTGGGTCTAAGGACTTCTTGGTAAATATCTCTTCTTTCGTAACTTGGTCAAAAGTACCAGTAGGTATATCAACTTCGGTTATTTCTTCGTTCTTGGGGTCTGATTCTTTATCCACAAACCCGCCACAAAATCCCCTTAAATATTGCTCCATTTGTATAAACGGATCTACAGTAACGGGGGTCTTGGTCCATTTTGTAGCTATTCCTCTGTTATCATCATGAACATATGGAATATGTTTTGTAAAATAGAACCTAGGCTCGCATGCTCCAAACGGATCATCAGGAAGCTGCCATATAAATATATCAGGAGCAGCGTCCCCTATCCTAGCCTTGTGACACGGTAACTGAACTTTTTCGTTTGTTACTATTTTACCGTCTGCAGTTTCAAACTCTAATTTGTCTTCTTCTCTTATTTTGGGGTAGCCGTCAATAGGTTCGCCGTCTACTACCGTTTCCCCTACGGCCTGTTTTGCTATTTTTCTTTGTTCGGATTCTCCATGGTTTTTTAACCTCCACATACCTGTATCGTGCTTTTCTCTTATGAGGTAGTCGACAACAGCATTCTCGTCCGTCCTATAAACTTCAGGGGTAAATGGACCAGCACCCATCGCATGCCACAAAGCTAACATTCCTTTATCGGTGAAGCTGCTTATTTTTTTGTCTTTGCTTCTGAACGCCGTGTTAGGAGTATGAGTTAGTCTCCTGTTTAGTCTAACCTTAACTAAATCCACGGCTTTCACCCATGTCCCGCCAGCTAATTCGCAGTCCGCTCTATTATGAAGAGCGCATTCGGAATCATCTTGCCATTGACACTTCGTACAAATACCGTTCCAAAACTTTTTCACTTCCGACGGATCTTTACCATCATTGACATTCGTTGAACTAAGAAGCTTTTCGATATAGTCCACAGCCGTAACGGACTCTATGTAATAATCTGGTTTATATATTTGACAGGAGCTATAGAACCACCTGTTTAAGTCTTCCTGATCTGTATCAGAATAAAACCATTCTTGAGAGGCGTTGCTGCCCTCCAGATATATGTGCCCGGGAGGAGCTTCTGACCTTATAACGGGCTTAATGCCATAGGAAAAGGTATCTAGAAGATGCCTATACATACCCAACTTAAAGTCTTCTGAAAATATGTGACACCTTTGGTTAAGAAAACCCATCACGTCTCCATAGTAATCATGATGCCAAGTTGATGTCCTAGAAGGATGATGATGAGTGGAAGTTAAAAACATGCTCCACTCATTGGACCACGCTCCGGCTGGCGCACACTTTCTTATTCCTTCCACGGCTCTAACTATCAAATCTTTATGAGCATGAAACTCCCTAACCAACCTAACGCCGCCCTTCACCCCGTCTCTCCAGTTCTTCCCGGCCGCTAGACAGGCTGACTTTCTGTTAATCATTGGGTCTTCACAAAAACCGTCATCTTTTACCGGGATGGCCGTAAACTCCTCACCAACCCTATATGATTTATGTATAGGGCCACCATAACCTGCGCCAATTTGGTATGTTACGTAAACACCACTATTCCCAGCTATTATATCGTCTCCTTTTTCTAAATTACTGACTTCGTCTTTTCCCAGCACGTTTCCTTCGGAATCTTTATAAAAAACCTCGTAGGTCTCACCTATTAAAAGCTCCCCAGTATTAACGCCATATTTAGCAGGAGCCATATCAAGAAACTGGTCCATAGAATTATCCTCCATTGCTTTTTTGTAGTCATCTGGGATTCTATAAACTCTTTCTTGACCTGTCGTCTTGTAGTAGAAAGGGGCATCTCCTCCATCAGTGACAGACAAGCCAATAGCCACTGGTAACTCTATGGCAAAGAATACATCCCCCGCCATAAAGGTTTTGCTGTAAATTTTGTGTTTAAATACGTTGTTTACATTAAACGTGCTTGAATCTCCATCTACAAAAGCGTAATCGCCTTCGTCCGGTTCCGAAGAAAACTTAAATACAGGATAAATTATCTCCCCCCTACCTCTTACAACATAAGTGCCTAGGGGTATCTTTTTGTCTGAAGAAGTAGTGCCATAAATGTCCTTATAGGAAATTCTCCCATGTCTTTCAATTTCTCCAAACCCCGTGGTAGGATTCCCGCTACCATCTACTGTTCTTTTTCTCTTGGTTCTAATACAGCAAGAGTAGCCCTGCCTTAAAATAGCGGCCTTACCTAGTAAAAACCTATTTGGCTTAACGCCTGCAGAGCCCACGGTAAAGGTCCCTGCGGTCGTCACCTTACCAGAGGTCTTGTTGGGGTTTCTTCCCTGCCAAGTAGAATGAATATTTATAGAAGTAAGACTAGCAGGAAACGCAGAGTCAACGGTTATATCAGTTGCGCTACTGTACCCCCCTGTCGCTATTGTTCTCGTTGCGTAATAAACCTCACCACTATCTGTCCAACTGACCGTGATTTCACTACCTTCAGCTAGGTCAGTAAAGTCATTATTAGGAGAACCAGACTCAAGCTTTACGCTCGTACCGCTAATTGTTAAATCATCATCAGTAGTACCGTCACCTTTAACAACTATATCTTCCCTTCCCTGCCCTCTGGGGAAGTATTGACGCGTCACGTCTCCCTGCTTATAGGAAATAAAATCAGTCCTACCAAACACATAATATTTTTTACCGCTAGCCAGCGCTTCACTGCCGTGCACCTTCCTATAAACATAAACCCTATCCCACTCATTTGTGGACAAAGTAGGAAAACGCTTCCCAGTACCAGAAAGCAACGCTGCATAAGTCCACACACTCACAGGAGAAATTGGAGAAAAACTAAAATCATCTCTTAAGTCGTACTGGTCTCCATAAGAAGCAATCATCTTGCCTCCATAGGAAATAGCGCCGGAAGGTATAATTTTATTGTCGGAGGTATATCTCGTGTCTGTAGCTACTGCAATGTATTTATTAGTAGCAAAAATTTGCTTGTTTATGTAGGTTATACTACCCTCACCAAACACATAATATACAGCCCCCGCCTCGGTGGTATAAGCAACACCATCAGTTATAGTAACAATCTCAAAGACCATTGGTCTGGCTACATAAAACTTGGCTTTGTTTTTAGGTATCTGGGTCCCACTAATATCGGTTTCTGTTGTCCTATCCCAGCTTTTCCTAATGTATGGGTTTTCCTCATAGTTGGCCAAACTTCTGTCTCTAGTGTACCAATCCCTAGAGTCAGTACCGGAAAACCTATAGGCAGAATCTTTATCTTTTATTGAATCTATGTCAGAGCCCGAATAGGCACCTATTTCAATACCATCATAGACAATAGACCCCGTGCCCCAAACAAAATAGTCCTTACCCCCTTCTATCTCTCCCGAGACAACGACTTTACCTACGAGCACGGAACTTTTGATGGTGGTTCCTGTAACCGTTTTTACCAATAAATCATTTATTGTAATTGCGTTTTCGCCGCCGTCTCCTACAAAGAAATTATTACTACCCTCGGTTGTACTTGAGCCTCCACTATCTAAAGTAAGAGTTAAAGCGCTCCTGCTGGTCTCACCATAATCAAGGTCATACCAATAATACCTAACAGGAAAGTCAGTTGCTGCTGTACCTATAGTAGCACTACTCGTTTTGTCTAAAACAAACAAAATCTTAGGTTGCCCTGATAAATATTCTCCACACAAATCAGCCGTAGTAGCGGTAGGGACATCATCAACATCAAGGTTCCCTCTCCAAAATAGATCCGTAGCATAATTAATGGTGTTGCTGTACCTAATTACCGGAGTACCCGAAACAGTTCTCCAAGAAGGGGTGTCCTGCGTTCCTTTAAATCTTTGATTGGCTGTGTATTCAGAATAAACCCTTTCCCAGTCTTCAATACCCGTCACCGGTTCTCCTCCCACGGGTGTGAAAGTTAAACCATGGTAAGTAGTATCGGTGTACGTAATTACTCTTTCTAGCACCTGTCCATTAGTCAAAGACCTTCTGATAAATTTGTGATAAAGTTCATGAGGGGTGCCATCTTCATAAATAGCGGTATTAGCAACATAATACAAAGGATCCGCTATCCTCCCCCAAATTTTAGTATCATGTTCGCCTATGATAATTGGAGTACCATCGGCATAATCACCTTCCCTGTCGTCCCAGTCAGTTAAAGCCTTGCAAGAAGCAGGCAAACCAAGGTCATCAATTTTAATTGAAACCTGCCTAATACACTTGTAGCCTTTTTCTAACGCCGACTGACTAATCGTACCGTACAAGTCACCAGCCCCCGCATTTCTTTCGTGGGACAGCTCCAAAATAGAAACTTCAACTACGTCATCTGAAGCAAGAACGCTTTCGTTACCCGTACATAAGAAAAACCTAGAGAACCCATAAGGACCATATACTCTATTAGTGTAGGCATAGCTCCCACTTCTGACGCAATAGAACTTACCTTTTGTTATGCTAGTAACCGCGTCATTAATCGAACTACAAAAGAAAAGAATCTCTCCCTTTATTAAACCCACGGGCAAAGGCGCAATCTCAATACCCCTACTAGACAATTCTTCACCTACTATAGAAGGGCCTTCTCCGACCGCATAAGTCTTGCCCCCTGTGTATTCTATTTCGGACTCGAAAACTAAAAAGTCGTTGGTATCCAAATCGCCAGACAACTTACCCAGTCTTTTAACATTAATACCAAGGTATAAATCATTTTTGAAAGAGTCAGTTTTAAGCACTCTATTATGCAGCGTTGTTGAACCATCTACATCGGTATAACTATAATTGTGGAACACAACCTGTTTCCCCTCTGCGTCAACCCCACAGTAACCCAACTCATTATCAATTACTAAAAGCTTATCTCTGTACTTTATGGTGCCAGTTTCTACCTTGTACATATAGTCCTCTTCTATAGAGGTCACCGCTTTACCCTCTATGGCCCCTGAGGATGTATCAAGATTTCCGTATGCTTTGTAGTTAGTGGTTTCGTGAAGAGTAGGCCCGCTTGTATCGTAATGATGTAACCCAAAATCTCCTGCACCAAACACCACCGCAGTTAAATAACTACTGTTCTGTTGAAATTCCTCAAATCCGTCTGCATCAGATAAATCAAATAGAGTACTATCCCCCGTCTCTTTATAAGGCAGCCCTTTTTCGACCACCTCAGGAAAATTTCGCGTATCCTTGTTCAAAGAAAAACCCAAAAAACCTTCCGTAACTAAGAAACAATTAGCAGAGGACTCAGCCACACTCCAAGTGTCGTTGTAATCTGTGGAGTCCACATAATCCTGAGCCTCGGATATACCTATAGGCGACGCATACTGGTTCCTTAACTGAAGGTCATCACCATCTTCCGGATCAGGAGAGGCTACAGTAATAAGCGTACCCGGAATCTTGGTTGAATCATACAGCCAACATCCATTTTTATAAGGAGCGTCAGAGTCGAAAGACCCTATCATAAAACTATTTTCAGCCCCCGCTGTAATAACACCAGCAGAATAAGAACCAGCCAAATATTTCGAAAAATGTTCGTTTAGGACATTGGGACCATCTCCACAATAATCATGAAAGTAACTATCAGTAATATTACCACCAGACTGTTCGTAATCTTCGCTATAAACAACAGAGTCCCCCTCGACTATATACGAACCATCATCCATTGGCCCTTCGCCCTTGACGAATATCTTTGGATTCCCTTCTGTAATCTCTAGGAAGGGTCTTCCGGCGACACCTACAAATTCAGTATCTGTTTTATTAGCCCTTGTTATATATTCAAGACCGTTTGACCTTGTAGAAGAGACCCAACTATCAACAACAGAGCCATCTTCAGAAACTCCGTTAAATTCTTCTCCTATTGTTTTAATAACGCCATTATAAACTATCTCAACGCCCGCTTCTACCCTGTATACATCACCTGTTGTTACCTCTATTTCCCCTTGACCAACGTATATCCTCTCTGGAACTCCGTTGGTTGTGTTCTGGGTAACTACTGTCCTGTCAGAGGTATAATAAAAATCTTTAAAGTTCTCACTCCAATTCAACACAGGGCAAAATTCAAAATGATACAATGAATAGCCAAAGGGAATTATCCCTTTCATGGTTCCGTAGTACCGAGTCTCTCCTTCTTCCGCTACAGAGGTTAAATCATCTAAATCAATATCTTCAGACAAAACAAATTTTCCACCTTTGGAGAACTCTAATACGTCGTTAGCCTTTAATATTACGTTACTAGTATAGTGAGCGGGAAAATCAGCGGTTACCCTGAACTTAACCCCAACAGTCTTATAGTCTCCGTGTTCGACTTTGTCTGAGTCGCTATACTGATTAACGGCACCATCCTCGGTATAGTCAGGTCCCCCAAAATCTACCACAAGAACGTCCCTTCTGGTGCAGTCAAATTTATTGTGGTATTTGCCGCTATCTATAGAAGTGCCGTCTTTTTTGGTGCATGATCCTATATCTTTTGCATACTTAACAACTGCTCGTCTTTCGTTCCCGGTTGAAAGCAGGTCGTTCGACTCAATGGTATAGGTAACTCCGGGCTCTATCCCATAAATCCTGCTTGAAGTGATAGTAGGCTGGTTGGAATCAAAATCATTTGAAGTATATGGAATTTTATGTACCTTGAGGCCGGAATAATCATCAGCGTCCCAGTCTATATAATCTCCATCTTCAACATAGGTGATTGTTCCATCATCTGAATACTCAAACAAATTAACAGTAGGAGCACCATAGGCATAAACCACGTCGTCAGCTTTAACATCGTAAGGATCAATGATTTCTCTTACGGAAACAGACACGCTATGATCACCTCCGTCTCCATAAATAATATTCTCCCCCTTATAAGAGTTACCGTTGTAGGTGACAGACCCGCTACCAAAAACTTTATAAAGAAAATTCTTTTTAATACTGCCTGAGGCGGCGGCCGTAAGTATTTCGGCACCACCCAATTTACCCCCAACTCTACTAAACCCTTTTAAACCCTTGAAAGTGTTGCTTGCCCCAGAGGTAGAGAAGTTGCCGCTGGCTGTTATTGTTTTTGTCTTCAGCTCTTTGTAGTCAACTATCTTGGCCTCTTCTCCCGACCCTATGTGCCCCATAATAACGTCCCCCTTAACAACTATGTCACCAGCGTATGCGTTTTCTGAGAGAACGAACACTCCACCGCCAGAAAATACAAGGACCTCACCTCGAAAGAAGTCTTGAGGTAACTCGACAATTGCGAGATCCCCTCCAGTAACACCAAGGTCTCCAGCCGACTTTACAACATCACTACTAAAGATATTAACTATTATGGGCGCAGAGGCACCGCTTTCTATTCCAACGTTTCTTACCTCTCCAGTAATTTCGCCAACAACCCAAGACTTGACAATAAGCTCCGCCCCATTACCGAATTCGAATATTTGCCCTACCTGTATACTTGAAGGCACAGACACAACACTAACCTCCTCGCTATCGCCCACTGACGCTGTCGCAGTAGTGACAATGGAATCAGGATATGTAATCTGCCCTTGACCATGAACAAAATACTCCACCCCGGGAAGAAGAGTCTGGCCATCTTCAAACTTTTGCCTGACAGTAGTACCGCTATATGACGGCTTGTTATCATACCCAATAAATTGATTGCTAGGAATCATTTCATCAGTTGCGTTATATTCAACAGAATTTATAGTTACCGTCGTATCTGGAGAGTTATAGAGCACATATCTTTTGTTTAACTCTAGTGTGACGTCACCTGTCTGTTTCTTGTATAATAGTGGAGTTAATTTTTTATACCCTACCTCCTCACTATATACCCCCTCATTCGAAAACATCCAAGGCTGTGGAGAGGCCGCTTGCCTAAGTTGATACTCCTCGACGGGCATCAATGTTCTGGAAATAGGATCCGAAGCAAGGGTATTGGGAGAGTTAAGGCTCTTGCCTGTAATCAGGGCTCCGTTATCGTAAATTCTACCGTTGTATTCTATCTTGTCGTTATCATGACCTGCGACTTTATATACTCTGTTTGCTTCTATCTCCCACGGATCATAACAAGTAGAGACTAGAAACTGGCCACCAGCGGCCTCGTCCGGCTTAATGAAATATTCATCAAAATTACCGAAACAACCGGTAGCTGCAAAACTGGCTTGTTCAGAATTATAAGCACCTAGATAATCCATCGTTTCCAACTTTGGATAACCATCTGACTCCCAAGCGTCCGTTTTTCCGTAGAAAAATTTACTTTCTGAATACTCCCCAAAAAGATCAGATGTTCCCCCATGTTCACATCTATCAAAACCAGCCTCATCTGTACCTAAATATTTTGCATACGTGATATCACCTTTCTCAACAAAATACAACCTCTCGTCTTCCATGGTATTAACAAGAACCGGCTGCTTCTCTTCGATAATATTAATTAAATGAGGATAATTAACAGTATAGTATGAATCTGAAGAAGTTGCAATCTTGTACTGCATATCCTCAATGCTTGAGCTTAGATCAGACCCATCAAAAACTCTAATTTTTGTCGGAGCGTTCTGAAGGGTATCTGTAATTTTTTCTGGACCTGCTAACGCGGCCTTTTCTGATATCTCCCACCCTCCCCATTGGCCATTAAATTTCTTATTAATTAAAATAGTATAGTACATGAACGTACTGTTAATTAAAGAGAAGAACCTGCCCGTATTTATTATCGCGGTATCTTCTGCGAACCCGGAGTTCGAAAGCTTTGATATTTTAATTTTATCTAACAGGGTGCCCCTCAGTCTATTCTCGACGAACTGGGCAAAATCCCTTCCAAAAATATACGACTGTAAATAGGGAGCATGAAGCTGCAGTTCTTCATCTCCACCCTGCCCTAACTCATAATTAACCGTATCAAACTGAGGAAGCCTGTCTCTCAAAAATGGGTAGTATCTCTCTGTTGTGCTACCCGCTGGGTATACAAGTTTCTGATAAAGAACTTCCGGAGCGTCATTACTCGCGCCGTCAGCAAGATCCTCTGCTCCCACTAAATAAAATTTATTAGCCTCAAAACCAGTAGGCACTTCTTGGTACATTACCGGACTGCTTGGGGTAAAAGTAACTGTATCACTACTGGCTATATTAAATGTCACCCCAATACCTTTGGTTGTAGAGTCGTAAGATATATACCCGTTTCCCTTTCCGCCTACCTTAAAGTTTCCATCGGAGCTGTCGTAGCTAAGCACCGCTGTATTGTTGAATAAATTGGGATGCGCCCTTTCATGTATTTTTTCGACCTTGTATATTTTGAGAGCGGCGGTGTCTGTATTTATTAAGCCAAACTCAGGCAAGAAGAAATAAAAATTAGCGTTTGCCAAACTAGAACTAGCGATTTCTCCAAACCTAGACTGGCTTCCTGTAACATCTCCAGAGCGCAAACCTGTCTCGGCAGAAGAGGTGTCAGAACGGATAACGCTAGTTGGTTTAGACTCGAAACCGAAAATACTGCCAGAAAATATTTCCTCTTTTTTCGCATAGTCTACGAAATCATCGAAAGAAATTACTTTTTCTACTTTTGTTGAATTAACTATGTCCAAGAGGCTGCTTTCGCTATTTGACCATGACGTTATTAGCGTAGGAGTATCATGATCCAAAGTTCTTACGTCATTCTTGCACGTAAAGGATTCTCCCGCCATAACTACCTTGTCGTTATAGATTATCTCTCTGAATATTTCGGCTCTAGTTTTGAAGCCTACCCCAGCGAAAGTCTGGACATTGGATTTATAGGAAGCCAACAGATCTCCTGTAATTGTGATGCTCCCTGCGTCTGCTTGGCTTGTTAAGGTAAATCTTCTTGCTTCGCGCGACTCCGACCACCAATCAACCGGAAGGTCTTCTCTGCTCTTATGGAGTCTTTGTTCTTCTGGTTCCCCCCTAAACTGCCTATAGGGATGAGATGGATAGAAAACAAGCTCTGTCCCTACGGGCAAGGCATGAGGCAAAGGCTTTATCTTCATTGTCAAATCAGTTCCAGCAGCATAACCACCATAAAGAATGCCCGAGTTAGCTGTTCCGCTACCGGTTTTTCCTACTTGGCTGTCCTTAAATTCTCCGTTTATTAATCTTAAGAAAATAGCCGTGCAGCCCTTCTTGTAGAAGTTATCGGTTTTGTCATAGTCATCATCAGTGTCGAACCCCCAACCGGGATCAACATCCAAAACCTCACCTACGGCAACAGTTCCAAATTTTAATTTTAATGGTTTTAAGTAAAGTTTTTCTCCTTCTGATGTTAAGTTTCCCTCGTCAAACCAATCTTTATCAATCCACTCTTTTTCTTCTTCGTCCCATGTTCCGAAAAGAGGAATCAATTCATTACCCTCTAGGTCGGTAGAAGGCATCCAAACAATATCATCTCCAGTTCTTAACTTGGGGACAACCGGTATGGGAGCCTTTAGCTTAGCTACAGGAACCTTATATACATCCGTAGTACCAAAAACAAGTTGGGGCGTTCCTTCGATAGTAGCTTCCGCCCAATGAGTCTCTCCGTCTACAGCTTCAAAAACCTCTCCCGGGATATAAACTTTTCTGTCGTAAATTATAAACTCGGGGTTAGTGCTTTCTCTTCTAGGGGGAAGAGTGTCTAGGATTTTTCTATGTGCTTCTTCCTTATAAACATGCCCCCCAACAGCAAACGAACTTTTCGCCTTTAAGCCTCCATTATCCAACACGTTGTTTATCTCAACAAAAGAACCGTCTGCTTTTACTTGGTAGTTTCTATTCTCCTCTAGGTTACCAGAGGATTGCTCGACGGGGGAAATTCTGGAGTAATATTCTTTTTCCTCAGAGCCAGTTATGTTTATGACTTTTCTTTGATTAGATGTGTCGGTGTATTCGCCATCTTCCCATTCCAGTCGCATGTCGTCATAAGGGCCGTTTACATAGTCTGTTAGACCTTCGGGCTCCTGAGTCTTGTAAAGAAAAACATTATCAGTAACAATAACCTTTCCGTCTTTATCTACTTTTGAATAAGCGCCACCTGTTCCAGTAATTTCGTCTCTTTCTATTTTGTAATAGTAGCTCTCGTCTCTATGCCATATGGCAGAAGCAATGAAGTTCTCCATATAGTCCGCTAATATCTCTCCTGTGATTGAAACGTCCCCCTTGTCAGCATTTTCAGACAGCCTAAACACCCCAACTGGGAAAACCAATTCCGTCCCCTCTGGTATATGAGAAGGCAACGGACGAGTCCCTATGGTTTGAATTCCTACCGGATTATAATGAGCACCTTTTCTGAGAAGCTCATCCGTATTGGCGTCACTTAAATCTCCTGCCGCGTTTTTTTCATGATTAATGACAACTTTTCCAGTGCCTTCACCATGATAAATTACATCATCATGTTTAATATACCCACTTCCCCCAACTTTGAATTTTTCTCCATTGGTTAGGCTCTCTGCCAAAGTGCATACTTCATATATGGCTATGTTTTGATATGAATTTCTATGAGCTGCTTCGTTGGTGTCATTAAGCGTCTTATAGCTATAGGCTCTAATTGCATCAAAGCCAGAAACCCCGCGAAACCTTTCTTCGTTCCCATACTGCTTGTTTATGGCTAGTGTACCAACCTTTGAGGGAGGAAGCTTAGCGATATGTCCATCAGAAATAGTAGCAAGCTCCCTAAGAGAACCATATAGGAGGGTAGCGCCCTTGTTTGCCTTTTTGCTAACTTTAAATTCCGCAACGCAAACCCCACTACCGTTTCTAAACCTAAGCAAAACCTCTGCGTTCACATCCACTGGCAACGAGCTTACGGTAATGTCTCCCTCTGAAGGGGTTGCCGGGTCATATGTTATTTCTAAATCTTCTGTATAGTATTTTTCGTAAGGATTAACTATTGGGTCTATTTTTGTATCTGGTTTGATACCAACGGTTCCTGCCACCCCGCTGCCTAAGTCGTTGCGAAGAAGACGACCAGTAATTGTGGTAGCACCTGCGGAAGCTGCATCAGTTACAACAAAAATAGCACCAGAAAAAACAATACAATCATCAACAGCCAAGGGTCCCGCTAAAGAATCAACGCTTAGGCTTGTGGCGTTAACGAGCGCAGATGCTGACGTCGTTACTGTAAATGGATAATTTGTGTCAGTTTTATAAGTGAATAATGAATCATCAAAAACATCAGCGCTTACATCAAATGTCCATGTTTCTCCATGCTCTTCGCATGCAGTTTCGTTTCTGTTATAAAGTGAATTAGTACAACTTCCTCCTTTAGCTTCGAAAGAATTATGGTCGAAGTACGTTCTTGAAATTTGCTTATGCCCTATTGTTTGGGGAATCCAAGCTCCTCCTGCTAACGTACAAGCAGTAACATTGCTGTCTTCTATATAGCTTGGGTCAGATACTTCTAGCAACGCGGCGTCTACTACTGATTTTATTTTTTTCCCGTAGTCCGAAGGATCTAAACCGAGCCTTTCGCACAAGTAATACAAGTTTTTGCTTGGATAAAGAACCGACCCGTCTCCATTTGCTTGAACATGTATTGATGAGTTGTTGTTCAGGGCTGTAACTATGGGGTATACTTTTGGAGACCCGGCGCTCGTATCCCAATACAGCAAAGGGTAATCACAAGTAGTGATTTTAAACCTTAAGCCTCTTTGGTCGTAGCTGGTTGACAACAATGTCGGCGTATAGTCCACCTCAGCAGCGCCGTCAATTTTTACTTTAGTACCAGACGGAACACCCACTAAAATGACTGTGTTTACCAAATCAAAGACGCTCGCTGTACCGGTAACCGTGAAATCTATCGCTGTCGCTTTAAAACTTTCCCCACCCTTGAAAACAACGTCGCCATTCTTAATGGAGCCCGCGCCTCTGACAAAGTAAACATCATTAATCGTAAGCGGCTCCGAAACCTCTCCCGGAACAATAATGTAGTCCTGCCCCTTTCTGAGACCTATTGTTTCTTTTCTAATTACGAAAGGATTTCCGCTAAATCTTTCTATATCAGCCCCAAAAGGATCAGAGATAGTATTACTTTCAATGTCCTTAGAGTCATTGGTTCTGTCTAAATCTTTCGCAGGTACGGAGTAACTACTCACTCCTGTTTTCCCTGCAAATTCTGTCCCTGTTGTTTTTGTTGTTAAATAAAAGCCGTCGTATTTAATATGCGACTCCACCGAAGAGTTTAGCTGCCTGTCGCTAGATATATAATACTCTACTCCTTTTCCTATAGAATCTGATTTAGCAATTTCTCTGATAATTGGGAATTTTCTTCCGGCTGTCTCGTCAGCCCAATCGAAAGAAGCGCTGGAACCCGTCTTAAATATATTCTTTAAGAGCACCTCTGGCCTTAAAGAGTGACCATTATAAAAGGCGTTGGTGTGACCATAGACCAAATAAGCCCTAGGCACTATAAGCGTCTCAGAGTCCGAAGCCATAACGCCGGGAGAAGCATAATGAGTACCCCAGTTCTCTTGTTTGTTTGGGTTATTTATCACTGACAGTGGAATGACAATAGCGTCAGGGCTTCCTGCGTAAGTGCTTGAATAAACGTCGTAACTATCAGTTGAGGCATCATAAACCTCATAAAAAGGATCTGTATCGCCTTGGAACATGTCCCCGGGGAAATATTTTTCGCCGTCATATTGAATTCCTTTTTCTATTGCTGTATCACTAGTTCCATAAACAAAATAAAAGTCTGTCTGCTCGTCCTCAGTTGTAGTAGCTATATTATAACCAACCTGCAATAAAAGCACATTCCCCTTGGTCACCTCAAAAGAAGTACCGCCAGCCGACGTCGCATGAAAGAAATCTCCATGATTATAGAGCTCTGAGTTATACTTAATCTGGGCGCTGCTACTTATCTGATAGATCTCATCGTTTTCTATCTCCTCATAAACCTCTTCGTATTTTAAGTTGTCGTAGACAACTCTATTCGCCCCAAAAAACGGGATTCCATCATGATCGTATTTTCCACCACCTTGCCCCCCCTCAAAATATTCGGTACTGAACTGAGAAGCGGGATAAGTGGGTTCTATATCATCCGCCGTCGCATCTTGAACGTAGTCTATTTTGGGTTCGTAATATTGAAACTTAGGTAACCCATGGACATTCCCATGGTTACTTTGATCCCTTTTGGCTATTTTTTCCTTAGTAGCCTTTATCAAGTATTTTTTACCCGGTCTTAAACTCATCCAGAAGGTCCTCCCGGTTTTTCAGGCTCAACCACTATAGGATTATACACTTTCTCGTGTAACGTCTCTTCGTGAACTCCTCCCATGTCAGGTATGTCTGGGTCTCCATACGTGTCTACATATCTTATAAACGTTAGCTCACTTTTATCTTTTACCCCTATCCATGAATCATCACTGAAAGCGTCTTTGCATTCTTGTTCGGTTTTGATCTCGGGGTGTTCTTCGTATCCGCCGTCGTCGTTATAACTAATGCATCTTGCGTCAGAATGGTCTCTAATCACCTGATAATCTTCGAGGCGCGTTCTTGGGACCATCCTTAAGTGCCTATGGTACATTTCTCTGGCGCTGTCATAGATCGGATTAAAGCTGATTGGCAGGTCTGAATTACCAACTTTCCCAGCTTCCCCTCCCGCCGCTATATTTTCATCCATGCTTGTTTTTGTATAGGATTCCGAATCAGTTCTTTCGTGTCCTTCTGTTGTTCTGTGGGGAAGGTTGTTTCTATTAAATAAATTTTTTATAATTCCATAATTATCATAGTTTCTCCATATCATTTGAGGAGCTTTGGTTATGTCTGGAGTGCCATCGGGATTAAATGTTGTGGGCAGCATGTCTCCTTTGGTGTCCAACCTAAATCCTGTCGAAGATATCCCTTTCGAAAGGTCTGCTTCTTTGCCTATCCTCTCTCTAAGATCAACTCTTTCTCTAGTGCTGCCAAATCCAGTAGAAGCCAATCTCAACATTAACATAGCGTCTGGTAAATCTGGCCTCATTCTAAGTAAGACCGCCATTTCCATAGCTATGCCGCACCAACTATTACCAGCTAGAACAGTGCCGCCGCCCATATCCCTACCCCAAACTCCGCCATCCTCCTCCGGTTCATCTAAAAAGACCAATTCGCTAGAAGAGGAAAGCTTAACCCTTCTATTAGACAAAGTTACATCTTTGCTTTTCGCAAAATAGTGCATCTTCTCGAAAACGCCTTCTGCTATCCAAGTGAAATTGGCGGCGGTACATGTCTCTCTCGTCTCATAGCTGGGTTTGGTTGACGTATCTCCGTATTCGGGAGCATTCTTGTCTTCGTTAATTTCAACGCAAAAACCCGAACTCGGAACAATGTTAACCCCAGCGCTTATCTGGTGGGTTGTGACTACATCGTAGTTATTTGAATTTTTATATTCTTTTAAGTCGAATGTAACGCTTGCTGGGTTTTGATCGCCGTTTTCATCTATGGTAACCCTTATTCCTGACCCCACTATGTAGTATCCAGCAATGCAGTAATTTTTCCAATCTATACTATCGCCCCTGCTTCCTCCGATGGGTTCATCTTCTTCGTCGTGCGTATGATCACCGGCTTTCGGGTGAATGTTTTTGCTTGGGAAAAATTTATCTGCGGCGGAACCGGTACTTAAAATTTTGGTTGTGAATAGTCCATAATGCTCTGTTCCGTAAGAATCAGGAACGCTAAACGTTTCAGCCGCATCTATGTCTGGACGAGACACAGACTTATAAACATCAAGCTCAGAATCTCCTTCTAAAACCGTATTATTGGTTCCATCGGTTCCATTAGCAAGGAAAGCGAAAGTGGGGTACTCTGGCTCATATAAATACTCTGCTTCATCGCCTTCCCTCTTCCAGCTATCTTTCCAATTTACCTTACCTATAGCAGGGGCCAACGAATACTGTTTCTCGAAAAAGTCTTGAAATTCAAAACCCCAAGTAGGTACATCAAAAGTCGCTTCTGATAAATTAACATATCTTGCATCTGCTTCGGCACCTGTAGGCCCCCTCTCTGCCTCAACCAGATACTTAGAAAAAATCTCTTTGCTCATATTAGCGCTAAAATGTTTTCTAAACGAAGAATTATAGAAATTTAAAGCAGCGTCCATTAAATCTTTCTCGGACTCTCTTTTGGTCAGCCTTCCTCCTCCGTCATAAGGTCCTTCAAAATAATGTTTGTACGGCAGCTTTAAGTTGCCCTTCCTTCTTTTGCCTGTCACTAGGTCTTTATATTTTCCATCCCAAAATATAACATTGTAATGATCATATTCTCTTCTTACCGCATACACCAAGTCCGACGAAGAGATTCCACCCGGACACCCCGTCTTAAACTTCAAAACCTTATGGGTGTCGGGGTTAATTGGACTAAACTTGTATTCGTAACGCGGTATAGGAGGAAACCTCCTGTCTCTCCAAGGACATAAAGCAATTATCTCTGGAGAAGGCTCATAAGCAGGAGGGGTTTTTCCATATGGCGACCTCCAATGTATATAATAGTCATAGTACCACCTAGCTGTCATGTAAGCTGGAGCAGCAGCGTGGGTCATAGAGCTTTTATACTGATAAAGATTAACGTCAGGGTCATTTATATTAGGGACAACTACCCCTCTCTGCACTTTCGCCAGAAGCCACATCTGAGCTAAGGTAGAGGGACTACTGGATCCTGTTGCCCAAAATGGTTTTTCATTACTTGGGTTAGTTTTACTGTCGTACCACATGAATGAATCAACCAAAGGAACAGGCTCTGTGTCCTCACCATTATTGAGAATACCATCTCCCGAAATTGCCTTGTCTTTCCATTCTTTTGCTCCGTTTTTTAAATCAAGATCTGTCCCTGCGGAAAGATCCAATTCTAATCTAACCAATTGAGCTCTAAACCATTCTGGAGGTAGTTTTTTTTCATTGTAAAACCAGTCTACCGTCCCTCCTGCTGTACCGTAAATATAAGCAACTAATGGATTCTTAGTTTCTGGCCCTTTGAATCTACCTATCTTACCCGTAGGCCAAGAGTAAACAGTCCCAGACATAGAAGAAGCATCTGATTGACTAAATGGATTGTCACTATTCCTGTAATTTTTCGAAAAGGTAGGTTCATATAAAAGAGGAGATGGAATTATGTGTGAATAAATTTTCCACCAAGCGTCTTCTTGCGTCGGTTCTTGCCATACGTTCTCAGAGTTAAAGCCCGGCTTTATTCTCACCATGCTTCTCATCATTGAGTGAGCGGAAAAGAAAAGCCTCCAAGTTGTGTCGCCAACGCCATAGATCAAACGGTCATTGAACGCTTTGGCAAGTTTATTGTAATGTTCGGACTCTATCTTATCGCCATCTTCACCAGAAGGACCCGTGCCTTTTACATTAACAGCTTTTTGATATGCTATAGCCATACGTTGGGGGCGGATTCTCCCGCTGTTTGCACTACGTCGCCGCCAGAGCATCTGGTTCTTCCGTCAACATTTAAATCAATATAATAAGCAAAAACTCTAGGATCTAATCCTGTTTTTTGTTTTGCCGTTTCTACCGGTTTTGTGAGGGATGTGTACACGGCCTTAGTGTTAGTTATAAATGGATGAGTATTCATAAAATGAACGTCGGAAAACTTCAGCACGGCTTCGGATTTTTTATCTATATAGCCCATGAATAGCGGGTCAGCTAGCCTACCAACAAACAAAGGGTCGCCCTTTTTATAAGCAGGACATGTACTATCCTTAAGAGTTTCGTCGCTTTCTATATCATCATGATCTGTAAGGTACTTAGGAACCAAAACTATCCACCTGTTATACGGAGGGTTCTGTAAAGGGTCTTCGCACGCTAAAATTCCGTATTTATGCGTCGAGTTTCCATGCCGTATACCGCCTTGTAAGATCACCGGTAAGTTGCCTTCTTTCGCCGGAACATCCGCATAGAAGGGATCCAAGCTCATGATGTTGACGTGTTTAATCCTTTCTAACGTGGGGACAAAGCCTTGATCAAATCTTTGTAAATATGTGTCTGCTCCTCTCATGTTACTTCGCTCCTGTTATTAGTATTTCTTGGTATCCGGTAAGTATTCCACTTATATCCAAAGACACCGTCATCGACTCATTATCAAACATATTTTTATCTGTTACTCTAGAAACAAAAAGAGAGACAGGCATGGGAGAAATGCTTTTAGTCCTTGTGTATCCAGCGTTAATACCTGCTGCTCCGGACAAATTCCCTGCGTCTCTATAGCTCTCTAAGGGCTGTATATCTCCTCCTGATATATATCCAGTTTCCAAATCCCAAGTTCCAGTAAAAGACTTTTCATAACCGGTTAGAATTCCAGAGTAATCACCCAAACCACTAACCATTGAAATATCATCCCCAGTCATTATGCCGCTAGCAATCATATACTCTGTCAAAATGCCACTATGTCCGCTAATATCCTGAAGCCCACTCAACGGATAATCTAAAGAATAAGGAAGCGACGGCGCTCCAGTAACCTCTCCAGAAAATAATCTTTGCCCATACTCTTCTCCGTAAGAACCAGTATAAGGAGTCAATCCCCCTATGCCTGTTCCGCTTACTGTTCCAGCTATGGTTCCCGTTGTTAGAATTCTTGTCCCAGACAATCCACCGTCTCCACTTAGGGCCGAATACCCAGTACCACCCATCGCAAACGAATAAGAACCCTCCCCAGTTGCATAAAAATAAAACGAACCAGTTGTATCAACGTGTCCGGTTATACCTAACCCACTAGTCAAAGAACCATCAACGGCATCTGTCCCACTTACCCAGTTGACGACCTCTGTTCCAGAACTAACGTAACCGCTTCCCTCCAAATACCCACTACCATATAAAATATCATCTCCTGAGCCATAACCCATAATCCCCAATCCATTTTCTCCCGTGAAAAGGTCTCCGGTATAGCCAGCTATATACCTTAATGATGTGTTGAAATCTGCACCACTATACGCCACTTGATTTCGGTAGGTTGAATAGTCCGTGAAATAGTTTCCTGTTTTTGTATATACGGACGCTCCTCCTGTAACCAATGCGTCAGAATTATCGCTGTCCTTAAAATCCTCTACAAAATCTGTAGTAGACAACATATAGCTATACTCATCTGAAATTTCCCCAGACGTATTAAATCTTTTGTCAACTTGGCCGAGATTGGTATATAAAACCAAATTTACATCATAAAATCTGTTTATCTTTCCCCCTTCAGTATCAAGAACCAACAACCCGCTGGTATTGGCCGCAATGTTTGTGGCGTGCGAAAACAAACTCCAATTAGTCCCATCTGACAGACCGGTTGGGTCTTTGACGTACCCAGAGTATATAACAATGTCCGCCTCTTCGTCGTTATTGTATAAAGCTCCGGTATAATATTCTCTCTCCCTGAAATAATCAGGAAAATAAACAGAATAATCAACAGGATCAGCGGCTATGTCTAAATTAGCATAAAAATTGACACCAGTTGTATTAACAAAAAATCTAGATATGCCCGTGCCCGGCCCTTCCCCAATCAATGTAGCGGGCTCGCCATTTATATCATAATTATAAAAAGATGTTGTGGCAGAGCCAGACAAATTTCCAGATATGGAAAGACTATCCCCCGGATAATAAGAATAAACATAATCCCCATCACTAGTATTAGGATACGGCCTGTCATAAATAACGCCGCTTTCGAAATGAAGCCTAAGCGGGATACCGCCTTCGCCAGATAAACCAAATTCAGCCACCCCAGTGGTGTTATCAAGAGAAGCAACCAAATCAAAAGAAATTTCCTTCTTCTGCGCTATTCCCCTATTATTTAAACCAGAAAATTTCATTATGACCTTCCAAAAACATTTAGCTTGGGCTCTATTCTCTTCATGAACACTTGCGGATTGGGATTCACGGGAGGTCTGGTTCCAAACGTAAGATCAGACACTGTTCCGCTTTCATCGACAGAGACTCCCAAACTAATCAGCCCCTTTTCCGGCTTCAATAATTTTGTCAGACCTGTTACTTCGGTAAAAGCCAATCCAACTAAAGTAAAACTATAAGTTTCGTTCACCTCTGATGACCCTAATGAATCATTTTGGAATTGTTCATATAATTTATCATGATATTGCTCTAAAGTCATAGACTTTAATTTTCCGTCCGGGGTAGAGTCGTTCCACGCTTTAAGCCCTTCTTCGTCGCCTGCGACAGGAAGAATTACCTGAATGATGCCCTCTGGATGACCTGCCTCAGGGTCTAGCATGTTTATTACTGCGTCTGCGTCGTTTGTTATTAAATTCTCTAGAACCTTTATGCCCATGGAGCTGTTTTTATAAAAGTTAGGAGTCTCCCAAATATACTTGAGGTGAGTATTGGTGACACCATCAATAGGAGGAGGGGTAAACGCGTACGCGTCTACTTTTTTGGGCAATGCAGAACCCATTATTTTCTTTACTGATTCTATAGTTTTTTTCCTATAAATGCTTTTTTTGATGTATCCTTGGTAAGGCTGCATGACAGGAAGGATGAGGTCTAACGATATATTTACATGAATACTATATAACCGGATATATTCAGCCACAACTCCTGCTGGCTCAACTTTTCCATCTTCTGTAGTTTTCCAGCCCGTCCAACTAGGATACCCAACATACATTTTATTTAAATCTGAGTCATAATTACAATGGCCGCAAACCCTTTCGGCTATGCTCGTTTCGCACCGAGTCGCGCATTCAGGATTGTTGGCTGTGTCTTCTTCGTTTCCTTGCGTAGCGTAAACCTTTTCAAGCATGTTGCCCAAAAACGCTCCATTAAAATAATGAGGAGCATAAAGTTTGCTAATTGCGCCTCCCGTCATCAATTCTTTCGCGTTTTCAATACCAGCCCTTACTTCGAAACCTCTCTTCATTCCCTGATTATGAGGAATAATCATTAATTTCAAATTATCGTCTGTAGCCAATTTATTTTTTGCCGTACTACTTAAATTGTCGCTATCAAAAGCCGAAATAAGGTTGCGGAACATTAATTTAACCGTACCTGTAATTGGCATGATAGAAACGTTGTAGTCACTTATAGGAAGAACAGCTTTAAGGTCATCTATTTCTTCCTCTATACTAGTGATTCCGCTGGATGAGCTCCAAGGAGCTTCTTTTTCGAATATATAAATTTGTTTTGACCGTCCTCGTATTTCTTGCCACACATAGGTACCTTCCGGGTTGCCTGACGCCCCACTTAAAAACACATCTGGATTATATCCATGCTCCCCTTCTTTGGTTAGGTCGATAAATTTAATAGCATTTTGTAATGTATGAGAGTAAGGATTAATCATGATTTCAGCATACGGCAGTTTGCCAACATCCAAATGATCATCTAATGCATATCTTTTTACAGCTCCACCTGCGACAATCTCTACCTCGTCAACAGATTCGGAAATTTTATCGCAATTTCTAGACTCTAGTTCCTCCTGCTCGACAGGAGCATAATAATACCGACCCATGAAATTACTTGCTATGTTTGCTTGCCACTGTTCAGCTTGGGAAGCTAAATCGTCGTCAAAATGAACCAAGGCCATAGAATAACCCCCAGCAATGTTTTCAAATTTTCTTACTATATCCACCATTTGGGACTGCTCCATATTAGCAATAATATGGTCCCTCTCACGAGGGCTTAAGGGTAAAATATAGGTAATCCCCAAAGCCTTTCGAACGTTTTTATTTGATATTCCAAGTGAATAAAGATAATGCCTCCTCATTTCCGGAGAAAACTTGGCTAAAGTACAAGATATGATGAACTCATGATCTTGAAGATTAAACCTCTCCTGACGGGAGGTTATTGCCTCTATTGGAATATTATAAAACATCTTCTTTTTGAAAAATATCTTGCTTGTTTCCTTGGTTCTTGCAGGTTTTAGATATTGGGAAACATAACCAGTTTTATATGTGTTTTCCAAAGAAGCGTTTTCTGAGATGCTTTCTATAACGGCTGCTTCTTCGTGATCTTGTTCTTTTATTTTTTCAATTACCGCTTTGACGTTCTCTAGATAGCTTTGGCCTGTGTCAGGATCAGTCAACCTATCCTTACTTAAATCAATACCAATGAGTTCAGGCTTCCCATTAGTTTTCTCTCCTCCGGCTTCTAAATTCCAAGTAAAGCTATAACCAAAGTCAGAACACCAAGAATTAAGAACTTCCCTCAAAGTGCCCGTGTATGTAGCTCTATATTCAATATTCCTATCCTTAAGATCAGTTATTTTTATATAATGAGGGCTAAGTGCATTTATTAAATCAGTAAAACTATAGTCAACCTCAGGAATGTCACACTCTTGCTCTACAAACCCTTCTGTGCCAAGAATGACAATGCCACCGTTTTTAATAAAATGCTCGGCGTCATTTGGTTCTATATAGGCATTTCCTTTTTTTGTTGGTTGAGTGCTTGACTGTACTATGTCTATATCTCTTGTAATTTTACTGTATTTTCTGTCGGGATCACTCGAACCCGTTATTTTAGTTATCCCGGGGGTAACTATTTCCGTATCAGAGCTTCCATCACATTTTAAACATCTTACCTTCAAATCAGCAATAGCAGCCTCCACTGCTACTCCATAGTGATTCCCATAAGGGCTCTCCTGCGCCGCTTCGACATGACGATTTATTAAACCAACGAAAATCTTATCCAATAAAATGGAAGTATCCGCGAGCTGCAAAGTTAAAATCCTTTGACCAACAGTGGTTCTTATATCATAACCCACTATATACAAATGAAATGGGTTTAAGTCTCCTATCTTTAAAGTATAAACGTCCTGAGTGGAAAGCAGGTCTTTGAAGCTTGATGTGTTTCCATTTTTGTCTGTTGCTGTATACACCCCCGTATCATTGACTATGTTTAAAGTTATTCTCGTGGGGCCATCTGTATAGCCCATTTGAACAGTCAGTGAGTATATATGCCCACCAAATGCTTCTGGGCCGGAATTACCGTTCCACTTAACATCTTCTATTTTTCTAAAAGCCATTTTAATAAGTCCCAAAACCTGATGATCCAGCTGTGCTTGCGTTAGTGGAGTAGATTGAAGAGGTCTTTTTCCCTAATCTCTTTCCAGACGCCAACCTGCTAAACCTAGATGCTTTAACATAATCTTTTTCGCATCCTTTTTCTTGCCTAACCCCATTCACCCAGACCTGCTCTCTCATTAAACCAAAAGGAATCTGAAAAAAACTAGCGCCTATTCCGGTATGACGGTTAAATTGTCCCATACCCGAAACGGTAGCAGCAAAGTGGACAGTTCCAGTAGCTCCGTTTAAAGTATCCATGTCAAACTTTACCCCAAACCCAGAAGAAGTGCTTCCGCCTATGTAGTCTATTGTATAATTAATTCCCGATGTCATTTTCTGACCATTAAAGTAGACATCAGAACCGATATCGCTTCTATTAGTGTATCCTAATTCACCATACATTTCATCCCATGGCACATTTAAATTATAACCATAGAAATACATCACCCCATCTGACCCAGAACCCTGAAGCTTAAAATTGTCAGACTGACCCGACCATACAAAGTATCTACTGGCTCCACTTGGCGTTCTGTCGTACACCAAATCATCAGTAACTAAAAATTTTCCACTACTCTCGAGTTCTCCTGAATTTTGCAGTATATAATCTGGAGTATAGTCCAGCTTCACTTTCGACCTAAGGCCCTGAATTAATCTTTCGCTTCCAGCGGAAACATGGACTAGCAAAAGGCCGTCTCTGTCGGCCGTCACAGTACGGGTTTTATGCACAACGTCGCCAACGTTCCATTCTGTTCCTACGTTTTCCGCATCTGTTCCGCTAAGACCCGTAAGTACTCCCAACCCTCTTTCTACTCCGCCAATCGAGCCAGACACCGCTTCTCCAATCGGAGGTATATAGTCATCAGTAAAATCAACATAATAGGTTTGGCCTTTTTTAATTCCGTGTTCTGGCCCTAACTCATAAACCCCGGTTCCATATATACCTGCATATTCAAGTTGCGGTACTCCTGTCACGAGATTAACAGGTGGTTGAGTCTGTAAAACCCCGTTTTTATAAACGTTAATATTTTCACCCGAATAAAATTCATCCAATTTATAAATATCATTAGGCTCTTGAGCTATCCTTTTAGGCTTAAGAGAAGTTTCATTTTCCGTCAGGTCTGTTAAATAAGAATAAACCTCCAAAACATCATCGTCATCCAAAACATCCTTGGGAATTATCACGTCCTTCGCGTAACCTGATATAATATCAGAACTGAAAGTGGTTTTTTCTGGTACGTCAACGTATTCTACAGTCGTAGCAGTCTCTGTACCCGTTAAGAAAATCCTTTTTTGACCAGTTTGCACTCCTATTAGCGGCACGGCTGCATAAAGAGAGACAATATTCGGAGTATTATCTTCGTCTTGAGTGCTTATATCTTCTATCTTGTTGAAATCATATCCTATAATTCCAGTTCCAGTTACTGCGTTATAGTCTATCGTTGAGTACCCCGTAACCTTAGTGAACGAAACCTCTTGCAATGTAGCTCCCTCTCTTTGGTAAGCTGTGGCCGAAAAGGTTTTAGACAATTCATGCCGTGTGTTTTCCGGTATAAAACCACTAACCAATATCATATCGTCCACATAACCGCTAAAACCCGCATAACGTGGATGGGCAAAAGTTGAGCTTGAGTAATTGCCCATATACCAGTTATCGGAATGCCTGTCGTTTGCCCCAAAGAAAGACTTTGTTTTTACTTCGTCTTCTATAAGGTCGTGTACAGATATTTCTATGAGTTTGTTTACAGACTTTTGCTTGCTTATGGAGATGATGGCATGCTCTGCTAAATTTTCGTTGTTAGTGATGGTTTTAATGTCATTTCCATAATCACTATGAGCAGCCTTAATGCCGTCTGTATCTGGATATTGATAAAAAGCTTTGTTCCCTGCTATTCCGAAACTAAAACCAGAAATTGCATCAGGAGTAGAAGAAGAAGTGACCAAGACTCTTTGGAGGCCATACTTTACAGCCTGCTCTTCAAGCTGCTTAACGCTAAAGAACATAGTCCAATCTTCAAAGTCTATACCTGTGCCAATTTGCATTAAAGACCCAGTTGCGTCAAAGTGGGCATATCCCACTTCTGCAGCTGTACTAGTTTCCAAAAGGTCACCTTTTCCCATTGATATTCCCGGGGAAGCGTCTCCTCTTATGTAGCCTCCAGAAAAATGATCCCCAGTAGGCAAGGCATTGTTGTAGATCAGAACCCCAGAAGAGCCAGTAAAGTTATACATAACAGATAATCTACCTGTTTCTATACCCCTTTTCTCTAGGTATCCTACAAATATATCCTTCTTAACCGCCATTTTTTGTTTTTCCTACTTTGCTTTGTGCCTCAGTCAAGAAAACCGCTTTGTCTTGAGAGAAAGTATAACTACAGGATATGGTAGCATCGGTATCGTTTTTTGAAACGCTTTCTGCTTCCAGTCTTAGTTTACCTCCGCCGTCTAAGTTTGATTTTATGGTATTTACAATAGTGTTAGCTTTGCCTTCTAGGTCACCTCCCCAAGCTGGAGAAGTTGATCCAGCAGTAGGGTTGTGCTTACCCACTACTTGAGCGCTTATAGAAAACTCTTCCCTGCTAACAACATTAGTATCGAAAATAGCGTAAAGCCCGTTAGCGTTAACGGCCGGTTTTGGCTTAAATATCTTCATGGGAGCTTTGACGCTATAAGAATAAGTAGACTCCCTAAGCTTATCTTCGTCTGCTAACATCCATTTATCATCGAACGTAGCCGACACATCTATATCCCCATAAGCACCAGAAGATACGGTATGGGCAGTGGGTACGCTTCTTAAAGAGAAATCACTCCCAATTAAACCTTTGCCCTGATACTCTGCATAAGCGGTGTTAGCCAAGGTACGCAAGTCACTTGCCTGAACATCACTGCTTAAATAAGCTGAGGTTGCCGCTTCTCTTTCTTGTAGGTTGCCTCTTCCTTTTATAGTTCCATTTATAGTGGCGGCAGTAACGTCACTTATATTATCCGTAGAGAAAGATATGTTATAGTCATAAAGAGCCTTATTCGGAGTGCCTGCGAAAAGCGTGTTGTCATCCCAACTTGCGGAAAAACTGATCTCCCTACCTGTTTCATTTTCCTCTATGTTGAGAGTCACAGGTGTAGAATTGAAAGCGTCGTATTGTGTGTCGTCAGTCAGCAGCTCAAAAAAGTTAAGCTCTTGGAAATAAGACCTCAAGTCTTCCCAGTTTCCTGTTTTACTATGAGTAGTTTCAGCATCAATAGTTCCGCGAACAAAATCATTATCTATTCCAGACTCCAGCGAAGTAGAATACCTTAATATAATTCCACTACAACCACTTGGGTCAGCTTCATAGGTTTCCGTAACGGAATATGTTGACCCTATTCTGTCTATTGATTCTGATTGGGTTTTTAATACAGGAATAAAACAGCACTGTTCACCATCGGTTCCGGCGCTTCCACAGGTTCCAGCTTCTATAAATTTAGGAAGCCCTACGTAAGTGTCAAATCTATATCCTGTCCTGCCATGAACGAAAGTTTTGGCATTTTCAAGGGCGTTAGTCGCTGTATCAGACGTATTAAAACCTCTTGCGGAAACGGTGTGGGTTATTTTTACAATCTCATCTTCTGGGTCTTGGTCGAAATCATAAGAATCCTCAGGATCCAAAACTCCCATGGCATTGGAAACAACATTGTTCCAATAATCTTCATCATAAGCATCTATATCTATAGAGTAAGGAAGCAATCCGTTATAAGGAGACTCATCAAAATTAATCCCTCTAACAATACAGTTATACCCTACATAAACACTCTCTTCACCCACGTCTGATACAACAAGCTCTTTAAAATCCACTCCGAAACCATTAAGCAAGCTATTTTGGGCGCTTATTAAATTGCCCATCATATCACCGCAATTATCTCCCCCAGCTATACCAGTTAAAAACCCCTTTATGCTAATTTTATCAACTGCCCCCCATCTTCCGTCGGCAGGGCCACCATGGTCATTGAGCATTTCTTGTTGCAGGGTCACAAACGGAGTAGGCTGGCTACCAAAAGAATAGCTGCCGTACGTTACCGTTGTTGATGCTCCTGATCTTGCCATTATACTTCTCTTGTTATTATGCCCATATTTGTCGTATCAGCTGCGTCTCTTGGGGTTGTGTAGTTGCACGTAAGATTCAATGAAAAATTCATATTGTTATCTAGATTATATTCACAAGACTCCGCATAAACTAAGGTTTTCTTCGGGTCCATAACAAAATCACTAACTACATCCGCTAATCTCTGGGCTGCAATTTTTTTACATGTGGTTAACTGAGAGTTAATATCCGGCCAAACCGTAAATACATTGTTTGTTGGTCTAGGTAAAATTGCTTCTATGTTGATTGTTCTTTGCCCCATGTTTGTTTGTCCTCCTTTTCCGTCCGCTGGTTCATGAACAAGGGTAAACTTGTCTTTTTTATTGGGCACTACATAAGTGTTTCTCATAAAAGTTGGAAGATTGTCGGAGATACTTACGTTCATTCTTTTGAAGCCACCGCCAACTCCGGAACTGCTTCCCGCATCTGAGTACCTAAAAGCAACGTCGTCACTGAATTCTCTTGTGTATGTTGCCGTCAACTTGCTGTCTGGAAATGTAAAGTCAGATCTTGTCAACGTTAGGTTGTTTCCATCAACTGCCGTAGCATTAGATTCGGTTCCATAAAATATTTTAGCTTTGCCAAGAGCAGCGCCTACCACTACAGCTAACTGAGCCGTAAGACCATTGGTTGGATGATCCGCATTTACTCCTACCGGTTTATACGGTCTCAACTCGCCCGACACTGTTACTGCGGTTTTACCATTGAGTTCTTCGCTAAGCTCCACTGTGAATACATGTTTATGAAGCCCCTGCAAATGGGTGTCATTTGAATAGGTCACGGAATACGAAGCTTTCTTTGACTTTCTAGTATACTGCTTTCCCACCTCTATTGGTTGAGTGCTTAAAGCGGAAAATGCTGAGTTATTACCCTCTGACCCTCCGCCATAACGGGTACCAAAAAAGGCCCCTGTATGGCTCGTAAACGCTGCTTGACATCTGGTGTAAGACTTCCCCACTTCTGTATCAACGCCTGCCTGAGCCACCTCGAAGCTCTCTCCTTTGATTTCTCCTCTTTCTACGACACTTACCGTACCATCTTCATGTAAGGTCAGCACGGTGATAATTTTTAAACTATAATCTTCTTCATTTTGCTCGGAGTCATATACCTTACTAAATGAACAGATCTTGCTTAAGAGATCATAGCTCTCTGTGAAATAGTGCTTCTTGGTTTTATGTTTTTCAAAAGTTGAATTAGCTGCCGTTTGGGCGTCCTGATGAATAAAGCCAAGCGAAGGGGCATTTGCAGAGTCAAACAACGCCTCAGCAACAGACCGCGCTTCCTCTATGGCATCAGGGTTTTCTTTGCCGCCCACTTCCCCCATAAACTGAATGGTTACAGAATGAGTTTGTTCAAGCTTGTTCTCTTCGTCTATGTCTAAGGAAAAATTTTCATTTATTTCTTTAATGTATTGAGAATCAGAGCCCAACGAAGTAGAAAAGTTTTTATAATAGCTATTACCTCCACCATCATCCAGATAATCTATGTTTCCCTCTACGGGTATTGATATGTTAATCCTATAATACCCTACTCTGATGGGGTTGTCTTCCGTAATTTCTATAGAATTAATTGTTCCTTTTCCGAAAGCGTGTCCGTTTAAGGTTATGTTTTCGGCAAAGTTTTTTGAACCAGAGGCTAATTCAGCTACAAACGTATCCCAGCTTTCAGAAACTCCCTCAGTAGCGCCAGTATCAATATTTCTATATAAATCTTGAGGCTCTAAATCAAGGACGTTGATATTTTTTAAGAGAACCTCTATCGAAATCTCTTTCGAGGAGCTCATTCTCGCCGTACCGTCTCCAAGGAAATTATTAGAGTGCTGGTAACTTAATACAGTAGCATTCTGAAAGTCGAAATTTTTGTATGTTATAGCGGGCATTTTAAGCGGTGGCTGGCCCCTTAATTGTCCTCCATAAAGCAGGGGCTATTTGTTTCATTGCATTGTTAATAGCTATGGAGATTTGAGTTTGCACAGCCTCAACCTCTGCTGTCAATTTACCTGAATGATTAATATTTATATTCAGAGGGGACATGGCTATTTGCGCTTGGGTCTGCACCGTTTGTTGTCCTGTCGCTGATTTAATGGAGCTTACAGACTCTGTAAACATGGAGATCTGGGAACGCAAACTATTTAATGCGTTTGTTATATCTTTAAAATCTGTTGCAAAATTCGGTGTCGCTCCAGCTCTTTTGGGATTAGGGTGAGCCCTTACTATAGATTCTTCCATTCCTCTTTCGGAGCCATTAAAGGTTGCATATCCAGAAAAGTTAGGGGTATGTACGTATCTTGTATATACGTCACTACGTCCTGATTGTCTTTTTTCTCTTGATTGGCTGGCCCTTAAGGATGGCGTCAATCCATTTGCCGCATAAGCCCCAGAAGTGTTCCAAGATCTGGCGGAACCAAAACCAGTAGGATTCATCAAACCTCTCATGCCCGGGTTTGACATGGCAACCTTTCTATAAAAAGGATTTTGGAACCAACCGACACCTTTATTGACACCCCTATGCTGAGACCGAGTTTGCATCAACAAGCTATCAAAAGTAGTGCCCCTTCGGCTACCGGTCGCTCCTGTCCCTCCCATGCCGACGCCGTAACCGGCGTGCGCGAAATTAGGAATTATGCCATGAGCCCCAGTTCTCCAATCGTACGGCTCTTTTTCATTCTTCAGGTACTGGAACATCTCTTCGGACATACCCGATAACTGGGCAGCAGATGGAATAATTTGTGCTTTAAGTTTATTGATAACTCTCTTTTGGAGCTCTGGAGAAATTCCTTTTGCGTCCCAGTTCTCTGATGTGAAAAGTCCTGCTTTGATCTGTTCGTTTGTTGTTCCTCCGGCGGCCTCTCTTAATCTAAGATTCCACTTTTCGTTATGCGCTTTAATTTTGTCGTTGCGAAGAAATAAATTTTTATTATCTTTTTTCCAATCTGACCATGCCTTAATTTTTTTAACTATACCGTCATGACTTGTAGTAATGTTTCCGCCCACACCCGTAAAGCGACCTGCTTCATCAACAAGAGCTTTATCTGGATCAAACCTTGTAACTACTGTGTCCGAGTCCATCCCGCCGGTATTCGTGCCACCTTTGAGTATGGTTTTCATTCTTCCCTCTTCCATGGTCCAGCTGCTACCCGCCCATTCTCTTAATATTCTCCCTTCAACTCTATTATCCGCAAGGAACGGAGGAAGTGTCGGCGGGCCTCCTAACTCACTTCTAAGATTTTTCGTAGCTTTGAAGTCGCTATGACTATTGTCCATGCCCAAGGCCATTCCTGCCATATTCCAATAAGCCCTTCGTTCGTCAGAAGCAGCTTTTGAACGTTTTATTTCTTCGCCTTCTTTGGCGAAGTCTTCTTTCCGCTTTTCGTAGTCTTTTTGGCTTTGTATTCCTCTGTCTTTTATTTCTTCTAGTTTGGCTCTGTGAGCTAATTCCCTACCAGTCATGAAACTACCATCGTCATGCTTTAAAAAATCTGCACCGAACGAAGCTTTAAGAGACGTAAGGTATTGAAACCTTTGGTTTGCCCTCATGGATTGCTTGTGAAGTTCTCCCCCTATAGTAGTCTCTTTCTTCAAGCTCTGCATCTCTGCGAATTGCTTTTTAGTAAGGTAAGCCTGCTGTCCGCCTCCTCCTATTCCGGAAGCTATACCTCTAGTTATGTCATTCCAAGTAGACATAGCTCTTTGATATTGTCTCACTCCCGGTACCGTGCTAAGCTTATCCTCGTATTCTGCATAAGTTCCATATCCACCGGGAGCCCCAAAATTCCCCATGCTGAAGTTCTCGCTAAATGGATTTATAGTGCCTCCCCATCCCGGTGAAGCAGTTCTATCTACCGCTTCTCTATAAACTTTATCAAAAGCTCTATGTTTTCCTAGTTTTTCGTTAAAATTTCGATAGGCGTGTACGTCACGAATAGAAACCCCTATTTCGTCCATAGTCTTGGACCTTTCTTTATGGTTTCCTAGCACTTCAGCTTCGAAACTTTTGTGAATGTTGTCTAGCTGTTTGGACTGTTCCCCCTGATAAGCTAGCATACCGCCTTCAATTACTGCGCTAAGCGGACCTGAAACTTTTCCTAACCCTCTCGCAACTGGGCCTCCTATTTTTTTTATTAGCGAAGCGTTTCTGCCCAACCACGCCGTAACTCTTTCACCCATTACCGACCCTCTGCCGCCGTGCATTATGACATCGCCTTTAAAGTCCGTAAGAGGAGGTCTGTATGTTCCTCCCCCTCCTCCGGCCATGCCGGGCAAACGCGTTGGCGCACCTACTCTCGCTTTAGGGGCAACCTTTCCAGTTCTAATTGCTTCCTGCATATCAGGAGGCATAGCGCTTATAACTTTATTTAAGGCGCTTTCTGGAATCGCGCTTAAATCTGCCTTTAATATTCTGCCTAACCCTTTTGAAAGAGGACCACCTCTTACGTTGCGTATTGGAACCTTGGGTCTTGAGCCGACCGAAGGCGTAGCAGACTTGGTTTTTGCTGGCAGTCCAGATCTTTTTTTCACCTCGGCGGTTGCGGCAGCTCTCTTTGTCGTTTCGGCAACTACGCCGGGGGCTCTATTTATTTTAACTCCTGTTTTCGCATGGGAGCCAAGTTCGTGGTTTTTGTCAAAGTCCATTTGCGCAGCTTGATTTTTGACTTCCTTCACTATAGAAGGCACCTTAGCGCCGAAGAATGTTTTTCCGCCTCTTGCGTTAAGAGTCTTTGCAGCTTCTTTATACGACATGTCGGGGTTACTATCTACTATTTTCTGAAGGTAATCTCTAATTGCGGGCGCGTTAGGTATGAGGCTGTCTAAAGTTTTTACTGCTTGTTTGGGGCCTCCTATCGCATCAATATGACCTGCCTTTTTATTTAATACGTCTGCGAAAATCTTGGTCTGCGCACTAGATTTCTTAGCAGCAGCTTTTATTGCTTGGTTTTTTGCTTCGCTTTTATGAAACTTCTTGATTTTACTAGGAGTGTCGTGGTTAGAGTGTGGTAAAAATTTTTCCAATGCGCTCATCTCTTTTACCATTCTTTTTACTTCTGCGGGGCTAGGAATATCTCCCAAGCCCTTCAACATATTATTGACGCTTCCGAATGGGCTTTTCCCTTTATAAAAATCAGGGTTTAGTTTCTCGTATAGTTTTACAGATTTAAAAAGGTTGCCTATTTTTTTGGCTTCTTTCGCGGATATAGTGCCACTTTGTCTTCTGCCGAAATGCCGTAAACCCTGCTTATTTAAATTAGAGTTTAAAAATTGATCAACACCCGCGTTCCCAGACCACGGTTTTCCACCGTGTTTAAATTTACGATATCCTGCTCTTATAGCCAAGCCACCCGTGGCAGCGCTGCCTCCCTCCTCCTTGTAGCTAAGAGCCTTATCCCAAATCCCCTTTCCTCCGAATGCAAAATTTGGTATATATCCATTAGCCATTCCAAAACCTCTTCTCATCTCGGGCGTTAAAACAGCCTGTTTGCCAGACCCGGCGAAGTTCGGAACAACTGTCTCAGAAGTATTCAACCAAGTGGGCTTTCCATTTATGTGTCTTCTTTGGGGGGTTGCGGTAGCGGACTGAGAAGCACTGTATTGTGGATTACCTTTTACTCCCGCTTTCTCCATGCTTCTACTGAAGTTTGGAATATGGCCTGAATAGTTTGCCTGAGCCGTTCTTAAACCCGCTTCCGCCGTTTCTTTAACGATTCGTTGCCTAAGAATGGTGTTTAATTTTGTTTGCAAGTCACCGCCCTCAGTCAGCGCGTCTACACTGTCGCTTAAAGCTTTGGAATATGCCGTTAGTTCGGCGGCATCCATATCTCCCTTACCTATGTCTTTAAGGAAAGCTTTTTCTTTCGCTTCTAATCTCTCGCCTTCACTCTTTTTTCCAGCTATATCTTCCAGCTTGTCCGCTAATTCATTAAGACCGTCTTTCATGCCCTCAAATGAATTCATCTGATCTCTTCCCGACTGTTTGTCTATTTCTACATTTGTCGAGAGCCCTAACCTTTTTATAATTTCTTCAAGCTCTTTACCTTTACTTGCCAATTCCTTCTTCGTTTGCTGGGTCAAAGGCTTTTTTAATGTCGTCTTTGCCTCTTTAATATCTTTTTCAAATGTTGCTATTGCCGATTCTTTTGCTTGTGCCGTTTCTTGATTCGCAATATGCTCTTGCAGTTTGACTTGTGCTTTAAGAGCGTCTAGTATACTGTTTTCGGTCTTGTTGCTTATTGCAGCTAGAGACTCTAATTTTATATTTGCTTGTTTATGAGCCATTTGTAGCATTCGGGGATCAATTCCGCGAGCCTGAGCTGCTCCTGCTGCGCCCACAGCTCCCGGTACTCCTTCGGGTTTGAAAAGCGCATCAATGTTTCTTTGGCCCATTATACCGGCCCTGCTTCTCGCTCCACCAAGTCCCATCATGCCAAACATGCCGGACAGCTGCTCTTGCCTGCCTCTTACAGCCATATTTCTTAACGCCATGTTTCCGCTAGGTCCTCCTGTGGCCTGTTGGATAGACATTTCTGCCATGGTAGCTCCACGACCCATTAGCATTTGGTTTCCTGACCTTCTGCCAAATCTCATTGTCGCCATGGCGTCAGCGAAGTCTCCCATTATTTTGTCGCCAGCTCCCGCGGCAAATCCTTCCGCCTTACCAGCGGCTGCTATATCTTTTTGGATTTGGATTTGTTTAAGTTGCGCATCATAATCTTTTTTGGCTTGTTTTTCTTGGGCTTTAGCTGTCTGGTGAAGCATCATTAAAGTGTTGGTTTGCTTTATGGTTTCACTGTTCATAGCTTGCAACGCTTCTATTGATTTGTTTTCCAAAACAATCCCTTCTGCAGCTTCAGCCGGTATACCCCGGTTCCCGCCAAGTGCTATTTTAGCTTGGTCTCGCATCTCAGCGAATAGTTTTTCAAAAATCGGTTGTCCAAGGGATCCTTCCGCAAATTTAGCACTCTCCATTGCGGCGTTAAACCTCATCCCCATTTCCTGCAATGCTCGCGTTTCTACAGGTAGCTGTGATTTCATCCCCAGTTTGCCTTGTCTGCTCATCTGCACCTTTGAAAGTTGGGATAAAAATTGTTCTCTAAATTTTATTAATACGTCTCGTCTTCCTTTCGCGCCAGTATCTAGTGCCCCACGCGTTCCTAATCCGGCCGTTGTTCTTCTTTTGGCTGCGTCTATTCCAAACTGTCCTCTGGCTTTTACCTCTTCTGTCATGAAGGGGTCTCTGGTTTTCATGGCCCTCGAAGCGTCCCCTATGATGTCGTCCAATCTGAATTTTTCTGCTGCTGTGTTGAACTTGTCCATTGCTGTTTTTTGCTGCGCCCAAGCGAGTGCTGCGGTTGAAGCAATTTTTATCATTTGATCCATTACTTGGTTGAGGCCCTCGTATTTTGCTTTTAAATTATCAATTATCAGTGCATGTTTAGTCCTCAGCTTTGTTAATGCCTCTGTCTTCTCTCTAACATGACCTATCACATTAGCATCTTTTGATAGATGTGCGAACAGTGCAGCGAGATCATCTCCGAAAATGTCCGTAAGTCCTTCGGCTGCTTGCGCGGTTAGCCCGAAACTTTTTCGTAGTTCTTTTATAACTCTTAGTTGGTCTCCAGAATCAAATGCTTTAGATATTTCAGAACCACTTTTTCTAATATCAGACGACAGTTTTTTGAAATCTAACGCTTTCTTGAGGTCATTCGCCATGGCTTTTGCAGCGCCGGGTATCTCTTCGAAAACCTCTACGTCGAAGTCCATCCCTAAGAAACTTCCACCGACTCCTTCACCCCCTCTTCTAGTTAAATTAGCAAACCCACTTCTTTCTCCAACGACCATCTCTTCCAGTTTAGCGGCAAAATCTACTGAAGCGTTTTCTTTCGCCATTTCTTGCAGCCCTTTGGCGACTTTATCTTGCAAGTCTGTTGCGTTTTTCGCAGACAAAATTTGATTTTGAAAAGCGATAGGAACATCCTTCAAAATATTAGCCATTTTATCTTGAAGTCTAATTATTACTTGGGTTTGGTCGCCACTCGCTTTAAGTGCGTCTTGGTAATTTTGAAGAGTTTGTCCGTAAGAAGCTATGCTATTACTTGCTATTGTAAATTTTTGTTTAGCGTCGCCTGCTTCTCTTTTTAGTTCGTCTACATTAGAAGTCCAAGCGGTCATCATTTTGTCAGCAGCAATAAAAGTCCCTATCAAAGCTCCAGCGGCCAAACCCCATGGTCCTCCTATTCCCATCATCGAGGCTGCTGTCCCAACCCCACTAGAAAGAGCTTCGAAACTTTTTCCTACTTTCGATTCTGTTCCCACGAAAGACTGCATTTGGCCACTGATCATCGGAAACACAAAAGAAGCTGTGAGGGCTTTGTTTTGGAACTTTTGGAATCCTTCGCTCTGCCCTGCTTTCTGCATCCAACCTCTTAACCCTTTGGCTTCTTTCCCAAGTGCGTCTAATTCTTTAGGAAGTTCGTCACCTCCACCCTCTAGTATGTCTAAAGGACTTTTTAATTTCGCGAAATTCGGTACACCAGCCCTTTTGGGATCTAAGCCGCTAGCTCTAGACCTGTTAATTCCCTGTCCCAAACCACCGGGTTCATGAAGCGTGTTGTAAACACCAAGCCCAGAAGGATTAGCTGAAGAAACCAATCTAGAACTTGCACCTACCCTTATTCTTGAAGACGGAACCCCAGCTGCCTGTTCTCTTGAAATCGCAGAACCCAAATTAAAATTAGGAATGTGTCCGGACGCCCTCATTAAATCAAAAGATTGCCCTCTGCTTTGCATGTATTTTTTCACAGAAGCGTAAAAAGCGTAATTATTCATCGGAGCTTTCCATGTTCCCTTCAGCTGCTCCTTTGTTCTTAGGTCTTCAGAGCCTTTCGCTATTCTGCTGCTTCTTCGGCGCATTAAGTTTTCGTTAGTGGGGGCTACGACTGTAACTCCTCCCGTGGTAGCTCCCAAAACCTGTTTGCCCATCGACGTAAATCCGCCTTTTTTAGAGGCGCTGCCTCCATACACTAAAATGTAATCATTAAATTTTTGTATGTCCGCCATGGACCTGATGCGAGTACCCATGCCTTTTGTATGCGTTGACTTGCCAGAGCCAGCCGGACCCATGACGGTTTTGATGGGTTTGCCGCTAGAAGTTATTGCACTCAATACCGACTGCTTATCTGCGACATCAAGAAAATCGCTATCAAAAATACCGGTGGCAGCAAAATTAACCAACCTACCATACTTACCTGCGGCACGAACGTTTTCAGGGTCGTTGTCTATCAGTTCTCTTTTTAAGGTTTTAGCGAATAGGCCCTTCTTCGTGGGTCCTCTCATTTTGATGGGTTTGCCTCTTTTGCCCATTTCTGTCCTACTCGTATACATGCTGCCCATTGGAAACACTTTACCTACATTAAGACCCATTCTGGTAAGAGACTCTATAATAGACCTCTTATCCCTCAACCCTCTTGCTGTTGCTATATCAAAACTTTCCCCGCTTTGAAGAAGCTGCTTTCCTAGTGGAGTTAAATCCTTAGATGAGGCACCAAGCACACGTTTCGGATCCTTAAAATTAAAAAATCCTTCTCTTATAATAGTTCCATCTAAATCATAAAGAGGCTTGGCGAAATTAGGAATACTGCCGCTCGCCATCAACCCGGCTTTTTGCAGTGCTTTTTTATTAGTTATGTCTCCTGCTCTAATCTCCATCCCTTGACCACCTAAACCCATGGCCTCACTAGGAGTGAACAAGCCTTGATACTTTGTCTTAATCCTTCTGTTGGACATGTCCAAGCGTTCTGTACCGGTTTCTCCAATGTTCTTATTCACGACGGTACTCATGGAGTTTATAAACTCCTCAAACAACCTTCCTGTAACCTGTCCCAAAGCAACAGGAGCTTCAGTAAGGTTTCTTATGTTTAACCCTCCCATCAGACTAGCCTTGCCCCCCATGCTCTTTAACTTGTCGGGAGGAATTGTATTAAACACATCACCAGCTACACCCGACATTAAGCCCTTCCAACGAGTACCCAAAGAGTTGATGAATGTTTTTCTTACGTTGGGCAGTTTGGTCGGATCAAAGCCATGTCTTCTTACGTTTGGCTTTCTGGGGCTTACGGTTGGAGAAGCGAGGTTTTCCAAAAACAACGTGTTAACCTTCGCTCCTGACCTTACCTCTTTACCTATCTCTGCTGATCTTGACGCTGTCTTTGCGGCTTTCTCCATGCTAGCTGACTTAAGTATCTGATACCTCTCTGATAAGTGTTCGTTCCCCGGCCTCATAAGCAGGTTCATCCATTTAGGATTATTATTGAAGCCAGCTATAGTGGGTTTAGGCCCGAACAGCATCTGGGTCATTCTTTGAACAACCTCTTGGTCTGTTCTGCTTGCAAAATTAGGAATAAGACCAGAAGCGAAAGCCCGGGAACTTTGAGCGTGACCTTTTTTTCTAACCGATTCTCTCCCCTTTTGCGTTACGGGAGGAACGTGAGCCGCGACACCGGTGCCGGGGCCGCCGCCGGGTAAGTCAAACCCAGTACCCGGCCTTGCGTGATAAATATTTAAATTTCCTAATTTTCCCGGTTCAGATTTAGTATTGTAAAATGGTTTTTTACCTTGAATCCCAAATTTTCCTAGTTGAACCCCAAACCCCAAAGCTTTCCCTGCATAATAGTCAGGGGTCGCCTGTATCAGAGCTGAAACTCCTCCCATTGTTCTTTGTGTGGTTCCTGAAGGATTGTACAGCCATTTAACTTCATGTCCGATTATCTTTCCTCCTTTTTGTTCAATGACATCCAAAGGAGCGTTTGACGTCTTTGCGACTTGGGCGCCCGTGATGGTGCTGGCTATATACTCTTCAAATAAGGTTGAGTTCTTGGCGTTCGGCCTATCCTTCCTCTGTTTCTTGAAAAAACTCCTAACTCTTTTGGAGTCTAAATCAATTGCTTTATGCTTCGTAGAGAAAGAAAAATGATCATCAGGATCAAACCCAACAAACCCGCTTCCACCTTTATCGCGGGCTTGACCTATAGCCCCAAAAAACTGCTCTCCGGCTTTGGGAAATTGTTCGTGAAACGCTTTGGTGCCTTTTTGATTTAAAGGATAGTCCTCGCCCTCTTTGGTTGGCTTGTAATCTTTCATTTTTTGTTTACCATACCAGCCACCTCTATCTAATTTCCCTCTTGATCCTCTTCCACCTTTAATGTATCGTTCTATTGCCGGGCTTAGCCTTGCTATTTCTTTTACAGTGTAACTTTTCGCAAAATTAGGAACAAAACCTCCCGCCCCCTGCCTGAACCTTTGAACATCGCTCATTCCAGCCTGTTCTTTCGTAAGCTTCGACCTTAAAATAGTCGGATACCTGTATTTAGATGCCGCTTGCATCAAGGGATTTTTAAATTTAGAGGGGAATTTAGCTGGCCCCTTGGAGGACATGTCTTCCATAACTAAATATTTTTTGCCTTTATGGTCTTCTATACTTATGTTACCGACTTGGGCGTCACCGTATTCGTGTTGTCTAACGTTATTAGACTTCAACACTCCGTCTTGAACAGATAGGGTGTACCTATTCGAACCGGAACCGTAATCAGCTAAATTACTAAAATCAGAAGATCCGAACGCCTGCTTCTTCGTGCCCTTCGTAAGTCCTGCTTCTTTTCTTATGGTTGAATATTCTCCGGCTATTCCTCTCCTAGCTTTTTCTATACCGGAGGGAGTTATTCCTCTTAACCGGCGCATAGCCGCGTTACTTTCTGCCATTCTGGCCTCTGGAGACCTTTGTCTATTAAGTCCTGCTATAGACAAATAAGCAGAGTTGAAAGCTGTCGCTCCGGGATACTTGAAGCCTGCTTCGTGAGCGCCAGACTCGGAAAACTGTTTTTTAAATCTTGCTACAAAAACTTTAGTAGACTCTTTTGTGCTAAAAACTCCCGACTTTCCAGCTAACTCTATACTTTTTAGCATGGAAGCGGCAGGGCCTACTAAACCTTTGGCTCCCTTGACTCCTTTTAGTTGATGTACTAAACTTCCCCTATCTTCAAAGTTAGGAACAAAACCGCTAGCCAACATACCCTCGGTCGCCCGATAAGGATCAAACCCATGACTTGCGTGGAAGTCCTTCTTATAGTTGCGGCCAGCCTTGGAAGACTTAGGAGGCATTATAGCTTCTGAAGACATCCCCGGGAATTGCACTCTACTTTCGTTGCTCCCATATACAACTCTTCCGACGCCTTTTACATTATCTGCCTTTATTACCCCAGAAGAATAGCCTAATCCCGCAGCTGCATTTCTTTCTATTACTCTCTCTCTTTCTGTGGGAATAAGTCCAGAAGCTTTTATCAAGGGCTCGTCTCTTCCGAGTCTGCCAGCCCCAATACCTGTCCCAAGCGTCATGGTTTTGCTGGCCATCAAAGCGTCTACAATTTTCTTTACTGCAACATATTGTTCATTTAGTTCGGTAGTGGTATTTTCTACGTTTTGTTTGACCTTCCTGTAGGCTTCTGAGATGCCCTTTGTGCCAGCTTTTACCTTCGCAAGCAAGTCTGGATTTTTAGCTAAAATATCAAAAGCTTGTTTTTCTAATTTAACTCTTAATGCAGTTGATTTATTCTGCGCTGATATAGTTTTAAAAGCATCAGCCAAGGTAACGGTCAATCTAGAAAACATTTTCCCAATTAAAGTGATGCCTATAATTAGACCGGGGCCACTCAAAAAGTCTCCCAGACCTTTAAATATTCCTTCCGCGACCTTGGAACCAAAACTTTCTGCTCCTTTTTCTGAGTCTGATCCAGCCAAAGAATCATTTACAAAACCAAGAACATTTTTAATAGCGGGGCCAAAAGCTCCTTCGCCTACCTTTGCTCCTACTTTTTGTAGGTTGGCGAATGTTCTGTTGATTAAGGCGCTTAAGGTTTTGTTTAATTGTTCATTTCTTTTTATTGCCTCGTCTGTAGAGTTCACAGAGGTAGCAAGCGCTCTATCGTAAATGGAGTATTCCTTACCTAAGTCAGCCAAAGCGGCTTTGACAATATTAATCTGAAACACACCACCAACTAGCTCTGAAATGTTTGCTCTTTGGGATGTACTCAACTTGTCATAAGTTTTAGCAAGATCAGTTAATATACCAATTACCGGCCTTGCAGTATCACCAACCCCCTTCGTCTTAATTCCCAATTGTTCCAGTTGCTTCAACACGGCTGGTCTTTGCAACCTAGTAAAGATGGTTTTAAAACTGTTACCTATGACAGAACCGCCTCTGGCCGTTGTCTGTTGAGCGGAAGTTACAGCGGCAATTAACTGATCAAAGCTTACTCCCGCATCAGAAGCTGTACTACCAACACGTCTTAAAGCTTCTGCTAAGTCACCAGAACTTACAGCGAAAGCGGCGTCAACATTGGCAAGTTTATTGACTATCTCTGTGGAGGTTAACGCAACCCTGTTAAAACTGTTTATAGCCGCCGTTAATGATTCAACGCTTGAGACTGCGTCAAGACCAGACAAACGAGTAAGAATAAGGGCATCACTAGTCCTTTTTAAAGTCTGCTCTACGGATAAACCTTGTCTGGCCAGCTCTGTTGCTGCTTCAGCAACGACCTGAAAGCTTTGTCCTGTCTGGCCAGCTATCCTAAATAACTGATCCCCAAAACGCGCTAAATTCTTCTCGTTAGCCCCTAAGATAACATTTATATCGGAAAGGGATTTTTCGACCTGAATGGCCGCACTAACTGTTTCTTTTAAGGCTCTTTGTACTGCGTATATAGCGCCCGCTGACGCACCGAAAGCTATAACACGAGCATTGGAGGCTTCTAAGGATTTATCGAATTCCCCTAATTTGCCTGTTATTCTACCTAGGGGCTGAGAGAAGTTTTTATCATCTAATTTGAGAGCGAAAGGCTCTCTGGCCATTCCGTGTATACTCTTCTTAATTTTAGAAAGATCACCCTCGACCTCAATTATCATTTTCCCTTTTTCCGGCATTGGTAAGTATTACACTTTTTATGGGTTTTTTAATACTCCATCTTTAATATTATAACCATGTAATTTGAGCATATCTTCCATATCTAGCGCTACCTTACCTGTTTCCTTTCTTATTTTTGCCGCTTGTTTACCGAGGTTCACGCCCATGGAGGTATCTATAACTCCTTTTAAGTCTTCTTTTGAAGCTCCGACAACCGTAGAAGCCTGCTTATCTTCCATTTGTTTGGCCAATGCTTCCTTGGACATTGTTGATTCAAACCACTCAATTAATTCATCTACGTCTTCTGTCTCTGGAGGTTCAGCCTCCGACTTTGAAAGCATGGCTTTGAAATACTTACCTATCGAAAATAAACTAACCTGATTCATTGTTAATTCCACGACAGGTTTACCATAGAACTGAAGAGGGTCGTCGTTACATATAAAAAATGAATTCAAAAAAAACGGAAAAGCGGCTACTCTTTTAATGTTTTCATGAGCAAAGCTAACTTGGCTTTCTATATGAATGGCCATCAAAAAATGAAGCTCTATTTGGGGCAGTTCGTCGAATTCTTCTTCGGAAAAATACTTAGTTTTAAAGTCCTTATCTTTAAAAAAATTATAATAAACTATCTCTTCTTGCGACTTTCTTTCCCCATATTCCTCGCATGTTAAATCCAGCGCTTCTTTTTTTTCTTTTAGCTTTTCGGCTAGTTTTTTCCTGTTTATTAGTATCTTACTATTAAGTATTTGTTTTTGGCTTTTTATTATGAGGTTTTTGAGGGTTTGTTCTTGGGTAGAAAGCTCTTCTTCAAGTTTTTTAATCCCCTCTTCTTCTTTGTTTGTCCATATGTCCTGCTCGTTGAGGATTTCTAATTTTTCCTCTTCTGTGGGCAAGCCTTTAGCTTTTGCGTCTTCGAGGTATTTGTTTCGCTTTTCGGAAACGAAGCCTATGTCAGCCTCCGAGAGGTGACGCATAAATAAATCATTTTTTTTGTATGGGGAAGAAGAGTACCCCTTAAGTATTTGGGAATAGAGAGCTCTGTATTTTTCTGTGTCTCGCACCTCTCATTATGCCGTAACAGCCTCTTTTACTTCACCTAAAGTTTCGGGCGTATCGAAGACTTTCTCTGGAGACTTTTTCTTCGCCGCCGCTTTTCGGCCGGTCTTTTTGGCGGGAGCTTTAGCTTTTGGTTTTTTCTCTTTTTGTTCTTCTTTGGGCTCTTCTTCTGACTCTTCTTCTGACTCTTCTTTGGGGTTAATTTTTTCAGCTATATTCTCAAAGTCTTCCCTCGAGGTGGCTTGACCAGACTCCCAGAAGCTAACAAAATAGGCTAATCTCTTAATAGCCTCATTCCAGAACTCGTTATCATCTTCTTCGTATTCGTCGTATTTTTCCAGCTTATCATCATGGTCGCCATCTCCGAAAACAGGCAAGTTTTTCTCTTCGTCTTCGTAAAAACTAATGTTTAACAGCCACCACATCACGGTTTGATTTTTGGCTCTAATTTCTGCCGTTTGGTCAAACAAAGACTGTTGGGCCATCTCAAATTCTTGCAACTCCCTTCTGGTTTCCAACATTCTTAATGTCACGTCTTTTATAGCCTCTTTTTTCTCCTTTTCTGATTTATCGTCTAAATTAACCTGAAGGCGTTGAAGCTCGCTTTCCTCCTCGAATAAAGCCAAGTATAAAGAAGCATACTTCTCTTTTTCGGCTTCGCTTAGGAAACCGCCATCGTTGGAGTATCTCTTGGCAAGAAGAGATTTGGTCAGAAGACCAGCTTTTATACCTTCAGAGAGTTTAACGCCGTAAAACAAGTCAGCCTCTTCGTAGAGTTTCCTATTGGGCTTTTTAAGCTTAAAAGAGATAGAAACTTCCTCTTTGGTCGTTTTCGTGACTTCGGTCTCTTCACCTTTGTCGTTCTTTGTGACTTCCGTTTCCTTTTTTTCCACGGTTTTCTTAACCGGAAAATCAAACAACCAACCTTTATCCTTACTTTCGCTCATTTTGTTTTATTGAAAAATCTAACAAATTTAAACTAGATTCCAATTCTCGATAGACTTCGTTACCTCCATCTAGAATTTTCTTACGTATGTAATTATACTTTTCTTTGTCGAAATAATCTACATTATCTAGGAATTCTTCGGGAAGATGGGCGCTCATTTTGTTTTTCATAATTTTATGGTCTTTACTCATGTCTTCTAATATGGACAAGTAAGTTTTATAAAAAACCACAACATTCCTATGGATCTGAAACAGAACCACTCTTTTTATCTCATCTGAACTAGCCACGCCTTTTTCCTGTCAAAATCCTTTCGCCAGTCAATAGAATATACACTCAAAACACAAAAAATAGAACCCCCGAGAAACCTCGGGGGTTCTTAATTAGACCCTTTAATTAATCTTTATCTTACTTAGGCCCTATGAAGATACCAGCAGCGGTATCAGTCGGTCCGCCAACCTGAGCAGTAAAGTTAAATGTAATAGACTTATTGTCTCCCACTGACGAAGAGATAGACTCGGAATCAAGCTGAGCTTCTTTAATAGTGTATCTGATAGCTTCAGTAGAACCCGCCGGACAAGTCGGCATGTTCATTTTGATATAAGCGGTCCACTTACCAGTGTCCGCACAAAGAACCTCAGACAAATCAAACTCCCTAGTATCCGAAAGGTTAGCTTCCGCAGTCATAGACACGGTCACCGGATAGTCAACTTCCTTCGAAAAGGCAAACTTACTTCCCAGCTTGTTCAAGTCTTCACGACCAAGGTCAAGAGAAATGCTTGCGCTTTGAATTTTAAGCTCGGAAACATCAACACCTCTCATCATGGAGTCGTCTGCATTATTGTTGAAAGAAAGAACAATATCACCCGGTCTCAAAGCCGAAGGAATACCAGCTGCACCTGTGCCACCAGCATCACCAGCTAATTTATAAGTGTTGCCCATGGAAATACCGTTGTACACATTCACCGTAGGAGCAGTACCAGTTCCAGTATTTTCAAAACGAATATTCAAACCTTCGCAGTTGACAGTAGCAGTCGGGAATCCACCAACAGCAGCCTCTACACTGTAAGAAGTAACAGACATGTTACCCAAACCAATAACACCGGCTTCATTTGCTGGGGAAGCGTCTCCGCCAGCCAAAGTGGTGGTGTTCCATGCATAGTCGAATTCGTCAGAACCCTCAGGAACCGTTACGATATAATAATTCTTAACATCGGTTGATCCGTCCAACATTGTGCTCATCGCGGAAACGTCTGCTTTTGCGGTGCCATAAGACATCGCAAACCCCATTTGTTTTTCGTTAACTCCGGTTGTTATGTAATAACTATAATCCAAATTAACGGTTGGCGAATCCAAAATGACTTGGTCAATTCTGGCTAATTTGCCGAACTCGTTAACGTCCTGTCTAGGAATATCAAAACCATAATTAATGCTCTGTACCCTATGTTGCTTATCAGCCACAGCAGCATTGCCAGTGGCAGCAACGTACAAGGCCTCACTTTGGTAAATAACTCTTTTTCTTGCCATAATTTACTCCTATTCTTAAAGACAATTACATATTTTTTAGCTAAAAGAGAAGTAATTTCTTTAGTTTATGCCCTTGGAGTTCTTATATCTGTTAGTTCAAAGTCGACAAGAGCCGAAAAAACATCTTTATTTAAATTCTGATACTCCCCTCTGTTTTCTATATATTTAGAAATATGTACATCATCTATAGCAAAATGCGAACTTTTAGTCGCTGCTACGTCTATATAGTTAAATTCTGCCGTAGATCCTCCCGCAGCATTAAAGGGCAAATCTTCAGGCTCCAGCAAAGGAACAATTCCATGAGCTAAATCCCTTAAAATACTGCACGCAGCGTCTAACCTAAAGGCAGAATCAGCCAAAACAACCGCTCTAACGCTAATAGTAGTAAGATCAAGTCCTCCGAAAGCCCATTCGGTATTCCTTCCTCCGTTATCTTTTATGTAGATAGCGGGATATGTCTGGGTTTCTGGCTCTAAAGCCGCTATGGCTTGGGTTGTTTTGGGCCTCAATACGTATTTAGTGTTAAATAAAAGATTTTCCTCCGCCTCGCTAGTTAAATACGTATTAAAGTCCTTAATAGAATAAGCTCCACTAACTGTTTTCGCAGGCGAAGCAGAACTAAAGAATACCTGCCCCTGATGATGATTAAAAAAAGCAATACCGCTGGTACCAACCCCTGCGTTTGTAACCAAATCTCCGTCCAAACTAACTCCGGTAAATTGTGTGGCTCCTGTTATAGACGTATCGGAAACCATTTGTTTGAAAGGAGCAGCCCATGTCTCATAGGTATCTGAATATAATTGGCTTTCTGTTTTATAGAGATAACTGCTGTGATTTTCATACGCCTCACCCTTGAGTAAGACCTTGTGGTCTACAAAAGCAAGCATGCTGCTCATTACTTTATTGGCGTATTGTGCTTTCATTTACGGGAGACTATCTCTTTCTTGAAATTTCTAATTAGCTCTGAATAGTATTTTATTGGTTTGTATCTGCCGCCCCTGATTTTTCTGTCTATCTGCAGTCCATGTCCAGACCTACTGGATTCCCACCTTTTGTACATGTAATAACCAAATCCAGATATTCCGCTCTCTATAGCTTTGATCCAACTTTTTCCTTCCCAAGGCATGGGGGTAATGCCCGCCAACTCTTCGACCGTAGGGACTGTTACTGTATAATTAACAAGGATCCTATTTGTTTGGACCCTAGTTCTAGGCGAAAGTAGTCTAGTTTTTTCTCTGATAGCTGTTCTTATGACTTCTACTGGATTATCTTCTTGATGAAACCCAATGAAAGTAAACAAATTACCATAAGATAACGTACCGCTTACATTAGAAGCTGACTCCCCTCCCTCTATTTCTTTTGTGACGGGGTGAGAATCAAAGCGATTTATTAAATTCTTTTTGGCTCTTTCGAACTTTTTGCTAGCCATTTTTTTGGCTGCCCTTTTGAAAGCCCTAGACCTCGCCAAGCTCCGAAAAGCTCCTGCAAGCTTTATACTTACTATCTGTATTCTTCTCGCCATTACGAAACCTCCTCCAAATAGAAAACATAAAGTTCACTCCCAAGGAAATTTTTTATTATTTCGTTTCCCCTTATTTTAAATGATTTGCCGTCAAACTCCACCTTTTCCGTTTTGCCTTTTTTGATGTATTGCCTAGCGTCGTCCCTGACCTTTAGTCTGACCATTGTAGTTTCTATATCAGATTGTAATTGCATGACGTAAGGGTCGTCGCTTGCCCGTTCGATATATCTTATTTTGGCAGAGTAAGTTCCAGACTGGGGAACATAAGTATAATTAACTGCGTTAGATGGCTCTCCGTATCCAAAGATATTTTCAGTGTTAATGCTGCTGATTACCTTCTTTGGCTCTTTGAAAATTACTATGTCTCTTTTGAAAGTATCAAAAATGTCACCGAAAATTCCAGTTATACCAGATATTTCCGTAGATGAGAGTAAGGTCGCCATGTTTAAGTCCTATAGAACGCATCTGTGGAGACGGTTACGTTATAGGAACCTTTAACCGTATCATTACCAGCAACCTGAAGCGGAGCAGCCTTAGTCAATTTGAAAGAATTAATTAAATCTTTTAGCTCGTTGTATTCTTGCCTTTTGATATTTTGGTACACCCTGTTTACTTCGTTCCTGTTTACTTTGGTAACGCTAGAGCCATCATCACTCACAGATACCACCGTATCCGTTGCTAAACTTGTAATATTGTCCCTAAGTTTTATCTCATAGAAATGAACCATGTACATTTTTTTGAGTATGGCTCTTTCTTCTTCCCCTATTTCTACGGTTGCTTCTAGCCCCGCTGTATCCGTTTCTTTTTGCTCTATTTCGAAAGTAGTAGAATTAATCCAAAAGGTGGTATTTATGTAGCTATTCAGAGCTCCTATGTTGGTTCTGAGCCAATAGGCTATAGCAGGGATACTAAGAAAAGTGGGATCTCCTAGTTCTCTGTGCAATTCGTCGGCTATATCTACAACCTTCACGTTACAGACAATTACACATATTAGAAGTAAAAAATAATAAAAAAGGCAAAAACTAAACCCTTTCTGGCAATTATTTTAATACAGCTTCGTAGGTAAACTCTACTACATCAACGACTGTAGAGCCCTCTACGAAACCCGAAGCCGAATCTTTGATTACATAAGTTGGAGTAGAAAGAGTATGGGTCTCAGAATTGTAATCTGGTATTATTTGCGTTGCGTTTAATATTTGAAAACCCAGAAATTTATCGTCTGTATCAATGCTGTAAAAAGATATTGGTATCAAAGAATTCTCATCGAAGCTATCTTCCCAGTCGGGATTATCGTAATGAGTGTTGATGCTTAAATTTGATTCTTTTATTTTTGATATAAAGGCGGCTTTATCGAAATTGATAGGGCCTAATAATACTTCCATGGTTGTTGAAACGATGTCTGGCTGGCGTCCTCCCTGTCCGGGTTCCGGCGCTCCTTCATTACCTTTATTATCTATAACATTAGAATCTATTTTTATTAATGCATTCATAATTACGACCAAGAAACTCTTACACAACCCTGTTCGCCATCACTAGCGCCACGACCAGAACTAGTACCTACGCAGCCTCCTCCGCCTCCCCCATAAAGACCGCCCTCGCCAAGGTTGTCTCCCGATGAACCACCGTTTTCTCCCGCGCCTCCTCCAGAACCTCCGCCTCCTCCATAGCCATAGCTAGTAACACCAGCAGATGACCCTGCTCCGAGTGGACTAGTGCCTCCCCCACCGGGAGAGCCCCAATAAGACCCTCCACTGGACCACCCACCTCCAGCTCCACCGCCGGAACCAGCAGTCCTTGCGGACTGTACGCCGCCGTTGTAATAATAACTTATGCCATCTCCACCGGCTCCTGTATACCCTCCTGCTCCACCGCCAGAACCCGGCCCGTAATTATAACCGATATAATGAGACTTTCCACCATTTCCTCCACCGTCCCCAGTATAAGTTCCTCCTTGTATAAGTTGGTTATATCTTCCAGCATTCCCTCCCCCCCCTCTACATATAGAAGTTGAATAGAAATAGCTCTGTCCTCCGGCACTCGAACCCGAAGAATAATAACCGTGGGTGCCACCCCCACCAACAACAACAAGGTAATTTTGACTGGGAGTTACAGTATAAGTTTTTGTCCCGAGGCCTCCTCCCCCTCCTCCCTGCATAGCGTAGTAACCGGAAGAGTACTCCATTCCTCCTCCACCCCCGCCAATACAAACGATATACACAGAAGTAACCCCAGCAGGAGCGGTAAAAGTTGAATTACCAACATTGGTAAAAAGCTGAGAACCGGCTCCTCCGCCTCCGCTTGTGCTAGCCCAGTCGCTCCAAGCGCATTTATAAAGAGAAGTCCCTCTTTCCACTACGATAAGATCACCGGCATTTATATTGGCTCTATTACCATAAGTTTCTTTATATAAAGCTGAAGTTCTTTCTACTAAAAAAAAATCTGCACTGACGGGTCCACCAGCGTCGTAAGCTGATTTCAAGCATTTATAAAGGGATCCTCCTCTTTCTACTAGTATTAAGTCTGTACTTGCTACGGTACTCATTTAAGTCTCATTAAATATCAGTTGCACCAGAAAAAACAGGCAGAGTTTTTAAGTAACTGTAAGCGGCCTCTGGGAGAGAGTGAATACCATTAGCAAGAGCTGAAGAAGGATCAAAGCTAAAGAAAGTATTTCCATTTTCAGCTATCTCGTGGAGCATTGGCAATTGGACGCCATTGTCTTCTTTATAAGCCTGCACCACGAATCTACAAGAAATGTCTGCAGGTTCATGCATATCATGTTTATTATATGTAACCTCCAAATCCTCAATCCTGTAGTATGCGGTGGGGATATCGGCGTGTCCGTATAAATTAAAGTTTTTTTGTAGAGCCATCTTCTTTTGAGATATTACACTTACTGCCCACAAAAGTGTCCATTTTTGTGGGCACATTCATATCCGGAAACGCTGAAATCAAATTATCAACTTTTTTTACAGAGCCTCTTAAAGAGGCGAATACGATTCTCTTGTCAAATAGCTTTGCATTTACAGGGAAAGGGGAGGAGGAGAGTTCGCCAGATATATCATCTTTATGTAAATAATGGTTGTTTGGGTTAGTCGTTATTTTAGGAAATGTGGAAACAATATTGTCATGAAATGAATACCCTAGTTTCCTCACTTTGTCTATTGGCCAAACTACTGTAGAAGTAAGTTTTAAAGCCTTAGCGGCGTGTTGAGCAAAGCTATCAATAAAAAGTCTTTTTGAGGATACAGCTATTAAAGCAAATGCTTCTCTAATGTCTGGAGCTGTAATAAAATCTACTCCTTGAATGCTAGGTTGAGTATCTGATTTTATACTTATTATTTTGTATTCGTCATTAAACTCCTTAACTATATCTAATGATAAATTGTCGGGCATATCTCTAACCCACGAACCTCCATCATCTGTCCCTCCCATGGGATGGATCACAAGAATAGGTTTATTCCATTTTCCGTAATGTTTTTTGGCTAACTGTAATTCTTGGTCTGTTAAATTTATTATTGGTTCTTCGTTATTATATTCCAAACCGCATTGAAGAATCCATGCCTTAATACAGTGATGGGTATTATTTACATAACCTGTTTCAAAGTAAGGGTCAGACCTTAGTATAATACTATCTTTTCCAGCTATAAAGTCTTCATAAAAATACTGAACACCTTCAGACTGATAAAATCTATAGACATCTGGATGATTTAGGAAAACCCTTGAATGGCTCGATGAAACAATCAAGCTCCTGTCTGGGTGTGCTTTTTTTATTGCCTTGACGACTGCAGTTGCCATGATGTTTTTACCTATTCCTCCGTCTACATGGAATATAATATACTTCACCTATGTAATTATATTAACAATCAATTAGTTCATCAAATTTATATAAAGCTATTGAGCTTACGGTAAAACAGCTAGGCTACAAATTCTAAAATCAATTTTGCCCCTTATTATTGTACAAGTTGTAGTCAGTGCACCAAGTACTGTCATATTCGCAGCCGTTGCTGTGGCACAATACCCTATTGCAATTATGTTATTATAAGTGGTGGTACAACCACCTTGAGCATACGGACCTAGAAGAGTACTGCAGCACGTACCAAAAGGAAGACAGTGGCCAGCACGAAATCCCACAATGGTACTCAGGTTTGATTCACCAGCAGAGCAACCAGCAAATGCACCAATTATAACACTATTTTGAGCACAGCCATATAAATTTGCGTAACTTCCCACGATGGTATTATAACTTTGATATGTAGCATTGGCGTGAGCATTGCCCCCTATGATAACGTTGTGGCTACCCGCCACGGAGTTTCTATCTGCTTTCATGCCTATCCTTATGTTCCAATTATGATTATTGGCAGAATTCTGAAAACTAGGCGCAATACAATCACCTATGTTGATGTTATTTTGCGGCAATGTCGGTGAATTGAGGGTTTGAGCGCAACACCGACCAATAGTCATGCTTTGGGCTGTGGTTACACTGCCAACACCTAATCCTAGCCTAAAGCCATCCCATGTTAGATTAGTTTCTGCAGTCACTGTACCGTCACCGTCTGCAGTTATAACTCTATTGTTAGCGTCGTTGGCTATACTTGCGGTAGGACCAGTTGGACCTTGTGCACCAGTTGCACCTTTTTGTCCTTTAGGACCAGTTGGGCCAGTACCACCACCTCCACCTTGTGCACCTTGTGCGCCTTTTTGTCCTTTAGGACCAGTTGGGCCAGTACCACCACCTCCACCTTGTGCACCTACTTCACCTTTTTGTCCTTTGGGGCCAGTTGGACCAGTACCACCTTGTGCACCACCTCCACCTTGTGCGCCTGTTTGTCCTTTTTGTC
>Ga0310122_10000098_pt1 | contig 54195 bp, 45 predicted proteins | sample CB6_Bottom_1051__FD_203503 | JGI IMG/M metagenome (GOLD analysis project Ga0310122, IMG submission 203503) | Marine microbial communities from Western Arctic Ocean, Canada - CB6_Bottom_1051 | ecosystem: Environmental > Aquatic > Marine > Oceanic | place: Canada: Western Arctic Ocean | collected... | reverse complement strand
GGTTGTATTATTCGTGCAGCATTCTTACAAGGTATTACATCGGCTTATCAACAAAATGGTGAGCTGGCGAACCTGTTGTTTGACGAGGTTTTCATCAAACAAGTGGAAGAGCGTGAGCTTGCTTGGCGTATCGCCGTTGCTAACTCCGCTTTGTATGGTGTGCCGATGCCGGGGATCAGTTCTGCATTAAGCTACTTTGATTCTCTGCGCTGTGAAGTGTTACCAGCGAATCTATTGCAAGCGCAACGTGACTATTTTGGCTCACATACCTATTCACGAGTCGATAGAGATGAAGCTGAAAAGTTTCACGTGACTTGGAGTCAGTCTCCGAGAACTGAAGTAAAAGTAAACGCTTAAACAATCAATAACGCCCTCAACAAGAGGGCGTTTGTAATTTTGACGCTGTATCAACATTTTACTAAATTAGGCTTCAAATTCCACGTCAGTCGGATACACTGTTACCAGTAACATAACTCAAAAATAATAATTACTAATTATGTCGAATAAGAAAAAACGTCCAACATTACAAGATGTTGCCAACTTAGTTGGTGTCACAAAAATGACCGTCAGTCGCTGCCTGAGAGACTCTTCTCAAGTATCAGAAGCACTGCGAGATAAGATCAGCGCTGCAGTAGACGAGCTAGGTTATATCCCTAACCGCGCACCAGACATTCTTTCCAACGCAAAAAGCAATGCGATTGGTGTTTTGGTCCCCTCGTTAACTAACCAAGTTTTTGCTGAAGTTATTCGTGGTATTGAGCAAGTCACCGCGCCTGCGGGTTACCAAACCATGATTGCTCACTATGGCTATAGCGCAGAACTGGAAGAGCAGAGCATCGCTTCGCTGCTTTCTTACAACGTTGACGCGATTATCCTTTCAGAAAACGTTCACACTGATAGAGCGCGTAAAATGCTGCAGACTGTTTCTATCCCAGTGATTGAAATTATGGATTCGGTGTCTCCCCGTATTGAACAAGCGGTTGGCTTTGATAACTTCGAAGCGGCAAGAGCAATGACCAAAACCATGCTCGACCGGGGGCGAACCAATATTGCTTACTTAGCGGCTCGTATGGATGAACGTACGCGCTTAAAAATGGCCGGTTATGAACATGCGATGCAAGAAGCCGACAAAACGCCAGTAACGCTGCAAACGGAAGACGCTTCCTCGTTTACTCTGGGTGCAAAACTGATTGGTGAGCTACTTGAGAAACACCCACAAGTTAATGGCATTTTCTGCACTAATGATGACTTAGCGATTGGTGCTTTTTACGAGTGTGTACGACGTGGTATTCAAGTACCCGAGCAGATGGCGATTGCAGGTTTCCACGGACACGACATCACCGTGGCGATGACGCCGCGTTTAGCGACTGTAGTAACACCTAGGGAGCAGATCGGTAAAGTCGCTGCAGAGCAAGTTGTAGCGCGTTTGCAAGGTAACAATGAATGGGTGGCAAAGCTGGATCTTGGTTATGAGATTGAAGTAGGTGAGAGTATCTAATCTTACACTTCGGCTTTGATCTTCATCGGATTCAAACTAAGACGCCCTTAACGATATGAATTTCGCTAAGGGCGTTTTCTATTTATCTAGCAAAAAGATGTATGTCGTAACAGACTTAACCAGCTAAAGCTTGAGCATCTTGTTGCTTCAACACTTTGTGGCCATCTTCAGTGACGCCACGTTTCCAATAACTACTGATGTAGATGTTCTCTTTCGCGACTTCTTTTTCGTTGCGGAAGTACTGTCTTAGTTCGCGCATGCTTTCAAATTCACACGCCGTCCAAATCGAAACCTGCCCCTCTAACCATTCTGTGTTGCGCACGGTTTGTGCAAGTGATTCGGAGGTTTGATCTTCAATCAGCCAAGTGACTTTTATACCTTGAGGTACTTCAAGTGTTTGCTTGTCTGCTGCTGAATTGATCTGAATGACAGCGTGTCCTGCTGCGTGTTCCGGAAGCGTTTTTACTTTGGCAGAGAGCGCAGGTAGTGACGTCATATCTGCCACCAAGAAGAACCAATCCGATTCTAGATTCAGCCCTTGAATTAATCCAGGGCCTGCCACTGAAACCGTGTCACCTACTTCTGCGTTCATTGCCCATCTTGCAGCAAAGCCACATTGCAGATCTGTGGTGATGTGGCGTACGAAATCAACCTCAATCCACTTTTCGACAGGGTTGTACTGACGAATGGTGTAAGTGCGCATGGTTGGGCGCTTACCTTCGTTCAGTTGACTTAAATCTGTGGTGCCGAGTGGCGAGAACAAAAGCTTGATGTAGCCGCCGGCACATTCGGTTGGGTACTTACTTAATCCTTCACCGCTAAGCGTTATACGCTGCATATTCGGTGTAATGGTTGAGGTTTGAGTAACGGTTAATGTGATAGGGCTAGGCTTGCTCATATAAGGCTCTCTTAGATTTTGATTTCCACATCATAATCCTGAACAAGAAATCACTCAATACTAATAATTATCATTTACTTTTATTTACACAAGCGCAACGTAACTTGAACCCGATATCAATAGAAACAAAAATATCGACAAAAAAAGCCCTTTAGAAAACTAAAGGGCTTGGTGTATTGGAACTGTTTAACGTGAGCAGAATTAGCTGTTTGCTTGCTCTAGTTCGATAGTTTCTTCAGCGGCTTTCGCTGCTTCTAGCATCTTACGAATAATGAACGATGCAGCCATTGCGATACCCACCATTACAACCGCTAGGATAGTTAATAGTTGGAAGTAATCACCGTAAACCGTTTGAACGATCTCTTGTGTGATCTCTTGGCCTTTCTCAAGTGCAATAGACGTTGAGAATACAGCACCAACAATGCCTGATAGTGCGATTGCGACAGAGAATAAGCTTACTGAGAAGTTCTCGATGTGCTTAGGTGCAACAGACAGAATGAATGCAACAACCATAGAACCAACAATAACCTCACCAAATGCTAGGAAGAAGTGGATTGCTAGGAACACTTCAGGGCGAATCAGAATATCTTCACCAACGGTTGTTACTGCCATCGTTAAGATACCGAAAGCGATCGCCGTCAGAATGAAAGAGAAACCTACTTTGGTTGCGGTAGAGAAATGAATGTTTTTCTTTTCTAGTTTAGAGAAGATGCCCGTAATGATAGGGCCTGCAACCATACACCAAAGTGGGTTCATTGCCATCGACGCTTCAGGTGCTACAGGGATGAAGCCGAATAGATCGCCACGCATTGTGTTGATTGCAACCATTGTCATCGACGTCATCATTTGGCCGTAGTACACGAAGAAACATGTCGTCAGGAATGTGATGATTAAGATCGTACCCATCTTCAGCATGTCTGACTTCTTCGATTTCATCATCAAAGAGACAAAGTAGATGATCGCTGCACCACCAATTGCGTACACGATGTTCTGGCCGATATCCATGTTAGAAAACATGAAGAATACCAAACCAATCATTGCAGCAGAAAGGCCAAGGAATGCAGCCCAGTGTTTAGTGCTTACTGGTTTTTGATCGATTTCAGCACTTGCTTCAACAAGGCCTTTGCGAACAAAGAGCATCATCAGAAGTGCGGCACCTGCTAGAGCAGCTGAAAGAAGGAAGCCACCGTGGAAACCAACAACAAGCACTAGCATCGGGAACAAGTACTGGCCTAAAAGCGCACCAATATTGTTGACTGAGTAGTTGATAGGGTAGCAGTTTTCGAAATCTTCCTGAGTTTTGAACGTGCGTTTGTAAAGACTTGGGTAAGAAGGGGACATCAAACCACGCGCATAACTCGCTAAAGCAATACCACATAATGCCATTGGAACATTGGTCGCCGCGGCACCGAGTACCAGTAGAGCATAACCACTTGCGAACCCTAGAAAGGCAATGGTCAACGATCGGTATGCGCCTAAAAATTTGTCGGCGATGAAGCCACCTGCAATAGCAAATAGCGGTCCGATTGCAGAGAAAGCACCAACAACCATCATTGTGTCGGCTTCATTGTAGTTAAGATCTTCAAGGAAGAAACGAGTCAAGATCACCATGACGCCATAGAACGAAAGTCCAAACATCATTTGGCAGAACATCATTGATTTGTTTAATCTATTCCACATTATTTTATTCTCACATTAGTATTAAGATGTAGTGTAATAACCTAATTATAATACCATCACTAGCAATACATAAAATGAAACATGCATCCCAAACAGAACTTTACTCGATATACCTTTTCTTATGAGTGCATTGATATTTCTCATGAATGAAATTTGCAATGTTAGATTTTGATAATGGATGCATAACTGTGAGAAATTTAACTACCTTCATTTGTGGCTAAGTAATGAACGGATAAAGGAAAAGTTAACATTGGTCGTCTGGTAAAATGTTCAAGTGAGTATCACTTTCAATTGGCTGTTGGATTTTAGCCAATAAAAAAGCCAGCTTGGTGGCTAGCTTTTGTTTGGATATCGAAAACTAAGTTTACAATAACGGTTCTGAGTGAGGCGATTTCTCGTCGTGCGTGTCAACGATGTATTGCGTTTCAACTATTCTCTGTATCTCGACTATTCATCGCATCTAGCTAGTCACCGCATTTAACTGGTAACCGTATCTAATTGGTCACCGCATCTAGCTGTTCACCGCAACTAGCTATTCACACGGTGGCGCCATGTGGATCACCGCTAAACCACCTAAAGACGTTTCACGGTACTTCTTGTTCATGTCTTTACCTGTTTGGTACATGGTTGCGATAACCTTGTCTAACGAGATAAGACACTTGCTGGTGCGTTTTAGAGCCATACGTGATGCGTTGATGGCTTTCATTGCACCCATTGCGTTACGTTCGATACATGGTACTTGAACAAGCCCGCCGATCGGATCGCATGTCATGCCCAGTGAGTGTTCCATCGCGATTTCAGCCGCAATACAGATTTGCTCGTTGCTACCGCCACGCAGGGCAGTTAGGCCTGCTGCAGCCATTGATGAAGATACGCCAACTTCGCCCTGACAACCTACCTCTGCTCCAGAAATTGAAGCATTGGTTTTGTATAGGATGCCGATAGCGCCAGAGACTGCCAAGAAGTCTTTCAACTGCTTGGTGTCTAGCTCTTTAATGAAACGATGGTAGTACATTAATACCGCAGGAATAACGCCAGCCGCACCATTCGTTGGAGATGTTACCACTTGGCCACCCGCTGCGTTTTCTTCGCTTACAGCAAAGGCAAACAGGTTAATCCAATCCATGATCTCCATTGGATCGTTTTCAATCGAAGCATTCGCCTCAAGCTTTTTCAGAAGAGCAGGCGCTCGACGCGTCACTTCTAAACCGCCATCAAGAATACCTTCGGTGTCAAAGCCACGCTGCATGCACAGAGACATCACCTTCCAGATTTGGTCGGCTTTTTGGTCAATTACATCCATATCTTGGAAAGACACTTCATTGCGCAGGATTAAGCCACCAAGGCTAAGCCCTTGCTGCTCTGACAATTCAAGTAATTGGTCGGCAGAAGAAAAAGAGAACTCAACTTGTGTTTCTGCTTCTTGCTTGCCGTTTTGTAGCTCATCAGCGGTTGCGATAAAGCCGCCACCAATTGAGTAGTACGTTTCCATATCTAGAAGACTACCGTTTGCGTCAAAGGCAGAGATGGTCATGCCATTTTCATGAAGCGGAAGATTAGTTTTATGGAAGAGTAAATCGCTTTCTACATCGAAGTGAATTTCATGGTTACCGCTAACCAGTAGAGATTTATCTTCAATCGCTTTACGCATTGCTTGGTTAGCACTGGTAATCTTAATAGTGTCGGGGCGGTTACCGAGCAAACCTAACAAAGTTGCTCTGTCTGTGTGGTGACCAATACCCGTCAATGATAACGAGCCATATAAGTCGATTTGAATACGCTTCACTTGCTTAAGCTGAGCATCAATTTTTTGGGTAAAGTTAAACCCAGCGATCATTGGTCCATTTGTGTGGGAGCTGGACGGGCCAACCCCAATTTTGTAGATATCAAAAATAGACAGCATAGTAACTTCCTGTGAAGACGGTTCGATGAACGAACTCTGGTTAAAGTATATCTTTTGTTAACCTCACTTCTTTGAGTGAGCGTATTCTTTCAATGAGATTAATGTTAACAAGCGTGTAGTTCGATGAAATACAAGACCGTGCTATTTTTGCTTTATATAGCTGCACGTTGATTCTTGTGTACCTTAAGATGTTGCTATCAATAGTGAGCATTATTGCGAGCTACATTTAGGAATTTAAAAATACTTTTGTTAAGAACTATTGTATACATAATTCACTCCATCTAATCACTAAAACGAGACTTGAACATAAAATGAGCATTAATCACCTCCTTATTGTGCTAGGTAAGCGACTTAATGGGAATAAATTGACTGATGAAGGCATCAGTCGAGTTGATGCTTTAGTGGAGTATCTGGCGGGGCATTTGGCAGAAGAGTCTATTCAGAAAACGGGTGTTGCATTTTGTGGTGGGGTGACAAAAGGGCAAACCACCTCTGAAGCGGATGCAATGCACCAGTATTTTCTAATTCTGGAAAGCCAGCGAGAATATCCGTTTTCCTTGGGGGCGATTTTGCTTGAGCAGAACTCGACAAATACGGTTGAGAACATTCAGAACTTAGCTTCAGAGATGATTGAAAGTGGACTGTTTACCCGTGGGCAGAGTGTGAAGGTGACGTTCGTTTCGAATGACTACCATTTACAACGTATTTTCGAGATCCAATCACTAATGGACGAACAAGGCTTGCTTAAGATTTTGGTCGAGAAGTGCTCTGCACTTGGGGTCGAACTACAAATCGATCCTCAGCTAGAAGCTCATGTTGCTGTGCCATATCCTCATCAAAATACTCAAGGGCAATTGTTTCTGTTGATGGATGTGCTGACAACCTATCGAGTTTATCTTGAAGGTGTTTCTGCGGGCACATTCAAGCGAGATTTGGAGTTAGTTAGGAGGGAGCCTGAAAGACTGTCGTTGGAGGCACTGATAGCTGTAAAGGCGTTAGTAGAGGGGGCTCCTCATTTTGACATCGTCGACAGCTTACTCCCAGTATTGGAGCGCTGTATCCAGCAGACTTCAGTGGGTACCAACATAAAAAAAGTCAGGGAGTACCTAGCATTACTTGATACTAACCTGACTTTATTGAATCGTTATTTAGACCCGGAATCGGATCACACACATCGCTGGTGGCGATAGATGTTTATTTCTTTCTCGTTATGCCAATAACGGTCTTTAAGCTCGCAAACGCAATCAGGCAGTAAGCCAAAAGTTCAGTGCCTTCTTCTGCGATGTTTTTAACCACGCGAACATAATCATCGCCCATAACATTGTGCCAAAAGCTGCCCATGCCAAATAGACGAGAGAACACCAACAGTAGCATTACGCCAGTAACGAGTAAGTTCATATGTGGGGAAGCAAGAATAAGCGCAAGCTGATCAATGGTTCTTTTACCATTCTTAATCGCATAGAAAATTGCACTGCCAGCAACCAATAGGGCAGGGACAACCCATGCACCATGTACGATCTTGTCGAACCAAAAATCCATTTCACGAATGAACAACACTGCGAAGAATGCGCTGATAAGAAGAGCTGCGTGCTTAACTTCGCGCTTCTCTCTTGCTAAATAAGCAAAAGAGCCAGACGTCACGATAAGCAGTAACTGTTGCAGCATTTCGGTCGCCGAGATCTCACCAACATTGCCATTCAACAATACAAAATCAATTCGAAGTGCAAGGTTTGCGACAATGCCTATCGCTAAAACAACGAGAGCTGTTTGGCATCGTTTGTAGATCACTTGAGATGTCGACTGGGAAAGGGTGAACTCTGGCAGTTCAAACGACATTGGAGTTTGTTCATTGGTTTTAGGTTGGCTTTTCATAGTAATTCAATGTGTAAATATTTGTAACGGGCAGGCATTCTATCGGCCTAGGTTAGGCTAATGTCAGAGCTATGTCAGAAATAAAACAGCGTTCAATTGGTGTGTGTATACGGTAAACCGCTGCCTTATGGCAGGCAGTTTACGTAACATAATTGAATTTTTAGGGGGAGGGTTTAAAGCTTTGATATTGGAAACTTGTAATAGAAGTTATTACTTTTCAGTTTCTTGCTCATGGTTATTGCGGTAGTACTCCCACTGTTCAATGCGCTCGCCGTCATCGAATACACAGTAAGTTGTACGCTGATTGTTTTCAGTAACCGTGTCTAATTCACCGTCCTGTTGAACACAATAAACCGCTGCTGGGTTAGCGACTGAAACACGTTGGCCTTCGCTATATTCTGCATAGTCGTTTGCACAACCGCCTAATACAACGGCACATACAGCCATCAAACCAATTTTCTTCATGTCTATCTCCTACGTGATAACTCTATAATCGAATGCGTTAAGTTCTACAGAACCAAATGAGAAGCTCTATGAAATTAGTATATTTTAGATTTCAGAAAAGGTTGTCCTAATTTGGTCAAGATATTGAAATAGGTTGATATTTCTTCATTTTTAACGACTTTTTGAGTGTTAGATCAAGCTAAGTGGATTCAAGTTACCGTTGGAATATCCCCGTCCGATCAGTTCTTGTTGGCGGTTGTGAACCTCGAATCTATTGATGATTATGATATGATGCCGCCAAATTCAGTAGAGCAGTCAGAATCATGAGACACCTAAAAACAACCATCCACCCTGATATCGACCATCTAGACAATAAAACGGTCTATAAGCGCAACGCTGCCCGTGCCATTGTGTTAGATGGTGAAGACATTCTGATGCTGTATACAGAGCGTTATCACGACTACACCATTCCTGGTGGTGGTTTGGATGAAGGGGAAGATGTGATCGCAGGTATGGTTCGTGAACTCGAAGAAGAGACTGGCGCGAAGAATATCCATAGCATCAAGCCGTTCGGTATTTTTGAAGAGTTTCGTCCTTGGTACAAAGACGATGCAGATATGATGCACATGATCTCTTACTGCTACTCATGCAAGATTGATCGTGAGCTTGGTGAAACGGCTTACGAAGATTATGAAGTGAAAAACGGGATGAAGCCGGTGTGGATTAACATTCATGAGGCAATTGCCCATAACGAGAAGACCATGGCCGAGAGCCCTAAAAAGGGCATGAGCATTGAGCGGGAAACGTTTCTGCTGCATTTGATTGCCAAAGAGATGCTTTAGACGCAGAGACTTTCGATTTTTTAAGCATCTCTACCTCAAACTTATCTAGTTAATCTAGTTGATATCTAACCGCCTAAAAGCTGTGTGCTTTTAGGCGGTTTTTTATGTGCTTAATTTATTCCTAAGTGCCCATCAGCTCTCTATACGTCTAATTGAATGTTGCTGTTTCGAACCCAGTTTAGTTCGTGTTTCGTGTGATTTATGTTGGCATAAAGAATAGATCAAACCATTGGCTTTTAAATTGACTAAACATTTGAGCAAATTGATTCCTATTTTGAACATATGACTCATCAGCCTCAGTTTAAAAAGTTAGAAATACAAATTAACCTTTATTTTCATATTCTTATCATTACCTTTCACTTGCTCGAAAACTTGGCTTCCCTTTTGCTTTATTGAATATGCAGCTTGTTTACTCGGCATCAACACTAATAGACCAGCACTTGATTCGTTCCACCATTTACTTGTTTGAATCACGTTTATTTAATCTGCCGTTTTGAGTTCAAGTACTTTTCAAGGAATTCGCCGTAGCGAAGATAAAGTAGAGGTTTATTATGAAATACAGACAGGTTATTTCCCTTATCACAGCGGCAGTCAGTGCCCCTCTCTATGCAACGTCCGTTGATCTAGACTTTTCTAACCATATTGAATCAACAAATTTGAGTACTTGGGCGGGCCCTTCTTACGATGGCATTGTCATTCATTTTTTGAATGTGGGCACACACAATGGAAAAACGATAGATGCGAAAGTGAGTAGTGAAGTTTTTGGTGATGCTACGTTTTTATTCCACACTCCCGATTATAAGGAAGGCCCGGATCAGCCAGACGGAGACATTGGTTTCCTCTATCAAACGAATTCTGCTGGCGCAGCAGGTCTTATCTATACGTTCGAATTTTATGACGGAACTGACGGGTTATCTGGCACGTTTTCAGAACCTTATACCGTTCCAGAGTTCGATATGATTGGCTATGACATTGATGGCGAACCCGTTCAATCAGAGCAAGTTCGTGTGTTTAAAAGTGAAGGTTTTTACAGTTATCAAACAGGTTCTGCAGGCGCGAGTTTAACCGCTGAGGAAAGCGAAGATGGAGATTCGGTTTTGTTCAGTGGTCCAGGTACCAATTACTCTGAAACCGATACTTCAGGGGCGGTCAAATTTACGTTCAAAAATACCTCGATTGTCACCCTACAGTTTGAAACGGTGACGACAAGCGGTAGTAGTTTTCCAAACCCCATCTTCTCCGCGTTCGATGGCAACTGGGATCTCTCAGGATTCACTACTCCAATTGAAAGCTCCGATGAATCTGATTTCGGAGATGCTCCTGATAGTTACGGCACATTGCAGGCAAGTAATGGTGCTGAGCACGCGGTCTCTTCAACACTATATCTAGGTGCGAGTATTGATGCCGATACCGATGGACAACCCGGTGCGTCATCAAATGGCGATGATTTGGATATTGGTGGGAATGATGACGACGGTATTACTTTGTTATCTAACCTAGAGATAGGACTGGACAGCCTAATCAACGTAAATGTTGTGGGGAGTGGTTATCTTCAAGCGTGGGCTGATTGGGACATGGATGGGGCATTCGCTGACGACGAGCAAATACTGACAAATCATGCAGTAGTGGATGGTAGTCAAGTTGTTCCGGTTCGTGTTGGTGCAGATGCAGTTGTTGGTGTCGTTCAAACACGCTTCCGCCTAGCAAGTAGCCCGAACATTCCAAGTGATGGTTATGTAGGCGATGGCGAAGTAGAGGATTATATTTTCAATGTAACTGATCCAGGAACCACTATCCAACATTCAAATTACTACACAGCGGCGTTCGAAGATAATTGGCCAGAAGTTGGCGACTTTGATCTAAATGATGTTGTGGTCTTTTACCGCACGACCATTCTAAGTAAAGACGATGTGGTTCTTCGAATGGACATTACAGGAACGATAATGGCCTATGGTGCCTCTTACGGCAACGGTTTAGGCTGGAAACTCAATGGCTTTGACGAGTCAGATATTGATCTTCAAACCGCTCGAGTTCAAAGAAATGGTGTAACTCGCGCTGATATCTCTCCGTTTACTGGGGAAGACAAAGAAGTCGCATCGCCAGGAGGAGACCTAGTCGTCGTTGCTTCTTTAAATCTAAAAAATGACCTACCTATCAATGCTGAGTGTATGTTCCACCGCACCAACCCTTCTTGTAGTCCGTCGTTGGAGTCTGAACAAATGACGTTCAGCATTTCTCTACCGTTTGCTTCTGGAAGTGAGCCAACAGTGAGTTCACTGATGCCGTTAAGTGGTTTTGACCCGTTCATCTTTGGACCGGGGGAAGGTCAGTATCATGGTGATAGTTTCACTAGCTCTCCGGGTAAAGACTTAGAGATTCATACCGCCGATTTCCCACCGACAACTCGCGGTACGTTAGTCAGTGATTTCTACGGAATTGCGCAGGATGATTCTGACCCGTCGAGCAATAAATATTATCGAACTACGCAAAATATGCCTTGGGGAATATTAATTTCATCTCCTTGGAATCACCCGGCAGAGTACATTGATATCAGTGAGGCGTATCCTGATTTTGCCGAATGGGCGACCTCAGGAGGTTCAGCGAAACCAACCTGGTACCAAAACCCGACTTCAGACAAAACTTGGTCAACAGAAGACTAATCAAGGAGGATTTATGAAAACAATCAAACTAATACTGAGTAGCGTGTCTCTTGTCTTCCTTTCAGCTTGTGGTGGCGGGGGAGGTGGTGGTAGCAGTAGCGCTTCAGCTCCAAGTTCTGTGACTCCACCAAGTAATGCACCAGCTGGAGGAAGTAGCGCGGTTACCTCTAGCGTTGCACCTGCACAACAGTCTTTGAGTTCGGTAGAGCTCTCTATCCCAGAAGGCTTCGATTTTTCGACTGAAAGGGAAGTTACCGTGAGCGTTGATGTGGCAAGTTCACAGAGCTCCCGAGGCTTTATGAGCATCTACACTGATTTTAATGGAGAGGTTGTCGATTACACCTCACAAGTGTTGAGAACACCGATAAATGAGGACATTGATTTTTCTACGACACTGCTTCTTCCTAATCATGTCGATAGAGTTTGGGTAGAGGTATGGTATCCATCAGCGATGGGAAGTGAAGTGAAGCGTTTAGTGGATATTGAAAACGGGCAGGTAGACGTTATTCTTTAAAGCGAATTTTTCATATAATCAGATGTTTGCCGCCACTTTTGGCGGCAAAGTTGTTTCTAGCAATGCTAAAGTGTAATAGCGGTAATCAATTATTGAATATGGTTGATATTGTCAACTAAGTGTTTTTAATGTATCTTTAGCTCAGTGATGACCCTATCTAGCTAGCTGCCCGGTCATATCGCTAGTTCTCGCTGTGAGCCTGCCCTAAACAAAGAATACTATGAATAAAAGACAGTTTATTGCCCATTATCTGCGCATGAATCGCACCTCGTACTTACTGGCGATTGTGTTCATTTTTCTCGTCAACTGGTTACAAGTAGAGATCCCTCGTTATATCCAATTGGCGATAGATTTGATTGATGACGCTTCTTCAACTGGCCATCAGCAGCTGCAAAGCTATGTTTGGATTGTAGTCGGCATGTCCGTCGCCATGGTTGTGGTGCGTATATTGTCTCGTATCTATGCGCTTAACCCTGGACGGATTACAGAGGCGGCGCTTAAGACGACACTTCTCCAAAAGTTAAACCGTTTACCTAACAGCTTTCACCAGAGGTTTGCGTCAGGCAGACTGATCTCGATTATCAATAATGACCTCAGTGGTATTCGCTTGCTGTTTGGTGTCGGCTTCTTGCAGTTCTTCAATGCGTTGCTTGCGTTGTCGTTGACACCTCTTTACATGTGGCGTATCTCACCAGAACTCACACTGTACTCGATTATTCCTATCTCAATCGCTTTTGTGATTTTCCGTGTGGGCTTCAAGCGTATGAAAACACTGCATTTAGAGCACATGAAACGTCTACAAAACTTGTCTGCTCAGCTAATGAGTTACCTGTCTGGGATTGATTTGATTAAGAGCCAGCAGATGTCACCTTGGGTGAAAACCGAAACTGAAAAGCTTAACCAGTTATTGCTTGAGTGCCGCCTTAAAATCACACGTATTCAAGTCTTCTTTATGCCGGTACTCGACTACGCCAATGACCTGATGAAAATCATCATTCTTGGGCTTGGTGGCTACATGTTAATGAGACAAGAGCTAACCCTCGGTGAGATTACTGCTTTCCTAACTTACTCGGTTTTACTGGCTATGCCATTGATGCAGCTTGGCAGAATCGCGACCATTTATCAGCGAGGCATGGTAGGTATTCAGAGTGCACAGACCATTCTTAATGCCAAAGTCCCAGAGCTTGATGAAGATAAGCTCACTGAGTTAGATGTCGAATCGCTGAAGGGAAAAACGTTTTCCGTTCGCAATCTCAGCTTCAGCTATTCGGGTGAAGAGCGTGTGATTCTTGATGACATCAGCTTTGATATTCCTGCTGGTAAGAAAGTGGGTGTGCTAGGTGGAATCGGAGCGGGTAAAACGACATTAGTGAACTGCTTGAACCATCACTTGGATGTACCAGAAAGTTCGGTTTTTCTTGGCGAAAGAGATGTCACTAGCTTCTCACGCAGTGACTTGCGCCGTTACGTGAAAACCGTGACTCAAGACCCTTTCCTGTTTTCAGCAACCGTCGAGGACAATATCCGCTTTGGCAGCTTAGATACTGACTTGGCAAAGAGTCAGGTTGATGAAGTGTTGGAGCTCAGCCAGTTGGCGAGTGACGTTACTCGTTTTGAGCATGGTGACCAAACCTTAGTCGGTGAGAAAGGGATCATGTTGTCAGGCGGTCAGAAGCAGCGTTTAAGTATTGCTCGCGCCTTATTACAACCCACCGATCTGATCATCATGGACAACGTTCTATCGGCTGTCGACTATGAAACAGAACGTAAGATCTTGGAAGGTTTGTTTAAGCGCTTGGAAAATCAGTCAGTACTTGTGGTTTCACACCGTGTTAATGCCCTTGAATATATGGATGAAATCATCGTGTTGAACGAAGGTAAGGTGATCGCGAAGGGCGACCATGCAACGTTATTGAAAAAGTGTGATTACTATTACGATACATGGCAACTACAGCAGAATGAAACGGAGGCAGCAGCATGTTAAAAGGTGTTGATCTCAAGTACCTCAAGCACTTTTTTAAGTTTGCTAAGAAATACAAAGGTTCTGCGATTCTGGGCATCGCTATGCTTCCTCTTTCTGTCATCACGAGTTTGTTGTTTCCTTGGCTGATTATTCAAGTGATCGATGTTCACCTGAGCCAAGGGGATATGGATGGACTGCTCGAATACGTCTTCTACCTCGTTGCCGTGCTGGTGGCGAGTTATGTGGTGGATACTATCTATTCATACAACCTGCGTAAAACGGGTCAATATACGATAACCGACATGCGTTCAGTGTTGTTTGCTCGCGTGCTTAAACTGCCACGCAGCTATTTTGATAACACACCGATTGGCGTCACGCTTTCACGATTAACCAGTGACTTGGAAACCATCGGCGAGACATTTGTTCAGTCGGTTGTAGGTCTAGTTAAAGACAGCATCAATACCATTGCTCTGTTGGTGATGATGTTCTTCATTGACTGGCAGTTAACGATGATTGTGTTGATTATCATGCCGCCAGTGATGTACTTGACGGTCTATGTGAGAAACCGACTTCGTGCTTTGTATAAGGTGACTCGTTCTTCGCTCGCTCGCGGTATTGGCTTTTTACAAGAAGTCTTATTTGGTATGAAAACCGTTCAGATGTATCGAGCGGAAGAGCAAGTCGAACAACGCTACCAAGGCTATACCGATGAGTTTCTGAGAGCGCAGAAGAAAATCAATAAATACGATGCGATTTTGTTCTCGTTTATCTCTGGCATCACCTCAATCACGATTGCAATTATGATCTGGTATGGCTCTGAGCAAGTGATAGAAGGGGCACTCACCTTGGGTGTATTGATCGCATTCATCAACACCTTAGAGAAAGTGTTTGTTCCGATCCGTGACTTTACTTCGCAGATCGCTTCGATTCAGAGTTCATTTGCAGCGTTTGACCATATTGAAGAGCTGTTTGTTGAGCCGACTGAAGAGGAAGGACGCAACCTGCTGCCATCTAACAAGGTAGAGAAACAGCTCGAACATTTTGTGAGCTTAGAGTTTAAGAACGTGAGCTTCCGTTACAGAGACGACTCTCCATATGTTCTAAAGAATGTCTCGTTTGTATTGGAGAAAGGGCATCAAATCGCGCTTGTCGGTTCGACGGGGTCGGGCAAGTCGACGATTCTGCGTCTGATCTCTAAAACCTACCAAGACTATGAAGGCAGCATTTTGTTGAATGGAATAGAGCTGTCGCAGATCTCTAGTGAAGACTCTGCTCATTTGTTCTCAATGATGATGCAAGACGTACATTTATTTGAAGAGACAATCCAATTCAATATCGCGCTGGGTAAAACGCATCTATCTAGAACTGAGGTTGAACAGGCGGCGCGCTATGTTTATGCCGATAAGTTTATTGAACAATTGCCACAAGGTTATGACTTCCACTTGGAAAAGAACGGCTCCAATTTGTCGGTAGGGCAAACGCAGCTTATTTCGTTTGCTAGAGCGGTTGCACAAGGTGGACAACTGATGATGCTTGATGAGGCGACCAGCTCGGTAGATTCAATAACTGAAGACCTGATTCAAAAAGCGATGCAGCGTCTGTTTAAGGAAAAAACCGTGATTGCGATTGCACACCGTTTGAGTACAGTACGTCACTCGGATACGATTCTGGTATTGGAACAGGGTGAAATTGTTGAGCAAGGTAATCATCAACAGCTAGTCGCACATAATGGAATTTACGCCGGGTTATTGAAGGAATCGATTGTCGAAACGGGCGATTCTCAAGTTACGGTAGCTTGATTGCCTCAAATCGGCTGTTGCTTTCGATGAGACGAACTGGTCTTGTCTATGCTTCTCCAGTTTCTATTGTTTTCTAATATTCCCAATAGGTTAGGGAAATTAAACATATTTTTCGATTATTAATATGTTATGATCTCCCTACTACTAAAGGGGTGTCTTCGGGCATCGGGATGTATGCGAGCAAAACGTAAGTGCTTGTGTCAGTCACTTTCTGGCGAATATGGAATCGAAGATGTTGTTGGAAGAAGTTGTAGAAATTATCGAATTAACCGACTCAGACCATTTATCTCAAGCAATGGAACTGTTTAACGAGCATGGTTTTGTTGATGCTGAGTCTTTACCTTTTATGAATGTTGTTTTTGAAACAGCACCGGATCACCTTGCGAAGAAGTTGTCGCAGATTGGTTTTAAAGGTTTAGTGCAAGTCGAAAAGAATGAAGATGCATCGGGCTTCACCATTATTGATGCTGACCGAGTTCTGCTAAAAGATTCTGCTTAGCTGCAAGACTTTGCTTAGCTACAAGACTCAGCTTAACTGTAAGATTCTTCTTAATGACAAGAATAAGATTCAGCTTAGTGAAAAGACTCTATCCAGTTCAGTAACACCCGTTATGATTATTTGAGGTTAACACAGTGACAACAGCAACCGTTTCATCAACAGAGCAACACATTTCCAATGAACATGCGCTTTTAGGTGCATCGTTATTAGCGTCTCAAAAAGTTGAGTTGGCTCTGTTCAGTGTTATCTCTAAATTAGCTAAAGCACTGCCAAAGGAACAACAGCAGCCACTAGGCTTGGAGTTGGATACCTTTTTAAGGGAAAAGCCAAGTGAGCAAGCCTCTACGCTGAGCCTATACGAACAGACGTTTGGTGAGCAACTTCCTTTAAAGACAAATGAAATCAGCGATTTTATTTATCACCGAAACTTGGTAACTCGTGGCTTTTGGCGTGTGACTGGGGCTAATGTTAAAGGCGGTGAGAAGCTAGCGAACCCAGAGCTTTATTTGAAAGAGTTCTTGGCCAAGTGTGAATACTGGCAAGTGATGCTTGATACCCAAACCAAGTAATCAAATTGAAATAAGAAAGCCATAGCGAGCATGCTATGGCTTTTTTGTTTGTGTAAACCATGCTGTATTTTTTAAAGCAGATGATTACCTCGAATACTGAGAACATCACTTATATTACTTAAATATCCCTCCAAAATTTAAAGCATCATCTTCAATACATAGTTCCTAGAGACAAAGTGGTGTTTAAGTGCAGCACAAACATGAAGAACAACTAAACAGGCTAGGGCAATACAACTGGCACGATGTAAATAGAAAAAGAAGCCGTTGATTGCAGGGTCGGTAATTGGGTTATTCACGCTAACCAACCAGAATAACGAATAAGGTTCTTTCAGCATTAAATAACCGGTGCTGAAAACCATAAACATCACTAGATACATTAGGGAGTGAGCAAGTTTAGCAACGCATTTTTGCCCTTCAGGTACAGACAGTGGCATGGTTGGCGATGAGCTGAAGTGACTCCAGACATAACGAACCACGAATAATGGCGTCGCAATGGTCGCCAATGACATGTTGAGCACTGACAGAAAAGAAAACAGTTCTGGATGACTGGTGACATAGTGCATCACATACCCTGCGACTGTTGCATAGATGATGACAGATGCCATGACCCAGTGCAGCACCCGGCTCATTAAATCGTATCGTGGATTGTTCAAATTAACCTCGCTCTGATCGTTATTAATATAAGATTCATCTCGATGCAATAAATCAACTCTTGGTATATTCGCATCGCGAATTAATTATATAGAACAGTATTACGCGGTATTTTTATAATTTAGAAATTAATGATGTTGCTTCAGGTGTTTTATAATTATCAATGATGTTTTAGAGTGTTGATTCCAATAAGGAGAAGGCAGAATTGCCGACTTTCTAGCTTGTCTTGCGATTAAGAGATACAGTTAACAAAGATAAAATATATAAGGAATGTATAAATGCTTCGAATCCTATTGATTGCAGTGTTCTCACTGGTCACGACCATGAGCTTTGCAAGCGAGGAAGTTAAATACTCAGAGAAAGAGTATGTAGACCGACCATTGATGGAACGCTACATCTTAGATGAGCTGAAGCAGTTGCGAATGGAACAGCAAGATCTGGAAAGGCGCTTGACCATTCAGATGACCGATCGTGAGCTTACAGTCGCCGATAAGTCATTGAACTATGCCAATGTCACGGTCACGTATTTCTTCTACATTATTGCGGGTGTTGCTTCTCTTATTGCATTGGTTGGTTGGCAATCAATGAAAGATCTCAAACACACCACCAAAGAAATGGCTGACCAGCGACTTAATTCGATTGCTCAAGACTACGAGAAGAAATTCAATGTTCTTGAAAGGGATCTTAAGCGTAAGACCAGAATTATCTCAGAGAACAACCGAGAAATCGAAATCATCAATGAGATTCACAATTTATGGCTCAGAGCGCAAAACGCTCAAACGGCCGAGCAGAAGATTGAAATTTACGATGAGATATTGAAGGTTCGTCCGGGTGATTTAGAAGCGTTGACCTATAAAGCGGATGCTGCGATGGATATGCAGGAATACCACTGGGCAATGAGCCTATGTAACCGCGTGTTAGAAGTGGATGACCAAAATGCCCACGCCTTGTATCAACGTGCTTGTTCGTATGCAAGGTTAGGAGCAGAAGGTCAGGCTATCGATGACTTAGAGCGTTCTATTGAAGCGAGTGGTTCAATGAGAGAGTTGCTAGCTGAAGAGCCAGACTTTGAGATGCTGCGCGGCTTAGATCGTTTTGAAGCGCTTTGTGAAGAGTAATGTCACATAAGGTGGTGGGCTTCACACGCCCACCATATTTTGGCAACTTTTGTGGAACGGTTTCTTACATTTCGTTTATTTTTTTCAATTAATTGTTATGTTATAACACTTGCCAAGTTCCTTGTTATAACCGCTAAGTATTTTATGAAGTTCCTCCCTATTGGCCTGATCGTTATCGCTATCAGTGCATTCTCGCTTTCCGTTTTGCTCCATTTTCAATCCGAAGCACCAGAAGAAATCTCAATTCAAGTCACCCCTTATAAAGATTTATTAACTCATCAAGAGGGGGCATCAAACTTATATACAGATACAGATACAGATACAGATACAGATACAGATACAGATACAGATACAGATACAAGCTCAAGAACACTGGTAAAAGTTCACTACTTCGTGAAGGTTGGAGATACACTCAGCAACATCTTTTCGTCATGGAAACTGCCTTATGAGACAGTTCAAAAAGTGATGGAAGCGGATCTTGAGTCTTTGAAGCTCGATACAATAAAGCCTGGCGATCATCTAGAGTTGCTTTTGGATAGTGACTCTAAACAACTCGTAGAGCTGATTTTCCATGAAAGTCTCGTAGAGCAAGCTGTCTTCACTAAAAATGATGACGGAAGCTTTAATTACCAATTCCATGAAATGCCTGGCGATTGGAAAGAAAAGCTCTATACGGGCACCGTTCATGGCAGTTTTTCAACGTCAGCATACAAAGCGGGATTAACAACCGCCCAGATAGCCAACATTACTCGAACGTTAAGAGACAAGATTAACTTCTCAAAGCAGTTAAGAGCGGGCGATGAGTTTAATGTGTTGGTCAATGAGCAATACACAGGCGACCATCTAACAGGAAAAACAGAGGTCCAAGGCATATCGATTACGTTACGAGGTAAGGAAGTGGCCGCGTTTCTTGCTCCAGATGGACGCTTCTACGACAGAGAGGGTAATAGCCTTGAGCAAGCGTTCAATCGCTACCCAATAGACAAACAATTCCGAAGAATTACTTCGCCATTTAACCCGTACCGTAAGCACCCAGTGACCGGACGTATATCTCCGCATAATGGTACTGACTTCGCAACACCCGTAGGGTCGCCAGTTTATTCAACCGGTGATGGTCGAGTTATTGCTATTCGTAACCACCCGTATGCGGGGAAATACATAGTGATTGAACATAACAGTGTTTACAAAACTCGCTATCTGCACTTGAGCCGATTCTTGGTTAAGAAGGGGCAACAGGTTAAGCGTGGGCAGAAAATTGCGTTGTCTGGCACGACAGGTCGCGTAACCGGGCCGCATTTGCATTTTGAAGTACTGGTGCGTGGAAGAGCGGTGGATTCGATGAAAGCAAACTTACCTTTAGCGAGTTCTATCTTACCTGAAAATAAAGGTGCATTCTTGGCGAGAGTTGCCTCGTTTGATGCCCTGCTCTCAGGGCAAAAGGTTGCACGAGTAACATCAAGCTAAGTGTCAGCTTATAACCGTTCTAACCCTCTGGCGGCTAATCATCAAAGGGTTGGAACGAGTTTTCATTAGGCTGCCTGATTGCTCAATAGCTTAAGTGCTCAACATCTTATGTGCCCAAGTGTTGAGAGATTAAGTGATTAAGTGACTAATTGACCAAGCGATTAAGCGACGACAACCGCTGTGCCGCTTGCTGATACCATCAACATGCCATTACCTGTTCCTAATACTTCATAATCTATATCGACACCTACCACCGCGTTGGCACCTGCTTCAATCGCTTTTTGCTCCAACTCTTTGAATGCGTAGTTGCGTGCTTTTTCCAGTTCCTTTTCGTAGGTGCCAGAACGTCCACCCACAAAGTCACGAATTCCTGAAAACATATCTTTGAAAACATTCACCCCTAGAATGGCTTCTCCGGCGATAACCCCTTTGTAATCGACAATGCGTTTGCCTTCAACAGATTGAGTGGTGGTAATAATCATAATGGCCTCTTGTAAGCTTGATGAGCTGTTACGCGCTGTATGGATTGATAGTTTGGTCTTGTTCTTGAATGTCATCGTTCAGTGCTGTCTCTGAGCGTGTGAATTCATGCCTCAACCATGTTCTCAGTTTTAGCACACTTTCTTGTTTTAATTTGTTTTTTGGGCAAACAAAATAGAAATCTTGGTGTGGGTTCGCGACGGGTTCGCCCAACTCCACTAGCATCCCATGGCTGATGTCATCTTTCACAAACAAGCGATGCGTAACCAATATGCCTAACGAACGAATTGCAGCTTGCACGGCTTGAATCGAGACATCGAACGTCAAGTTACTGTGGAACGTCGGCATTGGTATTTGGTAATGATCACACCACACCTGCCAGTCATGCTGTCGCCTTGGGTTAAAGGCACCAATGGTTGGGTTTTTTTTCACAAGTTGTTCAACGCTTAACCCCATTTGGTTTTTCAATAGTGCAGGGCTGCACACCAAGACCAGGTCATCGTCACCGAGCTTTTCGCTGTAATATCTGTCCCACTCGTTAGGTTTGCCATGTACGAGGGCAATATCGACACCTTCTTGTTCGATATCGAAAGGGCCTGTTAATGTCGAAATACGGATATCAAGAGAGGGAGCAAAGGCTTGGAAGTCGGGGACTCGAGGGATCCACCAGTGCATTGCGAGTGAGTTCACCATGTTGAGAGTGATACGGTGATCGTTAGGCGTTCTGGCAAGCTCTTCGGTGGCTTCTATCACTTGCTCAAGTGCGGGCGCGACCTTTCGATAATATCGCTTACCTGCGGCGTTAAGAACAACACGACGGCCTACTCGCTGAAATAGCGGTTTATTAACCAGTTGCTCTAGTGATTTGATGGCTTGGCTTACTGCAGAGTGACTGACATACAACACTCGAGCAGCGTCGGTCATGCTGCCGGTTTCAGCAACAGCAATGAAAGCATAAACGGATTTAAGCGGGACGAGTTTCTTCATTGGTAAGTTTTCCTTACAGTTATGGTTAATATTACTCGCTATTTTTCATCACGTCACGCTTCTAAAATAGGTGTCATAGGAGGTGATAATTATGTCTGATATTACCAAGGCGACGACTTTCATGTTGTTGTCGACGTTCAGTTTGTCTTTGAGTGGCTTGATGGCCAAGTATCTATCTGAAGTGATGCCAATCTCGTTACTCAGTTTTGTACGTTTTTTGTTACCCAGTCTGTTCTTATTTTTATTCTTGATGTTTTACAAAATAACGAAACCTTCACTCGATATGTGGAAACCTTTAGTGATGCGAGCGATCTTTATGGTGGCGTGTCAGTGGTGTTTCCTTACTTCACTACAAACCTTAACGCTGGTTGAAGGTGTGGTGTTATTCAGTACGGGTCCGCTGTTTATTCCATTGTTAGAAAAATTAATATTCGGAACCAAGATTCATACAACGACTATCGCATGTTTAGCAATTACATTTTTCGGTGTAGTGATGATGGCAGGGGATTGGTCGCAGTTTGAGTTTGGTTCGGAGTTCTTTAGACCTGCGTTATTGCTTGGACTTCTAGCGGGTGTGTTTAATTCTGGATCGCAAGTGAGTCTGTACCGAGCATCTAAAACCAGCCTGACACCAGCAGAGCTTAACGCATGGACCTTTTTAGTCGCAGCAATTCTCGTTATACCTATGGTCGTGTTTACTTCTGTTTCTGCTGTACCAGATGTACTTAAGGGGGATAGTGTGTATGGAGCTTTAACGACTTTGCTGTCGTTTGATGACTTGCGTTGGATTGGACTTGGTGCATTTGGACTCGCACTGCTTACCATCAATACTCAAATTTTCCGATCCAAGGCTTATAAGCTTGCAGATAGCGGTTCCCAGTTGGCACCACTGATTTTTACTAACATGCTGTTTAGCGCCTTATGGCAGGGTTTGTTCTTTGATGATGTGTTTTCTACTCAGCAGATGATTGGCATTAACCTGATTGTTGTAGCGAGCATTACCAACACTCTATTAGCTAAAAGACACAGCAAGGCGAAAGCCAACCAGACACCGCGAGTCACAGTGGCTGTAGCGACTGTAGTGGACGTTGCGGTATTGGACTCGGCAGCTAAAAGCTAACCATTGAGCTTATAAAGCTTATGGTCTTTAGTCTGAATGGTTAGCTTAAAACAATGAGCGTATGTACTCTTTTACTCGGTCGATGTGTTCGTTTGGTTCAATCTCGCAACGCTGTTTAGTCTCTAGGAATCGCTCAGCGTATTTGTCGTAGATTTTGTTTTCTAAGAACAGCAAATACAGCTTGGGATCGATATGACCGCTGGTGGCCATGTCGGTCATGATGTTGAGTGATTCGCTTAGGAGTTTGCCTTTCTTATACGGGCGATCACTAGAGGTGAGCGCTTCAAAGACATCAGCAATTGCCATCGCTCTGGACGGTAGAGGTAATTGGTCTTCGCTTAAGCCTCTTGGGTAGCCCTTACCGTCGATACGCTCGTGGTGTCCGCTGGCGATATCCGGAATATTCTGGAGGTAAGACGGATAAGGCAGCTTGTTAAGCATGGTGAAGGTTTGAATAATATGATCGTTGATCATGAAACGTTCTTCATCGTTTAACGTACCACGACGAACTTTCAAATTGTGCAGTTCACCTTGGTTGTATTTGACCTCTCCTGGCTTAAGCACAAACGCTTCTTGCCACACATCAGCTGGGTTAAAGCCATTATCCCACGGTATTTTATGTTCGGGTTTATCAGCAAGTAGCGGTTCCATCACCGGTAGTATTTGGTCTTTTCTTGCTGGCTCAGCTTCACTCTTCTCTGTCGTGTCTTGTTGTTCATTGAATCTCTCTTTTTCAGACCAAGATAACCCTAGCTGATCGTCGAGTGTTCGTTTCCATTGGCGCTTGGCTATTCGGTCTAAGCGTTCTAGCTGCTCTTCCGTCATAGATTCGCCACCAAGGTTACATTCAGCAACAAAGGCAAATTCTTCATCCAATTCTGACAAGCTTTGTTCGAGGATCTTAAGCTGATCCTCTTGAAGCGATCCGTTCGCTATCGCTTTCCAGTAGTCCGTTTCAGCCTGTTGTTTTAACAGTTCGAAACGCATTCGCACTTCGTGGATTCGGTCGTAAATGGTTTCAAGTTTTGTCGCTTTGTCTACGACATACTCAGGTGTGGTTACCTTTCCGCAGTCATGAAGCCAAGCGGCGAGCATTAACTCTTCCCACTGTTTACTATCCAATGAGAATTGCGGGTAATAACGGTCATCATCAATGGTTGCTTGAGTCAGCCATTTGGTCAGTTCAGGCACGCGTTGGCAGTGCCCGCCCGTGTAAGGTGATTTTGTATCAATCGCTGATGCAATCAACTCGATAAAGGCATTAAGCATGTCTTTCTGTTGCTGCATTTGGTCAATGTTATCTTTGGCTATTTCCGCAAAGCTGAGCAGTTCTCGTAAGAAGGCGTGCTTGTCTGCCTGCATCTTGGTAATCGGTCTTTCATAGCCAATTGCGACGATACCCACCAACAACTTCTCACGGTTTAATAGTGGAAACAGGTATAGATCTGAATTGAAGATCGAATCTTGGTAATAGTTGAGAACATTGTCTTCTCGGTTTAAGTGGATGGTTTCTCCAGATTTAAGCTGGCACAGCAACCAAGGGGTGTGCTTGATGAAGTCATTGATGTCGGCCTTAAAGGGCAAAATGGCGAGGTTCGCGGCCGTATCAAACACATCTTTCTCTTTTGATTGAGTGAAGAGGACGATGGTTTCTGCTTTGGTAATTAAATAGCTTTGATGAGCAATATTTTTGGCTAATATCGAAAACTCCTGATTACCGGCCGTGTCTCGAAGTAGCGTAATAAGATCATGAAGTGTGTGTTCCATCAGCTCAATTGAGTGGGCGAGGTTAGCCACTTCTTGAATCATGCTTTTGGGATAATGAGTTCGCCTGAAGTCAAATCGTGCGATGTTGTCGGTGAGTTGCATCAGCGTATTGAGTGGCTGAGACAGTCTATTAGCAACAAACCATACGATAGCGAAGCAGATGAACAACATCCCAATCGCGACGGCGACTTGCTTGTCACGCATCGAGATAAGATCAGAGAGCAACTCATTGTGCGGCGTAGCCTCTGCCAAATATAAAGTGACATTCTGAGTGAGCTCAACAGGCGTTAGTGTTAATGCCCAAGTGTTTAGGTTGTACTCAACGTTTTTTAGGTTGAGGTTTAATTTCTCCTCGTCGGAGATAAGTGGTGCTATGACGGATGCTTTCAATGCTTCCATCTGTTCACGTTTGGGCACATTAAAGAAGCTTTGGTCTTGCTCACTGCCAGAGAGTTTCCCCGTCGTTTGGTTATTCGTTTTCTCAGTTTTACTTGTGTCGTTAGGCTGGGAGGTAAGCTTGGGAATCGATAGATCAAGTTGATGTTGGCCGAGAAGATTGAAATGTTGATCGAACAGAGCGAGTCGGGTTTGTGGAGAGTAGGCCAATTCACTGATCTGGGAAGAGAGAGATTTCAACGTGAAGTCGGCACCAACGACATGCTTGCCATCCAAAGAACGTCTAGAAAGCGTGATGCCATTGGTTTGCAGGAAATAGAACAGGTAGGGCTCAGAGAGTTGTATTGAGCCGTCAGGCTTTGCGTTACGAAACCAAGGTCGAGTCGTGGGGTTGAACTTACTCTCGGCTTGTCGGGTACTGATCACTTGGTGTGCGCCATCGAGAAAGGTAATAAAGTTTTCACCATCTAGATTGGTGCTGCTGACCATCATGGTCGCTTTGGCGGGAGCGTTGTTGTCGGCTCTCTGTTTAATGGAACTCAGAGGGCGAAAGATTCTGAAATCGCCATCTTCAGAGCCATAGAACAGAGCGACTAAATTAGTATTTTGTTTGAAGATAATATCGACCGAAGCAAGCCAAGATTCTTTTTCGACGGAGGAGGTTTGATGAGCAACAAACGGGCTCACTGCCATCACGTTTAAGGTTGTGATGACTGGGGCAATAGCTTGTTTAAATACCGATTCCAGCTTATCGCGATGTTCATTACTGACTTCGCGCACGGTGCCTAAAAGCAGTTCTTGAGAGTGCCGATAACTTATCGAAATCAGTACGGTACCGACAAGAGTGGTCAAAATTAAGAAAAGGCTAGTGATGTGGATACTCAGCGGATATCGTCTTCTTCTCATCTAACACTCCAGTTTGTAGACTGGTTTAAGTATTGACGAACTTGGGTAGGTTGCAAAAAATTGGCGTAATTACCGAATATGTTCGATTTTACTTAGATAAGAAAAGCGTTAGTGTCGTCTGGTTAGCCACGTATTATTGTGCTGTGTAAATGAACTCACAAGAAACCCTTATGTTTAGGTGCTAATTGTCACTTTCAGCTGATAAACTGGTCGAATTGTTGCCATTAAGCATTCCTTTTCAAAAGCACTCCTTTTCAGAAAAAGGTGCAGGCACACCTTTCCAGAAAGAGGCTCAGAGTTACTTTCTGAAAAACGTTTTTTGACCAAGCGAAGAGAGCATTGATTCATGGAACTCAAAGTAGATACCCACACCCACACATACGCAAGTGGCCATGCTTACAGCACGCTGATCGAAAACTCTAAGTCGGCAAAGCAAAATGGTTTAGCTATGTTTTGTACGACCGACCATTCAGAGTCTATGCCGGGCGCGCCACATTATTGGTTCTTCAGCAATCAGCGTGTGCTCCCTCGTTTTATTGAAGATGTCGCAATTATTCGAGGTGTCGAGTCAAACATCATGAACACACAGGGTGAAATCGACATTCATCCGAGTGTGGATAAGAACCTGGATTGGGTGATCGCGAGTTTTCATGAGCCAGTATTTCGCCCATCGGATGTCGCTACCCATACAGAAGCATTGTTGAATGTGATTAAAGGTGGTCGAATTGATGCACTTGGTCACTTAGGAAACCCAAATTTTGATTTCGATTTTGAAGCTGTGATTCAATGTGCGGCGGAACATAACGTTGCGATTGAAATCAACAACACCACACTCAAAGGCAATAGCCGAGTTGGCAGTGTTGACCGCTGTTATGAGATTGCAAGAATAGCGAAAGAGAAGGGTGCGTTTATTACGACAGGTAGCGATGCGCATTTCTGCGTAGATGTCGGTGGCTTGGACTTAGTCGCTGCATTGTTAGATAAAGTAGGTGTGGATTCGAATAAAGTGGTCACTCATTCGCCACAGCAGTTTTTGGCATTTTTAGCATTGCGTGGCCGCCAATCTATTGCTGAATTTTCGGTATTTGAGTGATGGAATGTCCGTTACTTTATACTTTTTAGTCATTGGTTAGCTAGCTAGTTTGCATTTCGACACAATCAATTTTTGTGCCCGACGGATTTTTGTATACACTAGCCGAAAATAATAAAGTCGAAGTGCCACAACAACGATGGCGCTATCTTCAAAGACATCGCTTCACCTGGAGAAACAATGAAAACTCGCTCAATCCTTTTATCTGGCTTAATCGCTGCTTCGCTATTGTCTGGCAACGCTTTTGCTAATGTTGACCTTAAGAAAAACATGCAAGAAATGAAGCTTGCGTTCAAACAAGCGGCAGAAGCTCAAAACATTGAAGAGATGCAAAAGCCTATCGTACGTATCGACACGCTAGTTGCTGAGCTCAAAACGGGTGTTTACCCAATTGAGAAAGAAGAACACTTCATGGAAGGTTTCAAAAAGATCAGTGCATCGATTGATAGCATTGAGAAGAAGCTAGACCAAGGTGAATTTGAATCTGCACAGCAAGAGCTTCGTACTATCGATGGCCTTCGTGAAGAGTATCACGAGAAGCGTAATCCAAGCATTTGGAGCAAGATCTTCGGTTAATCTGCTAATCAATTGAGTTTGCTAGATACGTAACAAAGAGCAAAACCTCAAGATTCGATTTCTAAAACGCTGCCTTACATTATTCTTATCAAGAAGGTGTAAGGCGGCGTTTTTTATTGTCTTTTTTATAAACAGTTTGTTATGTAGAGTTTCGCCACATTTTCTTGGCTCTTTCGTTGTAACCAGTTATTAACTAAAAAGAGTGTGCGTTAGCTTCAATTTTTTAACCTGATGTTAATCTTTACGTTTACCTATATAACAAGTGCCTCATAATAAGAGAAATTTATAAAGATTAGGAATAATGCGCCGAACCTCGTTCAATTTCTCCATGTTACTCGCTACAGCATTAAGCTGGGTGCTAGTGACGTTAATGCCTGTTATCAATGCTCATGGTAATAGTGCGGGAGTATGGGCGTCGTTATGTACGGTCAACGGCTTTGAACTGGTTCAAATTGAAGAAGGCGAGCCCAATACTCACAAAGGAAAGCCGTGTCCCTTTAGCCATTTTTCCACGTTTCACCAAGACGAACTTCCAACTACACTACTAACAACTCGACTGAGTTCTATTGTCTCAGACAGCTACGCTTTTTTGGCTCTAAGCGAACGCTACACGAGGCAAGCCCCGCGCGGCCCTCCCTTTGGTATTGCTTAAACCTAACCCACTAAAATAATTAAAAATAAAGTATTAAGTAAAGTTAAACATGCTCAGATTACTTTCTGATTTTTCAGAAGGTATGTTTGCGTGTGTCAAAGGAAATAATAATGTTGAGAAATGAATCTCAAACCCCTGCGAAAGCACAAGCGACTTCGCAGTCTACAAGCAGTGCAACAACCGGTTCGGAAACCAATATAAAAAGCAAAGACCGCAATAAAACTCTCTACTTCCTCACTTGGCGATGGCACTTCTATGCTGGGCTATTCGTTATCCCGTTTATGCTAATGCTGAGCATTACAGGCTTGGTGATGCTGTTTGATGATGAAATCGAATTGGCTTTCCACCACGAAGCCATAGAGATTGTTGCATTGGGCGACCCTATTAAGGTGTCACAACAATTAGCTGCCGTACAACATCAATACCCGCAAGGTACGGTGACACAATTTGTACCGAGTAAAACGCCTGATCTGGCCAACCGTTTTTCGGTAGCACTTGAAGACGGAACATCTGTTTTCGCCACGGTGAATCAATATACTGGCGAAGTGGTAGGAGAAATCCCGCGCAGCGATAGTCTGTATCAACTGGCGAATGACATTCACGGCACTTTGTTGATTGGTGATTGGGGGGATTACCTAATTGAGGTCGCAATCAGCTTATCGATCCTTCTGTTAGTGAGTGGAATTTACTTATGGCTTCCTCGAGATAACGTGAGCCGCGCTGGTTTTCTTAAGCTTAGATTTGCTTCAGGAACACGTGTATTAATGCGTGATTTGCATGCGAACATCGGTGGAACACTGTCATTCATTCTTCTGTTGTTTATTCTATCGGGATTATCATGGACAGGTTTTTGGGGCGGTAAGCTAGTGCAAGCATGGAGTACTTTTCCTGCTCAAATGTGGGATGACATTCCACTGTCTAACGAAACGCATGCTTCTTTAAATCACGGGTCTGAAGAGGAAATGCCTTGGAACCTAGAGCAAACTCCACTGCCTTTGTCTCAAGATAAGCCAGCAGAACACGTCCACCAAGTAGAAGAAGCGTCTGAAGCTCATGATCATTCTAAGATGGGTGAGGATCATTCTCAGCATGTATTATCTACGAGTAATTTCTCGATTGATGATGTGATAGCAATAGCTCAATCTCTTGGTTTTACGCAATATAAAGTCAATTTCCCGCGTTCAGAAACGGGTGTTTACACCGTGGCAGCCAATACCATGGGTGGCGATATCATCGACCCAACCCAAGATCGCACGACTCACCTCGACCAATATTCTGGACGCATTCTAGGAGAGGTGACGTGGCAAGATTACAATTTATTCGCCAAAACTTTAGCCGTCGGTATTTCTCTACACCAAGGTGACATCAGCATCATCAACAAGCTTCTAAATGCGTTGTTCTGCATTGCGTTTGTCGTTGTGTCGCTGACTGGTGGTGTGATGTGGTGGATGCGCAGACCTTCAGGCCAAAGGAAGTTGGGAACGCCACCGAAGTTTGGCGATGCTGGCCTTTGGAAAGCAGGCTTGGTGACTGTTGTGGTTATTTCGGTACTATTTCCACTGGCGGGTGCAACGATTGTGACTGCAATGCTATTGGATTGGTTACTGTTTTCACGCGTTGAGAAATTCAAGACGGCATTGAGTTAATTGACATGCAAACGGGCTTTCTCTACTTGAGAAGGTCCGTTTTATTAATCAGATGAGCTCTTCTTCTGTGAGGAAGACTTTAGACTTGATACTGCTCTAGATTTGATAAAGCTTTAGATCTGATAAAGCTTTAGATCTGATACAGCTCTAGCGGCAGGCCGTCTGGGTCTGCGAAAAACGTAAATGATTTCCCCGTAAATTCATCAACTCGAATCGGTTCGAATTCAATACCTTGTTCTTCCAAGTAGCTTTTGGCATGTTGAACGTCATCAACACAAAAAGCCAAATGTCTCAGCCCTTGAGCTTCCGGAAAGCTTGGTCTTTCAGGTGCGTCAGGGAAGCTGAATAATTCTATTTGAGCGCCATCAGGCAGTGCCAAGTCAAGCTTGTAAGATTGACGCGCTTCACGATAATTCTCAGCAATCACTTCAAGCTTTAAAACTTCCGTATAAAAGCGTTTAGAAACTTCGTAGTCTGAGCAAATAATGGCGGCGTGGTGTATTCCTTTCAGCATCAGTTTATTTCTCCTGCCAACTTGTCACCTAAGTGCTCCATCGCGTAATCAATGAATACACGTAATCTGGCAGGCATGTACTTGGTTTGAGCAAACTGCATCGCGATAGCGCCATGGTAATTACTCTTGATGGTCCAATCTTCCAGTACTTGCACTACAGAACCTTCAGCCAATGCATCTTGAATTACAAAGTCATGGAAAATACCCACGCCAAGCCCTTCTTTAACACCTTTCAATCGCATCTGAGAGTGGTTCACAGCGTAACGTCCGCTGACGGGGACTGTGTAAAACTCATCATCTTTAAGGAAGTCCCAAATGTGGTCTTTATCTGTTTCTGCAAGGTATAAGCAGTCGTGCTCAGAAAGCTCGGTAGGGTGGTGAGGGATTCCTTTGGCTTCTAAATAGTCGGGGCTCGCACATAACACGAGGTTTGTTTTTCCGAGCTCTTTCAATACCAAACTCTCGTCAGGTTTATCGGTAAGGCGAAACGCAATGTCGATGCCTTGACGTAAAATATCGATGTCGCCATCGGCGGCTCTTAACTTAAGTTGGATCTCAGGGTACTGATTCAAGAATGGAACAACGAAAGGCTGCAATACCGAGTTCAAGAAGGCCTCAGGCGCCGCTACTGTTATAGAGCCTGCAGGTTCAGTATGGTCAGAGGTAGACAGCTCAACCGCTTGTTGCGCCGCATTAATCATCACCACGCTTTGGTCGTATACCAACTGGCCTGCTTGCGTGATGATCAATGTACGAGTGGTACGTTCAAACAGCTTTACTGAGAGTGCTTTTTCTAAACGTGTGATCAATTTACTCAACGCTGAAGGTGTAACGCCTAGCTGCTTTGCTGCAGCCGTAAAGCTACCTTCATTCACAACTAAGATAAACGAGGCGAGATCGGGAAGTAGGGCGACGAGTTTTGGGTTAATCATAAGTATCCAGTTAGACTGATTTCAACGGTGGCCATAACCTTGATTGTGAGTGATCTCTTCTGATTTGTGAATCAATTTCATTAATTGATACGCGCAATAGTAGTCGTGATGGAAGCCGTTCTTTTGTTGTTCCTATTTCATATTACTCAGTTATTCACATCTCAAGTCAATATGGCGATTCCGTTGCTTCAAATTGGTTGTTAGATGCTTTTGTTATATGAATGTAAATGCTTATGATTGTTTGTTAAATTTAATTTAAACGGTGTTAGTATCCTCCCAACTTGTGCTGAATCGAATCAGCCATATTTCATCGTTCGAAGAGAGCTTTCAACTTCAACTTCAACTTCGAGTTCGGAAGAGCAAAAACATAGTCAGAGGTAAGTATTTTGCAACGTACTGATATCACCCCAACGCAATCTCCCGCGTTAGCCGCGTTAATTAATAACGATTATGAGCTTAATTTCCAAGAGTTTATGGACCAAATACAGCTGGCGAATAAACCCATGTCTCTGGCTTCTATTCGGTTCATATTGGATAACATCGAGCTGAGTAAAGAAGAGATCAACTCGTTGGCGAGTTTTGATAAAGAAACATACTGCCGACAAAGACTTTTCAAGAATGACCACTGCGAAGTTTTAATTTTGAGTTGGCTAAATGGGCAAAGAAGTAAAATACACGATCATTTGAATACGTCTTGTGGCGTAAAGGTTCTACATGGGCAAGCAACGGAAACCTTGTTTGAAACGGCGGCTAATGGTCACATTTTTGCTTCTCAGTCGACTCATTTCCAAGAGGGCAGTGTGACCGTCAGTAAAGATAATGATATCCATCAGATATCGAATCTACAGGCTGGAGATGAACCGCTCATTACGTTGCACGTGTATTCGCCCCCTTTAAGCCAGTTCCACCTCTATCAGCTAGAGAGCGGTAAGTCGGAGCTGCTCGACATACAACAAGAGTGCTGGGCCTACGAGATTTAACATTTATCTGTAGCGACCTGCCTACAAATACCAACCAAGTTCTGGGGGAGTTTTGGTTAAACGAGGTTATGTCCAATGCTTCATGTCATAGTAGAGATAAGTAAACTACACTAGTTAAAAAGCTAGGTAAGTGACAGATGAATAAAGACAATTTCCCAATTGAGCTAAAACGACTTCGTGAATCAGCGTCCATTTCACAGGAAGAATTTTCAGAATTGCTTTCCAATTCTCATCGAGCATTTTTTGGTGTTAATCAAGTAATGGTCAGTCAGTGGGAAAGGGCAAAGACGCTGCCTAGTTTTGTTCGTCGCCTTGGTATCGCGAGTTTCTTTCAGGTCGACTATGATTTTTCGGTAGAAGAAATGGTTCAAGTCAAAGCCGCAACAAAGAATATGGAACGTCCGTCTAATGCCGATATTGGTTACGACTATGAGGTCACAAGCGTAGAGTCATACAACATGGGTTCGCTTCCTGCGAAAAGGCTTAAGTCGATTCAAGGGATGCACCTCAAAACTTATGGCAAAGACTTTATCGAGGTTGCTCAGTATCTCGGCGTGAGAAAAGACGATATGCAGGTGCTTTGCTTCTTGTTCGAGGGAGTCATTATTGGTCATGTGGTTTACGATGGCCTCAGTAAGATGCTTTGCAGTGTTGGCGCGGTTAGCATCGTGATTCGACGCAAGATCTTCGATTACATGGCAGATAATTTGGCAGGCATTGAATTTCGCTTTCCGACTCTTGATCCTGCAATGTCCCAGTTCCTCTATGATCTTTACTTAGAGCCATACATGAGCAAGCTCGGCATGCCGTTTTTCAAGGCTGATATAAAGAAATTAGTGAATAATCCGTTCTCTCAAAACATCCAAAACAAACACGATATCTACTTCAAGTACATTCGATATCACGACCTTAAGCAGAAGAAAAAAAGCGTCGAGTTTGTTTTAAGCTAACGTTACTTGAGCTCCAACGATCTACATGACGAATCTAAGATCAGTTAAAGGCAGTGGCTTTGAGTATAGAAAGCCTTGATAGCTGTCAAAACCTAGCTGGTGGATTAGTTGACGTGTATCTGTGTCTTCAACGCCTTCCGCAACGGTTTCGATTCCAGACTCTTTGCAGTACGCCAGAGTGCGCTTAACCAAGTCGGAGCTTGCTGGCTCAATACTGTTCACAATCGATTTATCGAACTTCACTTCATCGACATTAAGGCCCATCACCTTATTTATGTCTGAATAGCCAATGCCAAAATCGTCGATAGAGATTCTGACGCCCAGAGACTTAAAGCGCTTAATTTGCTCACAAAGCTGCTCATCCAACTGATCATTTTCACTTAGCTCAAAGGTAAGCTGTGCTGCCTTGAAAGAACCATTCCAAAGTAACTCACGAACTTTCTGCACGTTATCAGGGTTCGCCAGTACTTTCTTGCTGATATTAACTGCCAAGTTCAAGTGAGATGAGAGAGATTTTACTTCTGTCAGTGACTGTTCAAGAACACTAAAGAAGATCTCTTCTTCATAACCTAATGCAAACGCACGATCGATAAACACGCCCGGAGAGAAAATCCCTTCTTCTGGAATGTCTAGGCGAAATAGCGCTTCAACCCCAGTCACTTTCTCGACATTAGGCTGAACCTTTGGCTGATAAAAGCAGGTGTGCCAGTCGTTTGCGAAGGCTTCTTGAATGATGTGGTCTGATAGGTTCATGTGCTTGGTTTCTCTTCTCATCGTGTTTCATTTGTATAGCGGCGTTGCTGGTGCGCATTCTGAGAGAAGCGGGCATTCATCACTATATCGTTTTGAGATGAAAAATTGAGATTTGATATGAATGTGAAATTAGACAGAGACGAAAGGTAATTTGACGTTAAAAAGAACAGGTAAGAAGCGTTTATGTGCCCTGCGTCACTGGGATGAACTATTATTAGTGCCTGTGATTCATTAATGTTTTTCCAACTAAAGGGATAATCGAGAAGGGGATGTTCAACTAGAATAGGGGTATAAGTTTTACAGTGTAAATGATCGAATTGAAATCGTTTACATCCCCTACATAATGCGGCGCGCGATGCTGCTGAATAATAATTAGGAAGGAATAGACAATGTCTTCTGCATTTTACCAACAGATTCAAACTCAAATCGAAGAAGTTAAAGAAGAAGGTCTTTACAAGTCTGAGCGCATTATCACTTCTGCACAAAAAGCAGCGGTTTCTATCTCGACTGGTGAAGAAGTACTAAACTTCTGTGCAAACAACTACTTAGGTCTTGCTAACCACCCAGCTCTTATTGAAGCAGCTAAAGATGGTATGGATCAGCACGGCTTTGGTATGGCTTCAGTACGTTTCATCTGTGGTACTCAAGACTCTCACAAAGAACTAGAGCAAAAGCTATCTACGTTCCTTGGTAAAGAAGACACTATCCTTTACACATCTTGCTTTGATGCAAACGCTGGCCTATTCGAAACGATTCTAGGCAAAGAAGACGCAATCATTTCTGATGCTCTAAACCACGCATCTATCATTGATGGTGTTCGTCTGTGTAAAGCAATGCGCTTCCGTTACTCGAACAACAACATGGAAGAGCTAGAGCAGCAACTTATCGCAGCTAAAGAAGCGGGCGCTCGTCACACACTAATCGTAACTGACGGCGTGTTCTCAATGGACGGCGTAGTCGCTAACCTTCCTGCTATCTGTGACCTTGCTGATAAGTACGGCGCACTAGTGATGGTTGATGACTCTCACGCAGTAGGCTTCATGGGTGAAAACGGCGCAGGTACTCACGAGTTCCACAACGTTGTTGACCGTATCGACATCATCACAGGTACGCTTGGTAAAGCAATGGGTGGCGCTTCAGGCGGTTACACTTCTGGTAAGAAAGAAGTGATCGACTGGTTACGTCAGCGTTCTCGTCCATACCTATTCTCTAACTCTGTTGCACCAGCAATCGTATCTGCGTCTATCCGTGTTCTAGATCTTCTTGCGGAATCTGGCGACCTACGCACTCAACTATGGGAAAACTCTGCTCACTTCCGTACTCGCATGGAAGCTGCTGGTTTCACTATGGGTGGTGCTGACCACGCAATCATCCCAATCATGCTGGGTGATGCAAAAGTAGCGGCTGAATTCGCAGAGCGCGCACTAGAGAAAGGCATCTATGTTGTAGGTTTCTCCTTCCCAGTAGTACCAAAAGGCCAAGCTCGTATCCGTACGCAAATGTCTGCTGCACACTCTCGTGAGCAACTAGACCGTGCAATTGATGCGTTCATCCAAGTTGGTAAAGACATGGCTATCATCTAATTTTAAAGGGGTGCCTTATGCATCCTTTGATTAGATAGAACAACACCCAATAGAACAATAGATTTTTGATTCTCGCCTTACTGTTAGGCGAGATGAACTGGATAACATTATGAAAATTAAAGCACTTTCTAAGCTTAAGCCTGAAGAAGGCATCTGGATGACCGAGGTTGAAAAACCTGAAATGGGTCATAATGATCTTCTTATCCGTATTAAGAAAACCGCAATTTGTGGTACTGACGTACATATCTACAACTGGGATGAGTGGTCACAAAACACAATCCCAGTACCTATGGTAGTAGGTCACGAATACGTGGGTGAAGTTGTTGGCATTGGCCAAGAAGTTCGTGGTTTTGAAATCGGCGACCGTGTATCTGGCGAAGGTCACATCACATGTGGTCACTGTCGTAACTGTCGTGGCGGCCGTACTCACCTTTGCCGTAACACAACAGGTGTTGGCGTAAACCGTACTGGTGCGTTTTCTGAGTTCCTTGTGATCCCTGCGTTCAACGCATTTAAGATCCCTGCAGAAATCTCTGACGATCTAGCATCAATCTTTGACCCGTTTGGTAACGCAGTACACACAGCGCTTTCTTTCGACCTAGTAGGCGAAGACGTGCTAATTACTGGTGCTGGTCCAATCGGTATCATGGCTGCTGCTGTTGCTAAGCACGTTGGTGCTCGTCACGTTGTAATCACTGACGTAAACGAATACCGCCTAGACCTCGCTCGTCAAATGGGTGTAACTCGCGCAGTAAACGTAATGGAAGAGAAGCTTGAAGACGTAATGGCTGATCTTGGCATGACTGAAGGCTTCGATGTAGGCCTAGAAATGTCTGGTAACCCATCTGCGTTTAACAGCATGCTGACTAACATGAACCACGGCGGTAAGATCTCTCTACTAGGTATTCCACCATCAGACATGGCAGTAGATTGGAACCAAGTAATCTTCAAAGGCTTGGTTATCAAGGGTATCTACGGTCGTGAGATGTTCGAAACTTGGTACAAAATGGCTTCACTAATCCAGTCAGGTCTAGACCTAACACCAATCATTACCCACCACTACAAAGTGGACGACTTTCAGAAAGGCTTCGACATGATGCGCTCTGGTATGTCAGGTAAGGTAATTTTAGACTGGGAGTAGGTTACTACCGGTTTTGAATATAAGAAGGCAACAGGTAAAACTGTTGCCTTTTTTATCGCCATTCTGTAGCCATTTTTAATTGATAATTAATTCAAAATATTGATATTTAATGGTTATTTTTGTTTTTGCATATAGTGGCAAGTTTGATTCAATCAGGGTTAGACCTATCACCAATCATTACTCATCACTTTATAATCGATGATTTCCAAGTTGGCTTTGATGCTATGCGTAGTGGGCTTTCTGGCAAGGTTATCCTTGATTGGGAATAGTCTAAATCAGGCTCTAATTAGCAAAAGTCGACAGTGAAAACTGTCGCTTTTTTACGTATAAAACCGCTAAATAACGCTTGATTACAGTGTCTGCCGCCATTTTGTCGCCATTAACCCTCTAAAGGATTGAGGTGTACAGCTTGTATCAAATGTTACGGAGCAAAATGAGAAGACGCCATTGTCTGCAAAATTTTAGTGTACCCAAGAATACGCCGTGTTCCTGAGTTTTGACTCGCTACGTCAGATACCTCAGGAACATAGGTGCTAGGTGTCTTAATGAGACCTAATTGATCGTTTTCCAAACTTTGGCTGTTTCTTGAAAAACTAAAGTAAATGTATAATCGTAATTGTTGCTTCCAGGATCGTTGATAGATCCATCTGTTGGGTTATCAATGATTTGCCCCATATTATAATTGTCGTTGCTGTCGTATATGCAACTACAGTTTTCAAACAGTAGCAGGTACTCGGTCCCAGAAGTTAGATTTTTTGTTGGCAAGCTGATTTCATTCCAGCCGCCATTGATAGTTACGTTTGAAGCTAACGATTCAATCGCTGCTAAATCTTCCTTTGGTACTATTGAAATGTTGATTGTACTTTCAGCTCCCGCCATGAGCTCTATTGCTGAGAGCGTAGCGTTCCTATCTAAGGTGAACGTTTGAGCGAAACGGATAGAGTTACTAGCGCTCATGTTACCGTTGTTTGATGTACCAATCGATTGCTCGTTCGTACTTATTAGTAACTGAAGTGCAGATATGCCTGCATTGAAAACCAACGTACCATCTGGCGTCGTATCCTTATTTACATTATCGAGTTCGGATTGAGTAAAGTAGTTCACTAAAGCCGCGGCATCGTCACCTTTAGGCCCTTGCGCACCGGCTTCACCTTGTGAGCCCGTGTCACCTTTAGGCCCTTGCGTGCCAGCTTCACCTTGTGAGCCCGTGTCACCTTTAGGCCCTTGCGCACCGGCTTCACCTTGTGAGCCAGTGTCACCTTTAGGCCCTTGCACGCCAGCTTCACCTTGTGAACCCGTGTCACCTTTAGGCCCTTGTGCGCCGGCTTTACCTTGTGATCCAGTATCGCCTTTAGGCCCTTGCGTGCCAGCTTCACCTTGTGAGCCCGTGTCACCTTTAGGCCCTTGCGCGCCGGCTTCACCTTGTGAGCCCGTGTCACCTTTAGGCCCTTGCGTGCCGGCTTCACCTTGTGAGCCCGTGTCACCTTTAGGCCCTTGCGCGCCTGCTTCACCTTGTAAGCCCGTGTCACCTTTAGGCCCTTGCGTGCCAGCTTCACCTTGTGAGCCCGTGTCGCCTTTAGGCCCTTGCGCGCCGGCTTCACCTTGTGAGCCCTTGTCACCTTTAGGCCCTTGCGTGCCGGCTTCACCTTGTGACCCCGTGTCACCTTTAGGCCCTTGCGTGCCAGCTTCACCTTGTGAGCCAGTAGTACCTTGTAAGCCTTGTGGCCCGATATCGCCTTTAGGACCTTGTGCGCCAGTCGCACCTAGTAAGCCTTGTGGTCCGGTATCGCCTTTGGCTCCTTGTGAGCCAGTAGTACCTTGTAAGCCTTGTGGCCCGATATCGCCTTTAGGACCTTGTGCGCCAGTCGCACCTAGTAAGCCTTGTGGTCCGGTATCGCCTTTGGCTCCTTGTGCGCCAGTAGTACCTTGTAAGCCTTGTGGTCCGGTATCGCCTTTGGCTCCTTGTGTGCCAGTAGTACCTTGTAAGCCTTGTGGCCCGATATCGCCTTTAGGACCTTGTGCGCCAGTCGCACCTAGTAAGCCTTGTGGTCCGGTATCGCCTTTGGCTCCTTGTGCGCCAGTAGTACCTTGTAAGCCTTGTGGCCCGATATCGCCTTTAGGACCTTGTGCGCCAGCTTCACCTTGTGAGCCAGTGTCACCTTTAGGTCCCTGCACGCCGGCTTCACCTTGTGGACCGGTGTCACCTACGCTTCCGGAATCACCTTGAGGGCCGATTTCGCCTTGCGCACCCGTTTCACCTTTCAAACCAGCGATATCACCAACCCATTTGCCATCTTGATCGATGACAATGTCATCATTAACTTTAAGCTCAGATAAGTTGGCTATACCGATTACGGAGCTGGACATTTCCGCATGGTAGGAGCGTGGAGTGGTATATAATTTTAACTTTGGCGACATTTCTCCATCGTTGTCGATGTTGATCCCCAAGTACAAATCTGAGTTTACGAAAATAGACGTATCAATTGGCCAATTTTCACCGAGGGTGACGCTATAGTTACCATCGATAAATTCGACAAATTTTTCATTCTGCCAGAGTAGTTGACCATCACTTTTATAGATAGAGAACATAACTGGCAACGTAGCATCAATGGTTGTTTCACTGTTTGCATCGTACAGAACACCATTATGATTGAACTCCGCTGCATATGTGGAGCAAGAAATAAATAAAGCGGCTAGTAGGATATTAATATTTTTCATGATAGATCCTATTGGAGTTATTTAACTCTAACTTGGTAATTTACGGAGCTGAGTTTAGCGGTAGGCTTTTCGGAACTTGCGATACTTACAAGCTTAAATAAGGGAGAGCTAGCAACTTGTTTAGGTGGCTCGAAACCTTGTTCAGTTTTTGGAACAGAATAAACGACTTCTGGTGATGGGGTGCCTTGTGTCTGTCCTCCACTTGGTGAAGAGCCATTTTGCGTTTGTTCTGGGTCTGAACACCCAGCTAGAGCTAGGCAAGTGAAAATGTAACTGACGACAATTCTCATAGTGTTTTCCATAACTTTTTCTGGATAACGCATTAGTAAAATATGTTATCCAGTACTGTGAATTCCTAAGGTTCACGAGATGCAGTCCACTTTCTCGAATCGCTTTATTACAGCTGAAGAGTTTTTAAGCTAGTCAGGCGATATTGTTCTCGCTAACCATTAACATACTTAAGTAAGAAGCTATGTTCTATTACACACTATTACATGGTGTAAGATCCGAAAGACGAATGAGGGGGAAAGGAAGCGTTTAATTTAGGCTAAATTTAATGTACTTACAGGGCTGCAAGGCAGTGTGTTGACCATTACAATTTGAAATGAAGTGAGTAAACCAACAGGCTTTCTGTTGGTTTACTTACCGGGTCTGCTGGAGGTTTGTCAGTTTACTTACTCTCGGTCTGCTGGTTATGCTGCAAGGTGTCTCGAATCTACTTCTAATTTACTGCCTTTAATGATTTGATAATCTTTTATCGCTAACCTAACTCTGCCTCGTTTTCTTTCGATAAGGTTGGGTACTAAAACACCTTCTGGTTCTAATAATTCCGAAAGTTGTTTACGCGCTCTATATATCTGAATATTAATATGAGTTTCTGCAAGTCCCAGATCTTTCGTTAGTTGCTCTATGGTTCGCCAACCTTGCATGGGCTCTGCGACATTGTTTTTTAGATCTTCTGCTTTATATCGTGCTAGCAAGGCGGTCAAATAATGGTGACTTCGCGCCTGACAGTCGATTGACCTTTGTTCATCTCTGATGGTGAGTTCAGTCAGTTCTTCATCGAGACTGATATTGAAGATATAGCAAAGATTACTGGATGGTTGCTTTGCAAGACACATTGTTTCTGTGTCTTCAGCCTCAACACTTTTGAATAATTGCCAAGTCTTTTCCGAAAACTTAATCTGTTCACCATCATTTAAGCTGCTGCACAAGTTGTTCTCAAAGTGCTCACATTGCCACTCCTGTTTAGCCTGATCATAAAAGACGACTAACTCAGGAGATGTGTCGTTGGGCAAGAAATGATAGTGCTCTAGATAAATAGGCTTTAGGTCCGGTTCTATGTAAGCTTCTTGCTGCGTTGGTAATAAAACGTCTTTTGGTGGCTCAAGACTTTCTACGACAAAAGGGTCTGTTTGTGCACTTGAGAACAAAATTTGATCATTGACGTTGAGTAATTGAGGTCGATTAGGTTCTATCATCTGACCATTTATTCGGATCCCGTTTTGACTGATATCACGGATAGACCAATGTTTCTGAAATTCTATGATAGCGTGTATTCGAGAAACGTCCGGTAAATTGATAGTGGTGTTGACGGATGATGAAAGCCGGCCAAACTTGTGAAACGCTTTAAGGTGTATAGGGTTCGTAAATCGTTGATTACTTAGATAAGCCATGAGTTTTCTCACTATTTATGAAACTTTAGATGACGTTGTCTTTAAATAGTATAGCTGTTGGCATAGTGCAGTGTTTCCTCAATAATTAATTCGTCTAGCATCTCGAGTTGTTGTTGGTAGCCATCAATACTCTGAGTCAGATTTTCCATAGCTTGTGTAAGGATACTTTCAACTTGTTCTGTCGTCTCTTCGTTTGTTTGCCATTGGTTTTGGATGTGTGTTATCTCGTCAGTTTGTTCGTTGGAAGTCCAAAGTGATGTTAGCTTCCAACCTGTTTCACGAGCGAGTGGGGGAAAAATAATATTTGATAACTCGATGAACTTTTTCTCTTGTTCACGTTTTATCTTTAAGGTCGCGATAAGGTTTAGGGCATTTACGTAGTTCATTAGTGATTTCCTGATTGCAGATAAAATTGATAGTCCTGGATGGCGGCGCGTTCTAGCTCGCTATAGGACGAAAAGCCAAGTCTTGGCCAAAGGTCGTTTGGATCTTGCGTTAGGCTATTTGGATGTTTGGCTGAAAAAAACCAGTTCCATAACTGTTCTTCATTGATATTGAGATCAGACAGCGATAGTAAAGGGGTGTCGCGTTTAAATGTGATCCGAGCTTGGTAGTCGGAATAGCGCTGATTGAGCTTCAACAGGTCGATCAGCTCTTCGTCAAAATGCTGGTGGTTTCCACTTAGCCAAGCGAGCAGAGATTCATGGGAAACCAGAGCGTCAAAGTCGTGACTGTTGACCTGTTGTGATGTTAACCAGTTAGCCAAGTGCTTAAAATCTATGGCTTGGTCTGTATAGGCCGATTGTCTAAGAGCCATTTCAAGTAAGGCATTTTGTTTATGCTCATCCGAAATGCTTGGATTATGGGAAGAGGCGGTTCTCAATGCGCTTTTTCGGGAAATAGCCTGTTGTTTTAGCTCCCAAAAGCAACCATCGATCTTAAGTTCTCGGTGAAGCTCCTCGCTCGTTATTGAATGGTTTGAGAGTTTTCTTTGGTGGTTCAATAGAGAAACTAACCGCTCCCAGGCATCCGTTGGCTTAAAGTGATGTCTAACTTTTGGTGAGAGAGGGAGCAACAGCTTTGGGTGCCCAGCAAGTTTTTTTAGAAGAGTAACAGCATCACATTTTTTAATATCTATGTAATTGTTTTCTGTAAACCTACGTAATGACTGAGCCCTATCGTCCCCAAAAAACTCAAGAGCATATTCATAAAGCTTAGATAAAGTTCGCTTCGGGTAGTGAAGCTGTTTTAATGCCCCTATAATTTGCGCTGACTCTTGTTGGTTTATTATACGACTTTCGACGGCGTGCTCTAGGGTTGCACGAATGTTCACCATAGGGGACGAGATGTGTGGGTACCCCAGTTCTGCGGGTCCATGAACCAGAGCTACCTCGTCATCATCTTCCAAAACTCCATTTATGTAGTCTTCGAAGACTCTACCAGAACCTTCTATCCCAAAATGGGCTAGCTCAGCCGCTCTTAGGGATCCCATGCTCGAGCAACCATATACTTTGATGCCTAAAGATAAGGCATAGAGTATTTCTTTGTGCCAGACGGCAGGAACGCTTTCGAAGTAACCATCAATTAAAACGATCACATTCGGTTGGTCGTATGTGGCTAAATAAATGTCTCCTTGCTTGGCGGGGGGCCGACAGTCTGCATTTATAATACGCTTAATGTTAGTCGTAGAGAGAGTCGGGCCGGAAAACACAATGATGTTCATGCTAATTCTCCCGCAGCTAACGAGCTTTTGACAGCTAAAGCTCGCGTTCCCATCTTGTAACCTGGTAACTCTTCAATACCTTCTAATCCAGGAACAATGACACGTACAACAGGGATGCGAAATTCACTTTTTTCTAGGTTTACGAAGGCAGCCTGAGTAAGACCGACCTTATTTAGCTTGCTTAAAATGAGTTCAATGTCTTTCGTAAAGCACGTATTGTTCCAAGAGTGGATATCTTTAAAATTTCGTAGCAAACAAGGTTTCATGTTAATTGTTTGCTCCTTCTGCTTGGAATTTAGGCTTAGGTACGCGTTGGCATCGATATCATCTCTCGAACCCGAAATCATGGTTAGACGCGTCTGCGCTGCTTCTGTTAACGCTCTTAACAGGCTGATGGCCTTGCATGGGTGAGTGCCTGAACCGAAAGCTGGATAAGAAGGGCCTTGCCCTTGTGAGTCAGAGATGATTCGGCAGAAGAAACTCGCGAGTTCAATATCTGACGTGATATCCCAAACTTGAACGTCAATACCAGCCAAACGGTATTGTTCGATAATTGCCCGGCAATCCTCATCATCAACGGTATTGAGATCTAGTTGGTTGGTGTGCGGGTCACTTAGGTGTCGTTGCTTTACTCTCCACAACGCTAAGGCATCGCGTTCGATCGTTTCACAGAGCCCGTGTACTATCGCTTCCTCTGTGCTATTGCCGGAAGCCAAACCGTTTGAACTCATAATAAAAGCGCCACTGCCAGTAGGTAATGGAAGCGTATAGTTACAATGAACGACCTCATAAGGGACATACATAGATTGTTGAGTAAACAGCTCAGTTCCTTCCACCCACAGACGTTGTTCATGTTCTGAGAATTGACTAAACGTCAACTTGGGCAAAGCCTCGATATTTAGAACTGAACACTTTTTCGAAAGATGATGAAAATTTGCTAGCTTAAGTGGAAGTTCGATGTGCTCAGCGTGGTAAGTTTCTATTGCTTCCATAGCGCCAGATACTTTTGCTGACATCAAGTCCACCCCTTTTCCTTGAGCGACAGAAATAGCATAGGAGTCAGGTCGGCAGACAGTGACGACTGGAATTCCGATATGATCCAACCCAGTGATGTTTGCAACGCGGGTTATTCCCATCTCTTTAAAGTAGGGGGATATTCTTTCGAAAGTGGTCTCGGGAGAGCACCGGCGATGCGTTCCTTTTCGGTGTTTTTTCTGAGGCATTAATGGTCCTTCAATGACAAAGAGTCGGAGCCAAATATCCTATTTGACTCCTTAGCAATTACTCGAATAAAGCAATTACTTAAATAAAAGCAATACTCGAACAAAACAGTAACTCGCTTCTTATTTAAGGAAGCTCTGCAAGTTTGCAACAGTGCAAACGGTTCCCACGAGTAAGCTTTCTTCCTGCAAATCTTTCGGGTTTACCGCTCCGACTTGTACACCGGCATCACGATAGTATCGAGCTAGTGACTGGGCTGTTAGTGTATTGCTGTTCTGTTTAATAGAGTCTAAATGAGGAACTAAGTCATCTTGGTGCCGATGAATGCTGGCTTTTAACTCATTAAGCGTCTCTTGTAACTCATTGAGGTTCTCATTTGCACCTTCTTCTAGGTTCAAAGCCTCTAGCTGGTCTAGGTCACTTACGCTGAGGTAGTGAACATGATAGGGATAAAACTGATTATCATCTCTGACTAATAAAGGATTGACGTAAGAAACAATATAGATATTTTCAGATACAGGTTCTTTGAGTTGCTTTAGCGCTGATAATGGAATGTGGTCGTTAACAAAACTCGCGACAGGTGCGCTAGAGTTCAACTCAAGTTTACTAATAGGGGAGTCTCTGCCAACGTCCTGTTGGGAGGATTTGTGTAGGGGGGCACGTAGCCTATTGAGCTGCAAAAGACGAAGGTCGAGTAGATATCCAGGTTTTAAATCTGACATGTTAACATCAGATGGGCACTGTGCATTGTCTAGGTTCCACGGCAAAATTTTAGTCAACGCAGGCCCCATAATATTGATTTGTTGCAGCTTTTGATCTTCCTTTTGAGCCCCAAAAAAGAAGTGATAATCGGTTGAGCTGTAGCACCATTCAATGCGTTTTACCGACTCTGACGTGTAGTCTTCATGATTGATGAGTGTCGCCTGTTGGCCATTTTGTCTGATCACATAAATATCTTGTGAACGCAGAGTCAGTTGACCTTTCTCATCAATGTAAGGGCTCAGTTCTTTTTGAAGTTCTTCTATGGATTGGTTGTTCATATTTTGTCCTTTTAATTATAAATAACCTAGCTCTTGTGCATTTCTTAATGCTTTGAGTATCAGTTGCTGACGATGTGCGTCGTTGTGCCTTTCAGTTATTACTTCCTTGAGTGGGCAAATGACGGGGTGGGGAAGTGCGTGCTGGCTGATGTCCAGCAATGTTATAGCGATTTCGATGGTGCGCTCTTGAACGCTATCCGTTATTGCGTCTGACGGTATAAGAGTTAATAGCTCGAGTTCTACGAGTAAAGCTAACCATTGAAGTGGGAATGGAAACTCGTTTGATAGCGCTTTCCAAATATTATTGCTCTTTTGGATGAGAGCTTGGCTGTGAGAAACATCGCCTTGTCTGCAAGCAAGCCAAGATTCATTTGCACAAGCAATAGCAACGTAGTCATCCATCCCAGAGTTTTTTGCGTAGGATAAGGCTTGATCCAAATAACGACGTGTATTCTCAATATCACCTTGCAGTCTAAAAAGTACGGTTAGGTAGGCGAGGCAACGGGTTTTAAGTGTTGCATCGGCTTTCTCATTGGCGCTTTTTAACGCCGCTAAAAGGTGGTTTTCTGCTTCCGTATACTGTTGACTAAATAAGTACGTAAATCCTAAGCTAAACAAGCTGTGTGTTTGCAGTTGATGATCGTCAGTTTCTAATGATGTGTTGTAGGCTGTTTGAGCTAAACTGATCTGATTTTGAGTTAGATTGTAACGAGTTCTTCGCAATTCAAATTGTAGTTTTGCATCGTAAAACTGTGCTTGTGAAAGTGGATCCGTAAAGTGTTCAAGACACGCTTCAATACTGCAAATTATGCTGCTCATGTTAGGCAATTCGTTACGCCAGTAATGGATATACAATTTAGATAGTTGGACCGTTAACCATGTGTTATACCAACGTGAATCCTTAACTGTATGGCTGTTTAACAGAGCTTCTGCCCGCTTATAGCTACCTAGAGCCTTTTCATGTAAATGATGAGTTTCTAGAGATTTACCGTATTTAACGTACAAAATGACGCTGGTTAAAATATCCCCCGCCTTATTTTCATTAAGAGCTTCTAGGTAATAAGAGCGTGCTTCGTCGTGTTTCGCTAAACGGATCAAGTTATCACCAAGCCCGATAAGAGCAGAGAGTTTGTCAGGATTGGCTCCGTCATTTTTATCAGCAAGCAACGATATGTTTAGCGACTTTTCATAATGTCGAATCGCATCGTCTACTATGGAAGCTTTAGCAGCTTGCTCTCCCGCTTTCAAATAGTAGGCCGTCGCTCGTACCGGTGTGTGTGTGTTTGACCAATGATCGCCAATTACTGCTGGGGGATAGTCTGCCCCCTCTTGGTTTTCCATGGCCATTGCGAGTTGCTGGTGAGTGATGTGTTGTGTTGTCGAACTTTCGTAGATGGCATCGCGTATTAGCGCGTGCTTGAATTGATATAGGTTGCCTTCCACACTGCGTTGTTTAAAAACAATATTGCTACGCTGCAGTTCATCTAGGTCAGCTTGGATCTGCCCTATGTTCTTGTCTGAAGCTTGTAGAATTAATGCTTCGCCGAATGTTCGTCCTATAGCGGCTGCAAGTTGGGCGGTATCTTTAGCGAAAGTTAGATCATTGAGTTTCTGTTGAAGGGTGCCTCTGAGGTTTTCCGGTACTTGTGATTCAGGCTCAGTGACGGTGAAGTCAATACAGCCATTCAGCTTTGTAACCAGGTTGTTTTTCTGTGCATGAAACACCAACTCCTCAAGAAAGAGTGGGTTTCCGTCGCTTCTGGTTGTGAATAATTGCTTCACTTGCTCGCTAACGGCTACGTGATCGAATAAGTGTTCAATCAATTGGTGGCACTCTCCCTGCGTTAGAGATGAAAGTTCAACCTCGTAAGCTTTGGTCGATTTTAGTGTTTGAGGAAGAGGTGTGCGTGAGCTGTTCAGCCAGCGAATGTTTTGGATATTGTGAACTGCTTTTTCAATCAGATAGTGAATAAATTCTAACGTAGTAGCATCAGACCAATGGACATCCTCACAAATAAACAGGCATGAGTCGTGATCGGTTGTGGATCCGTTGCAAATCAAAGACAGAAGGTGATACATGGTTAAAAAGAGATATGACTTCTGTTGGCTAAGAGAAAGGGTTGATATTGCTTGTTGGAATTCTTTTTCACTTTGATGAGACAATTTTGAATAAGGTTGTAACCAAGCCCAGAGAATGGCTGAGCCTCTTTCTCTTTCTAGCGATGAGAGGGGCAGTGAATCTATTGCCGTTTTGTAGTTATACTCGGCATGTTGACCATTGAGCTCGAAGTACGTAGAAAAAAAGTTGAGCAAGGGGAACAGAGCATTTGTTTGAAACTCAGGTAAACACTGCAGAGAAAACGAACGGGTGCTGCTTAAGCGTTCTTTTAGTTCGAGAAGTAAACGAGACTTACCTATCCCAGCTTCACCGTAAATATGAAAGAGGCGATGTTGGCTGTGGGGCTGGTTTAAACGAAAAAGTTGTTCGAGGGTTATTTGACGACCCACAATAGTGCTGTGTGATTGTGTTTTACGCAGAAATGAGAAAGCTTCAGACAAACGCTCTCCCTTAAGACGATACCCACAAGGTGCCGCGCATGTTGAATCATGGGTAATGGGCTCAAACAAAAGCTGATGGCTCAGCATCTCCCTAAATTGAGGCGAACAGGTGATTTCTCCGGGATGACTATTTCGAGCAAGACTCATCGCTTCGGCTGAAACTCGCCCTTCAGGGATAGCACCATCCATGCTTCTCATCATCCCTTTAGACAAGCCGATTCTAAGTTCGAATTTGAGATTATGCTGTTCTAAGAGTGATGTTTGTTTAGCGTGGAGGTTGCTCCAAATATCGAGCGCTGCTCTGGCGCTGAGTCGGCTATCGTTGTCACTGACCACGGGGTAGCCGAAATAAAATAGCGTAGTATCACCAACGGTAGCTACATGAGTTGCCCCAAAACGAAGTGCGATATCGACACATTGACTGTGATGATCTGATAAAAGCATTTCCGCTATATCTTGCTTGTCGAGTGTCGACTCGCTAGAACCTGTCGTATCTTCAGAAAGAATCAAGCACAGAGCTGTGATTTGCTTTCTCTCCGTGAATTTTGAGTAGTAAGAGGATGATAGTTCCCCTGTTTGTGTCATTGATTCTTGGGTAAATTCTGACGCCTCTGTCGAGACCGAGTGAGAAGCCTTTGGTGCTATGTCGGAAAAATTAAATCGACGAAATTCACGATATAATTCAACGGTGTTACCTGGGCGATCTTGTGCTTTCTTATGAAGTACACGACGAAAAAAATGTGCCGAATGATGTCCCGCGAGGAGGCCTAGCGGGATATTTGCAGCGCTGAGTTGATGATAAAAAATGGATGCAGCACTGTTGCCTTTTATTGCAGGAACACCGGTAAGACACTCTAAAAAAACCAGTCCCCAGGAGTAAACGTCAGTTTGAGGTAAAGATGGCTCACCTCTTAATTGCTCTGGGGCACTGTATTTAGGGGTTCCCAAGGTTTCATCATTTAATGTTAATGTTTGGAAATCCGATGTTTTCCCATCACTTTTTAGTGTACTGATCCCAAAATCAAGGATTTTAATGTGTTGTTTCGCCCCTACATTGAAGAGCATTATGTTAGCTGGCTTTATATCTCGATGAATGATACCGAGTTCGTGAGCATGAGCGAGAGCATCCAGTACTGAAGCCATGATCTCTGCGGACTCTGACGGTGTTATTTGGCCATGAGAAGCCAAATAATCCTTCAGTGTTACGCCATCGACAAATTCGTATACGGCGTACAAGATATAATCACCCTGCTGACCCTTGTCCAGCAGTGATACGATGTTAGGGTGGTTTAAACGACGAACTAAATCACACTCTCGTTTGAAGCGAGCGATTTTTTTTTGTCTTTTCTGAGGGCATTCAGTTTCTGTTAGCGTAAGAAACTTTATCGCGACGATTTTTTGAGTGTTGAGTTGCACTGCTTTATAGACTTTTCCGAACCCACCTTCGCCTATCTGTTCAAGCAATGTGTAATGTTTGGAGTGAAACTGTGCTTCAATTGTGTCCGCGGTTTTTTCTTTTAAGGCCATTTACCTACTCTTGAGATCCATCTCGAGGAACCTAAGCCTAGTACTTAAGGGGTGGTAGTGATAGCGATTGTTATTAACTTTCAATAATTCAACGTGATTCATAAGGTAAGGTTTGTGTTTTCGTGACTTAGATAGCATTTTTACGACTTAGATTGCGTGTTTTCTAGGTTTCTATGAGGGCTTTTACTTACGTGTAAATTGTTAGGTCAGTAAATAGGCCTCCCAGATTGATTGAACGTATTTGTCGACAGTAACAACAGTATTAACCATATCAACAGTATCAAATATATTCTGGGTAGCCTTTTTGTAGTCCGAAGAGCTTTAGAACGTTAATAGATCGTTTTTCTTGACCTAAAGTGGTTATAACCTGTTTCTGGCGGCGAATTTAGTGGGAGTTTTTGATATGGAACGCTGTACTTTTCTTTCGTTTTTATTAAGCATTGGTAATGTTGTTGGAAATATTCACGCGTTGGGATGGAGCTGTCTTTAAAGCTAATAAATGCCCCTTTAGTCCCACATACGTCAGTATCTCGACATACTTCCATCCAATCCAAAGCGCGATTTACATAATTATAGACAGGGTTGTGTTGGCCTTTTTCGACTTCATAAACCTTTTCGTTCCACCAGGTTTGATATTGGATAGTGTATTGAGACGTTGTATAGGGAAAAGCGACCCGTTTGCTGGCTTTTTCGTTTGTGTCGTTAGCATAGAATGGCCCAGAAATAGCGCCCAGAGTCACGTAGCTGAACAACCCCAATGATTCATTCTCTTCACAAATGAGTGTTGAAGTTAAAGATCGGATCAACTGCTCTTTGCCAACGTCACTCAACCCTTGGTTTGATACGACCTTCGAGGTGATTTTGTGTGGAGCAGGGGAGTCAAAATCAGGAGCAAACGGCTTACTTTTATCTGCAGCTGAAGATAGACGCCTTACATCATACAATGAGTTTCTTGCCCAATGTCCCATTAATGCAGAATCATAGTAATGCTTGCTGTCAGTACCCGTGATTTTAAGCTTTCCTAAAGAGAAGTATTGTTGTACAAAATCTCTAAGTGCCTCTTCGCTACCGTCCCAGTAACCATACATGATGCACGGGTGCTGAAGTTCTTTAAAACATTTCTTTTCAGTAGTCGATGTAGAGGAAATAGCATTGATTTTTAGGTTCGTTCCAACCAATTCTATCGTGTTCTCATCATTAATTGCCGTTTCCCATTGCTCTAAAACACGGAAAGTGGAGTTGTGCCCAGTATTGGCTTCTTTTGTGTTCCAGTGCAGTTCAAAGCGATGAATTTCATCTGGGATCTCGAAGGCACGAACAGTGAACTCCAATACAATGCCGTAGCTCAACGCACCACCACCACGAAGTGCCCACAGGAGATCTGAATTGTGCTCATCGTTAACCACGATGACCTCACCATTCTCTAATAAGACTCTTGCTGCAATTAAAGATTCACAACACATGCCATGTAAGCGAGCCCAAGGACCCCATCCCCCACCTTGAATGTAACCCGCTAGTCCAACCGTTGCACAAGTTCCATGAGGTATGGTCAATGCCGGGCGCGTATCATTTTCGGTGTCGGCCAAAATAGGGATAAGTTGGTAGAAGCGATAGCCAGCACCAATATCGGCTACGTAACCTTGAGAGTCTTGCTTTACGTCCAGTGTTTTTAATCCACTGAGATCGAGCAGCACAACATCATTTCCAGTGCATTCACCTTCGTGATCATGCCCGCCAGATCGTACTTTTACCGGTAAGTTAAATTTAACGGCCAACTGATAAGCGGTGACGACATCTGACTCACTTTGACACATAACAATTACGGACGGGTAAGCAATAAAACGTGTATTAAAAATAAGTGTTTGAGCTTGATACTGGCTAAGCCCTGGGCTTTGGGAGGGGCGAAAGCGATGTGAAACCAAAATCTGTCTTTTATCAACACCAAGTTGGGACAATTCATAGTAATAACGCGCAGCATTGTTTTTGTATATTGCCATGAGGCGCTGTGCTTCTAATAACTGTTCGTGAGGTGTGTCTGATAGCTCGAATTGTGTATTGATATCGTTCATGACAGTTCCTTATTTGAAAAATGCAGCGACTCTTTAATTGGGTATTGGTCAATGCTTTGCCCTGTCACCGTTATTGCGAGAGAGCGCAGCGCTGGTGCTAAGCCGCATTTAAATAAGCCGTGTCTACCTAAATCCTCTCTGTTAATGTTCACTTCAACACCACCGCACATTGCCCCACCGCCCACAGCACCATCATCGCCCGAAGCCGCTATATCAAGACCGTCACTCATTTTGATTCCATTCATACTTTTAAAGGTGAATCAAAATGTACAGGAGGAGCTGTTTCATTCAATTACACCTTATTACAGCATCCGTATAGCAAGGTGTAATACCGTGTAATTGAGCAGAGACTTGTTAGGCACTAGATTTGTCGGGAACAAAATGTATTTCGTAAGCATGGCCTAAAGGGGTGAACAGAGCACTTCGGTTTATGGGAGCGAAGAAGATTTTGTGTAACGGTTTAAGATGAAGGAGCTTCGAATGCGTATAAATAAATGGATGTGTAACTTGACCCCGATAGCGGCAATCATTGGTGTATTTTCATCTGTCAGTGCCACGGCTAGCTGCAGCACTGACCCTTTTATCGGTTCTATGTGTGTAACAGCAGCAGATTTTTGCCCTGAACCGTATTATATGAAAGCGGAAGGTCAGTATTTGCCAATCAATGAATGGCAAGCGCTGTTTTCCCTATTGGGTACAAACTTTGGTGGTGACAGAACCAACTTCCAGCTGCCAGATATGCGTGGTCGCACCGCAGTAGGTCAAGGGTTTGGGCCTGGTTTGAGGGCTATAGCACTAGCTCAACGTGGTGGTGAGGATTTGATTAAACTTACACAGAACAGTCTGCCACCTCATAAGCATGTCGTCGGGGCTGGCGTTCGAGTTAATGCGAGCAATGTCAATATTGACGTTGCTGTGGAAGTACCACTTTCTACCAGTTCAGGAACCAGTCATAAGGTACCTGAGAGTGGCGCAACATTTTTAAACACGGTTGGTAAAGATAATTTTGGGGACAATCATGAAGTGAAGATTTATGGAAGTGCTGGGACCTCTGGAGCGCATTTAGTCGGAACGGGGAAGTCTGAGGTGCAGTTTGGTAATAATATTTTCGTGGAAGGTGAGGTGGAGTCTACTGGGGCGGGGAAGGCGTTTGAACACAGGCAACCTTTTGTCGGGCTTACCCATTGTATTGCAGTGAATGGTACTTATCCTTCTAGGTATTAAATTCCTCTGTAAGGGAATTGTGGTGCTTGAGTAAGCTTCTTGACGTGCGATAAAAGCGTTATTGTCGTGTGTTTGTTGATTTCTACAACTATCCACTGGTTTAAAAGGTACACCTTACCCCAGCTGGAACTGCTTATCACTGAACTGAATTGAATTGAATTGTAAGCGTCTTTAAATCGACTCATTCAATCCTTTCAATAAACGTCGTAACATTGAATTACCAAAGTCTTAATTAAATTTAAAAAATAATAGCGTATAAGGAACTTTCGCGGATCTCTGCGATCTTCCTTATATGCCAAATAAAAATAATCCAGATGAGCTAGCGCTCTTACGTTCAAAAGTGACTGAGCTTGAATCTACGGTACTCACACTTCGCCAATCTCTAAACGAGAGCGAATTAACCATCCAATCGCTGGTTGAAAAACTCAACCTAGCGCGGCGTAAACGCTTTGGTAGCAGTAGTGAAACTATGCCCCCTCAGGACTTAGAGTTCAATGAGGCGGAGACTCATGCCGATACGACAGGTGAAGATGAAGCGACCAGCAATCAGAATGATGAAACACCGGACGCGAAAAATACTTCATCCGAGACAAAACGTCGTGGTCGCCCGAAGCTTCCCGAAGACTTACCACGAGAGCGTGTCGTGGTCGACATTCCAGAATCAGACAAAGTCTGCGCATGTTGCTAGTCGATGCTCAGCAGGATGGGACAAAGCACCAGTGAAAAACTGGTGTATATCCCAGCTAAGTTGTACGTTGAAGTCACAGAAAGACCCAAATACGTCTGTCGTCAATGTGACGTGATAGGAGAAAAGAGCCTCGTGTTGATGGCTCCGCCGCCGCCAGCGATTATCCCGAAAAGCATCGCGACTCCCTCTTTGCTTGCGCAAATCATCATGAACAAATACCACTATGCCATACCTCTCTATCGTCAAGAATCGCTGTTTAGACAATATGGGCTAGAGCTAAGCCGCAAAACGATGAGTCAGTGGATACTGCGTTGCGCAGATAAGGTAGAGCCGTTAATCGCCTTATTGAAAGAAACCCTCCTTGCTCAAGATGTTCTGTTCGCGGACGAGACCACATTGACCGTGCTCGATGACGAAAGAAAGAAAAGTTACATCTGGTTGTATGGGTCTGGCTCAGACCGAGGAGGCAATGCGCAATCCCCTGGTATTGTCTTGTTCGACTACCAAGAAGGAAGTCGGGGGCACTACTGCCCTCAATCGTATCTGTCAAACTATACTGGAGACCTTCATGTGGATGAGTATAAAGCGTATGAAAATACAAAAGCGAAGTTGGTGGGTTGCTGGGCGCATGCAAGACGCAAGTTCATTGAGGCCGAACAGAGCCAACCAAAAGGCAAGCCAGGTAAAGGGGGGGAAATCCAGTGGGTAGTCAGTTGGTTCCAAAAACTCTATCGTGTTGGGTAGGCGCTAAAATATAAGACGAGGGAAGAGCGATAGGCTTTGTTGCGTAATTCAGTTTAGAGACAGAGCAGCCCCATTTCGCGTATTTCTTAGTCAATACGACAAGTTTCAGGCATACCTAATCCAGTAAGCTTGTTCAACGCTTTTATCATCGCGTAAGTT